>Ga0209343_10000075_pt1 | contig 119078 bp, 108 predicted proteins | sample RifCSPlowO2_02_FD_184026 | JGI IMG/M metagenome (GOLD analysis project Ga0209343, IMG submission 184026) | Groundwater microbial communities from Rifle, Colorado - Rifle CSP2_plank lowO2_0.2 (SPAdes) (version 2) | ecosystem: Environmental > Aquatic > Deep subsurface > Groundwater | place... | reverse complement strand
CCCACGCCGAGCGCGCCGCCCGCGCCTACAAGGACCTGAACCGCCAGGCCTTCAAGCTGCTCACGTCCGGCGGCGTGCTGTTCACCTTCTCCTGCTCGGGCGGCATCGGCGTGGAGCTGTTCCACAAGATCGTGGCCTCGGCCGGGCTGGACGCGGGTGTGGACGGCGCCATCCTGCAGCGCCTGGGCGGCGCCTGCGACCACCCGATGACCATCAACTTCCCCGAAGGCGAATACCTCAAAGGCCTGGTGGTGATGAAAAAGGCGTAGAACCCGTGGGTCGCATACACTCCCCCGCTGTTTCGTCCCCTGCTACCCCGTTGCCGGAGCCTTTCCCGCCATGTCCCTGATCCCCGCCACCATCCTCACCGGCTTCCTCGGTTCGGGCAAGACCACGCTGCTCAAGCGCGTGCTGACCGAGGCGCATGGCCAGAAGATCGCGGTGATCGAGAACGAGTTCGGCGAGGAGAACATCGACAACGAGATCCTGGTGGCCGACACGCAGGAAAACATCATCCAGATGAGCAACGGCTGCATCTGCTGCACCATCCGCGACGACCTGCGCGCCACGCTGCACGATCTGGCCGAGAAAAAACGCAAGGGTGAACTCGACTTCGAGCGCGTGGTGATCGAGACCACCGGCTTGGCCGACCCCGGCCCGGTGGCGCAGACCTTTTTCATGGACGACGAGGTCGCCGAGCAGTATTTGCTGGACTCCATCCTGACCCTGGTGGACGCCAAACACGCGGCCGACCAGCTCAACGACCGCCAGGAGGCGCGCCGCCAGGTGGGTTTTGCCGACCAGATCTTCATCAGCAAGGCCGACCTGGTGAGCCAGGACGAGCTCGACGCGCTGATCCACCGCCTGAAACACATGAACCCGCGCGCGCCCATGCGGCCGGTGCATTTCGGCGAGGTGGCGCTCAGCGAGGTGTTCGACCTGCGCGGCTTCAACCTCAACGCCAAGCTCGACATCGACCCGGACTTCCTCAAGGTCGAAGACGAGCACGACCATGACCATGACCATGACCACCACGATCATGAGCACGGCGAGCACTGCAACCACGCCTCGCACCAGCACGGTCACGAAGGCCACGGTCACCACCACCATCACGACGACGATGTGAAGAGCTTCGTCTACCGCGCCACCCGGCCGTTCGACCCGGCCAAACTGGAAGATTTCCTGGGCGCCATCGTGCAGGTCTATGGCCCGCGCATGTTGCGTTACAAGGGCGTGCTCGACATGCAGGGCACCGACCGCAAGGTCATTTTCCAGGGCGTGCACCAGCTCATGGGCAGCGACCTCGGCCCTCCCTGGGCCGCGGGTGAAGCCCGCGAAAGCAAAATGGTGTTCATCGGCCTGGACCTGCCGCGTGACATTCTGGTCCAGGGCCTGGACCAGTCGCTGGTTTGACCAGCGCCACCAGCACGCGATGGCATGACGATCGAATGAACAGGATCTGATCGTGCTCTTTGTCTCGCTTCTCCAACGATTGGGATTTCCATCAAACCCGGCGGTGGTTGCTGCGGAACCACCCTCGTTACAATCGCGGCCCAAGTCGGTTGCCCGACGGCTCGCCGCGAAAGCGGATCGAGGCGCTCAGAAGCGGGGCCGTATTGGGGGTATAACAACGAATCCGCTGGCGCAGCCGGCGCAAGATGGTGCACCGTTGGCCCCTGCCGGCGGCAGCGCTGCGCCCCTAGACCACGCATCGTCAGGTACTGAGAGGAGTCCCGTTGTGAAAGCCCCGGCCACCAGGACAGCGAAAAAAGGCAAGCCCGCCGCAACGGGTGTCAAGGCCAGCTCGTCCGCCACCGCCTCCAGGGTGTCCTCAACCAGCAAGTCCGCCGCCAAGGTGGCACCGAAGCCCTCCGCCAAGGCCGTGGCCAAACCCGCGGCCAAGGCAGGGAAGACGTCCTCCGCCTCCAAATCCGTGGCGCCGGTGAAATCCGGCCCATCCAGCAAGCCCAGCAGGACCGCGGCAAAAACCGCCGCGGTCAGCGCCACACGACCGGTCAAGCCGGTCAGCAAAACCATGGCAAAAACTGCTGTCAAACCTGTCGCAAAACCCGCCACCCCGGCACCGGCCAAACCGGTTGCGAAGTCCGCCGTCGCCAAGCCGGCGGTCAAAGCATCTGTCAAGCCCGCCCCGGCGCCTGTTTCCAAAGTCCCCTCCAAAACCGCACCGGCCACCGCCTCGGCGTCTGCCTCCAAAACCTCCAGCACCCGTTCGCCCGCCGCCCCGGCCAGGGCCGCGACGCCCATGCCTGTCGTCGAGCCCACGCCAAGGCCTCTGGGCAAACGGGCCGCGAAGAAGGTCATGATGGAGCAGATGACGCAGGCGGCGGTGATTCCTACCCACGCACCCGATGCCGCCAAGGCGACTTTTTCCACCATGAACGAACGTGCCGTAATGACCCCTCCCGTGCCATCCTCCATCCAGAAAGACCCCAAGCGGGCCAACAACTGGAAAACCGTGCCGGTCGAGCAGCTGACCGACCAGGATATTCAGGCCATGCCGGACAGTGAGTACATGAGCGAACTGCAGCTCAGCTACTTCCGCCGCAAGCTGTCCCAACTCAAGGCCGACATGCTGGCCAACGCGGGCGAAACCACTGAGCATCTGCGCGAAGACACCGTGGTGGTGCCCGACCCTGCCGACCGCGCCACCATCGAGGAAGAACATGCCCTCGAACTGCGCACCCGTGACCGCGAGCGCAAGCTGCTCAAGAAGATCGAGCAGGCCATTGCCCGCATCGATTCGGGTGACTACGGTTATTGCGAGGAAACCGGCGAAGCCATTGGCGTTGGCCGCCTCATGGCCCGGCCCACCGCCAGTCTCTCGCTCGAAGCGCAACAGCGCCGCGAACTCAAGCAGAAAATGTTCGGGGATTGAGTCTTCGCCGTCCATCCCATCTGCAGTCCATCCCCCCGACAACGACCCGACATGTCCAAGGACGAATCCAACGGCGGTTTTCTGTCCAAAGTGGTGAAGTTCGTGCGCCATCCGACCACCAGCTGGTCGGATCTGGACACACGATCCGCCGATCGCGAAAGCGAGTACAGCAAGGCGGCGCTCAAGGAAATGATCGAGCGCAAGCGGCGCAACGACTTCGTGCGCAAGCGCGAGTTCGACATGCTGCGCAAGATCCGCAGTCGGGAAGCTTCCGGGGGTGAAGGTCAAGGGGTGCGGCCTTCGTTCTTCCAGAGCAGCCTGCCGTCGAAACCCGACGACCGGGCGATGACGCTGAAGAAGATCGATGAGATCGAAGCCCAGATGTCGATGCAGTGGTGGAAGACCAAGGGACCCGATTCCCAGGCCACCGCGAGCTCCAGCCTGGGTTCGGGCGCGCACTCCACGGGGGGCACGCCCCTGGAGCGAAAAGCGCAAGCCAACGATGCCCAATCGGCCTCCAGTGCCGAAGCCAGGCGACGCACCGCGCAGTACACCGAAACCGAAGCCTCATCCTTGCCGGAAAGCACGGCATCCGCGCACAAACCTGTGCCGCCTTCCGTGCCATCCCCGGCGCCGGCCACCACCCCGTCTGCCGCCGCAACGCAGCAGAAGGAGAACAAGCTGTGGGGGCCGTCTCGCGAGCAGGAGTTGCCGCGCGACCTGCCGCCCCAGCCCTCCCTGTCTTCGGCCCGAACCGGTTTGATGGCGCCCTCTGGAAACAGTGTGCAGCCGAGTGCCGGCTCCGGGTTTTCGGCCTCGCATTTTTTCGCACTGGATGTGCAGGAGATCGTCCAGGATCCCGAGGTCGAGGAGGCTTCCATCCGGTTCGCCAACGGCGACGATGCCGGCGCCGAACAGGGGCTGCTGGAGGGATTGGCCGATGGCGGTGCGCGGGCCCAGCTGGTGGATGACTGGCTGGTCCTGTTCGATCTGTACCGCGCCACCGGTCAGCTCGCGCTCTTCGAGAGCCGGGCGGTCGATTTCGTCAACCGCTTCAACCGTTCGGCGCCGCAGTGGTACGACATGCCCGAGATCGTGTCCAGCATGAGCGGAAAGACTTTCACGCCGTCGTCCGGACCGAACCGGGCGGTCTGGGTCTGCGAGAGCGACCTGGACGCGCACGCGGTGGGCACGCTGCAGAACGTGTTGCTGCGGGCCAGCAAGCCCTGGGTGCTGGACTGGTCGCCGGTCGAGAGCATCGATGTGAAGGCCGCGCGTGCGCTGCTGGGGGTCTTCACCCTCTGGGGCGATCAGGATGTGGAGCTGCGCTTTTATGGCTCTTCGAACCTGCGAGAGCTGCTCAAGACATTGACGCCGTCGGGTCGGCGCGATGTGGAGCAGCTCTGGTGGGAGTTGCGCATGGCCGTGCTGCGGGTCATGAATCTGGTCGATGAGTTTGAACTGGCCGCGCTCGACTTCTGCGTGACCTACGAGGTGTCTCCTCCAGGCTGGGAGAAGCCCCGTTGTCACGTTCTGGGGTTGTCGGCGGATTCTTCGGGTGAGGTCGGTCAATCGGTACTGGGTGACGTGGTGCTGGAGCAGGTGCCCTCGACCTACCCCGGCGAGTCGCTGCTGGAGGGCCAGAACTCCGAGTTCAACCAGCTGGGTCTGGTGGAACTGTCGGGCGAAATCCGTGGCGACCCACAAGCCACCCTGGAGACGCTGGAGCGCCGTCTTCAGGGGGCGGACGTGATGATCATTTCCTGCCGCAACCTGATCCGCGTCGATTTTTCGGCCGCGGGCACCCTGCTCAACTGGGTTTCGGGCCACCATGCACAAGGCCGTCTGATCCAGTTCGTCGACGTCCACCGCCTGGTGTCGGCCTTCTTCCACGTCATCGGGATCACCGAATACGCCAAGGTGGTGGTTCGGAACGATTGAGGCTGGGCTCCCCCCGCGCCGCAGAGCGACCCATCCCCGCCGCGCTGCGCGCGCCCCTGAAGGGGCGGCACCGGCGGCCCGGCAGAGCCGGTTTCGCGGTGCCCTCGGAATTGCGCCGACAGGCTTGTGAACCTTCTGCTCATCCCCATCTCTTCCTCCTATGGAAACTTTTCACGGAACCACCATCGTCTGCGTGCGTCGAGAGACGCCGCAGGGCGTGCAGGTCGCCATCGGCGGCGACGGCCAGGTGACCCTGGGCAACATCGTTGTGAAGGGCACGGCGCGCAAGGTGCGCAAGCTGCACCACGATCAGGTGCTGGCCGGTTTTGCCGGTGCCACCGCCGATGCCTTCACCTTGTTCGAGCGCTTCGAGGCCAAGCTGGAAAAACACCAGGGGCACCTGGTGCGCGCCGCGATCGAGCTCACCCGCGACTGGCGCACCGACCGTGTGCTGCGTCGGCTCGAAGCCATGCTGGCGGTGGCCGACCGCAGCGCCGCGCTGATCATCACCGGCAACGGCGACGTGCTGGAGCCCGAGCACGGTGTGGTGGCCATCGGCTCGGGCGGGGCCTATGCCCAGGCCGCCGCCCGCGCCCTGATCCAGCACACGGCCCTGAATGCCGAAGAGGTGGTGCGTCAGTCGCTCACGATCGCGGGCGAGATCTGCATCTACACCAACATGAACCACACGATCGAAACCCTGGAGTGAAACACATGAGCGCAGCGCCGGGCCGCCCCAAGCAAGCTCGCACCCCCTCGGGGGGCAACGAAGTACACGCAGTGACGAGTGTGGGGGCCCTATGTCTTCCATGACGCCCCAGGAGATCGTCTCCGAGCTCGACCGCTTCATCATCGGCCAGAAAGGCGCCAAGCGCGCCGTGGCCATTGCCTTGCGCAACCGCTGGCGCCGCCAGCAGGTGGACGAAAAACTGCGGCCCGAGATCACGCCCAAGAACATCCTCATGATCGGCCCCACCGGCGTGGGCAAGACCGAGATCGCGCGCCGCCTGGCGCGGCTGGCCGACGCGCCCTTCATCAAGGTCGAGGCCACCAAGTTCACCGAGGTGGGCTATGTGGGCAAGGACGTCGACAGCATCATCCGCGATCTGGCCGACATCGCGATCAAGCAGACGCGCGAGATCGAGATGCGCAAGCAGCGCGCACGTGCCGAGGACGCGGCCGAGGAGCGCATCCTGGACATCCTGATTCCGCCCCCGCGCGCATCGGGCGCCGAGCCGTCCGCCGTCCTGACCAACGAAAGCACCGCACGCCAGGCTTTTCGCAAGAAGCTGCGCGAGGGCCAGCTCGATGACCGTGAAATCGAGATCGACCTGGCCGAGCCCCGCCCGACCATGGAGATCATGGGGCCGGCCGGCATGGAAGACATGGCCGAACAGCTGCGAGGCATGTTCAGCCAGCTCGGACAGGACAAGCGCCGCACCCGCAAGCTCAAGATCGCCGAAGCCATGAAGCTGCTGATCGAAGAGGAGGCGGGCAAGCTGGTCAATGAAGAAGAGATCAAGATCCGTGCGCTGCAGAACGCCGAGCAGAACGGCATCGTGTTCATCGACGAGATCGACAAGGTGACCTCGCGCAGCGACTCGGGCGGCGCCGAGGTGTCGCGCCAGGGGGTGCAGCGCGACCTGCTGCCGCTGGTCGAGGGGACCAACGTGTCCACCAAGTACGGCGTGATCAAGACCGATCACATCCTGTTCATCGCCAGTGGCGCGTTCCATCTGGCCAAGCCCAGCGACCTGATCCCCGAGCTGCAGGGGCGTTTCCCCATCCGGGTGGAGCTGCAGTCGCTGTCGGTGGACGATTTCGAGGCCATCCTGACCCAGACCCACGCCTCGCTGGTGCGCCAGTACCAGGCGCTGCTGGCCACGGAGGGGGTGACGCTGGTGTTCACGCCCGAAGGCATCCGGCACCTGGCGCAGATCGCCTGCGATGTGAACGAGCGCACGGAAAATATCGGCGCTCGCCGACTGGCCACGGTGATGGAGCACCTGCTTGACGAAGTCAGTTTTGCCGCCACCGGTCTGCAGGGGCAGACCATCACGGTGGACGCGGCCTATGTGGACGGTCGGCTGACCGAGCTCAGCCGCAACGAGGATCTGTCGCGCTACATCCTCTGAACCCCGCCGGGGGCTGGTGAAGCCGCGTGCCGCCCTTGGGCGGACGCGGCTTTTCGCTTGACTGGGCCCTGGGCGGTGGAGGCCATTCCTCGGGACCATTCGATCCCCTGGCCAGAGCATAAAACGTAACAAGGCGCTCAAGCATCACTTTCAGAGGCTGTTGTAAGTGCTTGCTTTTGCTGAATTTTTAAGCGCCAAATTGTTTCAAAGTATGTTCTAAGTGCTTGATTTCATTGAAAAAATAAGTGGTCACGAGTTGCAGACTCTGATTTTCCTGATAAAGTGGGAAAATGTGCAATTAAGTGGTGAAAAGTGTTTTTCAAGGAATGATCGCGGTGTTTCAGGGTGCTTCTTCTCTCAGTCTCGATGCCAAGGGTCGGCTCTCCATGCCGACCCGGCACCGTGACGCCCTGATCGCCGCCGCCAGCCAGCTCACCATCACCAAGCACCCACACGGTTGTCTCATGGTTTTTCCGCGCAACGAGTGGGAGTTGTTCCGCGAGCGCATCGCGGCCCTGCCCATGCAGGCGCAGTGGTGGAAGCGCATTTTCCTGGGCAATGCCATGGACGTGGACATGGACGGGTCCGGCCGCGTGCTGATCTCGCCGGAACTGCGCACGGCCGCCGGCATCACCAAGGACGCGGTCCTGCTGGGCATGGGGGGCTACTTCGAACTCTGGGATGCACAGGTGTACGCCGCCAAGGAGGCCGAAGCCATGCAGGCCGAGATGCCCGATGTCTTCAAGGACTTTTCTTTCTAAGGGCGGCGGTGCAAAGCGCATGGAACCACCAAACCGTCCTGTTGAGCGAAGCCGTGGCAGCACTGGCGATCAACCCGGACGGACACTATGTCGACGCGACCTTCGGCCGCGGCGGGCATTCGCGCCTCATTCTGGAGAAGCTGTCTGCGAGCGGGCGCCTCACGGCGTTCGACAAGGACCCGCAGGCCGTGGCGGCCGCGCAGGAACTGGCGGCCAGCGATGGCCGCTTTTCCATCCGGCACCAGGGGTTCTGCCACCTGGGCGAACTGGGGGCGGCGAGCGCGGACGGGGTGCTGATGGACCTGGGTGTGAGTTCGCCCCAGATCGACGACCCCGAGAGGGGTTTTTCTTTTCGCCACGATGGGCCCCTGGACATGCGCATGGACACCACGCGCGGACAGAGCGTGGCGCAGTGGCTGGAAACGGCCGAAGTCTCCACCCTCGCGGAGGTGATACGTGAATATGGCGAAGAACGGTTTGCTCAACCGGTTGCAAAGGCGATTGATCGTCGCCGACAGGAACGGGGCCCTATTCGAACCACCCGCGAGCTGGCCGAAGTCGTGGCTGGCGCGGTCAAAACCCGCGAGCCGGGCAAGGACCCTGCAACGCGCACATTTCAGGCTTTTCGGATTTTCATCAACGCCGAGCTTGAAGAGCTGCAACAAGCGCTAGAGGCCAGTCTGCATGTCTTGCGTCCCGGAGGGCAACTGGTGGTGATCAGCTTCCATTCGCTGGAAGACCGCATGGTCAAGCAGTTCATGGCGCGCCATTCGCGCGCCGTGGTGGATCGCCGCGTGCCCTTCGCCGAGCCCGCGCCCATGCAACTGATCCACGTGCACCGCGTCATGCCTTCGGACGCCGAAGTGCAGGGCAACCCGCGTTCGCGCAGCGCGGTGATGCGCGTGGCCGAGCGCACGGAGGCGCACGCATGATCCGCCTCAACCTGGTCCTGCTGATGGCGGTGCTGGCCAGTGCCTTCTATCTGGTGCACACGCAGTACGAGTCGCGGCGCCTGTACACCGCGCTGGACCGCGCGCAGGCGCAGTCGCGCAAGATTGAGGCGGAACACGAGCAGCTGCAGGTGCAGAAGCAGGCCCAGGCCACCTCGGCGCGTGTGCAACTGATCGCCACCCGGCGGCTGCAGATGCGACCGGTCAACCCCGCCATCACCGAATACGTGACGCTGTACGAGCCGCAGGTGCCCGGGCTGGCGCCCGACCAGGGAGGCCGACCATGAGCCGGCGGGCCAGTCGCAGTGTGAACTACAGCGCCAGCCCGCTGCTGGCGAGCAAGACGCCGGTCTGGCGCAGCAAGTTCATCGTGGCGGCGTTGGCGCTGGCCTTTGCCGGGCTGGGCGCCCGCGCGGCCTATGTGCAGGTGGTTGGCAACGACTTCTTCCAGCGCCAGGGCGAAGTGCGCTTCGCGCGCACGCTGGAGCTGCCCGCCAACCGCGGCCGGGTGCTGGACCGCAACGGCCTGATCCTCGCCTCCAGCGTGGTGGCGCAGAGCATCTGGGCGATTCCCGAGGACGTGGACAAGACCGACCCGAAGCTGCGCGGCGTGGCCAAGCTGCTGGGCATGCCCTTGTCGACGCTGAAGAAGCGCCTGGCCAACGAGGACAAGACCTTTGTCTGGGTCAAGCGCCAGGTGGACGAGCCGGTGGCCAACGAGATCGCCGCGCTCGGCATCAAGGGCATCTACCTGCGCCGCGAGTACAAGCGCAAGTACCCCGAGGGCGAGGCCGCGGCCCATGTGGTGGGCTTCACCAACGTCGAAGACCGCGGGCAGGAAGGTGTCGAACTGGCCTTCAACAAGGAGCTCTCGGGCCGCAGCGGCTCGCGCCGCGTGATCAAGGACCGGCTCGGCCGTGTGGTCGAAGACGTGCGCGACGTCGTGCCGCCGGTGGACGGCCCGGATCTGCAGCTCTCCATCGACAGCAAGGTGCAGTACTTCGCCTACCAGAAGCTGCGCGAAGCGGTGCAGATGCACAAGGCGCGCGCGGGCAGCGTGGTGGTGCTCGACACCCGAACCGGCGAGGTGCTGGCGCTGGCCAACTACCCGAGCTACAACCCCAATCTGCGGCTGAACCTCAGCGGCGAACAGCTGCGCAACCGGGTGCTGACCGACAGTTTCGAGCCGGGCTCGACCATGAAACCCTTCATCGCGGCGCTGGCGCTGGACAAGGGCCTGGTCACCCCGACCACGCAGATCCAGACCGCGCCGGGGCACATGTCCATCGGCGGCTCCACCATCAACGATGCGCATCCGAACGGACTGCTCACGGTCAACGAGATCATCCAGAAGTCGAGCAACGTGGGCGCGGTCAAGATGGCCATGCAGATGTCGCCGCGCGAAATGTGGGAGACCTTCGCCCAGGCCGGGTTCGGCCAGAAGCCGCAGGTGCCGTTTCCGGGCGCGGTCAGCGGGCGCCTGCGGCCCTACAAGACCTGGCGCCCGATCGAGCAGGCCACCATGAGCTACGGCTACGGCCTGTCGGTCTCGCTGTTCCAACTGGCCCAGGCTTACACCATCTTCGCGCGCGACGGCGAACTGATTCCGGTGAGCATGGTCAAGACCGACGGGCCGACCGACGGTGTGCGGGTGTTCAGCGAAAAGAACGCGCTGGCGGTGCGCAAGATGCTGGAGATGGCCACCGGCCCGGGCGGCACGGGCCAGCGCGCGCAGACCATGGGTTATTCGGTGGGTGGCAAGTCGGGCACCGCGCGCATGCAGGAAGGCAAGGGCTACGCCGAGAAGAAATACCGCAGCTTCTTCGTGGGGCTGGCGCCGGTGGAGCAGCCGCGCATCGTGGTGGCCGTGATGATCGATCAGCCGAACAACGGGGCTTATTACGGCGGGGTGGTGGCCGGCCCGGTGTTCAGCGAGACGGTGCAGCAGACCTTGCGCATCCTGGGGGTGCAGCCCGACATGAGCGTGAAACCGCAGATCGTCAGCGAAGTGGTGGAGGAGCCATTTTGAACCCCCCCCGTCGCTTGCTCACTGCGTGTAGCCGCATCCCCCCCCAAGGGGGCAACACCTGCGCCCCGGCAAAGCCGGTTGCGCGGTGTTCTGCGATGGAGCCCGCTTCCATCGAATGTGGTCTGGTGTTTGGAGGCCACGCTTGATGCTCACGCTCCAAACCCCCCAGGCCGTGGCCGACTGGCTGCGTGAGCGTGTGCGCGGGCAACTGCATTGCGACAGCCGCCGCGTGCGCGAAGGCGATGGTTTCGTGGCCTGGCCGGGCGCCGCCACGGACGGGCGCCGTTATGTGGCCGGCGCGCTGCAGGCCGGTGCGGCCGCGGCGCTGGTGGAGCGCGACGGTGTCGAGGCCTTCGGTTTCAGCGACGACCGTGTGGCCGCCGTGCCGGGGCTCAAGGTGCAGGCCGGTCCGATCGCCAGCGCGTTCTACGCCCACCCCAGTGCGGCGCTGGACCTGATCGCCATCACTGGCACCAATGGCAAGACCTCCAGCGCCTGGTGGGTCGCTCAGCTGCTCTCGGCCGCAGACCGACCCTGCGCGGTGGTGGGCACGCTGGGCATCGGGCAGCCGCCGCTGGCGGGCGACCAGGGCCATGCGCTGGTGCCGACCGGTCTGACCACCCCCGACCCCGTGCTGCTGCAGGCGCGCCTGCGTGGCATGGTGGACGCCGGCCTGAAGGCCTGCGCGATCGAGGCCTCGTCCATTGGCCTGGTCGAAGGCCGGCTCAACGCCTGCCGCATCCGGGTGGCGGTGTTCACCAATTTCACCCAGGACCACCTGGACTTCCACGGCAGCATGGCCGACTACTGGGCGGCCAAGGCCGCGCTGTTCGACTGGCCCGGTCTGGCCAGCGCGGTGCTCAACCTGGACGATCCGCAGGGCGCGGCACTGGCGCAGACCCTGGCCAACCGCGGCCTCGACCTGTGGACCGTGGCGCTGGACGACGGCACGCCAGCCACGCCGGCGCGCCTGTGTGCGCGCGACATCGCTTTCACCCACAACGGCATGCGCCTGACCGTGGTGGAGCGCGAAGCCTCGGGGGCCGAGGCGCAGCACCACACACTGATCCTGCCCATGGTGGGGCGCTACAACGTGTCCAACCTGCTGTGCGTGCTGGCCACGGCACGCGCGCTCGGTGTGCCGCTGGCCGACGCCGTGCGCGCCTGCCAGGCCCTCACCCCCGTGCCCGGCCGCATGGAGCAGGTGCCCGCGGTGGTGGGTCAGCCGCTGGTGCTGGTGGACTACGCCCACACCCCCGATGCGCTGGAAAAGGCCTTGCAGGCCCTGCAGCCGCTGGCGCGGCAACGTGGCGGCGCGCTCTGGGCGGTGGTGGGTTGTGGCGGCGACCGAGACGCGAGCAAACGCCCCCTCATGGCCGCCGTGGCCGAACGCGAGGCGCAGCACACCGTGCTGACCAGCGACAACCCGCGCAGCGAAGACCCGCTGGCGATCCTGGCGCAGATGCGGGCCGGTCTGTCGACGCCTGCCCGCGCCCTGGTCGAGGCCGATCGGGCGCGGGCGATCGCGCAGGCGGTGCAGCGCGCTGGCGCCGACGACGTGGTGCTGATCGCCGGCAAGGGACACGAGGACTACCAGGAAGTGATGGGCGTGAAAAAACCGTTTTTCGATCTGGCGCAGGCCCAGGCCGCCCTGCAGCAGCGCGTCGCCGCGCAGGGAGCGCAGGCATGAAGACCATGGCCCAGTTGTTGACCCGACTCAGCGGCGCACGGGCCGTGGGCACGGTGGACGCCCCCATCGGCCGTGTGCACTCCGACACCCGCAGCCTGCAGCCGGGCGATCTGTTCGTGGCGCTCAAGGGCGAGCGCTTCGACGCGCACGACTTTCTGCCGCAGGCGCGCGCGCAAGGCGCTGTGGCCGCCATCGCCCACACCGGGTTGGCGCAGGCCGGCCTGCCCGGCGTGGAAGTGCCCGACACGCGGCTGGCACTGGGTGAACTGGCGCGCCTGTGGCGCGAGCAGTTCAGCCTGCCGCTGATCGCCGTGACCGGCAGCAACGGCAAGACCACGGTGACGCAGATGGTGGCGTCCATCCTGCGCGCGGCCGCGGGCGACGCCGCCCATGCCACGCAGGGCAATCTGAACAACGATATTGGCGTGCCGCTCACGCTGCTGCGCCTGCGCCCGGACCACCGCCTCGCGGTGATCGAGCTGGGCATGAACCACCCCGGCGAAATCGCCTACCTCGCCGCGCTCACCCGGCCCACCGTGGCGCTGGTGAACAACGCCCAGCGCGAACACCAGGAATTCATGGCCACGGTGGAAGCGGTGGCGCGCGAAAACGGCCAAGTGATCGCGGCCCTGCCCGGGGACGGCGTGGCGGTGTTCCCCAGCGACGACGACCACACCGCGGTCTGGCGCGAACTGGCCGCGGGCCGGCGCGTGATGACCTTCAGCGACGGCGATGCAACGGCCGACGTGCATGCCCTGCAGGCCGACTGGCGCGACGGCGCCTGGGCCCTGCGCCTGGCCTCCCCCGCCGGGGAGCTGGCCTGCCGCCTGCGCATCGCCGGGCGGCACAACGTGCGCAACGCGCTCGCGGCCACCGCGTGCGCCCTGGCTGCGGGCGTGGCGCTGGCCGACATCGGTCGTGGGCTCGACGCCTTCGAGCCGGTGGGCGGGCGCTCGCGCGCGCTCAGTTTGCCGCTGGCCGACCGCGCCGTGACCCTGATCGATGACACCTACAACGCCAACCCGGACTCGGTGGTCGCGGCCATCAACGTGCTGGCCGAGCTGCCCGGCCCACGCCTGCTGGTGCTGGGAGACATGGGCGAGGTGGGTGAACAGGGCCTGGCGTTTCACCTCGAAGTGCTGCGCCATGCGCAGGCCCGCGGCATCGAGACCGTGCACTGCGCCGGGGACTGGATGCACAAGGCCTGCGCCGCGCTGCGCGCCGCGGGCGAGCCTGCGCCCACGCACTGGGACGACGTTGCCGCCCTGGCCGGCCATGTGAGTGCGGCCGTGGCCGCGCCTGGCGCATCGGCGCTGCGCAGCGTGCTCGTCAAAGGCTCGCGCTTCATGCGCATGGAGCGCGTGGTCCAGGCCCTGCAGGCGCTGGCCAGCGCACCCCCAACACAAGAACAAAAGGACGCATCGCATGCTGCTTAGCCTGGCCCTGTGGCTGCAAAGCCTGGGACCCGAGTTCGGGTTCCTGCGGGTATTCCAGTACCTCACCTTCCGTGCGGTCATGGCCGCCATGACGGCGCTCATCGTCGGTCTGGTGGCGGGTCCGTATTTCATCCGCCGCCTGGCCGCGCTCAAGATCGGCCAGCCGATCCGTGAGTACGCGATGCAGACCCACCTGAGCAAGGGGGGCACGCCCACCATGGGCGGGGTGCTGATCCTGTTCTCGATCGCGCTGTCCACCCTGCTGTGGTTCGACCTGTCCAACCGCTTCGTCTGGATCGTGCTGCTGGTCACCCTGGGCTTTGGCGCCATCGGCTGGGTGGACGACTGGCGCAAGGTGGTGCGCAAGGACCCGGAAGGCATGCGCTCGCGCGAAAAGTACCTCTGGCAATCCGTCATCGGGCTGGTGGCGGCGTTCTACCTGGTGTTCAGCGTGTCCGAAACCAGCAACCTGCGTGTGCTGGGCCTGTTCATCGACTGGGTGGCCTCGGGGTTCACCGTGGACCTGCCGCCCCAGGCCGGCCTGATGGTGCCGTTCTTCAAGGAAATCAGCTACCCGCTGGGGGTGTTCGGCTTCGTGCTCATGACTTACCTGGTGATCGTGGGTTCGAGCAACGCGGTCAATCTCACCGATGGCCTGGACGGCCTGGCCATCATGCCGGTGGTGATGGTGGGCTCGGCGCTGGGCGTGTTCGCCTACGCCACCGGCAGCGCCGTGTTCTCGCGCTACCTGCTGCTGCCGCACATCCCCGGGGCGGGCGAACTGCTGATCTTCTGCGCGGCCATGGCCGGCGCGGGCCTGGCCTTTTTGTGGTTCAACACCCACCCGGCCCAGGTCTTCATGGGCGACGTGGGCGCCCTCGCATTGGGCGGCGCGCTCGGCACCATCGCCGTGATCGTGCGCCAGGAAATCGTGCTCGCCATCATGGGCGGCATCTTCGTGGTCGAGGCCCTGTCGGTGATGCTGCAGGTGACGTATTTCAAGTACACCAAGCGCCGTTTCGGCCAGGGCCGCCGGCTGTTCCAGATGGCACCGCTGCACCACCACTTCGAGAAAAAGGGCTGGAAGGAAACGCAGGTCGTGGTGCGCTTCTGGATCATCACCATGCTGCTGTGCCTGATCGGCCTGTCGACCCTCAAGCTGCGTTGACCCCATGTTGAACCTGAAAGACCAACACGTTCTCATCCTGGGCCTGGGCATCTCCGGCCTGGCGATGGCGCGTTGGTGCGTGCGCCACGGCGCCCAGGTGACCGTGGCCGACACGCGCGACAACCCGCCGCACCGGGTGGCGCTGGGGGCCGAGTGTCCGCAGGCCAGCTTCGTGGCCGGCCCGTTCGATGAAGCGCTGATCGCGCGCGGTGCCTGGAACCTGATTGCCCGCAGCCCGGGGCTGGCGCCCGGTCAACTGACCACGCTGCGCGAATGGGCGCAGGCGCAGGCGGTGCCGTTCGTGGGCGAGCTCGATCTGTTTGCCCAGGCGCTGCGCGACCTGTCGGTGCGCGAACCACTGCCTTACCGGCCCAAGGTGCTGGCGATCACCGGCACCAACGGCAAGACCACCGTGACCTCGCTCACCGGCCTGCTGCTGCAGCGCTGCGGTCTGCGCGTCGCCGTGGCCGGCAACATCGGCCCAGCCCTGCTGGACGTGCTGGCCGCGGCGCTGGAAGCCGAAGCACAGGCACAAGCCGAGGCCCTGGCACAAGCCGAGGCTGCGGTGGCGGAGGAACAGCAGTCCATTGCCGCCGCGGCCGAGCCGTCGCCCGCGCCGGATGCAAGCGACGGGTCGACTGCCGAGGCCCAGGCCGAACTTTTGCCCGCCGACGAAGACGAGCCGCTGCCGGTCGCCGAAGAGGACGACGCGCCCACCATGCTGGTGCCGCCGCCCCCCGAGCCGCCCCAGCCCCCGCATCTGCCGGCGGTGTGGGTGCTCGAACTCTCCAGCTTCCAGCTCGACGGCGTGGCCGGTGGTGCCTGGGACGCCGTGCCCACGGCCGCCACGGTGCTCAACATCACCGAAGACCACCTGGACTGGCACGGCTCGATGGCCGCCTACCACCAGGCCAAGGCCGCCGTGTTCGGCAGCCGTGCGCTGATGCTGCTCAACCGCGACGATGCCCAGGTCATGGGCATGAAGCCGGGCGACGTGACGGTGAAGATCGGTGGCCGCAACCGCCAGCAGCCGGCCCGGCCCTACGCCACGTTTGGGCTGGATGCCCCCACCCGCGCGGGCGACTGGGGCATCGAGTCGGTCAACGGCATGACCTGGCTGGTGCGCGCGCTCGCGCTCGATGAGACCCGCAAGCCGCGGCGCCGCGTCGCCGGGCCGCCCCAAGGCGCGGCAGCCCCCTCGGGGGGCAGCGCCGTACGCGAAGCGACCAGCGTGGGGGCCGGCGTCTCTGCCCAGGAAGACGACGAGATCTATTACCAGCGCTTGATGCCGGTCGATGCGCTGCGCATCCGGGGCCGCCACAACGCGGCCAACGCGCTGGCCGCGCTGGCCCTGGCCACCTCCACCGGGGCCGCGCTGGCGCCCATGCTGCACGGGCTGCGCGAGTACCGCGGCGAGCCGCACCGCGTGGAGCCGGTGGCCATCATCGACGAGGTCGAGTATTTCGACGACAGCAAGGGCACCAACGTGGGCGCCACGCTGGCCGCCGTGCTCGGGCTCGGTGCCGAGCGGCGCCTGGTGGTGATCCTCGGGGGTGACGGCAAGGGGCAGGACTTCGCGCCGCTGGCCGATCCGCTGGCGCGCCACGCGCGCGCCGTGGTCTACATCGGCCGCGACGCGGCCCGCATCCGCGAAGCGGTGAGCGATGCGCTGGAGCAGGCCCAGGTGGTGCAGCTGGACGCAGCCACCCTGCCCGAGGCGGTGGGCCTGGCCTGCGCGCAGGCCCGTCCGGGCGACGCGGTGCTGATGTCGCCGGCCTGCGCCAGTCTGGACATGTTCGACAACTACGTGCACCGCGCCCGGGTGTTCGTCGAGGCGGTGGCGCAACTGGCCAGCGAACGCGGCATGAGCCTGGAGGGGGGCGTATGACGGCCAAGGCGCCCACGCCCCTGCAACGCCTGCGTGCCGGCCTGGCCTCGGTCATGCCGCGCCTGATCGGTCGCGACCTGGCCGGCGCCCTGGCTGGTGGGTCGGCGCGCGACGGCCTGCCGGTGCGCCTGTCCAACCGCACCTACGCCGGCACGCGCAACGTGGCGGTGCGCGAACTCGGTTTCGACCAGCCGCTGCTGTGGGTGGTGATGGCCCTGATGGCCTGGGGTCTGGTGATGGTGTATTCGGCCTCGATCGCCTTGCCCGACAACCCGCGCTTTGCCAACTACGCCCACACCCACTTCGTGCTGCGCCACGGCCTGTTCATCCTGATCGGCCTGGTGGCTTCATTGATCGTGTTCCAGGTGCCCATGCAGAGCTGGGAGCGCTTCGCGCCCTGGCTGTTCGCCCTGTCGCTGCTGTTGCTGGTGCTGGTGCTGCTGCCCTTCATCGGCAAGGGCGTCAACGGCGCCCGGCGCTGGTTCTCGCTGGGGCTCATCAGCTTCCAGCCCTCCGAGCTGGCCAAGCTCACCGTGCTGCTGTACGCCGCCAACTACATGGTGCGCAAGATGGAGGTCAAGGAGCGCTTCTTCCGCGCCGTGGCGCCGATGGCCGTGGCGCTGGCCGTGGTGGGCATGCTGCTGCTGGCCGAGCCCGACATGGGGGCTTTCATGGTGATCGTGGTGATCGCCATGGGCATCCTGTTCCTGGGCGGTGTGAACGCGCGCATGTTCTTCCTGATCGCGCTGGTGGTGGTGGGCGCGTTCGCGCTCATGGTCATGATGAGCGAGTGGCGCCGCGAGCGCATCTTCGCCTACCTCGATCCCTGGAGCGAGGCCTATGCGCTCGGCAAGGGCTACCAGCTCTCCCACTCGCTGATCGCCTTTGGCCGCGGCGAGATCTTCGGTGTCGGCCTGGGCGGCAGCGTGGAAAAGCTGCACTGGCTGCCCGAGGCCCACACCGACTTCCTGCTCGCGGTGATCGGTGAGGAGTTCGGCCTGATCGGGGTGCTGATCGTGATCGGTCTTTTCCTCTGGCTCACGCGCCGCATCATGCACATCGGCCGCCAGGCCATTGCCCTGGACCAGGTGTTCGCCGGCCTCGTGGCCCAGGGGGTCGGGCTGTGGATCGGTTTTCAGGCCTTCATCAACATCGGCGTGAACCTGGGAGCCCTGCCCACCAAGGGCCTGACCCTGCCGCTGATGAGCTACGGCGGCTCAGCCATCCTGCTCGAACTCGTCGCCCTGGCCATCGTGCTGCGCGTGGACTATGAAAACCGCCAGATGATGAAAGGGGGCCGCGCATGAAGCAGCGGTTTCACCAAAACCGCCAGGCAGACGCGCAGCGGCTGCAGATGCGGAACGCATCGATGATGAAAGGGGGCCGTGCATGAAGCAGCGGTTTCACCAAAACCGCCAGGCAGACGCGCAGCGGCTGCAGATGCGGAACGCATCGATGATGAAAGGGGGCCGCGCATGAAGCAGCGGTTTCACCAAAATCGCCAGGCAGACGCGCAGCGGCTGCAGATGCGGAACGCGTCGATGATGAAAGGGGGCCGCACATGAGCAAGACGCCCTGTGCCCTCATCATGGCCGGCGGCACCGGTGGCCACATCTTTCCCGGTCTGGCCGTGGCCGAGGCGCTGCGTGAGCGCGGCTGGCGCGTGCACTGGCTGGGGGCGCCCGACAGCATGGAGAGCCGGCTCGTGCCACCGCGTGGCTTCACGCTGGAGACCATCGCCTTCGGTGGCGTGCGCGGCAAGGGCGTGCTCACGCTGGCCCTGCTGCCGTTGCGCCTGCTGCGCGCGTTCTGGCAGGCGCTGCAGGTGGTGCGCCGCGTGAAGCCCGATGTGCTGGTGGGCCTGGGGGGCTACATCAGCTTCCCGGGCGGCATGATGGGCGTGCTCGCGGGCAAGGCCCTGGTGTTGCACGAGCAGAACTCGGTGGCGGGCATGGCCAACAAGGTGCTCGCGGGGGTGGCCGATCGCGTGTTCACCGCCTTCCCCAAGGTGTTCAGAAAAGCCGAGTGGGTGGGCAACCCGCTGCGCGCGCCGTTCCTGCGGCAGCCGCCGCCCGAAGCGCGGTTCGCCGGACGCAGCGGGCCGCTGCGCCTGCTGGTCGTGGGCGGCAGCCTGGGCGCCCGGGCGCTCAACGACACCGTGCCGCAGGCGCTGGCCCTGATCCCCTCGGCGCAGCGCCCGCAGGTGATCCACCAGAGCGGGGAAAAGCAGATCGAAGCGCTGCGCGCGAACTACGCCGCGGCCGGGGTGCGGGCCGAGCTCACGCCCTTCATCGACGACACGGCCCAGGCCTTCGCCGACGCCGACCTGATCGTCTGCCGCGCCGGCGCCAGCACCGTGACCGAGATCGCCGCCGTGGGCGCGGCCGCGCTGTTCGTGCCCTTTCCGTCGGCGGTGGACGACCACCAGACCACCAACGCGCGCTTTCTGGTCGACGCGGGCGCGGCCTGGCTGGTGCCGCAAAACGAACTCACGCCGCTGCAGCTGGCGCAGACACTGCAGACCGTGCGGCGAGAAACCTTGATGGAGATGGCGAACAAGGCCAAGACGATGGAAAAAACAGAAGCCGTGGCGGCCGTGGTGTCCGCCTGCGAAACCCTGGCAAAGGTGGGTCAACCATGAAACACGCCATTCGCCACATCCATTTCGTCGGCATCGGCGGCAGCGGCATGAGCGGCATCGCCGAGGTGCTGCTCAACCAGGGCTTCCGCATCTCGGGCAGCGACCTGGGCGAGAGCACGGTCACGCGCCGGCTGGTGGCGCTGGGTGCCGAGGTTTTCATCGGCCACGATGCGGCCCACATCGAAGGCGCCGACGCGATCGTCACGTCCACCGCGGTGAAGGACGACAACCCCGAGGTGATCGCCGCGCACGCCAGGCTGGTGCCGGTGGTGCCGCGCGCGGTGATGCTGGCCGAGCTGATGCGCATGAAAAAGGGCGTGGCGATCGCTGGCACGCACGGCAAGACGACGACCACCAGCCTGGTTGCCAGCGTGCTGGCCGCGGCCAACCTGGACCCGACCTTCGTGATCGGCGGGCGCCTCAACAGCGCGGGCGCCAACGCGCAGCTGGGTTCGGGCGAGTACATCGTGGTCGAGGCCGACGAGTCCGACGCTTCGTTCCTGAACCTGCTGCCGGTGCTCTCGGTCGTGACCAACATCGACGCCGACCACATGGACACCTACGGCCACGACTTCGGCCGCCTCAAGGCCGCCTTCGTGGAGTTCCTGCACCGCATGCCGTTCTACGGCGCTGCGGTGGTCTGCGTGGACGACGCCTCGATCCGCGAGATCCTGCCGCAGATCGCGCGCCCCATCACCAGCTACGGCTTTGCCGAAGACGCGCAGGTGCGCGCCACCCAGGTGCGCGCGGTGGGCGGGCAGATGCACTTCACCGTGCAGCGCCGCAACGGCGTGCAGTTGCCCGACCTGGACGTGGTGCTGAACCTGCCGGGCGAACACAACGTGCTCAACGCGCTGGCCGCCATCGGCATCGCAGTGGAGCTGGGCGTGCCGGACGCCGCCGTGCTGCGGGCGCTGGCCGAGTTCAAGGGTGTGGGCCGGCGCTTCCAGCGCTACGGCGACGCCGCGCTGCCCGGTGGCGGGCACTGCACGGTGGTGGACGACTACGGCCACCATCCGGTGGAGATGGCGGCCACGCTGGCCGCGGCGCGTGGGGCCTTCCCGGGCCGCCGGCTGGTGCTGGCCTTCCAGCCCCACCGCTACAGCCGCACCCGCGACTGTTTCGAGGATTTCGTGAAGGTGATCAACCAGGCCGACGCCGTGCTGCTGGCCGAGGTGTACGCCGCGGGCGAGGCGCCGATCGTGGCGGCCGACGGGCGTTCGCTGGCCCGTGCGCTGCGCGTGTCGGGCAAGCTCGAACCGGTGTTCGTGGACGACATCGCCGCCATGCCGCAGGCGATTCTGGACAACGCGCGCGACGGCGATGTGGTGCTGTGCATGGGCGCGGGGTCCATCGGCACGGTGGCGGGGCGGGTGGTGGAAATGGCTCAGGAGGTTCGGACATGAATGCGATGGTGAACACGGCCCCGGCGGCGCAGACCCTGGGCAAGGTGGCGGTGCTGATGGGCGGGCGCTCGGCCGAGCGCGAGGTCTCGCTGATGTCGGGCAACGGCGTGCTGGCCGCGCTGCGCTCCAAGGGCGTGGACGCACACGCCTTCGACCCGGCCGAGCGCGACCTGGACGAGCTCAAGCGCGAAGGCTTCGCGCGCTGCTTCATCGCGTTGCACGGCCGCTTCGGCGAAGACGGCACGGTGCAGGGCGCGCTGGAGCTGCTGGGCATTCCCTACACCGGGCCGGGCGTGATGGCCTCGTCGGTGGCCATGGACAAGCTCATGACCAAGCGCATCTGGATGGCCGAAGGCCTGTCCACCCCGGCCTGGCGCCAGGTGCACAGCGTGGAAGAAACGCAGGCGGCCTTGGCCACGCTGGGCTCGCCCATGATCGTCAAGCCCGTGCGCGAGGGCTCCACCATCGGCCTGACCAAGGTGGCCGAGCTCGCCCAGTGCGCCGCCGCCTACGAACTGGCCGCGCGGCAGGATCCGCTGGTGATGTGCGAGCAGTTCATCGCGGGCGACGAAGTCACCTGCCCGGTCCTGGGCACCGGCGACGGGGCGCGGGCGCTGCCGGTGATCCGCATTGTGGCGCCCGACGGCAACTACGACTACCAGAACAAGTACTTCACCGACGACACCGAGTACCTGGTGCCCTGCGGTCTGCCCACGGGCGAGGAAGAGCGCATCCAGGCCCTGGTGCTCAAGGCCTACCTCACCCTGGGCTGCCGCGGCTGGGCCCGCGCCGACGTGATGATCGACGCGACCACGCGCCGGCCCTACCTGCTGGAGATCAACACCTCGCCGGGCATGACCGGGCACTCGCTGGTGCCCATGTCGGCCCGCGCCACCGGTCTTTCGTACGAAGACCTGTGCATGACCCTGCTCGCCAGCGCCGCGCTGGACAACCCGGCCGGGAAAGCCTGAGCGCCCCAACATGCCGCATACCGACCTGCCCCTGGACATCAAGCTCATGACCGTGGTCACCCACGTCCTGGTCGTGCTGTTTGCCGCCCTGTGCCTGGGCGCGCTCGGGACCTGGCTGGTGCGCCACCCGGTGTGGACGGTCCGCGCGATCACGGTGCACGGCGACGTGGCGCACCAGAACGCGGTGACCTTCCGTGCGCAGCTGGCCTCGCAGATGAAGAGCAGCCTCTCGGGCAGTTTCCTCACGCTGGACCTGCAGCAGGTGCGCCGCCTGTTCGAGTCCGTGCCCTGGGTGCGCCAGGCGGTGGTGCAGCGCGAGTTCCCCAACCGCCTGCGTGTGACGATCGAGGAGCACCAGCCCGTGGCCTGGTGGGGACCTTCGGGTTCGGGGCAACTGGTCAGCCGGCTCGGCGAGGTGTTCGAGGCCAGCCCGGACGACAGCGACGGGCTGCCCGAGCTGGTCGGCCCGGCGGACCATGCGCCCCAGGTCTGGGCGCTGTACCAGCTGCTCAGCGCCGAGTTCTCGCGTCTGGAGCTGGTGGTGGAGCGGCTCGAACTCAACGAGCGCGGCAGCTGGCGCGCGGTGCTCGACAGCGGCGCGCGCATCGAGCTCGGGCGCGGCAGTTCGGACGAGCTGCTGGAGCGCGCGCGGCGCTTCACCGGCACCCTGAGCCAGCTCACCGAACGCTACCCCGGCGCGCTGCAGTCCGTGGACCTGCGCTATCCCAACGGCTACGCGCTGCGCATGCGGGGCGTGACCACGCTCTCCGAAGACAGCCCCGGCAAAGTCACCAACACAAGGTAATCAAGAAGCAATCATGGCCAAGGAATACAAGGATTTGGTGGTCGGACTCGACATTGGCACCGCCAAGATCATGGTGGTGGTGGCTGAGGTCCAGGCCAACGGCGAACTCAAGCTCGCGGGCCTGGGCGTGTCGGCCAGCCATGGCCTCAAGCGGGGCGTGGTGGTGAACATCGACGCGACGGTGCAGAGCATCCAGCAGGCGCTCAAAGAGGCCGAGCTGATGGCCGACTGCCGCATCGCCCGCGTCTACACCGGCATCACCGGCAGCCACATCCGCGGCATTAACTCCAGCGGCATGGTGGCCATCAAGGACCGCGAGGTCACGCCGGCCGACGTGGCGCGTGTAATCGAGACCGCCAAGGCCATCAACATCTCGACCGACCAGCGCCTGCTGCTGGTGGAGCCGCAGGAATTCGTGATTGACGGCCAGGAAGTGAAAGAGCCGATCGGCATGAGCGGCATCCGGCTCGAAGCCAAGGTGCACATCGTCACCGGCGCGCAGAGCGCGGCCGAAAACATCATCAAGTGCGTGCGCCGCTGCGGCCTGGAGGTGGACCAGCTCATGCTCAACCCGCTGGCGTCGAGCCAGGCGGTGCTGACCGACGACGAAAAGGAACTGGGCGTGGCGCTGGTGGACATCGGCGCGGGCACCACCGACGTGGCGATCTTCGCCGGCGGCGCGATCCGCCACACGGCGGTGATCCCGATCGCGGGCGACCTGATCACCAGCGACATTGCCATGGCGCTGCGCACGCCCACCAAGGACGCCGAGGACATCAAGGTCGAACACGGCTGTGCCAAGCAGCTGCTGGCCGACCCGGACCAGCAGGTCGAGGTGCCCGGTCTGGGCGACCGTGGCCCACGCATGCTCAGCCGCCAGGCGCTGGCCGGCGTGATCGAGCCTCGGGTGGAAGAGATTTTTGCGCTGGTGCAGCAGGTGGTGCGCGACTCCGGCCACGAGGAGGTCCTGTCCTCGGGCATCGTGCTCACCGGCGGCAGCGCCGTCATGCCCGGCATGGTGGAACTGGGGGAAGACATCTTCCTGAAACCGGTGCGCCGGGGCATTCCGAACTACGCCAGCGCGCTCTCGGACATGGTGGCGCAGACCCGCGCCGCCACGGTCATGGGTTTGCTGGAAGAGGCGCGCATGGCGCGGGTGCGAGGCCACAAGGTGGCCCAGAAAGCGGGTTCCATGCAAAGCGCATTGGAACGGATGAAAAACTGGTTTGTGGGGACCTTCTGATGAACCTATTGATCACCCCTGCACCGCGCCTTCGGCGTGCCTCCACCCCGGGAGGGTGGCAGCTGTCGCCCGGTGAAGCCAGTTCGCCGGTGCCCTTGACCCCGCGCACCCGGCCCAGACCGCGGTCCCGATGTCGGGTCTGCACTGGACCGCCTGGCTGAGGCACATCACAGCGCAACGAACCGAATCTGATTTTTAAATGAAAACCGCCCTGAACCTCGGGTTCTAGGGCAACAACAGGAGAGAGCCATGAGCATCGAAATGATTGAAGTGGAAGAATTCAACCAGGGCACCCAGATCAAGGTCATCGGCGTTGGCGGTGGCGGCAGCAACGCGGTGGAACACATGATCTCGCGCGCCGTGCAAGGCGTGGAGTTCATCTGCGCCAACACCGACGCGCAGTCCCTGGCCCGCAGCGCGGCCAGCCGCACCATCCAGCTCGGCACCACCGGCCTGGGCGCTGGCAGCAAGCCTGAAAAGGGGCGCGAGGCCGCCGAGCTCGCTGTCGACGAGATCCGCACCGCCATCGACGGCGCGCACATGCTCTTCATCACCGCTGGCATGGGCGGCGGCACCGGCACCGGCGCGGCGCCCGTGATCGCGCGCGTGGCCAAGGAGATGGGCATTCTCACCGTGGGCGTGGTCACCAAACCCTTCGACTGGGAAGGTGGCCGCCGCATGACCAATGCCGACAACGGCCTGGCCGAACTCGAAGCCAACGTGGACTCGCTGATCGTGGTGCTCAACGAGAAGCTGCTCGAAGTGCTGGGCGACGACGTGACGCAGGACGAGGCCTTTGCCCACGCCAACGACGTGTTGAAGAACGCCGTGGGCGGCATCGCCGAGATCATCAACGAGTACGGCAACGTCAACGTCGACTTCGAAGACGTGCGCACCGTGATGGGCGAACCCGGCAAGGCCATGATGGGCACCGCGGTCGCCGCCGGCCCGGACCGCGCGCGCATCGCCGCCGAGCAGGCCGTGGCCTGCCCGCTGCTTGAAGGCATCGACCTCTCCGGTGCCAAGGGCGTGCTGGTGCTGGTGACCGCGGCCAAGGGATCGCTCAAGCTGTCCGAATCGAAGCTGGCCATGAACACCATCCGCGCCTACGCTTCGCCGGACGCGCACGTGATCTACGGCGCCGCCTACGACGACAGCCTGGGCGACGAGATGCGCGTCACGGTGGTGGCCACGGGTCTGAGCCGCCAGGGCGTGCGCCGCACCGCGCCGCCGCTGCAGGTGCTGCGCACCGGCACCGACAACGTGCCGTTCAATGTGCCCACCGTCAACGCCGCCGTGGGTGGCCCGGGCGCGGGCATGGCCCAGCCCGACTACAACTCCATGGCCGTGCCCAGCGTCTGGCGCACCAACCGCACCCAGGCCGCGGCCAAGGTGGATGCGTTGGCGTCGGGGGGCATGGACGATTTCGAGATCCCTGCTTTTCTGCGCAAACAGGCGGATTGACTCCCCCCGCGCCGCCTGAGGCGTCACCCCCCAGGGGGCAACACCTGCGGCCCGGCGAAGCCGGTTCCGCGGTGTTCCCGACGGGGGGCACTTCTCGCGTGGGGCGTCGTGGCTCGCGGGTGGATCTTGTTTTCGGATATCGCCGGGATAGTTTTCCTGGTCAGCACGAAATCGCCCGGAAAATTAAAATCGACCCATGCTTGCGCAACGTACCCTCAAATCCCTGACCAAAGCCGTCGGCGTGGGCCTGCACAGCGGTCAGCGGGTGGAGCTGACGCTGCGCCCGGCCGCGCCGGACACGGGCATCGTGTTCCGCCGCGTCGACCTGCCCGAACCGGTGGACATCGCCGTGACGGCCGAGTCGGTGTCGGACACCCGGCTTGCTTCCACCATCTCCAACGGCGGCGTCAAGGTGCACACCGTGGAGCACCTGATGAGCGCCTGTGCCGGCCTGGGGCTGGACAACCTGTACGTGGACATCACCGCCGAAGAGGTGCCCATCCTCGACGGCTCGTCGGCCTCGTTCGTCTACCTGCTGCAAAGCGCCGGCATCGTGATGCAGAAGGCGCCCAAGCGCTTCATCCGGGTGATCAAACCGGTGGAGGTGCGTGAAGGCGAGGGGCGCAGCCTGAAGTGGGCGCGGCTGGAGCCGTACCACGGCTACAAGCTCAGCTTCGAGATCGAGTTCGACCACCCCGCCGTGAGCTCCACGGGCCAACGGGTCGAATTCGATTTCGGCAGTGGCCAGTACGCGCGCGAAATCGCGCGTGCACGCACCTTCGGCTTCACACGGGATGTGGAGATGATGCGCTCGCACGGTCTGGCCATGGGCGGCGGGCTGGACAACGCCATCGTGATGGACGACGTGAAGGTGCTCAACACCGACGGCCTGCGCTACCAGGACGAATTCGTCAAACACAAGATCCTCGACGCCATCGGCGACCTGTACATCGTGGGCAAACCGCTGCTGGCGGCCTACACCGCGTTTCGCAGCGGCCACGCCTTGAACAACCAGCTGCTGCGGGCCCTGCTGGCCCGACCCGATGCCTACGAGGTGGTGAGCTTTGAGCACGAGCGCGAGGCCCCGAAAGGCTTCGCCCAGCTCGCCCCGGCCTGGTAGGCGCGCGCCCATGCTGTTGTTCCGCTTCGCCGTCTTCTTCCTCTTGCTCGCGGCCGGCGTGTGTTTCGCCTTCTACATCGGCACCGGCCAGCAACGCTACAGAACCTGGGGCATCAAGATCCTCAAATGGACCCTGATTGCCGCGCTGGGCTTCTTTGGCGTTCTTTTCCTTGAACGCCTTCTTTAGCGATCCCCCTCCGCCCAGCGCTGCCGAGGCGCGTGACCTCGCCGAGGATGCCGTGGAACAGGCTTCGCCTTGTTCAACCGCAGCCGCTCCGGCGCGAGATGACTTCAATCAAGAATGCCGTGGAACCGGCTTCGCCGGGCCACAGGCATCGCCCCCTGAGGGGTGACGCCGCAGGCGGCGCGGGGGGGGGGTCAATAACTCCTTCCGCCCTTGTAAGCCGCGTGCGTCTTCGCCTGCAAAGGTGAAACCTTGTTGATGGCCGCCACCGAGCGTGCCACCTGGGCGTGGGTGATGGCCAGGCCCAGGGCGTCGGCGGCGTCCTTGCCGGGCAGGCCCGGCAGCTGCAGCAGCCGCTTCACCATCTCCTGCATCTGGGCCTTGTCGGCCCGGCCGTAGCCGACCACGGCCTTCTTCAGCTGCAGCGCGGTGTATTCGGCCACGGGCAGCCCGTTGGCCACCAGCGCGGTCAGGCAGCAGCCACGCGCCTGGCCCAGCAGCAGCGTGGCCTGCGGGTTGACGTTGACGAACACGATCTCGCAGGCCGAGGTCTCGGGCTGGTAGCGCTTGACCACCTCGGTGATGCCGTCGAACAGGATTTTCAGCCGCTCGGGCAGCAGGGCGCCGTCTTTCGGGCTGGTCTGGATGGTGCCGCTGGCCACGTAGTGCAGGGCCGCGCCGTCGGTGTCGATCACGCCAAAGCCGGTGCACTGCAGGCCGGGGTCGATGCCGAGGATTCTCATAGGTTGAAGGTCCAGCGCACCGAATGGAAGAACACGGGCGCGGCGAAACACAGCGCGTCCACCCGGTCGAGCAGGCCGCTGGCGCCGGTGACCGAGCGGCTGGCCGAGCCCCAATGCGTCACGCCGCGGTCGCGCTTGATGGCCTTCATGACCAGATGCCCGAACGAGCCGGCCGCGCAGGCCACCAGCGCCATGGCCATGGCCGGCAGGGGCTTGAACGGGGTCAGGCCCGCCAGCGCCGCCCCCAGCAGGCCACCGGCGGCGAGCCCCAGGGCCCAGCTGCGCCAGTGAAAGCTGCCGCTGATGGCCGGGGCCACGGGCCGGTGCGGGCGCCGCGCCGTCAGGTGCTGCACCAGCATGCAGGTCTGCACCACCAGCACCAGGAAGAACACGAGGAACGCGGTCTTGCCGGCGAAGCGCGGGAAGTTCAGCAGCAGCAGGGCCGGCACATGGCTCATGCCGTAAACGCAGACCATGATGCCCCACTGCAGCTTGGCGTTGCGCTCCAGGAAGCGCTGCGGGTCGTTGCCCAGCGCACTCACCACCGGGATCGCCAGGAACACATAGACCGGGATGAACACGGTGAAGAGGTTGAAGCGTTCGGTCCACACCAGCGCGTATTGCAGGGGCAGCACGGCGAAGAAGGCCAGCACCAGGCTGCGGTGGTCGCCGCGGCGCGTGGGCGAGAGGCTGATGAACTCGCGCAGGATGAAAAACGACACCAGGCCGAACAGCACGATGGCCACGCCTTCGCCCATCACCCAGCCGACCCAGAACACCAGCGCCATCACCCACGAACTGCGCAGCAGCGCCTGATTGTCCCGTTGCCGCAGGGCGCGCGCGGCCTGGGTGTCGTCATCGCCCGCGCGGCGTTCGTGCAGCGACAGCAGCACCCCCACACCGCTGGCGATCAGCAGCAGGCCAAACAGCAGCACGAACACCAGGCTGACCTGCTGATCGGCGCTGAGGCTGCGCAGGAAAGACGTCATCCGCATGCCCTCCGGGACACGAACCGTGGGCGGGTGCAGGCGGTGGCGCGGTGGTTCATACGTCCCTCAGCGCCATGACGGCGTCGCGCGCGCGGGTCAGGAAGGCGGTGCGCGGTTCGTCGGCCTCCAGCGCCAAGGGGGCGCCAAAGGTGACGGAGCACAGCACCGGCACCGGCACCACCTCGCCCTTGGGCATCACGCGCTGCACGTTGTGGATCCAGGCCGGCACCAGCACCACGCCGGGAAAGCGTTGGGCCAGGTTGTACAGGCCCGACTTGAACGGTTGCGGGTCTTCGTCGTGGCCGCGCGTGCCTTCGGGGAACAGGATCAGCGAGTCGCCGCTGTCCAGCGCGTTGATGAGCGGCTGCAGCGGGTCCTCGTCGCCCTTGCGCTCGCGTTCCACATACACCGCGTTGAACACCTCGGTGGTGATCCAACGCTTGAATGGCGAGGCGGTCCAGTAGTCGCGCGCGGCGATCGGGCGGGTGATGCTGCGCAGCTCCTGGGGGAGCGCGGCCCAGATCAGCACCAGATCGGCGTGGCTCTGGTGGTTGGCGAAATAGATGCGCTGCTCGGCCTTGGGCGGGCAGCCGTACCAGCGCGCCTGGGCGCCGGTGAGCAGGCGCACAAAACCCAGCAGGAGCAGGCTCATCGCCTTGGCGCGCCAGTTCATGGGCGGTTTCCCTTACGGCGCCTGCACGGCACCCATGCGAGCAACGATGGTGCCGGCGCGCCGCGCGAGATAGGCCGAGCCCTGGCGGGTCTCGAAAAACTTCGGCGACGGCAGCATCACCGCCAGCCGCGCCGCTTCATAGGCGCTGAGTTTGGCGGCGGGCTTCTTGAAGTAGCGCTGCGCCGCGGCCTCCGCGCCGAACACGCCTTCGCCCCACTCCACGCTGTTGAGATAGATCTCCAGGATGCGTTCCTTGCTCAGCAGGGCTTCGAGCGTGAGTGTGAGCACCAGCTCCTGCCCCTTGCGCATCAGATTGCGTTCGCCCGAGAGCAGCAGGTTTTTTGCCAGCTGCTGGGTGATGGTGGAGCCGCCGATGATCTTGGGGGGCTTGACGGCCTTGAGCGCGGCCTCGGCCACCTCGGGCTTTTTGGCCAGACGGCGTTCGAGCTGTTCGATGCGTTTTTCGGCCAGTTGCTGGCGCCGTTCGTTCTTGGCCCAGGCCGACTCGATGGCCTCCCAGTCCACGCCGCCGTGGTCGGCGAAGCCCGCGTCTTCCGACGCCATCACCGCGCGCTTGAGGTGCGGGCTGATCTGGTCGTAGTCCACCCACTGGGCCGACCAGTGCCAGCCCTTTTCCGAGGTCAGGCTCCCGCGGGCGACCTGCCAGGCCTCGGAGCGCATGAACGCCGTGCTCTGCGGATCGATCACCACCATGAGCGCGATGCGCAGCACGAAAAACAGCTGCAGCGCCAGACCGGCCAGCAGCACCCACAACAACCAACGAGCGATGGATTTCATACAACGGCCCACCAAAGCCCATGCGTGCCAGAGGGGAAGCCGGGCCAGAACACCGCGGAACTGGCTCCGCCAGGCCGCAGGTGTTGCCCCCTCGAGGGGGTGGCGCGAAGCGACGCGGGGGTGGTCATCTACTGACTGGACATTTGCGTCTGCAAGATCGCGTCGCGCGTGAAGCGAAAGCGCGACACCACCACGATCTGGTCGGCCCGGCGGCGCATGGCTTCGTTGAAGCGCCCAAAGCCCAGGCTGCGCACGATGGCCTGGGCCCGGCGGTCCAGCGTCGGGGTGCCCGAGGACTGCACCACCTCGGTGTCGAGCACGGCGCCGGTGTGGTTGACGGTGATGACCATGGTCAGATCTCCGTAGAGCTTGCGCCCGCCGGACTCGGGAAAGTTGCTGGTGCCCCGGTCCTCGATCTTGCGGCGCAGCTCGTCGTAATAGATCGCGTACACCTCTTCGCGCGTGGCCGGGCTGATGTAGCGCTTCTTGGGCCGGCTGTTCTCTTCGTTGATGCGCTTTTCGATCTCGGCCAGGATCTTCACCAGGGCCTGGCGCTTGTGCTCGCGCTCGACCGCCGCCTGGCTGGGGTTGAGCGCCTGCGGGTCGGGCGGGGGCAGGTTGGCCAGCTGCTTGCGCACCTGGGCCAGGATCTGGTTCTGCCGCTCCTTGAGCGCCTCGATCCGTCGCTCGTCTTCCTCGGGCGTGTCGCCCACGCGCGCCACCATGTTGGGCGGCAGCGGCGAGGTGGCGCGGATTTTCTTGTCGGATTCGCCGCCACCGGCCAGCGAGGCCTGGGCGATCGCCAGCGCCTTGTCAGGGCGCTGGTCGCTGCGGGCGTTGACCAGGATGACCTCCAGTGGCGAGTCCTGGAACACCCGGTCAAAGCTCTGCGGGTCGACGAAGCGCACGGTCAGCAGCGCCGCGTGCACGGCCACCGACATGCCCAGCGCCAGCTGCAGCGTGCTCAGGTTCTTGAAGAAGGTCAGAGCGGTTTTCACGCGCGCATTATCCGGGCTGTTCGGCTCATGCCGCCGGAGCGGCCCGGGCCGGCTCGGCGCTTTCGGCGGCCGGGGCCTCGGGGCTGTCCGCACCGTCGTCCAGGTCGATCGCCAGCGCCAGCGGTGCCACCAGGTCGCCCTCGTCGCCGTCGCCTTCGTCCGCGCTGTCGTCGCTCACTTCGTCCACCGGCAGGTCCAGCCGCTCGATCACCGTGCCGCCCACTTCCAGCGTCATTTCGTCGATCTCGCCCAGGCGCACCCGCACGTGCGCCCCGCGCGGCAGGCCCTCGGTGCCCAGCACCGGCAGCACCAGCGGCAGGCTGTCGGCGCGCACGAGGTTGTCCTTGATCAGGGTGGCGGTCAGCTCGGAGATGCCCGCCTGCTGCAGGTGCTTGAGCGTCCAGTAGCGTTCCATGCCGTTCTGGAAACCGTTGTAGGCGGTGTAGGCGGCGTCGAAGCTGCTGATGATGGCAAACAGGTTGGCGTCCTTGGGCTTGAACGGTGCGGCGAGCGCGGCGGTCTTGCCGTGGCGCGCGCAGGCGATGATCTGCCACTGGTTGACCATGTCCACATAGCGGCGCAGGGGCGAGGTGCTCCAGGCGTAGCTCTTCACGCCGATGCCCGCGTGCGGCTGCGCCTTGGTGCCCATGCGCACCTTCACGCCGGGCGCCAGGCTGGCCTGGCTGCGGTAGATGCCGGGCACGCCGCATTCGGCGAGCCACTGGCCCCAACTGCTGTTGGCCAGGATCATGGCCTCGGCCACCATCAGGTCCAGCGGCGCGCCGCGCTGGCGGGTGCCGATCACCACGGTTTCGCTGCCGTCGGGCTCGCTGCCAGTCACACCGGTGAGTTTGAAGGTGTAGTCGGGCCGGTTGAAGTTCTCCGGCTTGCCGCGCACCACCTCGCGCTGCGCCTTCAGGTGGCGCGCCAAGCGGAAGATGAAGGCCAGCGTGGGCTGCAGGGCGGCAATCTCGGGGGCCGCGTCGCCCGCGGCGGCGCCGTCGCTCAGCCAGTCTTCGGTGATCACGGTGTCGAGCTGGTCGTGGCGCAGGTTCAGCGCGATCGGCACACGCTCCAGCACGGTGCGGCTGTCCTTGGGTTCGAGCGTGGCTTCGTCGAACGTGACGTAGAGCGACACGGCCGGGCAGTCGCGCCCGGCCATCAGGGTGTAGGTCTGCACCACCTCGTCGGGCAACATGGTGATCTTGTGGCCCGGCATGTAGACCGTGGACAGGCGGTGGCGCGCCACCTGGTCGATGGCGCTGTCGGGCACGATGGCCAGGCCGGGCGCGGCGATGTGCACGCCCAGCGTGACGGTGCCGCTGCCCAGGCCCTGCAGCGAGAGCGCGTCGTCGATCTCGGTGGTGTGCGAGTCGTCAATGGAAAAGGCCTGCACGGTGGCCAGCGGCAACTCGTCGGCGATGGCGGGCGCCTGCAGCGCCGGGAAGCCCGTGCCTTTGGGGAACTGGTCGAACAGGAAACGCTGCCAGTGGAACTGGTAGGCGCTGGTGATGGCACCGGCGTTGCGCAGCAGCGCCAGCGGCGCGGTGTGGCTGTTGCGCGCGGCCTCCACCACGGCCTTGTATTCGAGACCGTTCTTGTCGGGCTTGAACAGGATCTTGTAGAGCTGCTCGCGCACGGGTTGCGGGCACTGGCCGCTGGCCAGCTCGGCGGCCCAGGCCTCGATCTGCGCCTGCACCTGCTTTTTCTTTTCGATCGCGGCCAGCGCCTGCGCCAGGATCTCGGGCGGCGCTTTCTTGTAGCGCCCCTTGCCGGCGCGGCGGAAATAGTGCGGTGCACCCTGCAGGCAGAGCAGGGCGGCGACCTGTTCGGCGGTGCCCGCGCTGGTGCTGAAGTACTCGCGCGCCAGCTCGGCAAAGCCGAACTCGTCCTCGGGTGCGAACTCGTAGGCCAGCTCCAGCTCCATGCTTTCGGCCAGCGCGCTGGCGGCAGGCATGAGCTGGGCGGGGGCGGGTTTGTCAAAGCGCAGCAAGGCGTTGGCGGCCTTGACCTTCACGCGTTTGCCCGAATCGAGCTCCACCTGCAGGGAACTTTCGGCTTCGGACAGCAGGCGGCCGGTCATCAATTTGCCGGCTTCATCGAACAGAATGTGCATGGGCGCGATTGTCCCATGCGCACGGATGGGCGCCGCCAGGTTCAGGTCGCCAGGGCCAGGAAGTCGAAGAGCGCGTCGATGTGGTCATCGAAGTCGCTGATGGCGTGGTCGCTCCCGGGCAGCAGGCGAAGCTCGCCACCGGCGCAGAAAGCCTGCATCTCGCGCCAGTCCAGCACCTCGTCGCCCTGCGCCACGATGGCGAACTGCCGCCCGGGCGAGGCCGGGTGCAGCGGCGACAGGCGCGCGATGTCGGTTTCCAGCGTGCGCAGCTCGTCCACGAAACCGGGCTGGAAGAAAAAGCGCTCCTGCGGGTCGTGCCAGGCGGTCTGTTCGCCGATGTATGCCGCCAGATCGCGCGCCGGGAACACCGCCGGGTTCAGCAGCGCGGCGCGGCAGCCGGTCCGCAGCCCCAGCCAGCGGGCGTAAAACCCGCCCAGCGAAGACCCCACCACGGCCATGGTGTTGCGCGGCCAGCCGGCGGTGCCCTCGGTCACCAGGGCCATGGCTTCGCGCGGCGAGGGCGGCAACTGGGGGCACCACCAGGTCACGCCCGGGTGCCGCTGCCGCACGCGCGCCGCCACTTTCTGCGCCTTCATGGATCGGGGCGACGAACGGAAGCCGTGCAGGTAGAGCAGGTGGGTGGTGGCAGCTGGGGGGATCATGGGGCGAAGGATAATCGGGCTTCATGGCCGCGACTTTCGACAAACCCACCCTGCTGCAACGCATCGCCCCGATTTTTCAGGGCTTTGACGGCCCGCTCGCGCTGGCCGTGCTGCTCATGGCCGCGGCCGGCCTCGTGACCATGTATTCGGTGGGCTTCGACCACGGAACCCGTTTTGCCAACCACGGCCGCAACATGCTGCTGGCCGCGGGCGTGCTGTTCCTCGTGGCCCAGGTGCCCCCGCAGCGGCTGATGGCGCTGGCCGTGCCGCTGTACACGGTGGGCGTGTTGCTGCTGCTGGCGGTGTTTCTGTTCGGCATCGAAAAGAAGGGCGCGCAGCGCTGGCTCAACGTGGGCGTCGTCATCCAGCCCAGCGAACTCATGAAGATCGCCATGCCGCTGATGCTGGCCTGGTGGTTCCAGCGCCGCGAGGGCCTGCTCAAGCCGCTGGACTTCGTGGTGGCCGTGGTGCTGCTGGCGGTGCCCGCCGCGCTCATCCTCAAGCAGCCCGATCTGGGCACCACCCTGCTGGTGCTGGCCTCGGGCATTTTCGTCATCTTCTTTGCCGGCCTGAGCTGGAAGCTGATCGTGCCGCCGGTGGTCATTGGCGTCATCGGCATCGTCACGCTGATCGCGATGGAGCCGCAATGGTGTGCCCCCGGGGTGGACTGGCAGGTGTTGCACGAATATCAGCGCCAGCGGGTCTGCACGCTGCTGGACCCGTCCAAGGACCCGCTGGGCAAGGGCTTTCACATCATCCAGGGCATGATCGCCATCGGCTCGGGCGGCGTCTGGGGCAAGGGCTTCATGCAGGGCACGCAGACCCACCTGGAGTTCATTCCCGAGCGCACCACGGACTTCATCTACGCGGCGTTCTCGGAAGAGTTCGGCCTGGTCGGCACGTTGGGCCTGATGGCGGGCTTCATTTTCCTGGTCGTGCGCGGGCTGCTGATCGCGGTGGAGGCGCCCACGCTGTTCGCCCGGCTGCTGGCCGGGGCCGTCACGCTCAACATCTTCGTCTACGCCTTCGTCAACATGGGCATGGTCAGCGGCATCCTGCCGGTGGTGGGTGTGCCGCTGCCGTTCGTGAGCTACGGCGGCACCGCCATGGTGACGCTGGGGGTGGGGCTGGGCATCCTGATGTCGATCGCCAAGTCCAAGCGCTTGATGCAATCATGAGCACGGGTACGGACCCCCACGCTCCGCCGCTGCGCGGGTCGCTGCCCCCCGAGGGGGCTGATCCGGCTGGGGGCGGCCCGGCGCCGGATCGTCAGGACCCCCACGCTCCGCCGCTGCACGGGTCGCTGCCCCTGGTTCAGGTGGCCGTGGTCGGTGCCGGGAACATGGGCGGCGCCATGGCGGCGCGGCTGTGTGAACAGGGTTGGACCGTGGTGGTGTGCGACGTTGACCCGCTGCGGCAGCAGCAGGCGCTGGATGCCGGCGCCCACCTGGCCGACACGCCCGAGACCGCTGCTCGCGCGTTGGCGCCCGACGGTGTGCTGATCGTCTGCGTGGTCGATGCCGGGCAGTCGTCCGAGGTGCTGCTGGGCGCGCAGGGGGCCGCGCCGGCGCTGCGCGCCGGTCAGACCGTGATGCTGTGCCCGACCATCGCCCCGCAGGACACCGAAAGCCTGGCGTCGGCGCTTGCCGCGCGTGGGGTGGACTGCATCGATGCCCCCATGTCCGGTGGCCCGGCGCGGGCGCGCGACGGCAGCATGAGCCTGATGCTGGCCGCGCCAGACGCCGTGCTCGCGCGCCACGCCGGCCTGCTCGACGCCCTGTCATCCAAGCAGTTTCGCATCAGCGGGCGGGTAGGCGATGGCGCGCGCACCAAGCTGGTCAACAACCTGCTGGCGGGCATCAACCTGGTGGGTGCGGCCGAGGTGCTGGCGCTGGCCGAGCGCCTGGGGCTGGATCTGGGCACCACCTTGTCGGTGATCGAGCAGTCCAGCGGCCAGAGCTGGATCGGCTCGGACCGCATGCGCCGGGCCCTGGCGGACGACTTCGCGCCGCGCGCCCACGTGACGCTGCTGGAAAAAGACACCCGGCTGGCGGTGGAAGCCGCCACGGCGGCCGGCTTCACGGGCCCCCTGGGCGCGCGCGCCGCCGCCGTGTTCGCCCAGGCCCACGCGGCCGGGCTGGCCGAGCAGGACGATGCGTCGCTGCTGGCACTGCTGCGCCGACCGGTGGGCGACGGTTCGCCGAGCTGATACCACCTTGGTCCACAGGGGGCGGTGACCACCGGTCGATTGCCCCCGATCCATGACCTTGCCGCCAGCGCGTGGACCCGCTCCTTCTTACAATGTCCCCATGATTGCTCGCGAACCCACCCTGGCCCGTCTGGCCACCGCACAGACCCTGCTGCTCGAACCCTTTGGTCTGAGTCCGTCCCACCTGCAGCGTGCGCTCGGCGAGATCATGTCGCATGGCGTGGACGACGCCGACCTGTATTTCCAGACCACCCGCAGCGAAGGCTGGAGCCTGGAAGAGGGCATCGTCAAGACCGGCAGTTTCAGCATCGACCAGGGCGTGGGCGTGCGCGCCGTCAGCGGGGAAAAGACCGCTTTCGCCTATTCGGACGACCTGTCCTGGGACTCGTTGATCGACGCCGCCCACACGGTGCGCTCCATCTCGGCGCAAGGGCAGGGCCGCAAGGTGCGGGTACCCGCGGTCAAGGTGTCGAAATCGCGCTCGCTCTACCCGGGTCTGGACCCCATCGGCACCATGGACAGCACCGCCAAAGTCGCGCTGCTGGAGAAAGTGGAACGCCTGGCCAAGGCCAAGGACCCGCGCGTGGTGCAGGTCATGGCCGGTCTGGCGGCCGAACACGATGTGGTGCTGGTGGCCCGCGCCGACGGCACCCTGGCCGCCGATGTGCGCCCCCTGATCCGACTGTCGGTCACCGTCATCGCTGAGCAGAAAGGTCGGCGCGAAATCGGCTCCTCCGGCGGTGGTGGCCGTTTCGGGCTGGCGTATTTCGACGACGCCATGGTGCAGTCCTACGTGGACGAAGCGGTGTCCGCGGCACTCACCAACCTCGATGCGCGCCCGGCACCCGCGGGCGAGATGACGGTGGTGCTCGGCCCCGGCTGGCCCGGCGTGCTGCTGCACGAGGCCGTGGGGCATGGCCTCGAAGGTGATTTCAACCGCAAGGGCTCCAGCGCGTTCGCCGGCCGCATCGGCCAGCGCGTGGCCGCCAAGGGCGTGACCGTGCTCGACGACGGCACCATTGCCGACCGCCGCGGTTCGCTCAACGTGGACGACGAGGGCCACACCTCGCAGAAGAACGTGCTGATCGAAGACGGCATCCTGCGCGGCTACATCCAGGACGCCATGAACGCCCGTCTGATGGGGGTGAAACCCACCGGCAACGGCCGGCGCGAGAGCTATGCCCACGTGCCCATGCCGCGCATGACCAACACCTACATGCTGGGTGGTGACAAGAGCGCGGACGAGATCGTGGCCAGCATCAAGAAGGGCCTGTACGCCACCAACTTCGGTGGCGGCCAGGTGGACATCACCAGTGGCAAGTTCGTTTTCTCCGCCAGCCAGGCCTACTGGGTGGAAAACGGCCAGATCCAGTACCCCGTGAAGGGCGCCACGCTGGTGGGCAGTGGTCCAGAGTCGCTCAAGAAGGTGAGCATGATCGGCAACGACATGCGCCTGGACAGCGGCGTGGGCACCTGCGGCAAGGAAGGCCAGAGCGTGCCGGTGGGTGTGGGCCAGCCCACGCTGCGCATCGACGGTCTGACCGTCGGCGGCACGGCTTGAAGAGCGGCACCCCGCCGCCCTGTGCTACATTTCGATCCCATGTCTTCGCGCTTCGCCTTCTTTGCCTTTTATTTTTGGTTCTCTGTCCCTGGCGGACGAGAGGCGAGGCTGTAAGCGCATCACCGAATCTCGAACCAACCGCCGGAGCCCAAAGCCCGGCGGTTTTTTTTGGCCCTGTCATTCCACTGCAACCCACTTCCGAGGAGCCCCGCGATGAATGCCCAGACCCACCCCGCCAGCAGCGATGCCTGGCATGCGCGTCCTGTCGACAAAACCAGCCAGACCGACGACGAACGCATCAAGGACATCACCGTGCTCCCGCCTCCCGAACACCTGATCCGTTTTTTCCCCATCGGCGGCACGCCGGTGGAAGCCCTGATCACCCAGACGCGCCAGCGCATTCACAACATCCTGCGCGGGCAGGACGACCGCCTGCTGGTGGTGATCGGTCCCTGCTCCATCCACGACCCGGCCGCGGCCGTGGACTACGCCCGGCGCCTGCAGCCCATGCGCGAGCGCTACGCCGACACGCTGGAGATCGTCATGCGCGTGTATTTCGAGAAGCCGCGCACCACGGTGGGCTGGAAGGGGCTGATCAACGACCCCTACCTCGATGAAAGCTACCGCATCGACGAAGGGCTGCGCATCGCGCGCCAGCTGCTGATCGAGATCAACCGCCTGGGCATGCCCGCCGGCAGCGAGTTCCTGGACGTGATCTCGCCGCAATACATTGGGGACCTGATCGCCTGGGGGGCGATCGGTGCACGCACCACCGAGAGTCAGGTGCACCGCGAACTGGCCTCGGGGCTGTCGGCACCGATCGGTTTCAAGAACGGTACCGATGGCAATATCCGCATCGCCACCGACGCCATCCAGGCCGCCGCGCGCGGCCACCATTTCCTCTCGGTGCACAAGAACGGCCAGGTCGCCATCGTGCAGACCAACGGCAACAAGGACTGCCACGTGATCCTGCGCGGGGGCAAGGCGCCCAATTACGACGCCACCCATGTGGCCGCGGCCGTGAAAGACCTGGAGGCGGCCGGGCTGGTCCCCCGTTTGATGGTGGACTGCAGCCACGCCAACAGCAGCAAGCAGCACGAAAAGCAGCTGGAGGTGGCGCGCGACATCGCCGCACAGATCGCGGGCGGATCCCGCAGTGTGTTTGGCGTGATGATCGAAAGCCACATCGAGGCCGGCGCCCAGAAGTTCACGCCGGGCAAGGACCGGGTGGACCAGCTCGCCTACGGCAAGAGCATCACCGATGCCTGCCTGGGCTGGACCGATTCGTTGCAGGCTCTGGAGGTGCTGTCCCAGGCGGTGCAGGCTGCACGCCAGCGCGGCAAATAGGGCCTGCGGGCCGTACCGGCCTGACGCATGTGCAGGATGCGCCTCGGCGAGAGGTGCCCACTTCCATCCCATGAGGAACATGGATCGCGAAAATCGGTGCTTCATAATCTGTAACAGAGGCCGATAGCACCGTTGTCGCGGCCTGCGGTGTCCACGGTCGTCGTGGACACCGGTGTACCGGATCGGTCGCGAACCGCTGGAGTGTGTGTGGAGCAACCTGTATTGCGCTTGGGTTTGTTGGGTTTTTCCGAGCCGGATCAATCGCGCCTGCTGGCCTGGGCCGGGCAGGCCCAGGCCGGCTGGCCCGAGTGGCGCGGCTGCGACCCCCATCTGGCCGATGCCTGGATGATCTGTGGGGAGTCGGTCGAGGTGCTGGGGCGGGATGCGGTGGTGATCCGCCATCCGCACGGCGGTGACGAGCGTCTGGCGCTCAACCGCGCCGAGGTGGATCGTCCGCTGGCGTTTGCCACACCGCTGCCCGAGGGGTTTGCCTCGGCCGAGTTTTTCGAATCGGACGACGAGAACAGTGTGCGCCAGCGGCTGCAGCGGTTTGAGGCCTGGCTGCGCCCGCTGCGCAGCCAGTTTGCGCTGGGCTCGCTGCTGCTGGAGCGCGTGGGGCAGTTCAAAGGGGGCGTGATCCACGTGACCCACGAGGGGCGTTTGCTGGCCGTGATTGACCTGGACCGCTGGCAGTCCGGCCTGTTCATCCCCGCGCGCCCCGTGGACCTGGCGATGGCCGAATGGGTGCGCCGCCCGCCGGGCGCGGCCGACATCCCGTCCTCGTTCATGCGCCTGCCCCTGCACCGGGTCATGTGGACCTACGCCGTGCGCACCCTGCGCGACGTGCTGCCCGCGCGCTACCGCGAACGCACGGTGTATCTGCGGCGTGTCCCGCGCGTGCCCGCTCGCTGGTTCGACGAAGTGCACCTGAGCCTGATGCGCGAGCTGATGGTGCGTCCCGCCGTGTTCGACAGCCTGTGTCGGCGCACCGGCATTGCCGAAAATGAGCTGGCGCACCACCTGGCCTCGCTGTACCACGCCGGCGGCCTGACCACCGACGCCGACAGTGCCCGGCGCGCCGAGCCCGCGGCCAGGCGCGCGCTGGTGGCGCTGCATTTTGACCAGGCCAATCCGGACCCCGAAGCCCTGTTGCGCACCGGTCACTCCGATCAGTCCGACCCGTTGGTGCCGCCGTCGAGCATCCTGCGCGAAATGCCGCATTCGCCGCTGCGCACGGTTGCGGGGAAATCCGCCGGGCCGTCGGTGGCCGACGAAGGATGACGCGGGGAGCGGCACTGGCAACCGCGCAGGGCCCGATGCACAATGGTCAGGTACCCACTACCGTATCCAAGGAGTCCGCAAGATGCGCAGCCATGTCACTGTGAATTGGGGTGAGCCGTCCATCTACCGCTTTGAACTGGAGGAGGTGCAGCCCATGCCGCACGAGCTGGCGCGCTCCTGGCTGGACGAGCAGTTCACGTTCTTCGGCTGTGAGCCCATCCGCCTGACCGGCAAGGTGCTCACCGCGGACAAGATCCTCGGGGTTGCGCAGGCCGCGGGCGAAGAGCGTTTCCGCGACCCGGCTCACCGCGCCTGGGCGTTGGCGTTTGCCCGCGCCACCAGCGCCGCGCTGGCCAAGCCCGTGGTCACGGTGGACATTCCCACGCAGACCCTGGGCTACTGAAGCGACCTGGCGTGCCGCGTCTGCGGCCGTCGGGCACGGTCAGTCGCTGGGGGACCGCAGATCCAGAGCGGCCAGCAGCCGTGCGTGCACGCCGCCGAACCCGCCGTTGCTCATGCAGACGATATGGTCACCGCCGCGTGCCGCCGCGCTGACCTGTGCCACCAGCTCGTCGATGGAGCGGGCCACGCTGGCCCGCTCACCCATGGGCCGCAGCGCCTCGACCGCGTCCCAGTCCAGCCCTCCGGTGTGGCAAAACGCCAGATCGGCCGCCTCCAGGCTCCAGGGCAGTTGCGATTTCATGGTGCCCAGTTTCATCGTGTTGCTGCGGGGTTCGAACACCGCCAGGATGCGCCCGCCCTTGCCGGTGGTGGGACCGCCCAGACGCCGGCGCAGACCATCTAGCGTGGTACGGATGGCGGTCGGGTGGTGGGCGAAATCGTCGTAGACCGTGATCGGTTCCCCATGGCGCTGTACCGTGCCCCGGACCTCCATGCGGCGGCGCACGTTCTCGAACCGTGCCAGCGCCCGCGCCGCGTCGGCGGGCGAAACCCCCACGTGCTCGGCCGCCGCGATGGCGGCCAGGGCGTTCAACTGGTTGTGCACGCCGGTGAGCGCCCACTCCACGCGTGCGACCGGCTGGCCGCGCTCCAGCACATCAAAGGCATGGGGTTCGCCCACGGCGGTGAAATCGCTAACGGCCGCGCCGAAGCTGCGCAACTCGCTCCACAGGCCCTGGTGCAGCACGCGCTCCAGGCTCTCCTCCAGGCCGTTGACCACCACCCGGCCGGTGCCGGGCACGGTGCGGATCAGGTGGTGGAACTGGCGTTCGATGGCCTTGAGGTCGTCGAAGATGTCTGCGTGGTCGAACTCGAGGTTGTTGAGAATGGCGGTGCGGGGGCGGTAATGGACGAACTTGCTGCGTTTGTCGAAAAACGCCGTGTCGTATTCATCCGCTTCAATCACGAAGAGTGGTGGGCTGCGGGGCGGCTGCGCGCTCTGCTCCGTGTCCCCCGCCCGCTGCGCGGGCTCCTCCTTGACCTGCGCAGAGCGCGCAGCCGCCCCGCAGCCCAGTCTTGCCGACACCCCGAAGTTCATGGGCACACCGCCGACCAGAAAACCCGGGTTCAGGCCGTTGGCCTCCAGGATCCAGGTCAGCATGGCGGTGGTGGTGGTCTTGCCGTGGGTACCGGCCACGGCCAGCACATGGCGACCCTGCAGCACGTGTTCGGCCAGCCATTGCGGACCGCTCGTGTACGCGGCGCCCGCGTCCAGAATGGCCTCCATCAGCGGGAACTTGGGCGTGCCGTCGGGCAGGCGCGTGCGGCTGACCACGTTGCCCACCACGAACACGTCGGGTCGCAGCGCCATCTGGTCGGCGCCATAGCCTTCGATCAACTCGATGCCCAGGGCCCGCAACTGATCGCTCATCGGGGGGTAGACGCCGGCATCGCAGCCGGTGACGCGGTGGCCGGCCTCGCGGGCGAGCGCGGCCAGACCGCCCATGAAGGTGCCGCAAATGCCCAGAATGTGTATATGCATCGGGCGATTTTAGGCGGGGCTCCGGCCCTCGGCCCTGTGCCCATGGCGGACTCTGGCCGGGCGGGCGAATGGCCCGGTGCACAATCGCCCGATGGATGTCTTACGAGCGAACCAGAGCGCCGAGATCGCTGCCACCGCCGCCCGTTTCGTGGTGGAGGAGGGGTTGGAATACGCCGCGGCCAAGCGACGGGCCGGCCGTCAGCTGGGCCTGTCGGCGCGCGTGTCCTGGCCCGACAACGCCGCCATGGACGAGGCGGTGCGTGAATACATCGACATCTTCTGCCCCGATACCCAGGCCGTGGAATTGCGCGCCTTGCGCGAGGTGGCCTTGCTGTGGCTGGAGCGGCTGGCGGATTTCCACCCGCATCTGGGCGGCGCGGTCTGGCACGGCACGGCCACCCGCCACAGCGACATCTATATCCAGTTGTTTTGCGAGGACCCCAAGGCGGCGGAGTGGGCCTTGCTGGATCGCAAGGTGGATTACCACCCGGGCACGGTGACTGGCTGGCGTGGCGACCCGGTGGATGCCCTGAGCTTGCGGGTGCGTTGCGAGGCATTGAACGGCTGGGTGCTGGTGCACCTGATGGTGCACGACCTGGACGATCTGCGCGGCGCCCTCAAGCCCGACGGCCTGGGTCGCAAACCGCGCGGGGACGCCCAGGCCCTGCGGGCCTTGCTGAGCGCCGACAACACACACCCGGACGATTGAGTATGAAACGACGCACGCTGTGGATGGGAGGCGTCGCGGTGGCGGCGGGTGCTGCCGGTGCCGGTGTGGCCTGGTGGCGGCTGCGGCCCGGCGACCTGGCCAGCGAAGCCGAGGCGGCGTTCTGGGCGGGCCGGTACCAAGGGCCCGGTGGGGAGCCCGTGGCGCTGGAACCGTTTCGGGGTCGGCCGCTGCTGGTCAACTTCTGGGCCACCTGGTGCCCCCCCTGTGTGGAGGAACTGCCGCTGCTCAACGCTTTTTACCAGGCCCATGCCAGCGAAGGCTGGCAGGTGCTGGGGCTGGCGGTGGACCAGCCCGGTGCGGTGCAGGGCTTTCTGCGCAAGCTGCCCCTGGCGTTTCCGGTGGCCATGGCCGGGTTCGCGGGCATCGAAGTCAGTCGGTCACTGGGCAACCTCGGTGGTGGACTGCCGTTCACGGTGGTTTTTGGCCGCGACGGGACGGTGCTGCACCGAAAAATCGGGCAGTTGTCCGACGCCGATCTGTCCCAGTGGTCCGGGCTCGGATGAAGCTGCAGGGGCGTCTCTCAGCGGTTTTGGGTCAGGAATGTGGCGTCCAGCGCCGTTGATCCCATCGTGGGGAACAACGCGAAAAACCGGGTAAAGTTCGCCCATCTTGCGTCAGGTGTCGGGTTTTTCGCCGCGAAGCGACCTCTCCCGGGGTGGGCCATTTCAACGCACAAAACGCCCGCGCCATCGTGTACACTGCGCACCCCGGCGGGTTGGCGTGCCTCGACTTCAATGAAGTTGTCTGCATTTGAGTCAATTTGACCGATATTCGTTGGAGAAATCATGGATTTGAGAAAACTGAAGACCCTGATCGACCTGGTATCCGAGTCGAACGTGTCCGAGCTGGAAATCACCGAGGCCGAGGGCAAGGTTCGCATCGTCAAGAGCGCACCCGTGGGCATGGCCGCCCCGGTGACCTACACGATGGCGCCCAGCCCGGCACCCATGGCCGCGCCCGCCGCGGTGCCTGCGGTGGAAACCACGCCGGTGGCGGCCGCTCCCGCCGGCCCGGTCGGGCACACCGTCAAATCGCCCATGGTGGGCACCTTCTACCGCGCGGCCAGTCCCGGCGCCAAGCCGTTCGTGGAGGTGGGTGACACCATCAAGGAAGGGGAGACCATCTGCATCGTCGAGGCGATGAAGATCCTCAACGAGATCGAGGCCGACAAGTCCGGCACGGTGACCCAGATCCTGGTGCAGAACGGCCAGGCGGTGGAATACGGCCAGCCTCTCTACGTCATCGAATAACCAGCACAGTCCTCCATGTTCAAAAAAATCCTGATCGCCAACCGGGGGGAGATCGCGTTGCGTGTGCAGCGCGCCTGCCGCGAAATGGGCATCAAGGCGGTGATGGTGTATTCCGAAGCCGACCGCGACGCCAAATACGTGCGGCTGGCTGACGAGTCGGTCTGCATCGGGCCGGCGCAGTCGTCCCTCAGTTACCTCAATATGCCGGCCATCATTTCGGCGGCCGAGGTGACCGACGCCGAGGCGATCCACCCGGGGTACGGTTTTCTGTCGGAGAACGCCGATTTTGCCGAGCGGGTGGAAAAGAGCGGGTTCACCTTCATCGGTCCCACGCCCGAGTCGATCCGTCTCATGGGCGACAAGGTGTCGGCCAAGCAGGCCATGATCCGCGCGGGCGTGCCGTGCGTGCCCGGCTCCGAGGGGGCGCTGCCGGACGATCCGGCGGTCATCAAACGCACCGCCAAGGCCGTGGGGTATCCGGTGATCATCAAGGCCGCGGGTGGTGGCGGTGGGCGTGGCATGCGCGTGGTGCACACCGAGGCGGCTTTGCTGCACGCGGTGCAGACCACCAAGGCGGAGGCGGGCGCTGCGTTCGGCAATCCCGAGGTGTACATGGAGAAGTTTCTCCAGAACCCGCGCCACATCGAGATCCAGATCCTCGCCGACACCCACCGCAACGCGGTCTACCTAGGTGAGCGCGACTGCTCCATGCAGCGTCGCCACCAGAAGGTGATCGAGGAAGCGCCGGCGCCGGGCATCCCGCGCCGCCTGATCGAGAAGATCGGCGAGCGCTGCGCCGCCGCCTGCAAGAAGATCGGCTACCGGGGTGCCGGCACCTTCGAGTTCCTGTACGAAAACGGCGAGTTCTATTTCATCGAGATGAACACCCGGGTGCAGGTGGAGCACCCGGTGACGGAATGGATCTCGGGCGTGGACATCGTGCGCACCCAGATCGCGGTGGCGGCGGGCGAAAAACTGCCGTTCACGCAACGCCAGATCCAGCTGCGTGGCCATGCCATCGAGTGCCGCATCAACGCGGAAGACGCCTACAAGTTCACGCCTTCGCCCGGGCGCATCACCACCTGGCACGCGCCAGGCGGTCCCGGGGTGCGCGTGGACTCGCACGCCTACGCCAACTATTTCGTGCCGCCCCACTACGACTCGATGATCGGCAAGATCATCGTGCACGGTGACACGCGCGAACAGGCGCTGGCCCGCATGCGCACCGCGCTCGCCGAGACGGTGATCGAGGGCATCAAGACCAACATCCCGCTGCACCGCGAGTTGATGGTGGACGCCAGCTTTGTCGCCGGTGGCACCAACATCCACTACCTTGAAGAGTGGCTTTCCCAACGTGAACGCTGATCTTGCCTCCCAGACCCAGCCGCCGGCTGGGTCTCTTTTTGAGCTGGTGCTGCTGGTGCCCGAAGCGGCCGTGGAGCCGGTGAGCGACGCCCTGGACGCGCTCGACGCGCTGAGCACCTCGGTCGAAGACGCCGATGCCCTGACGCCGGCCGAGCAGGCGCTGTTTGGCGAGCCCGGCATGCCGCCGCCCAAAGAGGGCTGGCAGCGTTCGCGGGTGGTGGCGCTGTTTTCTGCCGAGGCGGCCGCGCGCGAAGCGGCCAATCTGTTGACGGCGCAGGATTTCTTCGAAGGCTGTGAGGTGCTGGGCGTGCAGGCCGTGCCCGAGCAGGACTGGGTGCGGCTGACGCAGTCGCAGTTTGCGCCGGTGGAGATCACGCCCAGTTTCTGGATCGTGCCGAGCTGGCACGAGCCGCCCCCGGCTGCGCAGCAGGTGATACGGCTCGACCCGGGGCTGGCCTTTGGCACCGGCACCCATCCGACCACCCGCATGTGCCTGCGCTGGACCGCTTCCCACCCCGTGGCCGGCCAGCGCGTGCTGGACTACGGCTGCGGATCGGGCATCCTGGCCATCGGCGCGGCCAAGTTCGGCGCGGGCGAGATCGTCGCGGTGGACATCGATCCCGCCGCGGTGGAGTCGACCCGGCTTAACGCCGTGGCCAACCACGTGGACCTGCAGGCCGGCCTGCCGGAGCTGGCCCAGGGCGTTTATGACCTGGTGCTGGCCAACATCCTGGCCACGCCGCTCAAGGTGCTGGCGCCCTTGCTCTGCGCCCACGTCGGCCAGGGCGGGCATCTGGTGATGGCGGGCATCCTGGCGCGTCAGGCGGACGAGCTGCGCGAGGCCTATGCGCCCTGGCTGGCGCTGGAGGTCAGCGATGAAGAAGACGGCTGGATCCTGATGACCGCCGCCCGGGTCTGAGCGGCTGTTCGACCCGTGGGCGATGCCGTTTCGCGCGCTCGGTTGCCATGGGTTGAGCGTCCTGCGGGCCGCCTGGGGGCGGCCCGACGGCCTGCAATAATCGCCGCATGAGTTTCACCACCCGCTGTCCAGCCTGCGGAACGATGTTCAAGGTCGTTCCCGACCAGCTCAAGATTTCCGATGGCTGGGTGCGTTGTGGTCACTGCGCCGACGTGTTCGACGCCACCTTGTACCTGGACACCTGGAAACCCCCGGTTTCCACACCGCAGCAGGCGAATGGTGAGCCATCGGATGTGCGGGCGCCAGCGTCTGGAGCGGCCGCGGCAGGCACCGGCGTGGCGTTTGAGGATGGCGCCCGTCCACCGCTGACCGGCCCGGACCGTGCCGTGCAAACGTCGGCCATCCGCGACCCAAAGCGGTCCGTGGGTGGGGCAGTGCCGGCGTCCGCCGATGGGCGCCGTGCGGCTGAACCGCCGGCCCTGCCTGCGGAAGATAGGGCCGAGGACGATGAGAAGGGTGACTGGCTCTCGGGCCCGGCGCCTTCGGAGGAACCGATGGGCGAGGAGGCGCGTGGCCCTGGGCCGGGCGAGGGGCTGCCAACGCCGGCCATTGCTTCGGCCGGGCGCACGATCCGGACGGATCGGGTGGTTGCTCCACGGCCCAGAGGCGATCTGGTCGCTGGTTCACATTCCTTGTTGCTCAACACGGAGGAGGACGAAGAGGCCGATTTTCATGCCGAGTTGCGGCGCTTTGCTGCCGCATCCGCTGCCGCCGCGGTCGAGCCGGCGGTGGCACCAACACCCCCTGCGGCCCCAGCCCAGACGCCGCAGCCGGCCCGCGCGCCGACGGAGGCACCACCCCCGAAACCAGCCCGCGCCCCGACGCGCCCCGCGGTGCCTGCCCCGCCACCGGTCAGCAAACCGCTCGCACCCAAACCGGAAGCCTCGCCCGACGAGGGCGAGGATGTTGCGGAGGTGCCTCTCGAGCCCGGTTTCATGCGTCAGGCTCGGCGACGCGCGTTCTGGCACACGCCGGGCATGCGCGCCCTGCTGGCGACGCTGGTCGTGCTGCTGGCGACGACCCTGGCGGCGCAATGGTCCTTGCACAACCGGGACCAGTTGGCCGCGCGACAACCTGCATTGGCGCCGCTGCTGTCCCTGCTGTGCGAGCCGCTCGGTTGCGAGGTGGGGCCGGTGCGGCAGATCGATGCCGTGGTGATCGACAGCTCGACCCTGGTGCGCCGGCTCGGCAACTTCTATTCCTTTGATCTGGTGCTCAAGAACAACGCGTCCATGCCCGTGGCCGTGCCGGCACTGGAGCTCAGTCTTACCGACGTGCGCGATGCCGTGTTGTCCCGGCGGGTGTTCCTGCCCGAAGAACTGCCTGGTGCCCCCGCGTTGCTGCCCGCCCAGGGCTCGCTGCCGGTGAGCCTGCGCCTGTCCATCAACGACGCGGGTGCTTCCCCCATGGCCGGATACCGCGCGCTGGTTTTTTATCCCTGACTGTTTGAAACACACCCATGTCCATCCTCATTTGCGGTTCCCTGGCGTTTGACACCATCATGACCTTCGAGGGTCGCTTCGCCGAGCAGATCCTGCCCAGCCAGTTGCACATCCTCAATGTGTCGTTCCTGGTGCCGGGCCTGCGTCGCGAGTACGGGGGGTGCGCGGGCAACATCGCCTACGGCCTGCGTCAGCTGGGGGCCCAGGCCGTGCCATTGGCCATGCTGGGCAGCGATGGGCATGAATACCTTGCGCGGCTGCGGTCGCTGGGGGTGGACACCCGGCATGTGTCCACGTCGGCCGACAGCTACACCGCGCAGGCCATGATCATGACCGACCGCGACAACAACCAGATCACCGCGTTTCACCCGGGGGCCATGTCCCAGGCGCACGAGAACCCGGTACCCCGGCGCGAGGACATCGCCCTGGCCATCATCGCGCCCGACGGTCGCGAGGCCATGCTGTCCCATGCCCGGCAACTACATGCGGCGGGCGTGCCGTTTGTGTTTGACCCGGGGCAGGGGCTGCCCATGTTCAATGGGGAAGAGCTGACCCAGTTCATCGAGCTGGCCAGCTGGGTCGCGGTCAACGACTACGAGGCGCGGATGCTGTCGGACCGCACCGGGCTCACACTGCAGGCGGTGGCGGCCAAGGTGCGCGGCCTCGTCGTCACCCTGGGCGAACAGGGTTGTGAAGTCTGGACGGACGGGCAGAAGACGGTGATTCCCGGGGTGCCCGCGACCGAAGTGCTGGACCCGACCGGTTGCGGGGATGCGTTCCGGGCAGCCCTGCTGCACGGGCTGGAGCAGGGGTGGTCACTGCAGCGTTGTGCCGAGTTGGGCAACCGCATGGGTGCCACCAAGATCGCCAGCCGCGGGGGGCAGAACTACACACTGCCGGCGGCCAGCAACTGAGCGCACAGGGTCTGCTGGGGCTCGTCGGGCGCTGTCGAGGCCGGACGTAAAAAAAGCCCGACGCTTGCGCGTCGGGCTTGCCAAGTCATCGTCGCGAGGACGACTTCAGGGCTTGCTGGACGTCGGAAACGGCCAGGCAGCCTGTGGGTTGAGCTTGGTTTGGGCCGCAGGGGCAGCTGGGGCTGCCGGCGCTTTAGCCGGCTCAGCTTTTTTTGCGGGGGCTGCCTTCTTGGCCGGAGCTGCGGCTTTCTTGGCAGGAGCTGCCTTCTTCGCAGGCGCTGCCTTCTTCGCAGGAGCTGCCTTCTTCGCAGGCGCTGCCTTCTTCGCAGGAGCTGCCTTCTTCGCAGGCGCTGCCTTCTTCGCAGGCGCTGCCTTCTTCGCAGGCGCTGCCTTCTTCGCAGGTGCTGCCTTCTTCGCAGGTGCTGCCTTCTTCGCAGGTGCTGCCTTCTTCGCAGGCGCTGCCTTCTTCGCAGGTGCTGCCTTCTTCGCAGGTGCTGCCTTCTTCGCAGGTGCTGCCTTCTTCGCAGGCGCTGCCTTCTTCGCAGGTGCTGCCTTCTTCGCAGGCGCTGCCTTCTTCGCAGGTGCGGCGGCCTTCTTGGCCGGGGCGGCTTTTTTAGCCGGGGCTTTTTTCGCAGTTGCCATTGTTTTCTCCTTGATCAAGTTGCAAAGAGCACTTCATCCGATCTTGATGCCGGTGAAGTGATTCAGCGCCTTGGGGTCGTGTGGATGCATCCACGGCTGGCCCCAAGGAGTTGAATCCTGTGACAAAGCTCTCCCCGCGGTGCCGAGGCATCGGGAAGAGGGCTTTGAATGCTTGAAACGCATGTGATGGTTTTTAGGTGTGCAACGCTTGGCCCCGGGCCTGGGAACATCAGTCCCAGGAGAGCGCCCCGCCGGATTGGTACTCGATCACGCGGGTCTCGAAGAAATTGCGTTCCTTCTTGAGGTCGATCATTTCGCTCATCCAGGGGAACGGGTTCTCTTCGTTCGGGAACATGGGCTCCAGGCCGATCTGCGTGGCGCGCCGGTTGGCGATGTAGCGCAGGTAGCCCTTGAACATGGAGGCGTTGAGCCCCAGCACGCCGCGCGGCATGGTGTCTTCGGCGTAGCGGTATTCGAGCTCCACGGCCTTGATGAACAAGGCCTTGATCTCGGCCTTGAATTCCGGCGTCCACAGCATCGGGTTCTCCAGCTTGATCGCATTGATCAGGTCGATGCCGAAATTGCAGTGCATGGACTCGTCGCGCAGGATGTACTGGTACTGCTCGGCGGCGCCCGTCATCTTGTTCTGGCGACCGAGCGCAAGAATCTGCGTGAACCCGACGTAGAAGAACAGACCTTCCATGAGGCAGGCAAACACGATCAGGCTCTTGAGCAGGGTCTGGTCGTCCTGCGCTGTGCCGGTCTTGAACGCCGGGTCCATGATCGCTTCGATGAAGGGGATCAGGAACTCGTCCTTGTCGCGGATCGACTGGACCTCGTTGTAGGCGTTGAAGATCTCGGACTCGTCCAGACCCAGCGACTCCACGATGTACTGGTAGGCGTGGGTGTGGATGGCCTCTTCAAACGCCTGGCGCAGCAGGAACTGGCGGCACTCGGGCGCGGTGATGTGGCGGTAGGTGCCCAGCACGATGTTGTTGGCGGCCAGCGAATCGGCGGTCACGAAGAAGCCGAGGTTGCGCTTGACGATGCGGCGCTCGTCTTCGGTCAGGCCGTTGGGATCTTTCCAGAGCGCGATGTCGCGGCTCATGTTCACTTCCTGCGGCATCCAGTGGTTGGCGCAGGTGGCGAGGTATTTTTCCCAGGCCCACTTGTACTTGAACGGCACGAGCTGGTTGACGTCGGTCTTGCCGTTGATGATGCGCTTGTCGGCCACGTTGATGCGGCGCGCGCCCGGCGTGCCTGCGCTGGCGGAAGAAGAGAGGGGGGCGTCAGACAGTGACACTGGCACACCCGGCATGCTGGTTGCCAGGGGAAGAGGTGCGGGCTTCGATGAAGGAGTGACTTGTTCGTCCCAGGTCAACATATGTGTGTCCAATTCTGCGGATTATCGAAGTGTCGGCATGAAATGCAAAGGACTCATGCGCGACGGGCGTGCTTTGTGTTGCGGTGTCGCATCGAACGCGCGAGCTTCGACACCACAACACATCGGCACGGACGGGTTCACATCACTGGCAGGCTTCACAACCGGGGTCGTCGATGGCACAGAACTTGATGTCGGTGGCGGGCTCCACCATCGCTTCACTGGTCGCGACCGGCGCACCCAAAGCGGTGTCGTTGCTGGTCATCGAAACGGCGTTGAGTTGACCCGTGCGACCGGTCGATTTTTCGACCTGGGTCGCCGATGTGGTGCGAAGGTAGTAGGTGGTCTTGAGACCACGCAGCCATGCGAGCTTGTAGGTGTCGTCGAGCTTCTTGCCCGAGGCGCCGGCCATGTAGATGTTCAGGCTCTGGGCCTGATCGATCCATTTCTGGCGCCGCGCGGCGGCCTCCACCAGCCACAGCGGTTCCACTTCGAACGCGGTGGCGTAGAGCGCCTTCACTTCTTGTGGCACGCGGTCGATGGGGCGCAAGGAACCGTCGAAGTGTTTGAGGTCCATGACCATCACGTCGTCCCACAGACCCAGGCGCTTGAGGTCCTTGACGAGGTAGCTGTTGATGACGGTGAATTCGCCCGAGAGGTTGGACTTCACCGAGAGGTTGCCGAAGCAGGGTTCGATGGAGGCGTCCACACCGATGATGTTGGAGATCGTGGCGGTCGGTGCGATGGCCACGCAGTTGGAGTTGCGCATGCCGTCCTGTGCGATCTTCTGGCGCAGCGCGTCCCAGTCCAGGCTGCTGGAGCGGTCCACGTCCACATAGCCGCCACGCTCGCACGCCAGCAGGTCCAGCGTGTCGGGTGGCAGGATGCCCTGCTCCCACAGCGATCCCTTGAAGCTGCTGTAGCGACCGCGTTCGCGGGCGAGTTCGGTGGAGGCCCAGTACGCGTAGTAGCAAACGGCTTCCATGGATCGATCGGCGAACTCCACAGCCTCATTGGAGGCGTATGGGATGCGCAGTTCGTACAGCGCGTCCTGGAAGCCCATGACACCCAGGCCCACCGGGCGGTGGCGCATGTTGGAGTCGCGCGCCTTCTTGACCGCGTAGTAGTTGATGTCGATCACGTTGTCGAGCATGCGCATCGCGGTCTTGATCGTGCGCTGCAGTTTGTCGTGGTCCAGAAGGCGGGAGCCTTCGGTGGACCCGCTCTTGACGTGGTTGAGCAGGTTGACCGAACCCAGGTTGCAGACGGCGGTTTCGGTGTCGCTGGTGTTGAGCGTGATCTCGGTGCAGAGGTTGGAGCTGTGCACCACGCCGGCCTGCTGCTGTGGCGAGCGCACATTGCAGGCGTCCTTGAAGGTGATCCAGGGGTGGCCGGTCTCGAACAGCATCGAGAGCATCTTGCGCCACAGGTCGGTGGCGGGCAGCTTGCGGTAGGGCTTGATCTCGCCGCGCGCGGCCTTCTCTTCGTAGGCCACGTAGGCGCGCTCGAAGTCGGCGCCGAAGCGGTCGTGCAGGTCGGGCACGTCGTTGGGCGAGAACAGACTCCATTCGCCTTTCTCCATCACGCGCTTCATGAACAGATCGGGAATCCAGTTCGCCGTGTTCATGTCGTGCGTGCGGCGGCGATCGTCGCCGGTGTTCTTGCGCAGCTCCAGGAACTCTTCGATGTCGAGGTGCCAGGTTTCCAGGTAGGTGCAGACCGCGCCCTTGCGCTTGCCGCCCTGGTTCACCGCCACGGCGGTGTCGTTGACGACCTTGAGGAAGGGAACCACCCCTTGCGATTCGCCGTTGGTGCCCTTGATGTGGCTGCCCAGGGCGCGCACGCGGGTCCAGTCGTTGCCCAGGCCGCCGGCGAACTTGGAGAGCAGCGCGTTTTCCTTGATGGATTCGTAGATGCCATCAAGGTCGTCGGGCACGGTGGTGAGGTAGCAGCTGGAGAGCTGCGAGCGCAGCGTGCCGCTGTTGAACAGGGTGGGCGTGGACGACATGAAGTCGAACGAGGACAGCACCTCGTAGAACTCGATGGCGCGTGCTTCGCGGTCGATCTCATTGAGCGACAGGCCCATGGCCACGCGCATGAAGAAGGCCTGTGGCAGTTCGATGCGGCTCTTGCGCACATGCAGGAAGTAGCGGTCATACAGGGTCTGCAGGCCGAGGTAGTCGAACTGCAGGTCGCGCTCGGGCTTGAGCGCGGCACCCAGGCGGGTCAGGTCGAACTGCTGCAGCCGCTCGTCGAGCAGTTCGTTCTGCACACCCTTCTTGATGAACTGCGGGAAGTAGTCGGCGTAGCGGGCGCCCATGTCGCTGGAGGGCACTTCTTCGCCGATCACTTCCTTCACGATGGTGTGCAGCAGCAGGCGCGCGGTGGCGTAGGTGTAGTCGGGGTCTTTTTCGATTAACGTGCGCGCGGCCAGGATGGAGGCCTTGTAGACCTCTTCGATCGGCACGCCGTCGTACAGGTTGCGCTTGGTCTCGGCGACGATGGGGTCGGCCTTGACGTCTTTGCCGAGGCCCTTGCAGGCGTCTTCGATCAGGTGTTGCAGGCGGTTCAGGTCCAGGGGGACCCGCTGGCCGCCATCCATCACGTGCAGCAGGGCTTCGGCGGGTTTGGCTTCCTCGGCCTGGTGGGCGCGTTCCTGGGTGCGGCGCTCTCGGTACAGCACGTAGGCGCGGGCGACTTCGTGGTGACCGCTGCGCATCAGGCCGAGCTCCACGTGGTCTTGCACGTCTTCGATGTGGAAGGTGCCGCCGCCCGGACGCGAACGCATCAGCGCGCGCACCACCGTCTGCGTCAGCGCGTCCACGGTTTCGCGCACGCTGGCCGATGCAGCGCCCTGGGTGCCGTGCACCGCCAGGAAAGCTTTCATCAGGGCCACAGCGATCTTGCTGGGCTCAAAGGGGACCACCGCACCATTGCGGCGGATGATCTGGTAGTTGGCGAAAACCGGGCTGGCGGTGGCATGCGCTGCGGTGCCGAAGGCGCCAGCGGCGGGTGCGGCAGAAGCGGTGCTCAAAGGGGAGGGGGATTGGGCTGTCAGCATGGGTCCTCTTTCATTTGTTGTTGATGGCCTGCCCCGGTGCCGTGCGGCTGGGCAGGTGTTGGGCGGGCCGGTTTCAGGGCCGTGTCGGGCGGTGTGCGGAGGCCGCGGACCGGGGGTCGGCGTGCCGCGGCAGAAGGCCGTCAGCGTGAAGTTCGCGGGTGCTGCGAAAGCACAGGGCACACTATATCTGGTGTGTAGGTGCCATTCAAGCCACTACCGGTAGCGTTTGAAAAAAAAGTGGGCGTGCACGGATGGCGTTTTTCGGTGGGCGAAAAAACACCCGGATTCTCCCGTTGGGCGTTGCGGGGCCTGCGGTCCGGAACGCGCCGGATTTGCTGGAACCTCGCCGGGAAAACCCAGTGGGTGCGAACCCTCTGGCCGGATTCTGGGCTGAAAGCCGCATCAATACAGGCGATGCACAAACGCGCCCGGTGGCCGAGGCGTGGATGGCTCAATCGCCTGCGGGGAGGGCCCGGTCTGTGTCTTCGGGAAAACACCGACGTGGCCAACCCAGGCCCCGCCGCAGCTGCGACCAGTCAAAGCCCGGCCCCGGGTCCTGTTTGCGTCCGGGTGCAATGTGCTCATGGCCCGCCACATGGGCCACCGGATAACGTGTGCGCAGGCTGGTGCACAAGCGGATCAGCGCGAGGTACTGCGCTGTCTCGAAGCGGTCGCCCTCCAGGCCCTCGAGCTCGATGCCGATGGAGTCGTCGTTGCAGTTGTCACGTCCCCGCCAGCACGACGCGCCGGCGTGCCAGGCGCGGGCATCGGCGTCGACGAACTGCACCAGCTCGCCATCGCGCCGGATGAAAAAATGCGAGGACACTTCCATGCCCCGGATCTGTTCGAAGTAGGGATGGGCTTGCCAGTCGAGCTGGTTGGTGAAGAGCTGTTCCACCTCGGGGCCGCCATAGACGCCGGGGGGCAGGCTGATGGAGTGGATGACGATCAGGTCGATGTGCGCGCCGTGGGGGCGTGGCCCGAAATTGGGCGAGGGGCAATGCCGGGCCGCATCCAGCCAGCCGCCGTTCCAGTGCCAGCGGGGGGCCACACGCCTGGCTTCAGCCCGCATCGTTGTCGTCCGAGGGCATGGCAATGCCGAGCCGCTGGATGCGGTAGCGCATCTGGCGCAGATTCAACCCCAGCCGGGCCGCCGCGGCGGTGCGGTTGTAGTCGGTTTCCTTGAGTGCCTGGAGCAGCACCTGGCGTTCCTGTTGGTCCAGGTAGGTCTGCAGATCGGCCGGAATGTCGGGGCATGGCGGCAAGGCCGCTGCGTCGGCGTCGGCCGGTGGCGAGGGTGCGATGCTCGCCGGGATCGTGTCCAGCTCGGTGTCGCCGAAGTCGTCGGGCTCGATGGTGTGGCTGCTGCTCAGCGCCAGGGCGCGCTGCAGCAGGTTTTCGAGCTCGCGCACATTGCCCGGCAGTTCACGCGACTGAAGCCATTGCAGCGCCGCGGCCGACAACCCGGGCACGGCTTGCCCGGTTTCGGTGCAGATGCGTTGCAGCAGCGCGTGGGCCAGCCCGGGCAGGTCCTCGCGTCGGTCGCGCAGCGCGGGGGTGCGCAGTTCGATCACGTTGAGCCGGTAGAACAGGTCCTGCCGGAATTCCCCGGTCTTGACCAGCGCACCAAGATCGCGGTGGGTGGCGCTGACCAGACGCACGTCCACCGCCTCGTCCTGCACGCCGCCGAGCGGGCGCACGCGCCGTTCCTGGATCACGCGCAGCAGCTTGGCCTGCATGGCCAGCGGGAGATCGCCGATCTCGTCGAGAAACAGGGTGCCACCCTTGGCCGCCTGAAAGTAGCCTTCGCGGTCTTGCGTGGCGCCGGTGTAGGCACCCTTGCGCACGCCGAAGAACTCGGCCTCGATCAGGTTTTCCGGGATGGCGCCGCAGTTGACGGCGACGAGCGGGCCTGCGGCGCGGTGGCTGCATTCGTGCACCGCGCGCGCCACCAGTTCCTTGCCCGTGCCCGACTCGCCCAGAACCAGTACCGGGGCCATGCTGGTGGCCACCTTTTCGATGCGGCCCTTGATCTGCGCGATGCTGGGCGCCTCGCCCACGATGCACGCCAGTGCGCGCACGCCATCGGGTGGCAGTGGGGCGCTGCGCAGCTCGGCGATGGGCGACGCGATCGCGGCGCGCGGACCGTCGGTCGGGGTGCGTTGCTGCAGCACCGCGGGCACATGGCGCTGGCTTTGCAGCGCGGCCAACACCGCGGCGCGCAGCTGCTTGAGATCGACCGGTTTGGTCAGGTAGTCGAACGCGCCGGTCTTGAGCGCTTCCACGGCGTTTTCGGCCGAACCGTAGGCGGTGATGACGATGCACTTTTCGGTGCGCTGGCTGGTGCTGAGTTCGCGCAGCAGCTCCAGGCCCAGGCCGTCGGGCAGGCGCATGTCGGTGATGAGCACATCAAACCGCTGCTGGGCCAGCCATTCGCGGGCCTGGGCCAGGTCCTGGGCCGAGACCACCTGGTGGCCTTCGCGCAGCAGCGTCAACTCGTAGAGCGTGCGCAGGTCGGGCTCGTCGTCGACGACCAGCACGGAGGCGGTGGCGGGGGTGGGCATCTTGTGGATCGGGTGTCAGCGGGGCGAACGGGGCAGATCGCCTGGCAGGAGTGAGCCGGGGCGCGTGAGGCTGGGGATCGAATCACCGGGGGGATACGACAGGCTTTGCTGGACCGGCTGGCGTGGCGCGTTGGCCGACGACGCCATGAGCACGTAGAACTCGTTGCCTTCGCGCTGGTCCAGCCGGCTGCGCTGGTAGGCGATCTGGGCGCCATACCGTTCGCACAGCTCGCGGCAGATGTAGAGACCCAGACCGCTCGAGCGGCTCTCGGAGGAGAAGAAGGGCTCGAACAGGTGGCGCAGCACGCCGGCTTCGAGCGGCGCGCCGTCGCTCCAGACCGACAGGCGGATGCGGTCGTTCCCGCTGGGCTGGGTGATGACCCGGATCGACGACGCGGTGCGGCTGGCGTGGTGCAGTGCGTTGTCGAGCAGGTTGATCAGCAGGCGCCGCAGGTGATCGGGGTCGAAGCCGACGTGGGCCGTGGGCGCGTGGGTGTGCACCCCGAGCACGCGCTGGGCCTGGTTCTGCCGGATCCATTCGTGTGTGATCTGCCGCACCGTGTGGTCCAGTGGCAGCACCGGAGGGGGCCCGTCGCCCTGGGTGGGCTGGACGCGCGCGACGTTGAGGATGTCGTCCACGATGCGCGAAAGGCGTTGCGCGTTCTGTTCGATCATGCGGGTGAGCCGTTTCTGCCCGGGTTCCTGCACTTCTTCGTCCAGCAGCGCGTTGGCCTGGGTGATGGCCGAGAGCGGGTTGCGGATCTCGTGCGCCACGGCGGCCGACATGCGGCCCATGGAGGCCAGTTTTTCGGTGCGCACCCGCGCTTCCACCTCTCGCAGGTCTTCGAGAAACAGCACGCACAGTCCGGCGCGGCGTCCGCCCTGTGCACTGGTCAAGCGCGTGCGCACGAACAGCCGGTGGGTGGTGAGCTCATCCACGTCGATGCGAACTTCCGACTCCATCGGATGCCCGACCAGAAAAGTCTCACTCACCAGGTCGGCCAGCCCTTCCCAGGCCGGTCGGGCCGAGAGCAGCAGCTTGGCTCCCTTCGGGTAGTCCTCGCCCATCAGCATGAACTGGGCGGCCGGGTTGGCGTTGCGCACCACACTGTGCGGGTCGACCACCAGCACGCCTTCGCTCAGGCTTTCGATCACGAGTTCGTTGACCTGCGCCTGCGTGCGCGCGGCGGCCTGGCTGCTCAAGGCCAGCGCCTCCTCGCGCGCCAGGCGCAGCGCCAGCTGGTTGGCCAGCACCGCCACCAGGAAGAAGCCGGTGCCGGTCAGGCCCGACTGCAGAAAGCGCGAGGTGGACGCCTCGCTGAGTACCGTGGCACTCAGGGCGGCCTCGCCCAGCATGTACAGCGTGATGCTGGCCGCGGTTGCCAGTGCCAGCGTCAAGGACCCGAGGATGGCGGCCAGCAGCACCGGCAGCGCGAACAGCGGCGTGTAGTTGATGCCGCCCTGCTGGAAGTGCTGCAGCAGGGCGAAGGCCAGCAGATCGACGCCGATGGTCAGCAGCCACTGGAACTGGAAGGGTTTGCCCAGCTCGGTCGGGCGCGACCAGAGCAGCACCGCCAGGGTGGCGCTCAGGTGCACGGCGCAGACCAGGATGAGCCAGTCGGGGCCGCCTGAGCCGGTGGCCACCACGAAGACCTGCAGCGCCAGCAGCACCGCCGCGATGAACACCCGCGCCCGCATGAAGGCGCGCCAGAGCCGGAAGAAGGCGTGTTGCCGCTTTTCGCGGTTGTGCGCGCTGTTGCCCTCGAAGGCGGAAAACCAGGAGGGCGCAAACTGGGAGGTGACGTCCCTGGCCATGTCAGTGGACGGTGTGGGGTGTCACCGCGGCGCCCCCTCGTGCTGCTGGCGGTGTTCGGGGCAGCAATACGCGCCCAGCCGACCGGGGAGCGCTTCGCTTTCGGGCAGGTGCGTGCCACAGTGCTGGCACGCCACCATGACCATCGGCGTGCGTGACGCACGGGGTTGGGGTGGCTTGGGCGGAGTGCCCTCGTCCGGCCCGATCTGGCGGTTGTTGCGCCAGATCCAGAAGGCCACGACCAGCACGGCCAGAACGAGCAGGAATTTCATGGGCAGATAACCGTTCAGGCCCGTGACAACACGACTTCGAGCACGAAGCGCGATCCGACGTAGCCCAGCAGCAGAAAGCCCGCGGCCAGGTACAGCGTGCGCACGGCCATTCGTCCGCGCCAGCCCAGGCGCCAGCGGCCCCACAGCAGCACCCCCATGGTCAGCCAGGAAAGCACGGAAAACACGGTCTTGTGGTCCCAGGTCCAGCGGTGGTTGAGCGTCTCGGAAAACCACCCGCCCGCCAGCAGCGTGGCGCTGAGCAGGGCAAAACCGGCCGCCACGAAACGGAACGTCAGCCGCTCCAGGGTCAGCAGCGGCATGGGGGTTTCGGTGGCGGCGCCGCTGCGCATCGATTTTTCCGCCCGCTGCATCAACCAGGCGTGCACCACCGCGGCGCCGATCAAGCCGTAGGAGGCGATGCCCAGGGCCCAGTGCAGTGGCAACCAGTTCGAGCGCAGGGCCGGGTAGGGAGAGCCGGGAAACACCAGGGCGAGCAACACGGCGAGGGTCCCCAGCACGGCCAAGGTCCAGCGCGCCCGCAGTTCGGGGTACAGGCGGCTCTCGATCAGGTAGACCGTGAGCACCAGCCAGGCGGTGACGGAGAGCGCCGGCGCAAAGCCGAAACGCACCGGTTGTTCGAGCAGGCCCGAGGCCAGCACCAGCAGGTGCAGCAGCCAGGCCGTGGCCAGCACGAAACGGGTCTGCCCGGGGGTCATGCGGGGGTGCGCCCAGGCCAGGACGGCATACGACAGCGCCGCCACGGCCGAGAGCAGCGCAGCGGGGGGATTCGTCGCAAGGGCGGGCAGCAGGTTCATTGGGTCGGCGTCGGACGCAACGTGTGGGCGCAGGGCGCAGCTAAAATCAGCACCACAGTTTAACGGCCTTGCCCGCATCAACCCCGACGGGTTGCGGCCCATCCCCAGACACGCAGACCCCGCGGCCCGAGCCCGCAGCCTGCGCCACGGCGGCCTTTTTCACCACCCGAGCGCACCATGGCATCAGCCCTCTCCGACCGTCTCTCACGCATCGTCAAGGAAATGCGCGGCCAGGCCCGCATCACCGAGGCCAATGTCACCGACATGCTGCGCGAGGTGCGCATGGCCCTGCTGGAGGCCGACGTGGCCCTGCCCGTGGTGCGCGACTTCATCGCCCGCGTGAAGGAAAAAGCGCTGGGCCAGGAGGTGGTGGGCTCGCTCACGCCGGGTCAGGTGCTGGTGAGCGTGGTCAACCGCGAACTCGCGGCCACCATGGGCGACGGCGTGGCCGACATCAACCTCGCGGCGCAGCCGCCCGCCGTCATCCTGATGGCCGGCCTGCAGGGCGCCGGTAAAACCACCACCACCGCCAAGCTGGCCAAGCACCTGATCGAGAAGCGCAAGAAGAAGGTGCTCACGGTCTCGGGAGACGTCTACCGTCCCGCCGCCATCGAACAGCTCAAGACCGTGACCGCGCAGGCCGGGGCCGAGTGGTTCCCCAGCACACCCGATCAGAAGCCGGTGGACATCGCCCGCGCCGCGATCGACTACGCGCGCAAGCACTACTTTGACGTGCTGCTGGTGGACACGGCCGGCCGCCTGGCCATTGACGAAGCGCTGATGCGCGAGATCCAGGAACTGCACGCGGTGTTGAACCCGGTGGAGACGCTGTTCGTGGTGGACGCGATGCAGGGCCAGGACGCGATCAACACCGCCAAGGCCTTCAGCGCCGCGTTGCCGCTGACCGGTATCGTGCTCACCAAGCTCGACGGCGACTCGCGCGGTGGCGCGGCGCTGTCGGTGCGCCAGGTGACGGGGGCGCCGATCAAGTTCGCCGGCGTGTCCGAAAAGCTCGATGGCCTGGAGGTGTTCGACGCCGAGCGCCACGCCGGGCGCATCCTGGGCATGGGCGACATCCTCGCGCTGGTGGAACAGGTCACGGCCGGGGTCGACATGGCCGCGGCCCAGAAGCTGGCGGCCAAGGTCAAGAGCGGGGAGGGCTTCGATCTGAACGACTTTCTGGACCAGATCCGCCAGATGAAGCAGATGGGCGGACTCTCCAGTTTCATGGACAAGCTGCCCAGCGCGATGGCGGCCAAGGCCAGCGAGGCCGATCTGAGCCGTGCCGAAAAGGACATCAAGCGCAAGGAAGGCATCATCTGCAGCATGACGCTCAAGGAGCGCAGCCGCCCCGAGATCATCAAGGCCACGCGCAAACGCCGCATCGCCGCTGGTGCGGGCGTGCATGTGCAGGAGGTCAACCGGCTGCTCAAGGAATTCGAGCAGATGCAGGGCATGATGAAGAAGATGAAGGGCGGCGGCCTCATGAAGATGATGAAGCGCATGGGCGGCATGAAGGGCATGCCCAAGTTGCCCGGCATGGGTTGATCGAAGTCAAACCCGATCATGGGGGCGCGGCCCATACTCGCGCCGCATGTTGTTTGCCCTAGAACTGTCGCTGGCCGTCCTGTCCCTGGGCGTGGCCCTGTGGCTGCGGCCCTGGCGCATGCTTCGCGGGCCCTTGCTGACTCCCACGCTGGCCGCGGTTGCGCTGTTGCCCTGGCTCTGGCTGCTGCCTCAGAAGATGCCTCAGGGGCTGCAGGTGCAGCTCTCGGGTGCCTGCTTGCTGGTGCTCATGCTGGGTTGGCCGCTGGCGGTGCTGGTGCTGGCGCTGGTGGCGCTGGCGGTGGGCCTGATCGGCCAGTCCGGCCTTGTCGCGGCGCTCTCCCAGTGGGTCTGGATCGGGCTGGTGCCGGCCACGCTCGCGCTGGGCATTGGCGCGGTACTGCGTCGCTGGTTGCCTCCCAACCCCTTCGTCTACACCCTGGGCCGCGGTTTTCTGGGCACCGCCGCCGCCGTGTTTCTGGCCGGCGTGGTGCGGGAGGTCAGCTACCGCCTGGCCGGCGGCGTGGCACTGGAGCAGGCGCTGGTCGCGCGCTGGCTCATGGCCTGGGGCGATGCCTTCCTCACCGGCATGTTCACCGCGATCTTCGTGGCCTTTGTGCCGGGCTGGCTGGCCACCTGGTCCGATGAACGCTACCTGAAGCCTCCACAGAACTGAAATGAAACACCCCCAGCGCGAAGCGCTGCGGGGGGAGTCATCTACGCCGCGGCCAGTCGGCTGGCGTGGCGCCAGGCGCGGCGCAGCACGGCGGGGGACCAGGATTCTTCCGGGATCAACAGCACGCCGCGCGAGCGCATCCAGGTGCCCAGGTCCACGTGGCTGGTGGCCACGGTCAGCGGCACCGACAGCAGCAGCGGCAGGGCCACGGGGGCCAGCCAGATCAGCGCCTCGGCGTTGATGGCGGTCACACCCAGGGCCAGCAGGCCGATCACGGCGCTCATGGGGGCCAGGCGCACCGTGGCGTCGCGCCAGGTCACGCCGGCCGCTTCGCGCGGGGGCGACTTCCATTCCAGCTTCAGGCCGGTGATCGCCACCAGCACGAACAGCGAATGCGCCAGCATGCGGATGGGGGCCTGCAGCAGGGCCAGCACGGTTTCCACCGTGGCGCTGCCCAGCAGGCCGGCGGCTCCGCCGAAGGACCTCTGCTCGCCCTTGAGGAACACCGCCAGCAAGCCCAGCACACGCGGCAGGAACAGCATGGACAGCGTCCAGGCCCACAGGCCGCGCAGCTCGGCCGGCACGGCGTGCCAGAGCGATGGCGCGCTGGAGTCCGACATCCACAGCGCGGTGCCGAAGGTCAGGAAGGCCAGCCACAGCGGCGCCGACAGGTAGGACATGGCGCCGATGGCGAACATGGTGCGGTGCACGCGGTGGATGCCGGGTTCGGCCATCAGGCGGGCATTCTGCAGGTTGCCCTGGCACCAGCGGCGATCGCGCTGCAGCTCGCTCAGCAGGTCGGGCGGCTGCTGCTCGTAGCTGCCGGTGAGGTCGGAGACCAGCCACACGTGGTAGCCGGCGCGGCGCATCAGCGCGGCCTCGACGAAGTCGTGGCTCATGATGCCGCCGGACATGCCGCCCCTGCCCTTGATCGGGGCCAGCGCGCAGTGTCGCATGAAGGGTTCGACGCGGATGATGGCGTTGTGGCCCCAGTAGTGGGACTCGCCCAGCTGCCAGAACTGCATGCCCAGGGTGAACAGGCGGCCGGTCACGCGCGAGGCGAACTGCTGGGCCCGCGCGTGCAGGGTGGCGTGGCCGATGGCCTGCGTGGCGGTCTGCACGATGCCCGCGCGGGGGTTGGCTTCCATCAGCTTGACCATGGAAACCAGGCAACTGCCGCTCATGACGCTGTCGGCGTCGAGCACCACCATGTAGCGGTAGTCCTTGCCCCAGCGGCGGCAGAAGTCGGCCACGTTGCCGGCCTTGCGGTGGGTGCGGCGCGTGCGCAGGCGGTAGTACACCTCGATCTGCGGCAGGTCGGGCTGGGCGGCGAGCGCGGCGCGCAGGTCTTCCCAGGCGCTGCGTTCGGCCGCGGCGATGGCCGGGTCGTAGCTGTCGGAGAGCACGAACACGTCGAACTGCCGCGCGTGGCCGGTGCCGGCGAGCGATTCGCAGGTGGCGCGCAGGCCGGCGAACACGGTGGCCACATCCTCGTTGCAGATCGGCATGATGATGGCCGTGCGTGCATCGGGGTTCATGGGGTGGTGTCGCACCGTGGCGGCCGAGAGCGTGTGGGCGTCGCCGCGCAGCGAAACCCAGAAGCCCATCAGCGCGGTCACGAAGCCCGTGACGACCCAGGCCGAAAGCACCACGAACAACACCAGCTGGCCGGTCTGCAGCCAGGTGTTCTCGTGCACGGGCTGGGCGTCGGCGAACAGGCTGGCCGCCAGCGCCGTGCTCAGCACGGTGAGCAGCACGAACACGCCGCGGCGCAGGTTGGCGGCCCGTTCCCAGGCCATGGGGGCGGGTGCCTCCACGGCCGCTGTGGCAGGCGTGGCGGGCGTGCGCGGGGGCAGCACGCTGCTGGCCGCGCTCAGCAGGGCCGTGCCGATGCTGTTCCAGAATCCCCGCCAGGGGCGCGGCACCATGGAGCCGCGGTTGATCGGTGGCGCGGTGACGGCGTTCGGGTGGCGTTCCTCGCGCAGCAGGCTGCGCGCCGACGGTGTGGCGCTCATTCGGGAAGCAGTAGATGTGTCCATGTTTCGCTCACGGTGTCGTTGTTGTGTTGGAGAAAGGCGCGCAGCTCGACCGGCTGGGCCGGGTCGATGCGCTGCACGCGCAGGCTCACGCGCCAGCTGCGCGTGGCGGGGTTGCGGTAGGCCACTTGTTCGAGCACCCGGCCGTTGGCGTTGCTGCTCACCACGGCGCGCACCGGTGCGTCGTCGGGCAGGGCGTCCAGGGCGGGGCCGGCGAAGTCGATCACGTACTGCGGCTGGTCGATCTGCTCGGCCGCGCTGAGCTTGGTGTAGCCATAGCCGCGGCGGGTCTGCGTGACCCAGGACGAGGGCGGGCGCTGCTGCGTCTCGCCCTGCCAGTGCAGTTCGTAGGCCCATTCCAGCGGCTGCCCGGGCGCGGGCAGGCGGGCCGGCACCCAGTACGCCACGATGTTGTCGTGCGTCTCGTCGGGCGTGGCCAGTTGCAACAGTTCGACCCGGCCGGGGCCCCAGTCGCCCAGGGGTTTGACCCAGGCGCTGGGGCGGCGCTCGTAGCGGGCCTCCACGTCCTGGAAGCTGGCGAAGCTGCGGTCGCGCTGCATCAGGCCGAAGCCGCGCGGGTTGCTCATGGTGAAGGAGCTCACCACCGGCGACTTGGGGCGCTGCAGCGGGCGCCAGAGCCACTCGCCCTCGCCCGTGACCATCATCAGGCCGTCGGAGTCGTGCACCTCGGGGCGGAAGTCGCCGGGCATGGGCTGGTTCTCACCCGAGAGGAACATGCTGGTGAGCGGCGCCAGGCCCAGCGTGGCCACCGGGCCCGCGCCCTGGCGCAGGAACACCCGGGCGGTCACGGTGGTGACGGTTTCCGTGCCCGGGCGCACCACGAAGCGGTAGGCGCCGGTGCTGCGCGGCGATTCCAGCAGCGCGTAGATCGTCAGTTCCTTGGCGTCCGGCGTCGGGCGCACCAGCCAGAACTCGGTGAAACGCGGGAACTCCTCGCCGCTGCCGCCCACCGTGTCGATGGCCAGTCCGCGGGCCGACAGGCCGTACTGCTGGTCCGCACCCAGCGCGCGGAAGTAGCTCGCGCCCAGGAACACGATCAGCTCGTCCTTGTAGGCGGTCGAGTTCAGCGGGTAGTGCACGCGAAAGCCGGCGTGGCCGAGATCGCCCCAGGCCTTGGTGTCGAGGGTGTTGTGGCCGAAGTGGAAGTCTTCGCTGCGGTAGGGCAGGTGGCGCACCGTGCCGTCGGGCCCGATTTCGTGGATGCGCACCGGGGCGGTCTGGTACAGGCCGAGGTGGAAGTACTGGGCCTCGAAGGGCAATGCTTCGGCGCGCCAGGTTCCTCGGTCGGGCCGGAACCGGATGTCGCGCACCTGGTCGTAGTTCAGGGCGGCGAGGTCGGCGGGCAGCTTGTCGCCATTTGACTGAAAGGGTTTCTGGGCGCGGGCCTGAGCCAGTCCGGTCAGGCTGTCCCAGTCCACGCGCTGGGCATGGGCGCAAGCCCCGGCCAGCATGAACAACAGGGCGCCCAGCGTGTTGCGCGCGCTCAGACGTCGGGGGGCGGGAATCGGGCGAATATCCAGGGGCATGCCTGGATAAGGGCAAACCCTGTGCCAGCCTGAGAAAATCCTTTTAAATCAAAGGCTTGTTCGCTGATTGGTGATTTTGGAGGCCTGAACGGGCGTCCGGGGTCGTCCAACCCCCGGATTTTTGTCGCCGTTCGGCGACAGCTTCTCAGTGTCGAGGGGGAAACATGAGGGAAAACAAGGGCCTTCGGCTGTCACTCATCGGCGACAGCGTCGCCGCCGGGGCTGGCGGACCCGGGCGCCGCGTCGCTCTTGAACAGGCCGGGCGTGAGGGCGTGTTTCTGCAGCAGGCGGTAGAACTCGGTGCGGTTGCGTTGCGCCAGGCGGGCCGCGTCGGCCACGTTGCCATCGGTCATCTTGAGCAGCCCCACCAGGTATTCGCGCTCGAAGCGCTGTTTGGCGTCGGCAAAGCTCAGCACCTCCACCGAGGGCGTACGCAGCGCGCGCTGCACCAAGGCCAGCGAGACCAAGGGCGTGGTGGACAGGGCACAGACCTGCTCGACCACGTTGTAGAGCTGGCGCACGTTGCCGGGCCAGGCGGCCATGGTGAGCGCCTTGAGGGCCTCGGGCGCGAAGCCCGAGCTGCGTTTGCCGTACTTGGCGGCCAGTTTGGCGAGGAAATGGTTGGCCAGCAGGGCGATGTCCTCGCGCCGCTCGGCCAGTGTGGGCAGGGTCAGCGTCACCACGTTGAGGCGGTAATACAGGTCTTCGCGGAACTGGGCCGAGGCCATGGCGACTTCCAGGTCGCGGTGGGTGGCCGAAATGATGCGCACGTTCACCGGCACCGACTGGCTCGACCCCAGGGGGCGCACCGCGCGTTCCTGCAGCACGCGCAGCAGCTTGACCTGCAGGGCGGGGGGCATGTCCCCGATCTCGTCGAGCAGCAGGGTGCCGCCGTCGGCGGCCTGGAACAGGCCCTTGTGGTTGGCCACGGCGTCGGTGAAGGCGCCCTTGACGTGCCCGAACAGCTCGGATTCGAGCAGGGCCTCGGGAATGGCGCCGCAGTTGACCGCGATGAACGGCTTGTTCGCGCGCGGGCTGGCCCGGTGGATGGCGCGCGCCAGCATTTCCTTGCCGGTGCCCGAGTCGCCGCGCAGCAGCACGCTGGCGTCGGACTGCGCCACCATGCGGGCCTCGACCAGCAGGTCGGCCATGCGGTTGGAGCGGCTCACGATCTCGCTGCGCCAGGCCTCGTCGGCGAGCGAACTCGGGCTGGCCGGGGCGCCCAGCGCCAGGGCCTGGGCGATCTTGTCGAGCAGCTCTTTCGCGTCGTAGGGTTTGGTGAGGTAGGTGAACACGCCGCGCGCGGTGGCCTCCACCGCGTCGGGAATGGTGCCGTGCGCGGTCAGCAGGATGACCGGCAGCGACGGGTGGCGCGCGCGGATTTCGTCGAACAGCGCCAGGCCGTCGCGCCCGGGCAGGCGCACGTCGGAGAGCACGAGTTGCGGGCGCTCGATGTCGAGCTGGGCGAGCGCGGCCTCGGCCGAGCCGACCGAGGTGACCTGGTAGCCCGCCGACCCCAGCCGCATGGCCAGCAGCCGCAGCATGTCGGCGTCGTCGTCCACCACGAGCAGCCGTGCGCGCGGTGGGGCATGGCGGCCCGGCTCCTGGCTCACTGGACCACCCTCCGTGCTGCGCACTGCGGGGCTGAGCGCCTCCGGAGCGGCCGGGCGGCACTCATGGCGCGGCGGGGCGGCTGCCCGGCGGGGGTGGTGGGGGGCGCGTGGTCAGGCTGCGCTCGATGGCGCGCATGGCCTCCAGGCGTTCGTTGAGCTGCTCGATGCGGCGCTGGCTGTCGCGCAGATGCTGGCCCTGGCGTTCCACCGTGTCCTCCAGCCGGCGCTGGTCCTGCAGGCGTGCGGCGAGCAGGCGGGCCAGGGGTTTGAACGGCGTGCTTTCGGGCGAGTTCTGGTTGGCGACCCGTTGCAGCAGGCCCAGCGCACGGGCGGTGTCCACGGCTTGGTGCGTGTGCATCAGGGCCAGCGCCAGCTGCATCTGGCGCGGGGCCGATGTGCCCGGATCGGCCAGCGCCGCGATCTCGCCCGACACCTGGGCGGCATTCATGGAGCGCAGGCGCTCGGTGTAGACCAGCAGCGAGGCCAGCGTGTCGGGTTCGGCGGCGGCGCTGGCGCACAGGCTGGGCTGCGGAGCCGATGGTGAATCCGCCGTGGGCGCCACCGGCGCGGCGCAAACCAGCTCGGGCGCGCCGGTGCTCAGCGGGGGCGTGGTCGGCGCAGGCACCGCGCTGGGGGGCGGCGTCGTGCCGCAGGCCCCGAGGCCCAGTGCGAGGGCAAAAGGCAGCCCATGGCGGCCCGCACCCGCGAGAAAACGGGTGTGGCCATTCGTGGGGCGGAAACGATCAGGTGGCATGGGGAAGCTCGATGCGGAAGTGGGCGCCGTTGCGGTAGGGCAGCAATTCGATGCGACCACCGTGGGCCAGAATGTACTCGTGCACGATGGACAGGCCGATGCCGGTGCCGCGCACGGTGTCCAGGGGCTGGCGCTCGCCCCGGTAGAAGGGCTCGAAGATGCGGTCGCGGTCCACCTCGGCCACGCCGGGGCCCTGGTCGGCGATGTCGATCGAGGCCCGGCCCGGCAGGTCCAGCAGCCGCAGCTGGATACGCCCGCCGTGGGGCGAATAACGGATCGCGTTGGACAGCAGGTTGCCCACCGCGGAGGCGATCTTTTCGCGGTCGATGTGCAGGAACACCGGCTCACCTTCCACCTGCACCGTCAGCTGGTGGGCCTGCCAGTGCAGGCGCTGGGCGTCAATCTGGTCTTCCAGCAGCGCCAGCAGGTTGGTGCTTTCCCGTTTGAGCTGGCGCGCTTCGAAGGCCGCCGCGTTGAAGCGCAGCAGGGCTTCGATCTGGTGCTGCAGCAACTGCGTGTTGTGCTGCAGGATGTTCACCACCTCGGCCTGGTTGGTGTTCAGCGCGCCGGCCACGCCGTCGCCCAGCACCGCCACACCCTCGTGCAGCGAGGCCAGCGGGGTCTTGAGTTCGTGGGAGATGTGGCGCAGAAAGCGCGCCTTGTCGGCATCGAGTTCGGTCAGGCGCAGGCGCAGCCAGTCAAGCTGCTGGCTCACGCGGCGCACGTCCGACGGCCCCTGGATGTCGATCGGCGTGTCCAGGCGGTTCTCCCCCAGGCCGACGATGGCCTTTTCCAGCCGCTGGAACGGCCGAGCCAGCCAGACGCCAAAGGCCAGCGCCATCACCGCCGCCAGACCGATGGAGCCCACCACCTGCTGGGTGAGCTGCTGGCGGCTGGTCTCGAAGCCGGCCTGCAGCGCGTCGTTGCGGCTGCCGATGATGGCCTGCACCTTTTGCGCGATCACCGTGTTGTGGTCGTTGAGCTCGCGAAAGGCCAGCGCCACCTCGCGCTCGCGCTCCAGTGCGGTCTCGGGCTCACCATCGAGCAGCCCGGCGATGTGGGTGAGCTGCTCGCGCCAGGGGGTCGAGAACTCGGGCGGCAGCTCGTTGTCTTCGAGCCGGTGCAGGATGTCCCGGGCGTTGCCGGCGGTCTCGTCGAAACGCTTGCGCAGCTGGCTGTCGCGCAGCACCAGCGACTGGCGCGCCGCGCGCTCCATGGTCAGGCTGCGTTCGCTCAGCGACTGCGCCGCCGTGGACAGGGCGATCGCCTGCGCCGCGCTCTCGCGGCTCTGCGCCATCAGGCTTTCGAGCGAAAACAGGGCCCGCAGGGCGGCCGCACCCAGCAGGGCGCCAATCAGCAGAAAGGCCACCAGCAGCAGTTGCTGGAACGAGAAGCGCAGCGCTTTCACGGCCGTGCGTGACCCATCTTGAGCAGCCGCCCGAGGCGCCGCGGGGCGCTCATGCCACCTCGCCACGCAGCGAGTGCGGGAAGGCCTCGGTGATGCGCAGGTCGATCATCTGGCCCACCAGACGCGCGGCGTTCGGGCCGGCGTCGAAGTTCACCACCCGGTTGCACTCGGTGCGGCCCATGAGCTCGGGCGCCTCGGGGGTGGATTTGCGCGACGGACCTTCGACCAGGATGCGCTGTACCGTGCCCTGGCGGCTGGCGCTGATGCGGCGCACGTTGTCTTCGATCGTGGCCTGCAGGTGCTGCAGGCGCTTGAGCTTCACGTCGTGTGGCGTGTCGTCGGGCAGGTTGGCCGCGGGCGTGCCCGGGCGTGGGCTGAAGATGAAGCTGAAGCTGGTGTCGAACCCCACGTCGGTGATGAGCTTCATCATCTTCTGGAAGTCGTCTTCGGTTTCGCCGGGGAAGCCGACGATGAAGTCGCTGCTCATGGCGATGTCGGGCCGGATCGCGCGCAGCTTGCGCACCGTGCTCTTGTATTCCATGGCCGTGTAGCCGCGCTTCATGGCCATGAGGATGCGGTCGCTGCCGTGTTGCACCGGCAGGTGCAGGTGGTTGGCGAGCTTGGGGATCTTGCCGTAGGCCTCGATCAGGCGCGGTGTGAACTCGTTGGGGTGGCTGGTGGTGTAGCGGATGCGCTCGATGCCGGGGATGTCGGCCACGTATTCGAGCAGCAGGGCGAAGTCGGCGATCTCGGCGGTGTCGCCCATCTTGCCGCGGTAGGCGTTGACGTTCTGGCCCAGCAGGTTGACCTCGCGCACGCCCTGGTCGGCCAGGCCGGCGATCTCCACCAGCACGTCCTCGAACGGCCGGCTCACCTCTTCACCGCGCGTGTAGGGCACCACGCAGTAGCTGCAGTATTTGGAGCAGCCTTCCATGATGGAGACGAAGGCGGACGCGCCGTCCACGCGCGCGGGCGGCAGGTGGTCGAACTTCTCGATCTCGGGAAAGCTGATGTCCACCTGCGGCAGCGACTGGCGCTCGCGCTGGTTCAGCAACTCGGGCAGGCGGTGCAGGGTCTGCGGGCCGAACACCACGTCCACATACGGCGCGCGCTTGATGATCTCGGCGCCTTCCTGGCTGGCGACGCAGCCACCCACGCCGATCAGCACGCCTTTTTTCTTCAGGTGCTGTACGCGGCCGAGGTCGGAAAACACCTTTTCCTGCGCCTTCTCGCGCACCGAGCAAGTGTTGAACAGGATCAGGTCGGCTTCTTCGACGTCCTGCGTCTGCTCGTAGCCCTGGGCCGCGCCCAGCACGTCGGCCATCTTGTCCGAGTCGTACTCGTTCATCTGGCAGCCGAAGGTTTTGATGAAGACTTTTTTGCTCATGGGAATCGGGGCTCCGAAAGGGGCGTGCGGGGTCTGGCACGCCGGTCGGTGGGGAGCGGGGATGTCGGTGTGACGGCGGCGCTGGCGCTGGGGCGGGTCCGGGGGCGGACCCATTGGCTTCAGTTCTTGAGGTCGGCGGCCGTGGGCCGTTTTTCCTCGGCCTCGGCGGCGGTCAGGATCCAGACCTCGTGCACCAGGCCGTGGGGCTCACGCAGGTAGTTCACGGTCAGTTCCTGCTTCACCAGCGAACCGGACATCACCAGCATGTTGTTGGTGCCGCGGATGCGCGCGCCGGGCGAAAGTTGCGCGGGCTGGCCGTCGAGCGTGATGACGGGCGGTTGGGCCACCACCATGACGCCGCGCAGGGCCTGGGGTGGGAACGGGCGCTGTCCGGCGGTCTGTGCCTGGGCGGCGCCGGCCCACAGGCCGAGCGTGAGCAGGCACAGCGCCAGCACCGTGGGGCGCCGGCTGGGGGCTGAGGGGGCATTGCAGCGGTTCATGGTGTAGATCCAGAGGCTGTGGGGCTGAAAACGGGGGCCCAACCGGGGTCGGGAAGAGGCGAATTGTCTCATGCGCCTGCGTTGCCGCGACCTCCTGGCGCCGTGGCCGGAGCGGTTCAAGGAGCCGGTTTGCGCATCAGGGCCACGTTGGGCGCCGGGATCTCGCAGGCCCAGCCGTGGTGCTTGGCCAGCCAGCGCAGCGTGGCCTCGCGGTAGAACACCACGTGGGTCGGGTCGCGCCGGTAGTGCCATTGGGCAAAACGCGCGTCATCGGTCTGGAAACGCGTCATCAGCCCGAGCCAGCCGCCGGGCCTGAGCAGGCGGTTCAGGCGGCGGAACTCGTCGGCCGGGTGGTGGAAGTGCTCGGCCACCTCGGTGCAGGTGATGAAGTCGTAGTGCTGTGCCAGCGCCCCGGCGTCGGGCTGGAAAAACGGGTCGTACAAGGCCACCGCGTGGCCGGCCTCGCGCAACATGCCGGCCAGCGCCGGGCCGGGGCCACAGCCATAGTCCAGGCCGCTCTGCGCCGGCGGCAGGCGTTGCAGCAGCGGGGTGCCCAGCTGTGCCAGGTGGCGCCGGTAGCCCGGGTCCTGCGCATCGTTGTGGTGCCGCCGGTATTCGGCCAGCTCGGCCTCGGCACTGGGTCGCTGGTCCGGTCGCACGAAGGTGCCGTGGCAGTGCTCGCAGCGCCGGTAGTGCCGCCCGCCAACTTCTAGGAACGCTCGGCTGTCGGGGGCTTCGCACACCGGGCACGGCAGGCTGGCCGGTTCGGTGTCGACCGGGGCCGGGCGTGTCGCGCGTTGGCCGGCGGGCGTCACTTCCAGCGCAGCGGCTCGATGTGCACGCTGCCCTGCGTGCTGCTGAGGGTGAGCGCGCCTTCCTGCACCGTGGCCTGCAGCTGCATGCTGCGCTCGGCCATGCCCGCCAGGGCGGGTGCCACCTCCGTGGGCAGGCGCCAGACCTGCAGTTTGTCCAGCCGGGTCAGCTTGGTTTCGATGCCGCGCCACCACACGTCGGCCGCCGGGCCGAAGGCGTAGACGAACACCGCGTCGGCCTTGCTGCAGGCCTTGGCCATGGGTTTGTCTTCGGGCTGGCCCACTTCGATCCAGATGCGCTTGCGGCCGGTGAAATCGGTCAGTGACACGTCCGGGTCGTCCGGGTCCGACAGGCCGGCGCCGAAAGCTAGGGTGCCGTCGCCGTGGCAGGTGTCCTGCAGTTCGTGGGCGTGGATGGCCAGCGCCACCAGCCGCACCATCATGCGTTCGTCGGTCTCGCTCGGGTGGCGGGCCAGGGTGAGCGCATGGTCGGCGTAGTAGCCGTGGTCGATGTCGGCGATCTGCAGGTTCGCCTTGAAGATGGTGGATTTGATGGCCATGGGTGAGAAGGGTAACCCCGCGCTGCGCCACCGCGCGGGTGGCGGCCCGGCAACGAAAAAAGCGGGTTCCGTTGCCGGAACCCGCTTCTGAAATGCTGGTGGCGATAGGTGGACTTGAACCACCGACATCAGCATTATGAATGCTGCGCTCTAACCAACTGAGCTATATCGCCAACGAGGTCGGCATTGTAGCCCAATTCGGAGCCCGAAAAATCGCCGGGGCGGGCCGCGTGCGCGGTCAGGCCGGTTTTTTCACATAGGACGAGCACCAGCCCTGGGCCGCGACCTGTTTGCCCGGGAACAGCGGGCAAGGTCCGGCGTCCGCGCCGGCCGTGCCCTGGTACAGCGTGCAGTTGGAGCAGGTCTGGTCGGCGGCGTGTTTGGGGTACTTGGTCTTGTCGGCACGGGCGGTGTCCGCGACGTAGCCCAGTGCCACGGCCGCGGCGTCGGCCTCGTCGAGCATCGGGCCGGCCCCGGCTTCGGGCGCTGCTGCGGGCGGGGTGGCTGGCACGGGCTCCTCCTGGGGCGTCATCGGCGCTGCGGGAGGGGCGGCTGGCGCCGCCTCGGGCGCGGCTTCGGGCGGCGGCGTGGCCTGGTCCGAGCAGGCCGCGGCCAGCAGGGCTCCTGAAGCGGGAATCATGAACATGAATCGGCGGCGTGTGGTCATGGGGCATCTCCTTGTTGGGATCGGCCGGGATGCACGCCCCGTGCTCAGACCCCATCGGTCATCGCTTGCCAGGGGCGCGGAGCCGACACTTCTTATAAGCCCATGCCGCCGGGCGGCTTGTTACAGCCTGTGTGATGCCCAACAAGACGCTCACTGGTGCCGGAACGCCGCCTTGCGCTTGTTCACGAACGCGTCCATGCCTTCCTTCTGGTCGTCGGTGGCGAACAGCGCGTGGAACATCCGGCGTTCGAACATCACGCCGTCGGCCAAGCCGCCCTCGAAGGCGCGGTTCACGCATTCCTTGGCGGCCATCACGCTGGGCTGCGAGAACTCGCAGATCATGAGCGCGGCGCCCAGGGTTTCGTCCATCAGCTTGTCCAGCGGCACCACGCGGCTCACCAGCCCGGCGCGCTCGGCTTCGGTGGCGTCCATCATGCGGCCGGTCAGGGCCATGTCCATGGCCTTGCTCTTGCCCACCGCGCGCGGCAGGCGCTGCGTGCCGCCGGCGCCGGGGATGATGCCCAGCTTGATCTCGGGCTGGCCGAATTTCGCGTTGTCGGCGGCGATGATGAAGTCGCACATCATGGCCAGCTCGCAGCCGCCGCCCAGCGCGAAGCCGCTCACCGCCGCGATCACCGGCTTGCGGATGCTGCGGATGGTTTCCCAGTTGCGGGTGATGTAGTCGCCCTTGTAGACGTCGGCGAAGCTGTACTTGGCCATGGCGCCGATGTCGGCACCGGCGGCGAAGGCCTTTTCGCTGCCGGTCACGATCATGCAGCCGATGGCTTCGTCGCCGTCAAACGCCTTGAGCGCGGCGCCCAGTTCGTTCATCAGCTGGTCGTTGAGCGCGTTGAGCTGCTTGGGGCGGTTCAGCGTGACGATGCCCACGCGGCCTTGCGTGCTCACGGTGATCAGTTCGGGGGTTGTGGTGTCGCTCATGGTGTTTCCTCGGGTGGTGTGTGGGCCTGTTCACACTGTTTTTCCACAATGCGTTGCGGATCAAAAAGGTCATGCGCAAGGCGCGAAACGCAGCCGGGGTCGCCCCCCGGCAAGGCTTCGCAACGCCGCGCATGGCCTTTTTGGCCGCAACCCATTCGCATTTTGGAAAAACAGTGTGAACAGGCCCGATTGACGTAAACGTCAACTATAGCGGGCCGTCCGATGCCGGGCCATCCAAGGGAAAACATTAACCGACCGATAGGTCGGTTAATGGTAGATTGCCGTTCCAGGCCAACCACGAGCGCTGCGGAACGACGGCGCCAGGAGACAGACACCCATGAACATCCCCGCCGCGGGCAGCACCGTGCTCTATGAAGAGCGTGGCGCCGTCGCCCTGATCACCCTGAACCGCCCCGACGCCCTCAACAGCTTCACGCGCCAGATGCACCACGATCTGTGGGCCGCGCTGGACCGGGCGGAGGCCCATCCGGTGGTGCGCGCGTTGGTGCTCACCGGCGCGGGCCGTGGTTTCTGTGCCGGCGCCGACCTGGCCGAGTTCGATTTCGAGCCGGGGCCGGACCTCGTGAAACGCGCCGACCCCGGCCCGGTGATCGACCAGGCCTTCAACCCCACGGCGCGGCGCATCCAGTCGTTGCGCATGCCGGTGATCGCGGCGGTGAACGGCGTGGCTGCGGGGGCCGGTGCCTCGCTGGCCATGACCTGCGACATCGCCATCGCCGCGCCGGGCGCGAGCTTCATCCAGGCCTTCAGCAAGATCGGCCTGATCCCGGACGCGGGCGGCAGCTGGTTCCTGGTCGAGCGGCTGGGCCTGGCGCGCGCCATGGCGCTGGCCATGACGGGCGACAAGCTGCCCGCCGCCCAGGCGAAAGAGTGGGGAATGATCTGGGACGTGCAGGACGACCCGCTGGCCGCCGCCCTGGCCCTGGCCGAAAAACTGGCCACGATGCCGACCAAGGCCCTCGTCGCCACCCGCGCCCTGTTGCGCGATGCCGGTACCCGCACGCTGAACCAGCAGCTCGACGTGGAGCGCGACACCCAGTCGGTCCTGGGCGCCACGCACGACTACATCGAAGGCGTGATGGCGTTCCGCCAGAAGCGCCCGGCGCAATTCAAGGGGGAGTGAATGCGCATGACGCCGCAAGAACGCGCCGCCAAGGTCGGTGAAACCATGTTCGCGGCCGACGTGGCGGCGCGCGAAACCATGGGCATCGAGATCCTGAGCGTGATGCCCGGCCGCGCCGTGCTGCGCATGGCCGTCAAGCCGCTGCACCTCAATGGCCACCGGATCTGCCACGGCGGCTTCATCTTCACCCTGGCCGACACCACCTTCGCCTACGCCTGCAACAGCCACAACCGGAACGCGGTGGCGGCGGGCTGCAGCATCGAGTTCCTCCGGCCGGGCCACGAAGGCGACGTACTCACATGCGAGGGCGTGGAGCAGACGCTGCAGGGCCGGCACGGCATCTACGACATGAAGGTCCGCAACCAGAAGGGCGAGGTGATCGCGATGTTCAGAGGCAAGAGCGCCGTCATCCCCGGCGCCATCTTTCCGGAAGAGGAGGGCGCATGAACCACTTCCCGCTCGAACCCATCGAAAAAGCCAGCATCGACGAGCTGCGCGCGCTGCAGCTCAAGCGCCTGCGGGCCACGCTGCGCCACGCGTACCAGAACTCCCCGGTCTACAAGGCCAAGTTCGACGCCGTCGGGGTGCACCCGGACGATTGCCGCTCGCTGGCCGATCTGGCGAAGTTTCCATTCACCACCAAGAAGGACCTGCGCGACAGCTACCCCTTCGGCATGTTCGCCGTGCCGCGCGAGCAGTGCGCGCGCATCCACGCCAGCAGCGGCACCACCGGCAAACCGACCGTGGTGGGCTACACGCTGAAAGACATCGACACCTGGTCCGGCGTGGTGGCACGCAGCATCCGCGCCAGCGGCGCGCGGCCGGGCGACATGGTGCACGTGAGCTACGGCTACGGCCTGTTCACCGGTGGCCTGGGCGCGCATTACGGCGCCGAGAAGCTGGGCCTGACGGTGGTGCCCTTCGGCGGCGGCCAGACCGAGCGCCAGGTGCAGCTGATGCAGGACTTCCGGCCCGACATCATCATGGTCACGCCCAGCTACATGCTGGCCATCGCCGACGAGTTTGAGCGCCAGGGGTTGAACCCGCGCGAGAGCAGCCTGCGCATCGGCATCTTCGGCGCCGAACCCTGGACGAATGACATGCGGGTGGCGATCGAGGCCCGCATGGGCATCGACGCGGTAGACATCTACGGCCTGTCGGAAGTGATGGGGCCGGGCGTGGCCAACGAATGCGTGGAAACCAAGGACGGCCCGACGATCTGGGAAGACCACTTCTACCCCGAGATCATCGACCCCGAGACGGGGGAACCAGTGCCGGACGGCGAGATGGGCGAGCTGGTGTTCACCAGCCTGACCAAGGAAGCGCTGCCCATCATCCGCTACCGCACGCGCGACCTCACGCGCCTGCTGCCCGGCACGGCGCGCACCATGCGGCGCATGGAAAAGATCACCGGCCGCAGCGACGACATGATGATCGTGCGCGGCGTCAACGTGTTCCCGACCCAGATCGAGGAGCTGATCCTCAAGCGACCCGAGCTCAGCGCGCACTACCAGTGCGTGCTGACCCGCGAAGGCCCCATGGACAGCCTGACCGTGCTGGTGGAGACGCAACCCGGCCTGGACCCGGCGAGCATCGAAGCGCGCGCGGCCGCCAAACGGCTGCAGCACGAGGTGAAGGTGTTCGTGGGCAGCCATGTGGAGGTCGAGTTGCGGCCCGAGGGCGGCGTGGAGCGCAGCCAGGGCAAGGCCAAGCGGGTGCTGGACCTGCGCGGGCGGTAGGACGAAATACCTCTCGCCGTGCCGGGCGCGGCGTGTCCGCAACAATTCCCTTCAAAAAGACCGGCCGCTCGGGGCTAACCCGGTTGGCAGCGCGCGCCTGCGGGCCTACATTGCGCATGCCATCAATGGGAATCCATGGACAACAACACCCTGCTCGCCAAGACAGACAAGGGCCGTGAGGCCCTGGCCGCGCGCTCGCCCGAACTCGGGCCGAAGCTGCGCACGGTGCTGATCATGGTCGACGGCAAGAAGAGCGTGGCCGAACTGGGCAAGTTCGGCGGCGCGCTGGCTGTGCTCGAACAGCTGGAGGCGGGTGGCTGGGTGCTGGAGGTGGATGCCAGCGGTCAACCGGTGGAGCGCGCCTCGGCCGAGGCGGTCACGGAGCCGGCCGCAGCGGCCACGGCCGACGAGGTGGCGCCCGCCGTGGCGTCGGCACCCGTGGCACCGGCCCCAGCCCCGCAGACCCTGCCGTATTCCGAGGCCCGGCGCATGGTGGTGCGTTACATCAACGACCAGCTCGGCCCCATGGGCGAGCTCACCGCCATCCGTGTCGAGGGCTGCAAGAGCCCGGCCGATCTGCAGGCCCTGCTGCCGCGCATCCGGGACGCGCTGAGCAACTACCGCAACGCGGCCGCCGTGCAGCGTTTCGATCAGGAGCTGGTGCCCCTGTTGCCCAAGCATTGAGTGCTTGATCAGCGCCCGAGCAAGCCGGCCACGGGCGCCAGCCATTGCGCCAGACGCGCCGCGTCGCCCACGCCCAGCCGCACGGCCTGGGTCGGGGCGGGCCACTCCAGCGGGCAGCGCAGCAGGCGTTTGTCGCGCGAGACCAGCGCCACCAGTTGCGTCCGCTGACCCCGCAACAGGTTGACCTCGTCGAGCTTGTGGACGCGCCAGGCTTCGGCGGCGGCACCGCGACGGGGCGCCGCGAATTCCACGCCCAGCCATTCGTCTCCGGCGGCCATGCCCGCGGCTTCGGCGGCGCCACCGCGCAGCACGGTCTTGAGGGTGAGGCCGCCGGCCTCGCTCACGCGCAGGCCCAGCTGTTGCGCCAGCGGGGCTTTGTCCTGCGTCGCTTTGGCGCCCTGGGCCTGCAGCAGGTCGACCGTGGGCAGGTCGTCCGTGCCGTGCACCCAGTGGGCGATCTCTTCCTGGAAGCTGCGCCGCCCCAGTTGCTGCAGCACCCGCAGCACGTCGGCTTCGCGCAGCGGGCCACCTTTGCAACGCGCCCAGAGCGCGCGCATCACCGCGTCCAGCGTGGTGTGGCCCTCGGCGCGCAGGGTCAGGTCCAGGCAGAGCGCCACGAGCGAGCCCTTGGTGTAGTAGCTCACCGTGGCGTTGGGTGTGTTTTCGTTGACCCGGTAGTACTTGACCCAGGCGTCGAAGCTGGCCTGGGCCACGCTTTGCACCAGGCGCCCGGGCGTCTGCTGGACCTGGTTGATGGTCTTGGTCAGCAGCTGCAGGTAGGTGTTGTCGTCGATCAGGCCCGCGCGGCGCAGGATCAGGTCGTCGTAATAGCTGGTGAAGCCTTCGAAAAACCACAACAGCTCGGTGTAGTTCTCGCCGGTGTAGTCGTAGCGCTTGAACTCGGCCGGGCGCAGGCGCTTGACGTTCCAGGTGTGGAAATACTCGTGGCTGATCAGGCCCAGCAGCGTGGTGTAGCCGTCGGTGGCTTTCAGCGGCGCGGGTTTGTCGGTGGGGGGAGCAGGCGTTTCGCCGCCGGGCCGCCCCACGGCGGCGCGTGGGGGCTCGGTGACTTTGGGGAGATCGGCCCGCTGGCAGATCAGCGCGGTGGAGTTGCGGTGTTCCAGCCCGCCGTACCCGTCGTCGCTGGCGTACAGCATGAACACGTAGTTCTGGAACGGTGGTGTGGGGGCATCGCCATGCCAGAACACCATCTGCTCTTCACAGATCCGGCGCGTGTCGTTCAGCAGGCGCGCACCATCCATCCAGGCGCCGGCGCCGCTGACGACGAAGCGGTGGGGCACGCCGTGGGCGGTGAAACCGCCGCTCCAGAAATGGCCCAGCGTCACCGGGCAGTCGGCCAGCTCGTCGTAGTTTTGCGCGCGGTAGTGGCCAAAGCCGTCGCCGTCCACGCTGTGGGGGGGCAGCCCGGTGGCCACCTGCCAGCCGGGCGTGGCCGGGCCGGACACCAGCTCCAGCGCCTGCGGCTGGTCTTCCTGGTCGAGCACCCGCAGGCACAGGCTGGTGGCGTTGAAAAAGCCCCGGGTGCTGTCCAGAAAGGCGGTGCGCACCGAGTGGTCGAAAGCGTAGACCTGGTAGCGCAGCACCAGCGCCTCGCCGGCACGGGCCTCGACCTGCCAGGTGTGTTTGTCGAGCTGGCGCATGGGCACCGGCTCACCGCCCTGGGTCGCCTCCAGGCCCTGCAGGTGTTGTGCGAACTCGCGCACCAGATAGCTGCCCGGTATCCACACCGGCAGGCTCAGCCGCTGCTTGGGCGCGGGGCGGTCGATGCTGAGCGTGACCGCGAACAGGTGGGCCTGGGTGCTGTGCACTTCCACCCGGTGGTGGACCCCGGGGCGGGGCTGGGCCGATGCGCTCGCGGGGGCAGAGCGAGAGACACTTGTTGGGTTGGTTTTTTTGCTCACAGGGCTCCTGCGCCAATGAAACAGCCAAGGGAAGTCGGCGGCACAAAGGCCATCAGCACGGCATGGCCCAGGGTCCGGACGAGCGCGGTGTCATGCGGGTCGTCCAGTCCGGCGCGGTCGGTCATGGGGCGGCGGCGCGGGGTCAGGGTTTGGCTTCGGTCAGGAGCTTCTCGATGCGGTCGGCACCGATGGCGCCGGGCACCCGCGAGCCGTCGGCGAAGATGATGGTGGGCGTGCCGGTGACGCGGGCCTTTTTGCCAAACTCGAAGTTGCGCGCCACGGCAGAGGCATCGCACTTGGCCGCGGGTGGGGTCACGTCGTTGACCATCCAGTCGATGAAGGTCTTGCCCTTGTCCTTGGCGCACCAGATGTTGCGCGACTTCTCGCCCGAGTCCGCGCTCAGGATGGGGTACAGCAGCACGTGCACGGTCACGTTGTCGATCTTGATCAGGTCGCGCTCGAAGCGTTTGCAGTAGCCGCAGTTGGGGTCTTCGAACACGGCCATCTGGCGCTTGCCGTTGCCGCGCACGATGGTGAAGGCGTCTTTCAGCGGCAGGTCCTTGAAGGCGATCGCAGTGAGTTTTTCCAGGCGTTGCTCGGTCAGGTCCACGCGGGCCTTGGTGTCGATCAGGGTGCCCTGCAGCACGAAGTTGCCTTCGGCGTCGGTGTAGAACAGTTCGCTGTGGTTGATGCGCACTTCGTACAGCCCCTCCATCGGCGTCTTGCGGACTTCGTCGATCTTAGGCAGGTTGGGCAGACGCTCGGCCAGGTTCTTGCGGATGGTGGCTTCCTGCGCCAGCGCGCCCAGCGAGAGGGTGGCGATGAGCGCGAGCAGGAGGGTTTTGATGGGTTTCATGGTGGTGCCCGTGGGCGTTGACGGTAGTAAAAAGAGCGGCAGGGCTGGCTTTCAGCCCGCCTGCCCCATGGCCTGGCGGGCCAGCCAGTGTTTCAGTGGGCCCAGGCGGTCCACGCCCTGCATGCCCCAATTGCGCAGGGACTGGATGCGGCTGTCGGTCTGGGCGAACAGGCCAAACAGACCGTCGGTCACCCAGGCCATGGCGTTCACATCGGCCTGCCGCGCGCGCTCGTAGCGCCGCAGCAGCTTCAGGTCGCCCAGCTCGCGCCAGTACTCGCGCTCGTGCAGCACACGGGCCAACTCGGCGGCGTCGGCCAGGCCGACGTTGAGTCCTTGCCCGGCCAGCGGGTGCATGGCGTGGGCCGCGTCGCCGGCCAGCGCCACACCGCCTTGGGCGGTGCGGGCGATCCAGCGGGTGGCGCGGGCCAACTCCAGCGGCCAGGCCTGGGCCGGGCTTTCCAGGTGCATCTCGCCCAGGGCCTGCCCACAACGTTCCTGCACCGCCTGCGCCAGGGCGTCCGGGGCAGCCGCCAGCCAGGCATCGGCCTGCTGTGTTTCCAATGACCACACCAGCGCCACGGAGTTCCCCTGCGCGCCACCCAGTGGCAACAACGCCATGATTTCGCCGTTGCGGAACCACTGGCGGGCCACGCCGCCGTGTGGCCGGGCGCAGCGCAGCCGGGTGGCCAGGGCCTTGTGGGGATAGGGGCGCACCTCGAATTCCATGCCGAGCTCGGCGCGGGTCGCGCTGCGTTTGCCTTCGCAGATCACCGTGAGCGCGGCGGGCGGGGCCTCGCTCAGACATTCGATGCCGCCCTGGAAATGCACCGCGTGGGCCAGCCGCAGTTCCAGCGCCGGCACGTCCACGATCCAGGTCAGGGCGTCCGTGCCCTGGTCGGCGGCGCCAAAGCGCAGTTCGCCGCGGCCATCGCCAAACACCTCCATGCCGGTCACCGGTGTGATCGCGGGCGGGGCGTCGGCCGCGCGGGCGCCAGCGGGCGCGAGCGCATCCTCGGGCCAGGCGCGCACCGAGCGCAGCAGATCGCGCGCGGCGGCGTTGAGCGCATAGGCCCGCACGTCGGCGCCGCCGGTGGCCGGGCGCGACGGGGCACCGACCAGCGCCACCCGCAGGCGGTCGCGCGCCAGCAACAGGGCCAGGGTGTGTCCGACCACGCCACCGCCTCGGATGGTCACGTCAAAACGCCGGTGCGTGGAACGGGGGGAAGCTTGCGACATGGCTGGATTTTAGGAGCAGGGCACAATCTGGCCCGGCGACGGCAGCGCAATGCCCTTGCCGCCCCGACAACCCTGGGTCCCGCCATGATCGACACCTCTTCACCGGCCGATGTCCAGGCCACCATCGAACAGCTCTGGATCTACCCGATCAAGTCCTGTGCCGGGATTTCGCTCACCGAGGCCGAACTCACCGAGACCGGGCTGGCCTACGACCGCTCCTGGATGGTGGTGGATGCCCAGGGCGACTTCGTCACCCAGCGCGAACTGCCGCGCATGGCGCTGATCCAGCCGGCGTTCAAGCTGGGCCAACTGGTGCTGCGTGCGCCCGGCATGCTGGCGTTGCACCTGGCGCTGGACGCGGCCGAGTCGCCGTTGCGCGTGCGGGTGTGGGGCGACACGGTGGACGCCTACGACATGGGCGAGGTGGCAGCGCAGTGGTTCAGCGACTTCCTGGGGCCGGACGCGCCGGCCGGTCTGAAACGCCTGCGCCTGGCGCGTTTCGACCCCGAGGTGCGCCGCGTGTGCAGCCTGAAATGGACCGGCGGGCGCGAGGCCGTCACGCAGTTCGCCGATGGTTTTGGTCTGCTGGTGACCAGCAGCGCCTCGCTGGTCGAGCTCAATGCCCGGCTGGTGCAGGCCGGCCACGCGAGGGTGGACGGGCGGCGCTTCCGGCCCAACATCGTGCTCGGTGGCCTGGAGGCGCACGACGAAGACCGGGTCGGCCCGATGCACATCACCACCGCCGAGGGTGTGGCGGTGATCGAAACCGTGAAGCCCTGCGCGCGTTGTCCGATCCCCAACATCGATCCCGCCACCGCCATCGCCAGCCCGGCGGTGGGCGACGCGCTGCAGACCTACCGCCAGGACCCGCGCATGAACGGCGCCATCACTTTCGGCATGAACGCCATTGCGCTCGAAGGCGCCGGCCAGTGGCTGCGCGTGGGGCAGGCGGTGCGGGCCGACTGGCGTTTCGACTGAGGTTTTTGCCGGCCAGCGCGCCGCGCTCCGGTCGGGTGCGCAACGGGGCTCCACCACCGGGCTGCTTCTGGCCGGCGAGGCGCGCGACGGCCCGCCCTTTAAAATCCTGGGTTTCCCCCAGAATCTGAAAGCCCCGCCATGAGCCTCCAATGCGGCATCGTGGGCCTGCCCAACGTCGGCAAGTCCACCCTTTTCAACGCGCTGACCAAAGCCGGCATCGCCGCCGAGAACTACCCCTTCTGCACCATCGAGCCCAACACCGGCGTGGTGGAGGTGCCCGATCCGCGGCTGGCGCAGCTGTCGGAGATCGTCAAGCCCGAGCGCGTGGTGCCGGCCATCGTCGAGTTCGTGGACATCGCCGGCCTGGTGGCCGGGGCCAGCACGGGTGAAGGCCTGGGCAACAAGTTTCTCGCGCACATCCGCGAAACCGACGCCATCGTCAACGTGGTGCGCTGCTTCGAAGACGACAACGTGATCCACGTCGCCAACAAGGTGGACCCGATCGCCGACATCGAGGTGATCCAGACCGAACTCTGTCTGGCCGATCTGGCCTCGGTGGAAAAAGCCATCCACCGCGTGAGCAAGACCGCGCGGTCGGGCGACAAGGAGTCGATCAAGCAGCTCGCCATTCTGGAGAAATGCCAGACCGCGCTGAACGACACCCAGCCGGTGCGCACCATCGATTTCAGCAAGGAAGAGCAGGCCCAGCTCAAGCAGTTCTTCCTGATCACGGCCAAACCGGCGATGTTCGTGGCCAACGTGTCGGAAGACGGTTTCGAGAACAACCCCTTCCTGGACCGCCTGCGCGCCTTCGCCGAGAAGCAGAACGCGCCCGTGGTCGCCATCTGCGCCAAGATCGAGGCCGAGCTGGCCGAGATGGACGACGCCGACCGGCTCGAATTCCTGAAGGAACTGGGCCAGGACGAACCGGGCCTGAACCGCCTGATCCGCGCCGCCTACAAGCTGCTGGGCCTGCAGACCTACTTCACCGCCGGTGTGAAAGAGGTGCGTGCCTGGACCATCCACGTCGGCGACACCGGCCCGCAGGCGGCCGGCGTGATCCACACCGACTTCGAGAAGGGCTACATCCGCGCCCAGACCATCGCCTTCGACGACTTCATCACCTACAAGGGCGAACAGGGCGCGAAAGACGCCGGCAAGATGCGCGCCGAAGGCAAGGACTACGTCGTCAAGGATGGCGACGTGATGAACTTCCTGTTCTCGTCCTGAACGCGCCCATGTCCGACACCGGCTGGTCCGAACCCCAACGCCTGGCCAAACGCCTGGCCGCCCAGCTGCCCTGTTCGCGCAGCGACGCTGAGCGCTACATCGCCGGGGGCTGGGTGCGCGTGGACGGCGTGGTGGTCGAAGAGCCCATGGCGCGGGTGCACGACGGCCAGACCGTGGCGCTGGACCCCAAGGCCAAGCTGGAGTCGCTCGACTCCGTGACGCTGATCTGGCACAAGCCAGCCGGGCTGGCCCTGCCCGACGTGTCGCCGCTGCCCGATGCACTGGCGGCCGAGCTGTTCACCAGCCAGAACCGGTTCAAGGGCGACCGCTCGGGCGTGCGCCCGCTCAAGGCCCACCGCCACAAGCTGCTGCCGGTGGCACCCTTGTCCACCCCCATGAGTGGCCTGATGGTGTTCACCCAGAACCCCGGCGTGGCGCGCAAGATCTCGGACGAGTCCGCCCAACTCGAACACGAGTGGCTGGTCGAGGTGGCGGCCGATCCCGAACTCGACGACGAAGCCCGGCGCGAGGCGGTCTTGAAGTCGATCGGCAAGGCCCTGTTTTTCGACGGCTGGAGCCTGCCCTCGGCGCGTGCGAGCTGGCAGAGCGAACACCGCCTGCGCCTGGCCATCAAGGGCACGCGGCCGGGCCAGGTGGAGCACCTGTGTGAACGGGCGGGCCTGCAACTGGTGGCGGTTCGGCGCCTGCGCATGGGCCGGGTCGCGCTCACGGGGCTGCCGGTCGGTGAGTGGCGCTACCTGCTGGGTTACGAACGTTTTTGAAATCGGCTGGCCCAGACGCTCAAGGCCATCGCGAGGATCAGCACCACCAGCCCCACCTGGTGCAGGCGCAGCATGTGCCCTTGCGCGATCAGGAGGCCGCCCAGCGCGGCGCCCAGCGCCTGTCCACCATACATGGCCGATGTGTTGAGCGCGACCGTGGCCGGGGCCAGTGCCGGCGAGAGGTGGACCAGCCGGGCCTGCTGCGCCGAGTTGCAGGCGAAACAGCCCAGCGCCCAGGGCACCAGCACCAGCGCCTGTTGCCAGACGCCCGCCTGACCCAGCGGCCAGAGCAGCAGGCTCAGCACCATGGCCCCGAGCGTGAGCAACACGGCGCGCGCTGCGCCGAGGCGGTCGATCCAGCGCGAAAGACCCATGTTGCCGGCCAGGCCAAAGGCGCCGAACCACAGGAACATCAGCGAGAGCGCAGCGCCGCCCAGGCCGAGGGTCTGGAGGAAATACGGTGCGAAGTAGGAAAACAGCGTGAACTGGCCAAAGGCCGACAACAGCGTGACACCCACGGCGAGCATGAGCGACGCCGAGCCCAGGGTCTGCCCCCAGGCCTGGCGCGACAGCGCTGCCGGGCGGATGCCGTCGGGCATTTCGCGCCACACCCATGCGGCGCTGACCAGCGACATCAGGGCCACCAGACCAAAGGCCCAGCGCCAGCCCAGCGTGCCGCCGATCCAGGCCGACAGCGGCATGCCCATGACGGACGCCACCGACCAGCCGAGGAAGACAAAGGTGATGGCGCGCCCGCGCTGGTGGGGCGGCACCAGCAGACCCACGCTGGCGGCGGCCTGTGGGGTGAAGACGGCGGGCGCGATCACGGCGAGCACCCGCAGCGGCAACAGCGTGGCGTAGTTCGGGGCCAGCGCGCAGATGCCGGTCAGCAGGGCGTACCAGAGCAGCGAGAGCGTGAGCAGGCGCCGGCGGTCCCAGCCCGCCACGAGCGTGGCGAAGGCGGGCGCGCCCAGCCCCATCAGGATGGCGGCCGCGGTGATGAGCTGGCCGGCCTGGGGAATCGACACGTTCAGCGAGGCGCTGATGTCGTTGAGCGTGCCCGGCACCACCATGACGCCGGTGCCGATCACGAAGTTGCCCAGCATCAGGGCCCACAGGGCGCGGGGCAGGGCGGTTTGGGCGGGTGGTGGGGTCATGGGTGTGTGCGGCGGGAGGGGCAGGCGCAGTATCGACGCGATCGCGCCGGACCCGCGTGGATCAGAGTCCCCCGGGGAACACCCAGACCAGGGCGATGGTCATGGTCAGGTAGCGCGCGAACTTGCCCACCGCCATCCAGGCCAGGCACGGCCAGAACGGCAGCTTGAGCCAGCCCGCCACGGCGCACAGCGGGTCGCCGACGCCGGGCAGCCACGACAGCAGGCAGGCCTTGGGGCCGAAGCGTTCCAGCCAGTCCACGGCGCGCAGGTGGGTGGGCGTGCCGTGGCGCGCCCTGTCCACCACCTTGTGCGCGCCGTAGCCCATCCACCAGCTCACCGCGCCACCCAGGGTATTGCCCGCCGTGGCCACCACAATGGCGGGCCAGAACAGCTCCGGGTTGAGTTTGATGAGGGCGAACACCGCGGGTTCGGACCCCAGCGGCAGCAGCGTGGCCGAGACGAACGCCACCACGAAGATCGTGCCCAGACCGACTTCGGGCAGGGCCAGCAGGTGCAGCAGGGACAGGAGCCAGTCGGGCATGAAGCGGGTGTGAAAGCGGCCGGCGCCGCGGTGGGGCGAGAGGATATCGCCTGCTGAAAAAACAGGCAGATACAATGCCCTTCCTTCCTGCCCGGAAAAGTCCGGCGCGCGGGCTTCCACCGCAGTTCCACCCGATTCTCCCACCGCCATGCAACTGGGTCCGTACACCCTGCCCAATGCCCTGTTCGTCGCGCCCATGGCGGGGGTGACGGACCGGCCGTTTCGCAAGCTCTGCAAGCGGCTCGGGGCTGGCTACGCGGTGAGTGAAATGGTGACCTCGCGCCCGGACCTGCAGGACAGCCTGAAGACGTCGCGTCGCGCCGACCACAGCGGCGAGCCCGGGCCCATCGCGGTGCAGATCGCCGGCACCGACGCGGCCATGATGGCCGACGCCGCGCGCTACAACATCGACCGCGGCGCGCAGATCATCGACATCAACATGGGCTGCCCGGCCAAGAAGGTCTGCAACAAATGGGCTGGCTCCGCGTTGATGCAGGACGAGACCCTGGCGCTGGAGATCGTGCAAGCCGTGGTGGCCGCCGCCGCGCCGCACGGTGTGCCGGTCACCCTCAAGATGCGCACCGGCTGGTGTGCCAACGGCCGGAACGCGCCGACCATCGCGCTGGCCGCCGAAGCCGCCGGGGTGCAGATGCTCACCGTGCATGGCCGTACCCGCGAACAGGGCTACAAGGGCGAAGCCGAACACGACACCGTGGCCCACATCAAGAGCCGGGTGCGCATCCCGGTGGTGGCCAACGGCGACATCACCAGCCCGCAGAAGGCGCGCGAGGTGCTGCAGCGCACCGGCGCCGACGCGATCATGATCGGCCGTGCCGCGCAGGGCCGGCCCTGGATCTTCCGCGAGATCGCGCACCATCTGGCCACCGGTGAAGAACTGCCGCCGCCCGACCTGCTGGAGGTCAAGGCCTGGCTGCTCGATCACCTGGAAGACCATTACAGCCTGTACGGCGAATTCACCGGCGTGCGCAGCGCGCGCAAGCACCTGGGCTGGTACGCGCAGGCGCTGCCCCTGCCCAGCGGCGCGGCCGCGCTGTTCCGCGGGCACATCAACACCCTGGCGAGCGCGCAGGCCCAACTGGCCTGCGTGCGCGACAGCTTCGATGCCTGGGCCGCCGCCGGAACCGACGAGACAACCCCCCAAGAAGAAAACTGGAAACTGGCCGCATGAGCAACCACAACCTGCACGACTGTGTTCGTGCCAGCCTGGAAGACTATTTCCGCGATCTCAACGGCACCGACCCGGCCGGCCTGCACGACATGCTGGTCAAGGCGGTCGAAAAGCCCTTGCTTGAAGTCGTGATGCAGCAGTCGCAGAACAACCAGTCGCGCGCCGCGCAATGGCTGGGCCTGAACCGCAACACGCTGCGCAAGAAGCTGCTGGAGCACAAGCTCATCGATTGAGCACCTGCGCCCTTGCGCGAATCGAATTCAAAACCTCCCCGAGACCCCATCCTATGCGAGCACTCATCTCCGTTTCCGACAAGACCGGCATCGTCGAACTGGCCCAGACCCTGCACGGCCTGGGCGTGTCCCTCATCTCCACCGGCGGCACCGCCAAGCTGCTGGCCGACAAGGGCCTGCCGGTCACCGAAGTGGCCGAAGTCACGGCCTTTCCCGAGATGCTGGACGGCCGCGTCAAGACCCTGCACCCCAAGGTGCACGGCGGCCTGCTGGGGCGCCGCGATGTGCCCGAGCACATGGCGGCCTTGAAGACGCACGGCATCGACACCATCGACCTGCTGATCGTCAACCTCTACCCGTTCGAGGCCACCGTGGCCAAGCCAGGCTGCACCCTGGCGGATGCGATCGAAAACATCGACATCGGCGGCCCGGCCATGGTGCGCAGCGCGGCCAAGAACTGGAAGGACGTGGGCGTGGTGACCGACGCCAGCCAATACGCCGCCGTGGTGGCCGAACTCAAGGCCAGCGGAAAACTCAGCGACAAGCTGCGTTTTGAACTGTCCGTGGCTGCGTTCAACCGGATCGCCCAATACGACGGCGCGATCAGCGACTACCTCTCCAGCGTGAAGTTCGAAGAAGACAAGCTGGGCGAGTCCTACGTGCCCGAGCGTGCCCTGTTCGCCGGCCAGTCCAACGGCCATTTCATCAAGGTGCAGGACCTGCGCTACGGTGAAAACAGCCACCAGCAGGCCGCGCTGTACCGCGACCTCTACCCCGCGCCCGGCTCGCTGGTGACGGGCGTGCAACTGCAGGGCAAGGAACTGAGCTACAACAACATCGCCGACGCCGATGCGGCCTGGGAATGCGTCAAGAGCTTCGACACCCCGGCCTGCGTGATCGTCAAGCACGCGAACCCCTGCGGCGTGGCCGTGGGCGCCAACGCTTTTGAAGCCTATTCCAAGGCCTTCCAGACCGACCCCACCAGCGCCTTCGGCGGCATCATCGCCTTCAACCGCCCGGTGGACAAAGCCGCGGCCGAGGCCGTGAGCAAGCAGTTCGTGGAGGTGCTGATGGCGCCCGACTTCAGTGCCGACGCACTGGAGATATTCAAGGCCAAGGTCAATGTGCGTCTGATGAAGATCGCCTTGCCCACCGGCGGCAAGACCGACTGGGAGCAGGGCCGCAACGCCATCGAGTCCAAGCGCGTGGGGTCGGGCCTGCTGCTGCAGACCGCGGACAACCACGAACTGGCGCTGGCCGATCTGAAGGTGGTGACCGTCAAACAACCGACGCCCGAAGAACTGCAGGACCTGATGTTCGCGTGGAAGGTGGCGAAATTCGTGAAGTCCAATGCCATCGTGTTCTGCAAGAACGGCATGACCATGGGCGTGGGCGCCGGCCAGATGAGCCGCCTGGATTCGGCCCGCATCGCCAGCATCAAGGCCGAACACGCCCAGCTGAGCCTGCAGGGCACGGCCGTGGCGAGCGACGCCTTCTTCCCGTTCCGCGACGGGCTGGACGTGGTGGTGGACGCGGGCGCGACCTGCGTCATCCAGCCCGGCGGCTCGATGCGCGATCAGGAAGTGATCGACGCGGCCAACGAGCGTGGTGTGGTGATGGTCTATTCGGGCGTGCGCCACTTCCGTCATTGAACCATCGGGCGCTTCGTGAGAGGTGCCTTGCTCCCTCTCCCTTGGGAGAGGGTTGGGGTGAGGGCTCTTCGGAGCCCTTTTCTTTTTCTGCGGCGGTTTCTCAAGTGTGTGGCTTCTTGCCTGCGCGGTGGGAGGGCAGGGGGTCGGGGCATCCGCTCTCCGGCTCACCTCGCGGGCGGCTGTTCCGGTCTGCTTCTGTTTCTTCGTGAACGCCGGACGGGCGCTCGATGTCTGGGGCAGCCGCGAATGGGGCCTGCGACCGGACTTCCCCAACCCCCTGCCCCGCTGACGGGTGGGTGCGTCAACAGAAAATACCTTGGGGTGCCGGGACGGGTGTTTGCGGGAGTGCCCACGCGCATTTGAAGGTGGGTGGTGCGGGCTGACGGGCGCAGGCTCCATTCGCGGTTGCCTCAGAGTCGGCGTACCAGCTGCGCAGTTGACGAACCCATGTTGGCGCACCAGAAGCAGCCGCCCGCGAGGTGAGCCGGAGAACGACAGCTCCACCATCCACCTGGCGCGAGGTGGTGGCGAGAAACGGGAGGGAGTGTGAAGAAGACGCCGAGGCAGAGAGCCCTCACCCCAGCCCTCTCCCAGAGGGAGAGGGGGAAAATCCCGCTTACTTGCCGAGCAGCTTGAACACGTCCCGCGCCGCCGCCACGGTGTCCGCAATGTCCTGAGCCGTGTGCGCCGCGCTCACGAAACCGGCTTCGTACAGCGCCGGGGCGATGTACACGCCGCGGTCCAGCAGGCCGTGGAACAGGGTGTTGAAACGCGGGCCGTCGGTGGTCATGACCTTGGCGTAGTTCTGCGGCAGTTCATCAAACAGGAAGAAGCCGAACATACCGCCCTGGCTGTCGCCGCACAGGGTCACGCCTTCGGCCGCTGCGGCGGAGGTCAGGCCACTCACCAGCGACTGCGTGGTCGCTGAGAGCGCCTCATAGAAGCCCGGTTTCTGGATTTCCTTCAGCGTGGCCAGACCGCAGGCCGTGGCCACCGGGTTGCCGGAGAGCGTGCCGGCCTGGTAGACACCGCCCAGCGGAGCGAGCTGTTCCATCACCGCGCGCTTGGCGCCAAAGGCGGCCAGCGGCATGCCGCCACCGATCACCTTGCCCATCACCGTCATGTCGGGCTCGAAGCCGGGGATCAGTTGGGCGTACACGCTCTGCGCGCCACCGAGCGCGACGCGAAAGCCCGTCATCACCTCGTCGAACGCCAGCAGCGCGCCGTGCTGCGTGCAGAGTTCGCGGCAACGCTTCATGAAGGGCACACTCGCGCGCACGAAATTCATGTTGCCAGCGATCGGCTCGATGATCAGGCAGGCCACATCAGGGCCGTGTTCGGTGAACGCGGCTTCGAGCTGCTCGATGTTGTTGTATTCGAGAACGATGGTGTGTTGCACCACCTCGGGCGGCACGCCTGCGCTGGTCGGGTTGCCAAACGTGGCGAGGCCCGAACCGGCTTTCACCAGCAGCGCGTCGGCATGGCCGTGGTAGCAGCCTTCGAACTTGATGATCTTCTTGCGGCCGGTGGCGCCGCGCGCCAGGCGGATCGTGCTCATGCCGGCTTCGGTGCCCGAGCTCACCAGGCGCACCATGTCGATGCTGGGCACGAGTTTGATGATGGCTTCGGCCAGCTCCACCTCGCGCTCGGTCGGCGCGCCGTACGAGAAACCTTCCTGCACCGCCTTCTGCACCGCTTCCAGCACGGCTGGGTGGCCGTGGCCCAGGATCATCGGGCCCCAGGAGCCGATGTAGTCGATGTACTTCTGGCCATTGGCGTCCCAGAAATACGCGCCCTGGGCGCGCTGCACGAAGCGGGGCGTGCCGCCCACGGCGCGGAAGGCGCGCACGGGCGAGTTCACGCCGCCGGGGATCAGCGCTTTGGCGCGGTCAAACAGTTCTTGGTTGCGGTCGGTCATGATGGATGGAAGATTCAATGTCTGGTGGTGTCCAGCGGAAAATCATCGACGTCGAGCGTGCTGTCGGGGGAGGGGTCGCCCGCCTGGCCTTCGCCCTCTTCGTCGTCTTCGTGGGCCCAGAACAGACGATCGGGCACGGCGTGGCCCATGCCGGGCTGGAAGCCCGCGTCCAGGCACTGATCGAGGTAGGTCAGCGCCTCGGCGCAGGCCGCCTGCAGGTCGGCCCCCCCGGCGATCAGGGCACACAGCGCGGCGGACAAGGTGTCGCCAGCACCACTGAACGTGGCTTCAAAGCGTTCGTAGCGGGCCGAGGCCAGCACCGTTTCCGGTGAGGCCAGGTGGCTCTCCAGATACTGGTCGGCGGCGTTGAAGCCGGTCACCAGCGTGTAGGGCACGCCGTGCACGGCGGCCGCACGGGCGACCTCGCGGGCATTGGGCGGGCGGTCGCCTTCCCACTCCGGCAGCAGCCATCGGCACAGTGTGCTGTGGTTGCCAACCAACACGGTGGTCTGCGGCAGCAACAGTTCAACGCAGGCGTCCAGGTAGGTTTCGATGGCCAGTTCGTCCCACCACGACAGGTCGGGCATGTAAGCCACCACGGGCACTTCCGCATAGTCGGTGGTGATGCCGGCGATCGCGCTGAGGTTCTCCGGACTGCCCACGAAGCCGACCTTGAACGCCTGCACCGGCACATCTTCCAACGAGCAGCGTGCCTGGTCGGTGACGGCCTCCTCATCGAGGGCGATGTGGTCGTGGATTTCGCTGGTGTCGCGCACGTAGACACCCGTCACCACGGGAAGCACATGGGCCGATGCACTGGACATGGCCGTGATGTCGGCGCTCAGGCCGCCCGCGCCGCTGGGATCGTTGGCGTTGAACACCATCACGCAGGGCAGGCTGGTTTCGCCCAGAGCCTCAAGCGAGGTGGGCGTGGAGGTGTCGGGGGTGTCGGGCATGAGGGTGGTGTGGGGTCAGAGCCGGGTGCTGATGCAGGATCGGCGGTCCGCGCACATGGGGAAAACCAGCGGCTGATGGCCTGAGGAGGCCTCATGGGGCTCGATACAATGATTGCATTCTATGACAATGGCCCCTATAACCATGAGCGAAACCAAGACTTGGATGTGCCTGATCTGCGGCTGGATCTACGACGAAGCTGCTGGCGCTCCCGAGCATGGTGTCGCACCGGGAACGCCCTGGTCGCAGGTGCCCATGAACTGGACCTGCCCGGAGTGTGGCGCACGCAAGGAAGATTTTGAAATGGTGCAGATCTGAGGTCGACCATGCCGTGGCACAACAGTTGCGTGTGTGCCCAAGCCCTGACACCCTAACTGGAGCGACACAACCGTGAGCACGACACCCGCGCTGAAAGTCCTGGTGGTGGATGACAGCAATACCATTCGCCGCAGTGCGGAGATCTTCCTCAAGCAGGGCGGGCATGAAGTCCTGCTGGCTGATGACGGCTTTGACGCACTGGCCAAAATCAACGATTACCAGCCCGATCTGGTGTTCTGCGACATCCTCATGCCGCGGCTGGATGGCTACCAGACCTGTGCCATCATCAAGCGCAACGCCCGCTTCGCGAGCATTCCTGTGGTGATGCTGTCTTCCAAGGACGGCGTGTTCGACAAGGCTCGCGGACGCATGGTCGGTTCCCAGGACTACCTCACCAAACCCTTCACCAAAGACCAGTTGCTGCACGCAGTGCAGCAGTTCGGCGCCCACCTCACCGGAGCTGCATGATGCCCATACATAAAGTGCTTGTTGTTGATGATTCCAAGACCGAGTTGATGGTTTTGTCGGACCTGTTGATCAAAAACGGCTACAGCGTGCGCACCGCCGAGAATGCCGAAGAGGCCTTTCGTCGGCTCGGCGAGGAAAAGCCGGAACTGATTTTGATGGACGTGGTGATGCCCGGTCAGAATGGTTTTCAGTTGACCCGGGCGATCGCGCGGGACCCGCAGTATTCCCACATCCCCATCATCATGTGCACCAGCAAGAATCAGGAGACCGATCGTGTCTGGGGCATGCGTCAGGGCGCCCGTGACTACGTCACCAAGCCGGTGAATACCGAAGAGCTGATTTCCAAGATTCGGGCGCTGGGTTAAGCGCCAGGCTCGACACCACCGCACGCGCCCCGAACCTTACCCAGCATGGCCACCAACCGACAGTCACTCAAGGATCTGCAGGAACGACTGGCGCAACGTCTGTCCGCCGCGAAAACCGAAGCTGCGACAGCCTCCTGGCTGGCCGTGGAAGCGGGCGGGCAGCGCTACCTGATACCGCTGGTCCAGGCGGGCGAGATTTTCCCCTGGTCCCCCATTCAGTCCGTGCCTTACACCAAGCCCTGGTACGCCGGGGTGGCCAGTCTGCGGGGTGGCTTGCACGGCGTGGTGGATCTGGCGCGTTTGCTGAACCGGTCGCTCGCGCCTGCCACAAGTGGGGAGCGCGTGTCTTCCGAATCGCGGCTGGTCAGTCTGCATGCCGCGCTGGGTGTCAATGCCGTGCTCTGGATCGATCGCCTGCTGGGCCTGCGCAACCCGGCCATGTTCAGTGCGCTGGGGTCCAACCCCGAGAATGCTCCCGCTTATTTCACCCGTTGTCTGATCGACCACCAGGGCCAGCTGTGGCAGGAGCTTGATCTTCAGGCCTTGGCGGGTGAGTCCGAATTTCTGGCCATCGCTGCCTGATGGCCGAACGCCGTCGGCCAATACCGGTTTCCCGTATGTTGTTTTCTGTTGGAAGGTTTTCTCATGGCCATGCTTGATCGATTCCAGGGACTGTTCAAGAAAAAAGCTGGTGATGAACCCGAACCCGACCTGGGCGATTCCATCGACCAGGACATCGCCGATCTGGCCGCCGCGCGGCTCGCGCCGGACTCCGCAGCGGGTGACCTTCCGGAAAGCCGGTCGCCGGACGATGAAAACCCGTCCGAGGCCGGGATGGTGTCGCTGCCCTTGCTGGGCCGCCGCTTGGCCGAACAGCACCAGAGGACCCTGGCCACCTTGCTGGCGTTTGGCCTGGTGGTGTTGGGTGCGGTGACGTTCTTCGTGCTGAATCAGACCCAGAACCTGAGTCTGCAGGTGGCCGCTACCGGCGAGGCGCTGATGCAGTCGCAGCGACTGGCCAAAAGCGCGTCACAGGCCTTGATCGGCAGTGCTGCGGCTTTTCCGGAAGTGGATCAGAGTGCCGAGGTGCTGTTTGACAACGTCGCCGCGCTCCGTGTGGGCGCCAGCGGAGAACATGGCGCAGGCGACAGCCATTCCCATGGCGCGGACCTTGTCGCGCTGGCGGCCGAACTCCAGCCGCAGCTGAGTGAACTTACCCCGGTGGTGCAGCGTGCGCACGACAACGCCGCCGCCATTCTCGCGCAGCAGAAAATTCTGACCCAGGTGGGCGACGCCCTGCGCACGATCAACCGGCAGTCTTCCGACCTGCTGGAAATCGCCGAGACCGTCTCGTCCCTCAAGCTGCAGCAGAACGCGCCAGCGGCCGAAATTTCGGCGTCTGGCCAGCTGGTGATGTTGACCCAGCGCATCGGCAAGTCGGCCAACGAATTCCTGACCATGGAGGGTGTGAGTCCCGAGGCGGTGTTCCTGTTGGGCAAGGACTTGAACACCTTCAAGGAAATCGCCGACGGCTTGCTCAAGGGCAGTGAAGAGTTGCGCCTTGCCGCCGCCAAGGACGAACAGGTGCGCGAACGGCTGGAGGCACTGCTGGCCATGTACGAGCAGACCCGCACCGAAGCTGGCGCGATTCTGGGCAACCTGCAGGGTCTGGTGTCGGCCCGGGAGGCGCAGGCCGGCATCATTGCCGACAGCGAACCCTTGCGATTGGCATTGGGCAAGCTCCAGTCGAGCCTGTCGTCCCGCTCTGGCTTGGGCGGCGCAGAAATCGCCGTCTTGCTGCTGTCCGCGGTCTTTGCGCTGGGTTGCGCGGGCGGCCTGGCCTATGTGCAGCTGCAGGACAGCCGTCAGCGCCAACGGGTGGCTGAGCGTCAGCGGCAGGCGGCCGAGTCGCTGGAGCAGGATGCCAAGCGCGTGAACGACGCCAACCAGGCGGCCATTCTGCGGTTGATGAACGAACTGCAGACGGTGGCCGAAGGCGACCTGACCCAGGAAGCGACCGTGACCGAGGACATCACCGGCGCCATCGCCGACTCGGTGAACTACACGGTGGAAGAGCTGCGTTCGCTGGTGGGCAACGTGCAGGCCACGGCCACCCGGGTGGCGCAGACCACGTCCGCGGTGGAAAGCACCTCGACCGAGCTGCTGGCTGCGTCCACCGAGCAGCTGCGCGAGATTCGTGAAACCGGCCAGTCCGTGCTGGACATGGCGCAACGCATCAACCAGGTTTCCGGACAGGCGCAGGAATCGGCCTCGGTGGCGCGGACTTCTCTGCAAGCCGCCGAATCGGGTCTGCAGGCCGTGCAGGACGCGATCGGCGGTATGAACGCCATCCGCGACCAGATCCAGGAAACCTCCAAGCGCATCAAGCGGCTGGGTGAGTCTTCGCAGGAGATTGGTGAAATCACCGAACTGATCTCGGACATTACCGAACAGACCAACGTGCTGGCCCTGAACGCCGCCATCCAGGCCGCATCCGCCGGTGAAGCCGGTCGGGGCTTCTCGGTGGTGGCCGAGGAAGTGCAGCGACTGGCCGAACGGTCGGCCGACGCCACGCGCCAGATCGCGGCGCTGGTGAAGGCGATTCAGACCGACACCCAGGACGCGGTGGCCGCCATGGAGCGCTCCACCCAGGGTGTGGTCGAAGGAGCCAAGCTGTCCGACAACGCCGGTACCGCGCTGTCCGAAATCGACCGCGTGTCGCGGCGACTGGCCGAACTGATTGAGCAGATCTCCAGTGCCACGTCACGCGAAGCCGAGTCGGCCAACGAGGTGGCCGGCAACATTCAGCACATTTTTGCCGTGACCGAGCAGACCGGTGAAGGTACGCGTTCGACGGCCCAGCAGGTGCGTGAGCTCTCCGCCATGGCCGAAGAACTGCGTCAGTCCGTGTCGCGGTTCAAGATCGCCTGAGAGCCCTCCCGCGTCTGTGCACCAACCTGACTGATGATCATGCTCGACACCACCGCCGACAGTTTGCAGACGGACGCCCCGCTCGCCGACCTCGGTCCGCTGGCCTGGGTGTTCGACGAGTTGCGCAAGTCGCTCGACGCGGCCAACAAGGCCATCAAGCGCTTCGTGCGCGAGACGGAACGATCCCGCAGCGACGACCTGGAGGCGGTGGACCCGGGTTCGCTGCGGATCGCCCGCCAGCAGCTGCACCAGGCGGTCGGTGCCCTGGAAATGGTGGGCCTGCTCGCGCCGGCCCAGGTGTTGCGGGCGATGGAGGCTGCGGTGCAGCGCTTCGTGCAGCGTCCCCAGGTCTGTGACGATGAGGCCGCTGGCAAGGTTGAGCGGGCCAGTTTCGCCCTGATCGAATACCTGGAGGCGGTGCTCAACAACAAGCCGGTCCAGCCCGTGGCGCTGTTTGCGCAGTACCGGGAGGTGCAGGAACTGGCTGTCGCCGAGCGTGTGCACCCTGCCGATCTGTGGCCCTTCGATCAGCGTGGCGTGGTGCTCGAGGCCCCGAAGGGCGCGTCCGCGTCGCAGTGCGATGCCCCCCAGCGCCTGTTGTTCGACCGGCTGGTGTTGCTGGTGGTCAAGACCCAGAGCCCCGCCGCCGCACAGCAACTGGCCCGGCTCAGCGGGGGACTGTCCGCCGGCGCCACCGAGGCCCGGGTGCGGACTTTCTGGAGCGTGGCCGCGGCCTATTTCGAGGCCCTGTCCCAGCGCCTGTTGCCGGTGGATGTGTATGTCAAGCGGGCGGCTTCGCGCATCCTGCTGCAGTTCGCCACGCTCGCCCGGGGTCAGAACCAGGTGTCCGAGACCCTGTTGCACGACCTGCTGTTTTTCTGTGCCCAGGCCGATGGCGCCACGCCAGACAAAGCGCCTCACCTCGTGGCGGTGCGTGAGGCATTTGATCTGGCCGCGACCAAGCCGGTGGACTACCACCTGGCGACGCTGGGGCGTTTTGATCCGGCGCTGTTGACCCAGGCACGCAAGCGCATCCATGCCGCGAAAGAAGCCTGGTCGCTCTTTTCGGGTGGGGATGCGAGCCGGGCCCGCCAGGTGGCCGACCAGTTTGGTCTGGTGGGCGATTCCCTGCTCAAGCTCCATCCGGCCAGCACCGTGCTGGCGCAGGCCTTGTTCAAGACGGCCGAGCAGTCGGCGCGCGATGCCGGCGGTGTCAGGCCCGAACTGGCCATGGAGGTGGCGACCACCACGCTGTACCTGGAAGCTGCTTTTGAGGATTTCGACCCCAACGACAGCGAGATGACCGAGCGCACCCAGGCGCTGGCCGCGCGTCTGGAGAGTGTGTTGGCGGGCGCGCCCGCGCAGCCGCTGGACGCCTGGATGGAGCAGCTCTACCGCCGCGTGAGTGATCGCCAGACCATGGGCAGTGTGGTGGGCGAACTCAAGGTCTCGCTGGGCGAGGCTGAAAAGTCGCTGGACCAGTTTTTCCGCACCCCCCACGAAAAGGGCGGGTTGCATGTGGCGGTGTCGCAGCTCGCGCAGATGCGTGGCGTGCTCTCGGTGCTCGGGTTGGAGCAGGCGGTGCAGACGGTGGCGCGGATGCGGGCCACGGTGGACCAGATCCTGGATACCGAGGTGGACGAGACCATGGCCCGCGAAGCCGGAACCTTCCAGCAGTTGGGCAACAACCTCAGCGCGTTGAGCTTCCTGGTGGACATGCTCAACTACCAGCCCGCGCTGGCCAAGAAGCTGTTTGTGTTTGACGAGGCCAAGGGCGAGCTGTTGCCGCTCATGGGTCGTACGCTCAGTTCCGAGGCTTCCAAGCCACCGGCCCATCAAGATGCCCAGGCCATCAATGCCGAGGTGCAGCGCGTGGTGGACGGCGTGCAGGAGGGGGTGGCCCTGGTCGATCTCAGCCAGCAGCTCGACACGCTGGCCACGCAAGCCTCGCTGGCCGAACAGCCCGGGGTGGCACGCGCCGCGCGCGACGCGGCCCAGGCGGTGGTCAGCGACAGCGCCAGCGCCGGCGCACAGGCGCTGGTGGGCCTGTCGCAGGCGTCCGCGCCCGTTGCCGCTCCGGTGCCCAACACCCTGATGGCCGAGGACAACGAAGAAGACGATCTGCTCGACATCTTCCTGGAAGAAGCCCGCGAGGTCGTGGCCAATGGACTCGATGCGGTGGAACATCTGCGGGTCGACCCCGCCGATCTGGAACACCTCACCACGCTGCGGCGCGCGTTCCACACGCTCAAGGGCAGCTCGCGCATGGTGGGTCTGAATGAGTTTGGCGAGGCGGCGTGGGCCATGGAGCAGATGCTCAATGCCGTGCTGGCCGAGCAGCGCGGAGCCCATCCCGACATGCTCCGGCTGGCGGGTGAGGCGATGGCCGCGTTCTCCCGTTGGGTGCAGGACATCGCGGACCGGCGCGACACCCATTGGAGCGCAGGGCCGTTCCGTGCCAGCGCCGAAGCCTGGCGCAACCAGGCGCAGTACCTGGCACTGGCGTTGCCGCAGGCCGAGCAGCGCGTCGAATCCGACGGGATGGGCGACCCCGCTCCCGCGGCGACCGTGGTCGAGACCGCGGATGAGGCCGCTCCCGCCCTTGACGAAATCGCACTGCCCGAGCCGACTCACGCCGAAACCCTGGCTGAGGCGGTGACCCTGGACGACACGTCGCACCAGCCCCCCGAAGGGCAGACGCCCGCGGGTGTTGAAGGTTTGGTGCCCGCGTCTGCGGAGGTCGATTTTTCTGCCACCGTGCCGTTCGCGGATGCCCCCACGCTGGATGCCGATCGACCGAACGCCGACGCCTCAGGTGACGCTCCTCTGCCATCCATGTTCGAAGAGATCGACTTCGACAGCCTGATGGCCGCGTCATCCAGTGCGCAGGCCGAGGCTGCCGCCGCGGTGGTCGCGAACGGTGCGGATCTTGAGGTGGAGCCGGCGTCGGCCCCGGTTGATCCCGCTCCTCTCCCATCGCCCGCGCCCGATGAAGTGTCGGCCCTGTTTGACGGTCTCTCGCTGGATCTGGATGCCCATCCGTCGCAGGAGGTCGAGTCCATCACGCTCGACGCCGACTTCGATCTGGACACCCGAGATGCGCCGCAAATCCAGGCCGAGCCGGTGTCTGATGATGCAGGGCTGGCTGTCGTTCAGGACGAGGTTCCCCCGACGCCCGAGACTGAAACCCATGCGGAAACGCCGACCGATGGCCTGCAGCCACCGGTGGTGGATGAGGGCGCGGAACCCCAGGTCGTCGAGACTGTTGAGGAGTCCTTTCCGGGTGCTTCAGACGAACAGATCCGGGTCATTGGGGACCTGCGCATCGGTATCAAGCTGTACAACGTCTACCTCAATGAGGCCGACGAGTGGTCGCGCCGCCTGTGCACCGAACTGGCCGAGTGGGCGCTGGAGCGCCACCAGCCGGTGCCGGACCAGGCCGAGGCGCTGGCGCATTCGCTGGCCGGCAGTTCGGCCACCGTGGGCTTCCAGTCACTGTCCGACATCGCCCGCGCGCTGGAGCACGCGATCGAGTCGATCGGCCTGCACCAGCAGGCTGGCTGGGCCGCCAGCGCCGAACAGGCGCAGCTGTTCGTTGACGCTTCCGAAGACATTCGCCGACTGTTGCACCAGTTCGCGGCCGGCTTCCTCAAGGAGCCTTCCCCCGAGCTGATGGCAGCGCTCTACCGCGTCGTGCACGAGCCTGTGCCTGAGGGATTGCCCCCCGAAGTGCCCGAGGCGCAGTCCGATCCGCTTTTTGAGGCCCCGCCGACGAACGCGCCCACCCCGATGCTGGCACCTGCCGGCGTTGAGGTGGCCGCGTTCAGCGAACCCAGCACCGGTTTTGGTGGCCTGCACGAATCGACCGGTCCCGCTGCGGGCCCGGTGCAGGACATCGACGACGATATCGATGCCCTGGACACGATCGACGTCGATCTTTTTCCGATCTTTGCCGACGAGGCGCTCGAACTGCTGCCACGGCTCGGTGGCGCCTTGCGCCAGTGGGTGGCGCGCCCCGACAACGGCAGCGCCCGCTCCGAAGTGCTGCGCAATCTGCACACCCTCAAAGGCAGCGCCCGTTTGGCCGGTGCGCTGCGCCTGGGTGAGATGGCGCACCGCATGGAGACGGCGGCCGAGCGTTTGGGGTCCGACGTCGAACGCAGTGCCGACCTTGAGCCGCTGCAGAGCGCGTTCGACGCGATCAGCGCCCGTTTTGACGTGCTGCGTCGCACCGACGCCGAACCGCAGGATGTGATTCAGCGGGCGCCCGAACAGGCGCCGCCCGACGAGACGGGTGAGGTGCCCGAAGCCGTGGCCGCTCCGGTGGCGTTGCCCGTCGACGCTGCTGCGCCCACGGGTCCCGCGGAGGGACTGGCCGGGATGACCCTGCCGCAGGTGCCCGCGCTGCTGCAGGCGCGGGCCGGAGCCGCCGTGCGTGTGCGGCCGGAGCTGCTCGACCGGCTGGTCAACCAGACCGGCGAGGTCATGATCACCCGCTCGCGCATGGAGTCCGAACTCGTGACCTTGCGCGGCTCGCTCAAGGACCTCACGGGCAACCTGGACCGTCTGCGCGGTCAGCTGCGCGACATCGAACTGCAGGCCGAGACCCAGATGCAGTCGCGTCTGGCTCAAGCACGCGACGCCGACCAGTCCTTCGACCCGCTCGAATTCGACCGTTTCACCCGGGTTCAGGAACTCACGCGCATGATGGCCGAGTCGGTCAACGACGTGGCCACCGTGCAGCGCAACCTGCAACGCGCGGTGGAAGCCACCGAAGACAGCCTGGTGGCCCAGGCGCGCCAGACCCGCGAACTGCAGCGCGACCTGCTGCGCACCCGCATGGTGGAGTTCGAAGGCATTTCCGAGCGCCTGTACCGCGTGGTGCGACAGGCGTCCAAGGAGACCGGCAAGCAGGTGCGGCTGGACATCGTGGGCGGCAATATCGAAATGGACCGCGGCGTGCTCGACCGGATGACCGCCGCGTTTGAGCACTTGCTGCGCAACAGCGTGGTGCACGGCATCGAACCGACCGAAACCCGGTTGGCGGTGGGCAAAGCGGCCGAAGGCCACATCGAGATTCACCTGGCCCAGGAACTCAACGACGTGTCGGTGGTGTTCCGCGACGACGGCGCCGGGCTTGACCTGGCCCGCCTGCGCGAAAAAGGCGTGGCCCAGGGGCTGGTGCCTGCCGGCACGCAGCTCAGCGACGACGAAGCCGCCCATCTGGTCTTCACACCCGGCCTGAGCACGGCGAGCGAGATCACGTCGCTGGCGGGCCGGGGTGTCGGCATGGACGTGGTGCGCAACGACGTGGTGGCGCTCGGTGGCCGCATCGAGACCAGCACCCGCGCCGGCCAGGGCACCAGCTTCAAGCTGGTGCTGCCCCTGACCACCGCGGTGACGCAGGTGGTGATGGTGCGCGCTGGCGGGCTCACCTTTGGCGTGCCTTCCAACCTGGTGCAGGTGGTGCGCCGTCTCTCCAGCGCCGAGCTGGATGGGGCTTATGCCAAGGGCAGCCTGACGGTGGCGGGCGAAGAGGTGCCGTTCTACTGGTCCGGTGCCCTGTTGCAGTCTTCCGCGCAGTCTCAGGAGGCCAAGGGCCGCACGCTGCCTGTGGTGATCTTCCGAAGCGCAGCGCAGCGCGTGGCCATGCACGTGGACCAGGTGCTGGGCAATCAGGAAGTGGTGGTCAAGAACCTCGGGCCGCAGCTCTCGCGTCTGCCCGGCCTGGCCGGCATGTCGGTGCTGGCCTCGGGCGCCGTGGCGCTGATCTACAACCCGGTGGCCCTGGCGACGGTGTACGGCACCCAGGTCCATGAGTGGATCGCCCAGCAGCAGCGCCAGACCCCGCAGGTGGTGGGCGAGACCTCGACCCCCGTGGACGCCGCGCTCAGCGCCGTGCCGCTGGTGCTGGTGGTGGACGACTCGATCACCGTGCGTCGGGTGACCCAGCGTTTGCTGCAGCGCGAAGGCTACCGCGTCTCGATGGCTGCCGATGGTCTGCAGGCATTGGAACGCCTGCAGCAGGAACGCCCGACCGTGGTGTTGTCCGACATCGAAATGCCGCGCATGGACGGTTTCGACCTCGTGCGCAACATCCGCAGCGACCCGCGCCTGTCCGATCTGCCGGTGATCATGATCACCTCGCGCATCGCGGAGAAACACCGCGAACACGCGCGCGAACTGGGTGTGGATCACTACCTGGGCAAGCCGTACTCCGAAGACGAGTTGCTGGCGCTGATCGCGCACTACACGCAGATCGCTGCCGAAGCCTGATGATCTGACCCCCCAAGGTGGATCAGCCCCTCGGGGGGCAGCGACCCGCGCAGCGGCGGAGTGTGGAAGGCCGACGATCCACCGCCGGGCCGCCCCAAGGTGGATCAGCCCCCTCGGGGGGCAGCGACCCGCGCAGCGGCGGAGCGTGGGGGTTCTTTCTTCTTCACCACCGCATACCGCAGCAGCGTGCGCTCGCGCGCCTTGGCGTGATCGACCACCGGCAGCGGATAGGTCTTGCCCAGCACCACGCCCGCGGCAGACAGCTCCAGCTCGCGGGCCTGCCAGGGCGCGTGGATGGCCGCGTCGGGCAGTCCGGTGAGCTGCGGCAGATAGCGTCGGATGAACTTGCCCTGGGGATCAAAACGCTCGCTCTGCGTGACGGGATTGAAGATGCGAAACCAGGGTTGCGCGTCGCAGCCGCTGGAGCTGGCCCACTGCCAGCCGCCGTTGTTGGCAGCGAGGTCGAAGTCGATCAGGTGTTCGGCGAAGTAGCGCTCGCCCCAGCGCCAGTCCAGCCCCAAGTCCTTCACCAGAAAACTCGCGACCACCATGCGCAGCCGGTTGTGCATGTAGCCGGTCTGGTTGATCTGGGCCATGGCCGCGTCCACCAGGGGGTAACCGGTGCGGCCCTCGCACCAGGCAGCGAACAGTTCCCTGGCGTGTTTGCCACGCTCAAACCGGATGTGGTCGTATTCGGGTTTGAACGCCCGGTCCGCCACCTGCGGGAAATTGGCCAGCAGCTGGTGGTAGAAGTCGCGCCAGATCAGCTCCGAGAGCCAGGTGCTCGCCCCGGCGATCCCCTGCAGATGCATCCGGTGGGCCACCGAAACCACCCGCCGCACGGAGAGGGTGCCAAAGCGCAGGTGCACGCTCAGGTAGCTGGGTCCTTTGACGGCGGGGAAGTCGCGCGCCTGGTCGTAGCGGTCGATGCGCTGCAGGAAATCGGTCAACAGCTGACGCGCACCGCTGGACCCGGTGGGCACGGGCAGTTGCGCGAGGTTGGTGGTCTCGAAGTCCAGGTCCGACAGGCGCGGCACCGGCACCGCCCATTCGGTTGGCACGGGCGCGAGCGTCGCGGCGTAGCGCGCCACCGGGTAGGCCTTGAGGTGGAACGGATCGAGCTGCTTGAGCCACGCATTCTTGTAGGGCGTGAACACGCCAAACGGGTGGCCGGCCTGGGTCAGCAGCTCGCGCCGCTCGAAGATCACGTGGTCCTTGTGGCTGTGCAACAGGATGCCGGCGTGGGCCAGATCGCCAAACACCTGGGCGTCGCGCGCCAGCGCCGCCGGATCGTCGTCGTGGTTGCCGAACACGGCCTGGACCTGCAGCCGCCGGGCCAGCGCGGGGATGGCCTGGCGGGCCTGGCCGTGCAGCACGATCAGGCCGACGCCTTGCGCGCCGTTGGCCTGCCCGAGGGCGCGCAGGTCCTCGTCGAGCTCCACCAGCGACTCGCGGATGAACTCGACGCGCCGGTCGGCCCGGGGCAAGGTGTCCAGAATGTCGGTGTCGAAGACGAAGACACACCAGACCTGGCGGCACACCTTGAGCGCGTGGTACAGCGCCGCGTTGTCCTCGCAGCGCAGATCGCGACGGAACCACATCAGGCCTTTGTCGTAGGTGTTCATGGCGGTGGATGGGTGCGGGCCTGCACGACCGGGCGCTGCGGGGGCAGCGGCTTAAAATCAACGCATGTCCGCTGATTTTGCCCCCATCAACCTGACCAATCATTTCCTGATTGCGATGCCAAGCCTCAGCGACGAGCTTTTTGCCCGCAGCGTGGTGTTCATGTGCGAGCACAGCGAACGAGGGGCCCTGGGGCTGGTGATCAACAAGCCCAGCGACATCCTGCTGCCCCGGCTGTTTGAAAAAGTCGATCTGCCCATGGGGCGCGACGACCTGGCCCTGCTGCCGGTGTTCCAGGGCGGTCCGGTGCAGACCGAGCGGGGCTTCGTGCTGCACGAAGCCGTGGAAGGCGGGGCCGGCGAATCGGTCTACGCCTCCACGCTGTCCATTCCCGGGGGGCTGGAAATGACCACCTCCAAGGACGTGCTCGAAGCCATGTCCTCGGGCGCCGGTCCGCGCAAGGTGTTCGTCACGCTGGGTTATGCGTCCTGGGGGCAGGGCCAGCTCGAATCCGAGATCACCGAAAACAGCTGGCTCACGGTCGAAGCCGACCCGAGCCTGATTTTTGACGTGCCGGTCTCCGAGCGTTACGTGCGCGCCATGGCCCTGCTGGGCCTGCAGCCCTGGATGCTCTCGCCCGACGCGGGCCACGCATGACGGACGACGCCTCCGCTTGCCAGACCTTCATGGCGTTTGACTATGGCCTCAAGCGCACGGGCGTGGCCAGCGGCAACCGCCTCACACGCACCGCCACGCCGCAGGCCACGATCGCCGCCGAGGGCGATGCCCGTTTCGCGCAGATCACCCTGCGGCTCAAGGAGTGGGAGCCCGACGCCCTAGTGGTGGGCGTGCCTTTTCATCCCGATGGTGCCGCGCACGAGAACACCGCGCGGGCGCGGAAATTCGCGCGCCAGCTGCGGGGCCGTTACGGCCTGCCGGTGTTCGAGGTGGACGAGCGTTACAGCACCACCGAAGCACACGCCCTGGGCGCCAAAGACGCCGACGCGGCGTCGGCCTGCATCATCCTGGAACAGTTTTTGAGGAGCCTGCCTTGAGTGCATTGCAACTGGACGCCGAACAACTCTACAAAACCCTGCTTCAGGGCGTCAAAGGCCTGATCGCGGCGACCCCGCAGCCGCTGCACCTCGCCGGCGTCACCTCCGGCGGCGCCTGGCTGGCCGAGCGTCTGCAGCGCGACCTGGGCCTGCCCGGGAGCGTCGGCGTGATCTCGTCCAGCATGCACCGCGACGACTTCGCGCAGCGTGGCCTGGCCATCAGCGCCCAGACCGTGCTGCCGTTCGAAGTCGATGGCGCCCACGTGGTGCTGGTCGACGACGTGCTCTACACCGGGCGCACGCTGCGCGCCGTGATCAACGAACTGTTCGACTACGGCCGCCCGGCCAGCGTGCAACTCGCGGTGCTGGTGGACCGGGGCGGGCGCGAACTGCCGATCGAAGCCAAGGTCTGCGCGGCCACCGTCGCATTGCCCGCGACGCAGACGCTCGAACTCGCGCGCAGCGACGACGGGCGCCTGAGCTTCGTGGTGGAAAACAAGAAGGAAGCCTGAACGTGGCACGCAACCCCCAACTCAACAAAAACGGCGAACTCATCCATCTGCTCTCCACCGAGGGCCTTTCGCGCGACATCCTCACCCAGATCCTGGACACCGCGGCCAACTTCGTCAGCGTGAGCAACCGCGAGGTCAAGAAGGTGCCGCTGCTGCGGGGCAAGAGCGTGTTCAACCTGTTCTTCGAGAACAGCACCCGCACCCGCACCACCTTCGACATCGCGGCCACCCGCCTGTCGGCCGACGTGTACACGCTGGACATCGCGCGCAGCTCCACCGCCAAGGGCGAGTCGCTGCTCGACACCATTGCCAACCTGTCGGCCATGGCGGCCGACATCTTCGTCGTGCGCCACAGCGAGTCGGGCGCGCCATACCTGATTTCGCAGCACGTGGCACCGCACGTGCACGTGGTCAACGCCGGCGACGGCCGCCACGCCCACCCCACCCAGGGCCTGCTGGACATGTACACCATCCGGCACTACAAGAAAGATTTCACCCAGCTCTCGGTGGCCATCGTGGGCGACGTGCTGCATTCGCGCGTGGCGCGCTCCGACATCCACGCCCTCAGCACGCTGGGCTGCCCCGACGTGCGCGTGGTGGGCCCGCGCACCCTGGTGCCCGGCGATCTTTCGCAGATGGGCGTGCGCGTGTGCCACACGCTGGAAGAGGGCATCAAGGACTGCGACGTGGTGATCACCCTGCGGCTGCAGAACGAGCGCATGAGTGGCGCCCTGCTGCCGTCGAGCCAGGAGTATTTCAAGAGCTTCGGTCTGACCACCGAGCGCCTGCGCTGGGCCAAACCCGACGCCATCGTGATGCACCCGGGCCCGATCAACCGCGGGGTGGAAATCGACTCCGCCGTGGTGGACGGACCGCAGAGCGTGATCCTGCCGCAGGTCACCTTCGGTATCGCGGTGCGCATGGCGGTGATGGGCATCGTGGCCAGCCACGACGCATGAGGACACACACATGAAAATCCTGATTCAGAACGGCCGTGTCATGGACCCGGCCACCGGCCGCGACGAGATGGCCGACGTGGCGATCGCCGCCGGTCGCATCATCGCGATCGGCAACGTGGCCGCCGACTTCCACCCCAACCGCACCATCGACGCCACCGGTTGCGTGGTCGCGCCCGGTCTGGTGGACCTGGCGGTGCGCCTGCGCGAACCCGGCCAGGAACACGCGGGCATGCTGGAGAGCGAGATGGCCGCGGCGGTGACCGGGGGCGTGACCTCGCTGGTCTGCCCACCCGACACCGAGCCCGTGCTCGACGAACCCGGCCTGGTGGACATGCTCAAGTTCCGCGCCGAGAAGTTGCACCAGTCGCGGGTGTTCCCGCTGGGCGCGCTCACGCGCGGCCTGCAGGGCGAGGTGCTCACCGAGATGGCCGAGCTCACCGAGTCGGGCTGCATCGGCTTTGGCCAGGCCGAGGTGCCCATCGTCAACCACCAGGTGCTGCAGCGCGCGCTACAGTACGCCGCCACCTTCGGCTTCACCGTGTGGCTGCGTCCGCAGGACTTCTGGCTCGGCAAGGGCGTTGCCGCCAGCGGCCCGCTGGCCACGCGCATGGGCCTGGCCGGCGTGCCGGTGATGGCCGAGACCATCGCGCTGCACACGCTGTTCGAGCTGCTGCGCGCGGTGCACGGCAAAGGCAGCGAAGCGCGTGTGCACCTGTGCCGCATCAGCAGCGCCGCCGGTCTGGCCCTGGTGCGCCAGGCCAAGGCCGAGGGGTTGCCGGTGAGCTGCGACGTGAGCGTGCACAACCTGCACCTGACCGATGTGGACATTGGCTACTACGACAGCCGGCTGCGCCTGCAGCCGCCGGTGCGCCAGCAGCGCGACCGCGATGCCCTGCGCGCCGGTCTGGCCGACGGCACCATCGACGCGCTGGTGTCCGATCACAACCCGGTCGACAGCGACGCCAAGACGCTGCCGTTCGCCGAGGCCGAACCCGGCGCCACCGCCGTGGAACTGCTGCTCGGCCTGGCCTGCAAGTGGGCGCAGCAGGACGGCCTGGGCCTGATACAGGCGCTCGCCGTGCTCACCACCGGCCCACAGGCGGTGCTGGGCAGCAGCCTGGGCACGCTGGCGCACAGCGTGGGCCGGCTGGCGGTGGGTGGCCAGGCCGACCTTTGCGTGTTCGACCCCAACGCCAACTGGCGCGTGGAGCCCGCGGGCCTGCGCAGCCAGGGCAAACACACGCCGTTCGAGGGCCATGAAATGCCGGTGCGCGTGCGCGCCACCCTGGTGGGTGGGCAGGTGGCCCACGAGGCCGCTCGCGCCGCAGCGGTCCACGCGCTGGCGTGAGCGCCGCCCGCGTGTCCCCGCTGGTGGCCGCGTGGCGCGCGGTGCGGGCGCTGGTGCACGTGCTGGGCGGGTTGTGGACCATCCGCAGCGAGTTCGGGCGGCTCACGCCCGTGCAGTGCGAGTTGCTGGTGCGCGAATGGTCGCGCCAGATGCTGCGCATCATGGGCGTGGAGCTGGTGGTGCGCGGCACGCCGCCCGCGCGCGGTCCGGTGCTGCTGGTGGCCAACCACGTCTCCTGGCTCGACATCCTGGTCATGAACGCGGCCCAGCCCGCGCGCTTCATCTCCAAGGCCGACGTGAAACACTGGCCGGTGCTGGGCGCGCTCATCACCGGCGTGGGCACGCTCTACATCGAGCGCGAGAGCCGGCGCGACGCCATGCGCGTGGTGCACCAGGTGGCCGAACGCCTGCGCGCCCACGACACCATCGCCGTGTTTCCCGAAGGCACCACGGGCGACGGCCGTGCGCTGTTGCCGTTCCACGCCAACCTGTTCCAGGCGGCGATCTCGGCCAATGCGCCGGTGTTGCCGGTGGCGCTGGCTTTTGTCGACGGCGCCAGCGGACAACGCAGCGACGCCCCGCTGTTCATCGGTGACACCACCTTGCTGGCCTCGCTCTGGAGCACCTTGCGCGCCCGCGGTCTGCAGGCGGTGGTGCATTACGGCGAACCCCAGCGCTTTCAGGGGCGCGACCGGCGCACCTGGGCGCAGGACATGCGCGCCGAGGTGGCTCGCCTGCTCGGCCTCTGAGCCGCCACCGGAGCTCGAAGCGGTTCAGGTTTTGGCGGCGCGGGCGCGCTGCAGCATCAGCTCGGTGCTGGTCTTGCGATCGGCGTTCACCCGCTGCACCGCGGGCCGTTCACCGAGGCGCTTGAGGTAGTCGCGCACCGGTAGCTCGGCAAGGTGGTCGCGGCCATAGATGATCCTGGTGGCGCTGCTGACCAGCGGCAGATGGACCGCGGCGGCGACGTCGGCCAGGGTGAATTGCTCCCCGGCGATGTAGGGCGAGAACATGGCCAGCTTGGCAAACGCGGCGACGTTCTTCTCCAGTTGCTGGCCCACCTTTTCCTTGGCCGCGTCGCTCACCTTGCCGCCAAAGAAGGCCTCGGGGTAGAGGTTGCGCGCCACCAGCTCCAGGTGCAGCTCGATGAAACGCAGCAACTCGCGCACCTTGGCCGCCGCAAAGGCGTCGCCGGGCATGAGCGGGTGCTGGGGGTAGGCGTCTTCCAGGTACTCCAGGATCACCGTGGACTCGCACATCGGGCCCCGCTCGGTGAGCAGGTAGGGCACCTTGCCCAGCGGGCTGGCGGCCTTGTCGGTCTCGCCCACCCAGGCCAGCACCTCTTCGAACGGCACGCCCTTTTCGAGCAGGGCGAGCTTGACCTTGTTGTAGTAGTTGCTGGCGGCGAAGCCACAAAGTTTGAGCATGGGTTGTCTCCGGGTGGGTTCTGTTGGCAGCGGGTTTTGAGGCCCTGCATCGTATCGGCCGCCGGTGGCCCCCGGGCGTCGCGCAGGCAACAGCGATTGGCTGGGCCGGGGCGTGGCGGGCTGCTAAACTGCGCCGATGCCGTTCGCCCGCGCCCACCGCCGTTTCACCGCCTGGCTGGCCATGCTCGCCATGGTGCTGGGCGCGCTGGCGCCCACGGTGGCGCAGGCGGTCGTGGCCTCTTCGGCTCACGACGGCTGGGTGCAGGTGTGCAGCGTCAGCGGCATGGTCTGGGTCCAGACCGACGCCGACCCGGCCTCCGGTGACGGCAACCCCATGGCGTCCGCCACCATGGACTGCCCCTGGTGCAGCCTGCATGGTGGCGCAGCCGGGCTGCCACCGGTGTCGGCGCACGCCGAACCGCTGCGGCCGCAGGCCCAGCCGCTCCCGGTCTATTTCCACGCCGCCGCGCTGCGCGGCACCTGGGCCTCCGGCCTGGCCCGCGCGCCCCCGCTCTCCGCCTGAACTCGCCACGGTTGCACACCCCGTTCGTGGGTGCTGCGTGTGTTCCCTGATGTTCAGGAGGCCCCATGCCTCGTTTTCCTGTCTCTCGTGCGGGCGCGCCCGCCGACCTCCGCCGCCGTGCGGCCGCCCTGTGGCTGGGCGGGCTGGCCCTGGGCGCGGGCGGCCTGCTCGCCGGGTGTGACCAGACACCCCTGGGCGCGCCGGCCCCGGTGTTCAAGGGCATCGACATCACCGGCGCCGCCTACGGGCGCCAGTTCGCGCTGACCGATTTCAACGGCCAACCGCGCACCCTGGCCGACTACCGCGGCCAGGTGGTGATGCTGTATTTCGGCTTCGTGCAGTGCCCCGATGTGTGCCCCACGGCACTCACGCGGGCCGCCGCCGTGAAGCAGCAACTCGGCGCCGACGCCACGCAGCTGCAGGTGATCTTCGTCACCGTGGACCCGGAGCGTGACACGCCCGAGCTGCTGCGCGACTACATGGCCGCGTTCGACCCCTCGTTCATGGCGCTCACGGGCAGCCCGGCGCAGATCAAGGCCGTGGCCGACGAATTCCGGGTCTATTACAAGAAGGTCCCGACCGGCAGCACCTACACCATGGACCACACCGCGCTTAGCTACCTGTTCGACCGCGAAGGCCGCATCCGCGTGGTGCTGCGCCACGAACAGACGGCCGACGACTACACCGCCGACATCCGGCAACTGCTGGCCCAGACGCCGGCCTGAAGCTTTCCCTTCTTTCCTTTTCTCTCAACCTTTCTCAACACAACAGGAGTTCCTCATGAAAAAACTGCTCATCGCTTCACTGCTCGCCGTCACCGCCGGTGCCTGGGCGCAAGCCACGGTCAAGGTCGAAGACGCCTGGGTGCGCGGCACCGTGGCCACGCAAAAGGCCTCGGGCGCCTTCATGCGCCTCACGCCCTCGGCCAACGCCCGTCTGGTGGCGGTCGAGTCGCCCGTGGCCGGCGTGGTGGAAATCCACGAAATGGCGATGGAAAACGACGTCATGAAGATGCGCCAGATCCCCGGTCTGGAGCTGACCGCTGGCCGCACCACGGAGCTCAAGCCCGGTGGCCTTCACGTGATGCTGATGGACTTGAAACAGCCGCTCAAGGGCGGCGAGAGCGTGCCCCTCACGCTGGTGTTCGAAGACGCCGCCAAGCAGCGCTTCACGCAGGAAATCAAGGCGCCCGTGACCGCGCTGGGCGCAGGCAATGCCGCCATGCCCATGAAACCGGGCATGGAACACAAGCACTGAGCCTCGACGGTCTGCGCCGAGTCGCCTTCGCCTGATCTGAAAAGCCCATGCCGGTCCGCCCGATGCGCCTGCTCGCACGTGCCCTGCTGGGCGCGATGCTGCTGGCCGCGCTCGCGCCGGCCATCTCGCGCACGCTGGCCTCCACGCGTGGGGCGGGCGACTGGGTGGAAATCTGCACCCCCAGCGGGATGCGCTGGGTGCAACTGCAGGCGCCCGGCCCGCAAGGCGCTGCGGCCGATGCCGACGATCTGGCCCACGCGCTGGATTTCTGTGGCCATTGCAGCCTGGCGGCCGAACGGTTCGCGCCGCTGATCCCGAGCCTGCCGGGCGTGGCGGTCCTGCCCGACCACCGTTCCCCACCGGGGTACATCGCCCGTGCCGCGCGGTCCTGCGCAGCGCCCCACCCAGCCGCGCGCGGCCCCCCGCTCCTGGTCTGACCCACCGGCCTCCCGTTGTGGAGGCCCCGTCTTGCCGCCGCTGCACGCCATCGGTGGCCCGGTTCGTCAGCTTCAGGAGCCCCTCATGACCCCCTCCGTCCGTCCGGACGCGCGCGCCTTTGCGAAGGCCGAGTCCGTTTTTCTCGCCGGCGAAACCGGCCCCGTGTGGCGCGTGGTTGAAGGCATCGTTCGCCTCGACCGCGACAGCGGTCCGGTCCGCCAGCCGGTGCAGCTTGCCCTGCCGGGCGATCTGATCGGCATCGATGCCCTGTGCGAGCGGCGCTACCAGTTCGGCGCCACCGCCTTCACCGCCTGCCGTCTGGTGCCCATGCCGCTGGGCGCCGACGGTCCGCGCGTGGCGTTGCTGCAGCAAGCCCTGCTGCAGCACCAGGACCGCAGCGAAGACATGACCGCCCTGCGCACCGGCAGCGTGCCACAGCGCATCACCCACCTGCTGTGCCTGATGGGCCTGGAGTGGCGGCCCGACGGGAGGGCGTTGGGCGGTGAGGCCGATGCCATCCGCGACGCCTTGCCCACCCTGCGCGAGGTGGCGCAGGTGGTCGATGCGAAGACCGAGACGGTGTGCCGCGCGTTGGCGCAGCTGCTGCCCCCGCGCAGCCGCAAGAGCGGACCGGTGCGCGCCCTGCGCGACTGGTCGAGCACCGCCCCCGGGCGCCTGGCCACGGCCTGGGCGGCCCACGCGGCACCGCTCGGCGCGGCCCCGTGAGCGGGCGACCACCAGCGGCACCGCCCGCCTGCTGCAGGACATCCCCTGCGTGAGCCTCAACGGTGCGGGCGGCGTGTCCAGCCTGCCCTCGACGCACGGCTTGGCCGACGACCGCTGCGCATCCAGGCCGATGGCCGGCATTTCGCCGGCGGTGACAGCATCGGCGGCGGCATCCTGGCCGAGGCGCGCGCCAAACATGGGCGAAAGCGACCGCCCGCGCGGGCACGGGCCGCACGTTGTACGCGGGCGTGAACACGAAGTTCTGAGCTTGCCGTGCGGTTGAGGAGGGCGCCGCGAGTGCGCCGTCCTCAACGTTCCACACGGGTGGGTGCTGCCCGCAGGCCGCAGCGGACCACCGAACCCGATCAGAGGCGGGTGTCGGCGACCGGCCTCTTGGCGCCCGGCGCGGGTGGCGAGGTGGCGCCCGCACCGCGCGCGAACGTGACCACGTGGTCCACCTCGGCGCGGATGCCGATCCACTCGCCCACCGCGTGGTTGTGGTGCGAGGGCACGTGGGTCATCAGCACCTCGCCACTGGCCAGGCGCAGGGTGTAGAGAAATTCGGAGCCACGAAACGCCTTGCGGATGATCTGCGCCTTGGCCGGCGCGCCGTCGTCGTGCACGATGTCGTCGGCGCGCAGCAGCACGTCGCACAGGCCGGCCTCGTAGGCGCTGGGCAGCGGGCATTCGTCCACGTCGTGCAGCGCGCCCAGCGGCGTCTGCACCGACACCTCGGTGCCCACCAGCTGGATCTGCGCCGGCGCGAACACCCCGTGGCCGATGAACTCGGCCACGAAGCGCGTGGCCGGGCGGTGGTAGAGCGCGTAGGCATCGTCCCACTGGTGCAGATGGCCCTCGTGCATGACGCCGATCACGTCGCCAATGGCAAAGGCTTCGAGCTGGTCGTGCGTGACGAACAGGGCGGTGGCGCCCGCGGCCTTCAGGATGCCGCGCACCTCGTGCGCCAGGCGCTCGCGCAGGTCCACGTCGAGGTTGGAAAACGGTTCGTCCAGCAGCAGCAGGCGCGGGCGCGGCGCCAGCGCGCGGGCCAGCGCCACACGCTGCTGCTGCCCGCCCGAGAGTTCGTGTGGAAAGCGGCGCTGCAGGCCGTCCAGCCCCACCAGCTGAAGCACCTCGGCCACGCGGGCCTCGCGTTCGGCGCGCGGCAGGCGGTCGATGCCGAAGGCCACGTTGCGGCCCACGTCCAGGTGGGGAAACAGCGCGTAGTCCTGGAACACCATGCCAATGCGGCGCTGCTCGGCCGGCATGTGGCGCTGGCCGTCGCTCACGGTCTCGCCTTCGAGCGTGATGCTGCCGCTGCTGGCGCGCTCCAGCCCGGCCACGGCGCGCAGCAGCGTGGTCTTGCCGCAGCCCGAGGGGCCGATCAGCACGCCGATGTCGCCGGCACGCAGGCCGAGCGACACGCCGTCCACCGCCGCTTGCGGCTGGTCGGCGTAGTGCACACGCAGTTGCGAGACGTTCAGGAACATGGCACTGATTGTAGATAACTACAATTCTCATTTGTGTTGATGCGGATCAATGTCCGACCCTGGTCCTGCGGTGTGTGGGCCGTGCCATCATCCACGCGTTCGTTTGTGCCCGTTACCCCCGTCCGTTTCCTCACCCACCTTCATTGCCCCTCATGCTGCGCTGGCTGGCCCCGACCCTGTTGCTCCTGCTGGCCCTGGCGCTGACGCTGCCCGTGCTCGCGCTCGGGGCGTCCTGGCTGCAGTTCGACGCCGTCGCGCGCGATGTGCTCAGCCAGATGGCGCAGACCGTGTTGCCGGAATACGCACTCACCACGCTGCTGCTGTGCGTGAGCGTCGCGGTGGGCGTGGCCGTGGTGGGCATGACCACCGCCAGCGCGGTCACCCTGTTCGACTTCCCTGGGCGGCGCTTCTTTGAATGGGCGCTGCTGCTGCCCCTGGCCATGCCGGCCTACGTGGTCGCCTACGCCTACACCGACTTCCTCCAGTTCAGTGGCCCGCTCCAAGTGGGCCTGCGCGAAGGCTTCGGCCTCTCCGGGCGGGTGTTCCCCGAAATCCGCAACACGCCCGGCGCGGTCTGGGTGTTCACCTTTTCGCTCTACCCCTATGTGTACCTGCTGGCGCGCACCGCCCTGGCCGAACGCGCCGCCCAGCTGATGGAGGCCGCGCGTCTGCTCGGCGCACCGCTGGCCCGGCGCATCCGCGAAGTGGCGCTGCCGCTGGCGCGCCCGGCCGTGGCCGCTGGCGTGGCGCTCGCGCTCATGGAGACCCTGGCCGACTTCGGCGTGGCCAGCTACTTCGGCATCCAGACCTTCACCGCCGGCATCTACAAAGCCTGGCTTTCCATGGACAACCGCCTGGCCGCCGCGCAGCTGGCCACTGTGCTGCTCGCCACCGTGGCCCTGCTGCTCTGGCTGGAGCGCCGCGCCCAGCACCGCATGCGCTTTGCCTCGCTGCGCGGCCAGCGCGCGGGCAGCGCCGAGGCGCAGCCGGTGCGCCTGCGCGGCGGTCGCGCGGCGCTGGCCGTGGTGGCCTGCAGCCTGCCCATCCTGTTCGGGTTCGTCCTGCCCGTGCTCTTCATGCTGCGCCCGCTTATCGGCGGCTGGGACGAACTGCCCTGGACCATGTTCGTGCAGTGGTCGCGCAACAGCGTCTGGCTCGCCGGCCTGAGCGCCGCGCTGGCCACCGCCGTCGCGCTGGCGCTGGCGTTCGCGCTGCGCGCGCGCCCCGGCGTGGTCACGCGCGGCGTGGTGCAGCTCGCCAGCCTGGGCTACGCGGTGCCGGGCGCGGTGATCGTGGTTGGCATCCTGCTGCCGGTGGGCTGGGTGCAGATGGTCCGGCCCGAGACCAGCGTGGGCTACTTCGTCACCGCCACCGCGCTGGGCATCGTCTGGGCCTACCTGGTGCGCTTCACCGCGGTGGCGCTGCAGTCGGTGCAAAGCGGCTACGCCCGCATCCCGGGCAGCCTGGACGACTCGGCCCGCATGCTCGGCACCACCGGCGCCGGCCTGGCCGCGCGCGTGCACTGGCCGCTGCTCAAACGCTCCACCGCCGCCGCCCTGCTGCTGGTGTTCGTGGACGTCATGAAGGAACTGCCCGCCACCCTGGTGCTGCGCCCCTTCAACAGCGACACCCTGGCTGTGGTGACCTACCAGCTCGCACGCGACGAGCGCCTGGGCGAAGCCGCCTTGCCCGCGCTCACGCTGGTGCTGGTGGGGCTGGTGCCGGTGATTCTGCTGAGCCGGACGCTGCGGGCGCGGTGAGGGCGCCTCGGCGCCAGGGGCGTTCCGCAGGATCCCATCACCGTCAGGTCGGCCGCATCTCCTTCGGCCCCCCGTTCACCGCCCAGGCGGTGCCAAACCGGTCGGTCAACATGCCGAAGGTGTCGGCCCAGAAGGTGGCGGCCAGGGGCATCTGCACCGTGCCGCCTTGGGCGAGGGCGTTGAACACGCGCTCGGCGTCGGCCACGCCAGGGTAGGTCAGCGCCATCATCACGCCCTTCATGCCGTCGAAGGGCATGCCGGGCGGCGTGTCGCCGGCCATCAGGGCGAAGTCGGGGTGCACCAGGTAGGCGTGCATGATCTTGTCGGCGTGTTCGGGTGGCACCGGGTCGCCGTCGGGCATCTGCGCGAACGTGATCAGCGCCTCGAGCTTGGCGTCGAGCACCTTGGCGTAGAACGCCATCGCTTCGGCGCAGTCGCCGTCGAAAGACAGGTAGGCACACAGCTGTGGCATGGGGTTTCCTTTCAAGGATGGTTTCGGGGTCGTGCATGGGCACGACGGACCAGACCCGCGGTTTTCGACACGAGCCCGGTGCGCGCCGACGAGCGGTTGGCCGGGTTCGGCGGTGCGCACAAAGACCCCAAAGCATGGGCGCGATCTCCTGCCCTTGAATCGGTCAACACATATACTTGTCAATATACTTGGATGACCCGGTGAAAGGAGCGACGCCATGTCACAAATCACGCTGTACCTGGACGATGCCACCCAAGCCTTGGTGGACCAGGCCGCCAAGGCGCAGGGGCTTTCCAAAAGCCGCTGGGTGGCCGAGATCATTCGCAAATACGCCGCCCATGAATGGCCCCAGGACTGCCTGGCGCTGGCGGGGCGTTTCCCGGATTTCCCCCTGCGCGAAGAGCATGGGACGCCGCAGCCCGCCGATGTGCCGCGCCTGGGTTTTTGACGGCCTGCCATGCTCATTCTCGACAGCAACACCATCAGCTACTACTTTCGTGGAGACCCGCAGGTGGTGCCACGCCTGCAAGCCCTGCCCCCGGTGGATCTGGGCGTGCCTGCCATTGTGGAATACGAGCTGCGCTATGGGCTGATGCGCCTGCCGCAGGAGGCGGCGGCCCCGCGTCTGGCGGCGCTGGCGCAATTGCTGCGGCCCATGCAGCTGTTGCCTTTTGACAGCGAATGCGCCGCCCATGCCGCCCGCATCCGTGCCGCCCTCGAGGCCGCAGGCACCCCCATTGGCCCGCACGACACGCTGATTGCCGCCACCGCCTTGCGCCATCAGGCCACGCTGGTGACGCGCAATGTGCGCGAATTTTCCCGCGTGCCGGGCCTGCAGTGGCTGAACTGGCACGAGGCCCAGTGATGGTGCCCCTGCGTCGGCAGGCATTCGTTTTCAACCCATGACCCAGGAAGGACAGAAGACATGGACCCGTTTATGCAAGCCGCGATCGACGAAGCCCAGGCCGGCCGGGATGAGGGCGGCATTCCCATCGGCTCGGTCATCGTGCACCAGGGCAAGATCATCGGGCGCGGTCACAACCGCCGCGTGCAGCAGGGCAGCGCGATCCTGCACGGCGAGATGGACGCCTTTGAAAACGCGGGCCGCCAGAGCGCGCAGGTCTACCGCGAGTCGGTGCTCTACACCACGCTCTCGCCGTGCCCCATGTGCAGCGGCGCTATCCTGCTGTATGGCATTCCCAAAGTGGTGATCGGCGAAAACCAGACCTTCATGGGCGACGAGGACCTGCTGCGCAGCCGGGGAGTGGCGGTGGAGGTCCGGCAGGACCCGACCTGCGTGGGCCTGATGCGCGATTTCATCGCCGCCCGGCCGCAGCTCTGGAACGAGGATATCGGCGAGCCCTGAACGGGCGGTGGGCGCCCATCGCCGCCGACCGGGTGCGGCGCTTGGCGAATGGCGGCTCTGGGGTGGTGGTGCGGCCAGTAGGAATCGAACCTACATCTGGCCCTTAGGAGGGGCCCGTTCTATCCATTGAACTATGGCCGCAGGGAACGGCGCATTGTAAAGGGGGGCCGCCGGGCCTCTGGTTCACGGCACCTGCCCGGGGGCTTCGCTGCCCAGCAGGCTGCTGTGGGTGGGCACGTGTTCGCCCAGGAAATCGAGGAAGCAGCGCACGGCGGGGGTGAGGCCGCGGCGCGAGGGGAACACCGCGTGCACCAGGCCGCGCGGCGTCTGCCAGTCGGGCAGCAGCCGGACCAGCCGGCCCTGGCGCAGGTCGTCTTCGCACATGTAGCTCGGCAGCCAGCACATGCCGGTGCCGGCGAGCGCGGCCACGTGCAGCGTGAGCAGATCGTCGGCCACGTAGCGCGGGGTGTGCTGCAGGATGGTCTGGCGCCCGTCCGGGCCGGTCAGGGGGATGCTGGCGCGGCCGTCGGTGGTGGACATGGCCATGCTGTCGAGCCGGCTCAGTTCGTCCAGCGTGGTGGGCGTGCCCTGGCGGGCCAGCAGGGCGGGGCTGGCCACCAGCAAGGGTTCGTCGTCGCCCAGGCGCTTGATCACCAGGCTGCCGCTGTCGTCCAGCGAGGTGCGCACGCGCAGCGCCACGTCCACGCCTTCTTCCACCAGATTCACCACGCGGTTGTTCACCAGCATTTCCACGCGCACCAGCGGGTAACGCGCCAGGAAGTCGGGCATCAGCTCGGCCAGCACCGTCTGCGCCAGCGTGACCGGGCAGGCCACGCGGAGGGTGCCGCACGGTTCGGTCTGCACCTGGGCCACGGTGTCGGCCGCGGCCTGGGCCGATTCGCGCAGCGCCTGGCAGTGGCGCAGGTAGGCCTCGCCGACCTCGGTGAGCGAGAGCTTGCGCGTGGTGCGCTGCAGCAGTCGCACACCCAGCTGCGCCTCCAGACCGGCCACGCGGCGCGACAGCCGCGACTTGGGCAGGCCCAGCGCCCGTCCGGCCGCCGCGAAGCCACCGCGCTCCACGACTTCGGCGAAATACAGCATGTCGTTCAGGTCCTGCATGGCGCTTTTTTCGGTTGATTGTCCTGATTATGGAACGATGAATCTCAGAATTACCGCCTTATCAGTGAATCGATACAAAAAGACAATCTATCCACCGCCACGTCACGTGGTTCCCCTTTCCGCTTTCAGGAGATCACCATGCAACTGCTGCACATCGATTCCGCCATCACCGGCGAACAGTCCGTTTCCCGCCAGCTCAGCGCCCGCACCGTGGCCGCCTGGGTGGCCACCCACCCCGGCACGCAGGTGCAACACCTGGACCTGGCCGCCGACGTGGTGCCCCACCTGGGGGCCGACGCGCTGGGCTTTCGCACCGGCCAGGCCGCTGAAACCGCGGTTCAGCGGGAAGAAAACGCGCTGTCCGAAGCGCTGGTGAGCCAGTTCCTGGCCGCCGACGTGATCGTGATCGGTGCGCCGCTCTACAACTTCTCGGTGCCCAGCCAGCTCAAGGCCTGGATCGACCGCGTGGCCCAGATCGGCCGCACCTTCAAGTACACCGAAACCGGCCCGGTGGGCCTGGCCGGCGGCAAGACGGTGATCGTGGCCATCACGCGCGGCGGGGTGTATTCGACCAGCGAAGCCGGCCGCGCCATGGAACACCAGGAGAGCTATCTGCAGACCGTGTTCGGCTTCTTCGGCATCACCGACGTGCGCTTCGTGCGCGCCGAAGGCGTGGCCATGGGCCCGGACGCCAAGGCCCAGGCCCTGACC
>Ga0209343_10000074_pt1 | contig 119154 bp, 106 predicted proteins | sample RifCSPlowO2_02_FD_184026 | JGI IMG/M metagenome (GOLD analysis project Ga0209343, IMG submission 184026) | Groundwater microbial communities from Rifle, Colorado - Rifle CSP2_plank lowO2_0.2 (SPAdes) (version 2) | ecosystem: Environmental > Aquatic > Deep subsurface > Groundwater | place... | reverse complement strand
CACAGCTTTCGCTGCTTTGCAACCCCTCTTTTTAAGCTAACTCTTTGTTTTCAAAAGAGTTTTCCGAGAGGTCTGCGCCGGAAGAGGTGCGAATTATAGACACTTAATTCGAGCCGTCAAGGAGTATTTACCAACTCATTCGGCCTTCAGCGTGACACGCGCAAAAGCCTTCTTGCCAGCCTGGCAAACGTGGGTAGCGCCCAGCACACATATAAAGGTGCGATCCACCACCTCACCATCTATACGCACACTGCCCGCATTCAACAGATCACGGGCGCCCGCCGCGTTCTTCACCAGCCCGGCCTTATTAAGAAGGGAAGCAATTGGCAGATCCTCGCTTGAGGTTACCTCCACCTCTGGCAGATCCTCTGGCAACTCACCCTCCTTCATGCGATTACCCGCAGAGCGGTGAGCATTGGCAGCCGCTTCTGCGCCATGGAAGCGGGCCACGATCTCTTCGGCCAGCTTGATTTTGATGTCGCGCGGATTAGCTCCCTGCTCGACCTCACGCTTGAACTGTTCGATTTCAGCCATGGAACGGAAGCTGAGCAATTCGAAATAGCGCCACATCAATGAATCAGGAATGGACACCAGCTTGTTGTACATCACCCCCGGTGCTTCCTGGATACCGACGTAGTTGCCCAATGACTTGGACATCTTCTTCACGCCATCCAAGCCTTCGAGCAAAGGCATAGTCAGAATGACCTGAGGCTCCTGACCATAAGCGCGCTGCAGCTCACGCCCCATCAACAGGTTGAATTTCTGATCGGTGCCACCCAACTCGATATCCGCCCGCAAGGCTACGGAGTCGTAGCCCTGAACCAATGGGTAAAGGAACTCATGGATGGCAATAGGCTGATTGCTGCTGTAGCGCTTGCTGAAGTCATCACGCTCGAGCATCCGCGCCACTGTGTATTGTGACGACAGGCGAATGAAGTCCGACGGTTTGAGCTGATCCATCCAGGTGGAGTTGAACGCCACCTCTGTCTTGGCCGGATCGAGAATCTTGAACACCTGTGCCTTGTAGGTTTCGGCGTTATCCAGCACCTGCTCACGCGTCAACGGTGGGCGAGTCGTACTCTTGCCACTCGGATCACCGATCATTCCCGTGAAGTCGCCAATCAGGAAAACCACCTGATGACCCAGCTCCTGAAACTGACGCAGCTTATTAATAAGCACCGTATGGCCGAGATGCAGATCAGGCGCCGTCGGGTCGAAGCCCGCCTTGATGCGCAGCGGCTGACCGCGCTTGAGCTTCTCAATCAGCTCGGCCTCGACCAAAACCTCTTCCGCGCCGCGCTTGATCAGCGCCAGCTGTTCTTCAACCGACTTCATGACAGGACTCACAACCACTCAAAATGAAAGGGAACCAACCATACAAGATCAGGCACTAATTACAAGTTTTGCCCCGTCCAAGCCCTTGCCACCGAGACAAAGGTTGCCTAGACCAAGATTTGGTTATATTTTAAGCAGTTGATAGATTCTATTTTTACTTTTTTGTCATCTTCATTTCATATTCTAAGAATCTTGCCCAGACCATGACCTCGATTTCCAAGCCACCGCTGTACCCCAAAAGCCACCTGCTCGCCGCCAGTGGCGTAGCCGCATTCTTAAGCTTTGCACTGCTGGTATTTCCGTCCAGCGATGTAGAAGCCAAACGCACCACACTCAATCTGGACATGAGCAGCGATGCTGATCGGCTTGTGCAAGAGAAAGACGATCTCCGACCAGCCGCAGTCACTGCCGCCGAAAGCTCGCAACCCTTCGCTAAAACCACAGACACCCCAGCCGCTTCAACGACCGCCAGCACGCCCGTAGACCCGCTACACAAGAGCATCACGGTCGGTAAAGGCGACACTCTTTCAACGGTATTTGCCAAAGTCGGCCTGTCCTCCAATGAGCTGCATGACGTGGTCAACAGCAGCAAGGACGCCAAGCGTTTCAGTCGCCTGAATGTCGGCCAAGAGTTGCAGTTTGAATTAACCGCCGACGGTCACCTGGCAAACCTGCGCAGCAAACTCAGCGACCTTGAGAGCATCAGCCTGAGCAAGACCGACAAGGGCTATGCCTTCAAGCGTGAGCTGATCAAGCCTGAAGTGCGCTCCGCCTATGCTCGCGGCGTGATCAACAGCTCCCTCTCCCAATCAGCCCAGCGCGCCGGCCTGCCCTATAGCCTGGCGATGGACATGGCCAACGTGTTCGGCTACGACATCGACTTTGCTGAGGACATCCGCCGCGGCGACGAGTTCGAAGTGGTCTACGAGCAGAAAGTGGTCAACGGCAAGCCGATCGCCAACGGCAATATCCTTTCCGCCCGCTTTATCAATCGCGGCAAGACCTTCACCGCCGTGCGCTACACCAACAAACAAGGTGCCACCAGCTATTACACCGCTGACGGCAACAGCATGCGTAAAGCCTTTATCCGCACCCCGGTAGACTTCGCGCGCATCAGCTCCGGCTTCTCCATGGGCCGCCGCCACCCGATCCTGAACAAAATCCGCGCCCACAAGGGTGTCGATTACGCTGCGCCACGCGGCACCCCAATCAAAGCCGCCGGCGATGGTCGAGTCATGCTGGCCGGCCGTCACGGCGGCTATGGCAATGCAGTGATCATCCAGCACGGCAACAACTACAAGACCCTCTACGGCCATATGCAGGGCTTCGCCAAAGGCGTGCGAACCGGCACCAGCGTCAAGCAGGGGCAGATCATCGGCTACATCGGCACCACCGGCCTATCCACCGGGCCACACCTGCATTACGAATTCCAGGTCAATGGTCGTCATGTCAACCCGCTGAGCATCAAAACCGCCATGGCCGATCCGATTGCCCGTGCGGAGAAGCAGCGTTTCCTGCAACAGAGCAAGCCGTTGCTGGCGCGCATGGACCAGGAAAAATCCAGCATGCTCGCCCTGAACAAACGCTAACAGTCGATGCCGCGTTATCTGGGGGTAATGTCCGGAACCAGCCTCGATGGCCTGGACATCGCCCTGATCGAGCAAGACCAACACACCCGCCTGATCGCCACCCATTACCTGCCCATGCCGGCGACACTGCATGCAGAGCTGCTTGCCTTGTGCAGCTCCGGGCCGGATGAGCTGGCGCGGGCCGCACTGGCCGAGCAGCGCTGGGTCGAGCTGGCGGCGCAGGGCATTCAGACCCTGCTGGCTGAACAACAACTGCAGCCCTCTGACATTCGCGCCATTGGCAGCCATGGCCAGACCATTCGCCACGAACCCGCCCGCGGTTTCAGCATTCAGATTGGCAACCCGGCCCTACTCGCCGAGCTAACCGGCATCAGTGTGGTCAGCGACTTCCGCCGGCGCGACATCGCCGCCGGCGGCCAAGGTGCGCCCCTGGTGCCGGCCTTCCATGAAGCCCTGTTTGCCACCGGCCAGCGCTGTGCAGTGCTGAATGTCGGTGGTTTCAGCAACCTCAGCCTGTTGCAACCCGAACGCCCCGTGCATGGTTTTGATTGCGGGCCGGGCAACGTATTGCTCGACGCCTGGATTCAACTGCAGTACGGCGAGCGCTTCGACCGTGACGGCGCCTGGGCCGCCAGCGGCGAGGTGATCCCGGCACTGCTGCATGCGTTGCTCAGTGATCCGTTCTTCCAGACCCACGGCCCGAAAAGCACCGGCCGCGAACTGTTCAGCCTGGAATGGCTGCAGCAACACCTGGCGCAACTGCCGCCCTATGCGCCCGCCGACGTGCAAGCCACCCTGCTGGAGCTGACGGCGCAGAGCATCATCGACGCACTCACCGCCGCCCAGCAAACCACCGAAACCCTGCTGGTCTGCGGTGGCGGCGCCCATAACGGCGCCCTGATGCGCCGCCTGCAAAGCCTACTACCGAGCGCTCAGGTCAGCAGCACCACCGCGCAAGGCGTGCCACCGGACTGGGTGGAGGCCATGGCCTTCGCCTGGCTGGCCCATTGCTGCCTTGAGCAGATTCCCGCCAATCGCCCCAGCGTCACCGGCGCTCGTGGCCTGCGCGTACTCGGCGCCATCTACCCGGCCTAAGCCGCACAAGCCATGACGCAGAAACGACAATGCCGCGCACAGGGCGCGGCATTGCAGGTGATACACGGCGAACCTATCAGATCGAGAACGACTGACCGCAACCGCAGGTGCTGGAGGCATTCGGATTCTTGATCACGAAGCGCGAACCTTCCAGGCCTTCCTGATAGTCCACCTCGGCGCCGACCAGATATTGAAAGCTCATCGGATCGACCACCAGGCTCACACCTTCGCGCTCGACCACGGTGTCATCGTCGGCCATCTCGTCATCGAAGGTAAAACCGTACTGAAAGCCCGAACAGCCGCCGCCGGTGACGAACACCCGCAACTTCAGGCGCGGGTTACCCTCCTCTTCAACCAGGCTCTTCACCTTGCTGGCAGCACCCTGAGTGAACTGCAAGAGAGTGGGTGTGAAGGTTTCGACGCTCATGCTGCTGTTCTCCCGACGCTACGCGCCATACTGCTTAGGCCTTGCATTATCCGCTTACCCTACAAAACTGGTCAACTATTCTCCGCCCGCAGACTGGCGCTGGCGATCAATATCTTCAGGGCAGCAGCGCCGCCTGCATCAGCCCCATGCGCTCATCCAGACCGCAACGGATGTTCATACACTGCACCGCCTGGCCCGACGCGCCCTTGACCAGGTTATCGATCACCGAGAGCACCACCACCAGATCACCGCCCTGCGGGCGATGCACGGCCAGACGGCAGACGTTGGCGCCGCGCACGCTGCGGGTTTCCGGATGACTGCCGGCCGGCAGCACATCGACAAACGGCTCGTTGGCATAACGTTGCTCGAACAACGCCTGCAGATCTACCGCCTGATCGACCACGGTGGCATACAGGGTGGCGTGAATGCCACGAATCATCGGGGTCAGGTGCGGCACAAAGGTCAGCCCCACATTCCCGCCCGCGGCACGACGCAAGCCCTGGGTGATTTCCGGCAGATGACGATGACCCTTGACCCCGTAGGCCTTCATGCTCTCGCCCGCTTCGCTGAACAGCGAACCGACACTGGCGCCACGACCGGCACCGCTGACCCCGGACTTGCAGTCGGCGATCAAGCGGCTGTTGTCCGCCAGCCCCGCCTCCAGCAACGGCAGGAAGCCCAATTGGGTGGCCGTCGGATAGCAGCCGGCTACCGCGATCAGGCGCGCCTGGCGAATCTGCTCACGATTGACTTCCGGTAGGCCGTATACCGCCTCCGGCAATAACTCAGGGGCGCCATGGGGCTGGCCGTACCACTTGGCCCACTCCTCGGCATCCTGCAGGCGGAAGTCTGCCGACAGGTCGATAACCTGGGTGCCCGCCGCCAGCAACTCACCGGCCAGGGCATGGGCAACACCGTGGGGGGTGGCGAAGAACACCACGTCACAGGCGCCGAGGGTGGCGCTGTCCGGCACGCTGAACGCCAGCGAATCATAGTGACCGCGCAGGTTCGGGTACATGTCCGCCACCCTCACCCCGGCTTCGGAGCGCGAGGTAATCACCGCCACTTGTGCTTCCGGGTGCTGAGCCAGCAAACGCAACAACTCGACCCCGGTGTAGCCCGTGCCGCCGACAATACCTACCTTGACCATGACCCGCCCCTCGAACCAACCCAGTGGAAAGCTGCCGATGATACGGGCGCAGGCCCAGCCAGCCAACAACAAGGCGCGTCTGTCTCGCGCTTTCGCCACCGGCCAGGGCTGCGCAAGGTGACGCGCGGCGGTGCTTGCCTCTACTATCGGCAGACTTTGTCCCGTGGAGTCACCCCATGCTTTACCTCTGGCTGAAAGCCCTGCACATCATCGCCATGGTCTGCTGGTTTGCCGGGCTGTTCTACCTGCCCCGCCTGTTCGTCTACCACGCCATGAGCAGCGATGCGCTCAGCCGCGAGCGCTTCTGCGTGATGGAGCGCAAGCTCTACCGCGGCATCATGCAGCCGTCGATGCTGGCCACCCTGATCCTCGGCGCCTGGCTGCTGTACCTCAATCCCGCCTGGCTGAGCATGGGCTGGCTGCACGTGAAACTGACCCTGGTCGCCATTCTGGTCGGCTATCAGCACCTCTGCGGCGCGCAATTGCGCGCCTTTGCCCGTGGCGAAAATGCCCGTGGCCACGTGTTCTTCCGTTGGTTCAACGAGGTGCCTGTGCTGTTCCTGCTAGCCATCGTGATTCTCGTGGTGGTCAAACCGTTCTAACTCCATGTCTTACCAACAAGAGGAATAGCCATGTCCCTGCCGACTTTGCTGCAACAACGCCTGCGCCTGCCCGTAGTGGCGGCGCCGATGTTTCTGGTGTCCAACCCGCAACTGGTACTGGCCTGCTGCAACAGCGGTGTAGTCGGCAGCTTTCCCGCCCTCAATCAGCGCGACAGCAGCGGCTTTCGCGCCTGGCTGGAGGAAATCCAGGCCGGCCTGCATAACGATGCGGCGCCCTACGCAGTCAACCTGATCGTTCACCACAGCAACCCGCGTCTGCAGGCCGACCTGGCCATCTGCGTGGAAAAGCGCGTGCCGATCATCATCACCAGCCTCGGCGCCGTGAAGGAAGTGGTGGATGCCGTACACAGCTACGGTGGCCTGGTGTTCCACGACGTGACCACTCGCCGGCACGCCGAAAAAGCCGCCGAAGCCGGGGTCGATGGCCTGATCGCGGTGGCCGCCGGCGCCGGTGGCCACGCCGGCACCTGGAGCCCGTTCGCCCTGATTGCCGAGATCCGCCAGTTCTTCGACAAGACCTTGCTGCTGGCCGGCTGCCTCAACCACGGCCACGAGATTCTCGCCGCGCAACTGCTCGGTGCCGACCTCGCGTACCTCGGCACGCGCTTTATCGCCACCCAGGAAAGCCACGCCGGCGAGGCCTACAAGCAGATGCTGCTGGAGGCCAAGGCCGCCGACATCATCCACACCCCGGCCGTGTCAGGCATTCCGGCCAGCTTTATGCGCCAGAGCCTGCAAGCCGCCGGCTATGACCTGCAGCGTCTGCAAGACAAGGGCGAGGTCAATTACGGCGAAAAACTCAAGCCGGTCAGCGACGAAGCCAAGGCCTGGAAGACCGTCTGGTCGGCTGGCCAGGGCGTTGGCGCCATTGATGACCTGCCCAGCGTGGCCGAACTGGTGGCCCGCCTGGATGGCGAATACCGCGCCGCGCGCCAGCGCTTCACCCCACTCGAACACTAAGCACGCCAAGCCTCCTGGCGACTAGGCCACCTTTCTCCTGTTGCGCACTTGTCGCCTGGGGCTGCGGCCCATTAGGCTGTGCGCACCACTCCTTCCTGCCGACAGGGATGCCCGCATGTCTCAAGCCCGTTTCAAAATCGTCTTCAGCGGCGAATTGATGCCAGACGCACAGCTGGATGAGGTCAAAGCCAACCTCGCGCGCCTGTTCAAAAGCGATAACGCCAAGATCAACAGCCTGTTTTCCGGTACACAGGTGGCCCTCAAGCGCGACCTGGGCGAAGACGAGGCAGAAAAATACCTGGCCGCCCTGCAGCGCGCCGGCGCCAAGGTGCATAAGGAGAGCGACCTGGGCGCTAGCCTGAGCCTGGTGGAAACCGAAGATCACAATCCGCCCGCGGCCGCCAGCGCAACCACGGACAACCGCCGGATGAGCTGCCCGAAGTGCGGCCACGAGCAAGACAAAGCAGCCGAATGCACGGCCTGCGGCATCATTATCGACAAATACCTGGCCCGCCAGGCCGAGCTGGCCGCCAGCGCGCCGACGACTACCGTCACCAGCGCAGCCCCTGACGCCGCGCCAGCCACGCCCTACGCGCCACCCACTGCCAACGTCGCCGAAGCGCTGCCAGATTACGCCGACCTGCGCCCGTTCAGCGTCGAGGGGCGGATTGGCCGCCTGCGTTACCTGGCCTGGAGCCTGAGCCTGATGGCCGCCGCCATGGCGGTGTTTGGCGTGGTCGCCATCGGCCTGCAACTTTCCGAAGTGGTCGGCGCCATCCTCGGCGTCCTGGCCCTGGTGGCCATGGCGGTGGTCAGCGTACAAATCGGCGTGCAACGCCTGCACGACATCGGCTGGTCGGGCTGGCTGTTGCTGGTCAACCTGGTGCCAGTGGTCGGCAGCGTGTTCTCCATCATCATGCTGGTGGCTCCCGGCAGCGCCGCGGCCAACCGTTTCGGCCCGCCACCGCCGCCCAACAGCACCGCGGTCAAAGTGCTCTCGGCCCTGTGGCTGCTGGTGCCGGTGGTGTTTGGCATCCTCGCCGCCATCGCCATTCCGGCCTATCAGGACTACACCGAGCGCGCCCAGTCCGCCCTGCAAAGCAGCTACGATGAGGCCGACAGCGCCGAGGCCGCAGAGGCTTACGCGCCGCTCAGTGAAGACGAGTAAATCCCCCGCTGCAGCGGCCCGTCGGCCGCTGCCCCACGGAGTCAGCCATGTCCCGTTATGCCCTGATTACCGGCGCCTCCAGCGGGATTGGCCTGGCCATTGCCGAAGCCCTGGCCCGCCGCGGCCGCAACCTGATTCTGCTGGCGCGCCAGCGCGACGCCCTAGAGAGCATCGCCTGCGAGCTGACTCAGCGCTTCGGCGTCGAGGTGCTGTTTAGCTCTTGCGATCTTAGTGAGCCGCTGCAGGTATCCGGTCTGCTGCAAGAACTGGAACTGGCCGATCAACAGATCGACCTGCTGGTCAACAACGCCGGCATCGGCAGCGCCGGGGCCTTTATCCGCCAGGACTGGAGCCGCGAACAGCAGTTGCTGGAGGTCAATGTGCTTGCCCTCGCCCGCCTCTGCCACGCCCTCGGCCAGCGCATGGCGCAGCAAGGTGGCGGGCAGATTCTCAACGTCGCCTCGGTTGCCGCCTTTCAGCCGGGGCCGTGGATGAGCAACTACTTCGCCAGCAAGGCCTATGTGCTGAGTCTGTCGGAAGGCCTGCGCCAAGAGTTGAAAAGCGTTGGCGTAAAAGTCTCAGTGCTCTGCCCAGGGCCAACCCGCAGCGCCTTCTTTCGCAACGCACAGATCCCCTCGGCCAAGCTGGAGCGCAGCGCACTGATGATGTCCTGCGAGGAAGTCGCACTGCTCGCCGTCAGAGGCCTGGATAAAAACCGCGCGATCATCACCCCCGGCTGGCGCAACAAGCTGATGGCCGCCTGGCCACGCCTGGCCCCACGCGCGCTGGTGCGCTACCTGGTGGGCAAGGTCAATCGCTCCACGTCGGTTCGTAAAGCCGACTAGGCCCGCCTGAGACCGATTAAACCTGTAGGCGCCCGCCTTAATCCGCACTCACCGTCCGCCCATCCGCCCAGGCCCGCAGCCGGGCCAGATCCTCGGCCATGACCACCGACAACGGCGAGCTGCTGTGGATCATCTGCAGCAGCAGCGCCTGATCAACACTCTGCTGGCGCGCCTGCGCCGCATACAGGGCGCTGACCACCGCCTGTTCGATCTCCGCCCCGGCAAAGCCCTCACAGGCCGCCGCCAATGCCGGCAGATCAAACTGTGCCGGCTCCAGCTCGCGGCGCTGCAGGTGGATGGCGAAGATCTCGGCGCGCACCTCGGCATCCGGCAGATCGACAAAGAACAGCTCGTCGAAACGCCCCTTGCGCACCAACTCCGGCGGCAGACGGTCGATGGCATTGGCGGTGGCCACCAGAAACACCGGCGCCTTGCGCTCGGCCATCCAGGTCAGCAAGGTGCCCAGCACCCGCTGGCTGACCCCACCATCCTGATCACCACTGGCCAGGCCCTTCTCGATCTCATCCATCCACAGCACGCAGGGCGCCATGCGCTCCGCCAACTGCAAGGCCTCGCGCAGGTTGCGCTCGGTTTCGCCGAAGAACTTGTTGTACAGGCAAGCGAAATCCAGGCGCAGCAGCGGCAGCCCCCACAGCCCGGCCACCGCCTTGGCCGCCAGACTCTTGCCGCCGCCTTGCACACCCACCAGCAGCACCCCCTTGGGCAGGTCTTCGGCCTTGGCGGCGTGGAACACCGGCTCGCGCTCACTCAGCCAGCGCTTGAAGGTGCGCAGGCCGCCGACCTCGGCGAAGCGCGCGGTGTCGTACTCGAAGCTCAGCACGCCCTCCAGATCCAACAGTTGGAACTTGCTCTTGTTCAGCTCCGGCAGGTCATCCTGGGTGATCGCGCCGTCATCGCAGATCACCCGCCGAGCCAGGGCTCGGGCTTCGGCGTGGCTCATGCCGCGCAGGTTTTTCACCACCTGCTGCAAGGTGCGGTTATCGGTGCGCACCCGCGCGCCGCGATTGGCCTCGCTCCAGCGCGTGGCCTCGTCGCGCACGATGGCCAGTAATTCATCTTCCGAGGGCAGCGCCAGGGCAAAGCGCGCCGCATAACGCTGCACTTCCACCGGTAATTTGAGGGCATGGGAGACCAGCACCAGAGTCGGCTTATGGGCGCCTTCGGCCAGGGCGATTTCCTTGAGCAGGCGCACCAGCTTGGGGTTATCGACCAGGAACGGATGCAGGTCGCAGAGCACATACAGATTGGGTTGCGGGTCGTGCTTGATCAGTTTCAGCGCCGCCTCCGGCTCCAGGCTGGCGCTTTCTTCACTCATGTCGGCGGCAAAGCCCAGGCGCTGCAAGCCTTCGGTCACCGCCCAGGTGTACAGCCCCAGGCCGCGCTTGACCGCCAGACTGGTGAGGGTCTCCAGCACCCGCCGCTCGTCCCAGGACTCGATCACCACCAGCTTGACCTTGGAGTCCAACACCAGCCCCAGGTCATGAATATCGTTTATCACTGCTGCTCCTTGTGCGTATCGGCGCCACTGGTCGGCCCCGATGGGCATGGTTACACTCTGCGGCTCAAATCATCAGCCGGAGGACTGTCCGTGGACTGTCTGTTCTGCAAGATCGTCGCCGGGGACATCCCCGCGCGCAAGCTTTATGAAGATGATCAGGTCGTGGCCTTCCACGACATCAGCCCGGCCGCGCCGGTACACTTTCTGGTGATCCCGAAAAAACACATCAGCACCCTCAACGACCTCGGCGAAGACGACAAAGCCCTGGCCGGCCATATCCTCTTCACCGCCCAGCGCCTGGCCGTTGAGCAAGGCTGCGAAGAAGGCTTCCGGGTGGTGATGAACTGCAACCCGCAGGGCGGGCAGACGGTCTATCACATCCACATGCATGTGCTTGGCCAGCGCCAGATGCAGTGGCCGCCGGGCTGATGCGCACTCAGTTGGCCCTGACGCTCAGCCTGCTACTGCCCCTGCCGACCCTCGCCAACGAGGCTGGCAGGGTGTTTCGCGATCCGCTGCACAATGGCCAGCAAGGCCCCGAACTGGTGGTGCTGCCCACTGGCCGCTTTCTTCTGGGTGATAGCCTGGGCCGCGGCAACGACAACGAGCGCCCAGCGCGTCCGGTCGAGATCAGCCAGCCCATCGCCATGGGCCGCTTCGAAGTTACCTTCGCCGACTGGCAGTTGTATGCCGATGCCACCGGCCAGGCCATGCCCGATAACGAGGGCTGGGCCATGTCGGCGCAGCGCCCGGTGATTCATGTCAGCTACTTTGCCGCCGTGGCCTATTGCCAATGGCTGAGCAAGGTCAGCGGTCAGACCTATCGCCTGCCCAGCGAAGCCGAATGGGAATATGCCGCCCGCGCCGGTAGCCAGAGTTACTACTGGTGGGGCGAGCAGCTCGACAGCAGTGAAGAGCAACCGCGCGCCCACTGTCGCGGCTGCGGCACACCGCGCAGCCTGGAATACAAGACCAGCCAGGTCGGCCAGTTCGCGGCCAATGCCTTCGGCCTGTACGACACCGCCGGCAATGTCTGGGAATGGACCGCGTCAAGCTTCGTTGCGCCCTATGACGGCCACGAACAGCGCCGCGCCGGCCTGCTCGACAACAGCCCCAGGGCGATACGCGGCGGCGCCTGGAACAGCGGCCCGGTGTACCTGCGCAGCAGCCTGCGCGACCTCAAGCAACCGCAGGTCAAGGACTACGCCCTGGGCTTGCGGGTGCTGCGCGAACTGCCCACCGTCGATCAGAATCAAGACCGCCACGCCGCCTTGGAGTAGACTCGCAGGCGTATCCCACCTGCACGCAGCCCGGAGCGCCCATGGCCAGCGAACGTCATTACTCACCCATTGACCGCCTGTTACTGCAAGCCGATGCGGCCATGCGCACCCTGCTGCCCTTCAGCGGCCAGGCCTATCGCCCGTCGCCGGCGATCGTCCAGCCCGAGGCCCAGCTCGACCCTGAGACCACCCGCCATGTGGCCGGCCTGATGCGCATCAACCACACCGGCGAGGTGTGCGCCCAGGCGCTGTACCAGGGCCAGGCGCTGACCGCCAAACTGCCCGAGGTGCGCAGCGCCATGGAGCATGCCGCCGAGGAGGAAATCGATCATCTGGTCTGGTGCGAACAACGTATCCGCCAGCTCGGCAGCCACCCCAGCGTGCTCAACCCGCTGTTCTACGGCTTGTCGTTTGGCGTCGGCGCAGTGGCCGGACTGATCAGCGATCGGGTCAGCCTGGGCTTTGTCGCCGCCACTGAAGACCAGGTGTGCAAACACCTCGACGAGCACCTCAGCCAGTTGCCGAGCGAGGACGAAAAATCCCGCGCCATCCTTGAGCAGATGCGCCGCGATGAGGAGCAGCACGCCAACAGCGCCCTGGCCGCCGGCGGCCTGCGCTTCCCGGCGCCGCTCAAATTCGGCATGAGCCTGCTGGCCAAGGTCATGACCAAGAGCACCTACCGGGTCTGACGCCGTAACCAGCAGTACAAAATGGCCGAGCCACTCTCCTAAACCGGCATCCCCGAATCAAACTCCGGCTACAAAAAAATGCCGCTCACTTGGCTTAAGTGAACGGCATGGGCCTGTTGCGATTTTTGTCGGCGGCCTCAGCGGGTGCCGAACACCACCATGGTCTTGCCTTTGACATGCACCAGGCCCTGCTCTTCCAGGGCCTTGAGCACACGGCCGACCATCTCGCGGGAGCAGCCGACAATGCGACCGATTTCCTGGCGGGTGATCTTGATCTGCATGCCATCGGGGTGGGTCATGGCGTCTGGCTGCTTGCACAGATCGAGCAGGGTGCGGGCCACGCGGCCGGTAACATCGAGGAAAGCCAGGTCGCCGACCTTGCGCGTGGTGTTGCGCAGGCGCTCGGCCATCTGGCTGCCGAGGGCGAAGAGGATGTCCGGGTCTTGCAAGGTCAGTTCGCGGAACTTGGCGTAGCTCAGCTCGGCCACTTCGCATTCAGTCTTGGCGCGCACCCAGGCGCTGCGCTCCTTCTCCACCCCTTCCTTCTCAAACAGGCCCATCTCGCCAAAAAAATCCCCGGAGTTGAGGTAGGCGATGATCATTTCCCGGCCGTCATCATCTTCGATCAGGATGGTGACCGAGCCCTTGACGATAAAAAACAGGCTTTCGCAGCGATCACCGGCGTAGATGATGGTGCTCTTGGCGGTGTAACGACGGCGGTGGCAATGGGCAAGCAGCTTGTCGAGATTCTTGATTTTGGGTGTGAGTGTAATAGCGACCATGCGCGAGTTCCGATAAAGAAAAGGTAAGTCCCTGTCCAGTAGACGAATTCTTATTAGTTATGCGGTCAGTGTGCCATTTATCCGACGCCAGCTTAACAGACAGTTACAGACCAACCTGGTGTTTTTGCGACGTGGCTAACACCTGGCCGGCCGAGATTGGTCTACGCCTGGGCGTTTGTCGGAGCCGCCAGGCCCTGTGCTAAGCTTGCGGCCCTTTTTGCAGTGGATACCTGGCGATGAAAGCACGCATCCAGTGGGCAGGCGAAGCCCTGTTTATCGGCGAATCTGGCAGCGGTCATGCCGTGGTCATGGACGGCCCGCCCGAGGCCGGCGGACGTAACCTGGGCGTGCGGCCGATGGAGATGTTGCTGATCGGCCTGGGCGGCTGCAGCAACTTCGATGTGGTCAGCATCCTGAAGAAATCCCGCCAGGCGGTGGAGAGCTGCGAAGCCTTTGTCGAAGCCGAACGGGCCGGCGAAGAGCCCAAGGTGTTCACCAAGATCCACCTGCATTTCCTGGTCAAGGGCCGCGGCCTGAAGGAAGCTCAGGTCAAGCGCGCGGTGGAGCTGTCGGCACAAAAGTATTGCTCGGCCTCGATCATGCTCGGCCGCGCCGGCGTCGAGATCAGCCACGACTACGAGATCGTCGAGCTGGGTTGAGCGCTGCCGCGCGGATAAAAAGCCCGCGCCAATAAGCACAATGCCGTTCACTTGCAGCAAGTGAACGGCATTTTTTCAGCCTGGATAAAATCTGCGCCGTCCGTTGCGCCGGAGGCTCGCCGCGCCGGATGTGATCCGCCGGGCTGTGCCGCTCAATCCGGATCGGCACCCAGCGTCAGCGGTGCGGCGTCCGGGAAGAACAGCCGTTGCAGTTCAACGCCTGGCTCGGCCGCACGCATAAACGCCTCGCCAACCAGGAAAGCATGCACCTCGCTGATCTGCATCAGCTCGACGTCGGCGCGGTTGATGATGCCGCTCTCGGTCACCAGCAAACGGTCCCGCGGAATCCGCGGCAGCAGATCCAGGGTGGTGTCCAGGCTCACCTCGAAGGTGTGCAGGTTGCGATTGTTGATCCCTACCAGCGGCGTATCCAGGGTCTTCAGGGCGCGTTCAAGCTCGGCGCCGTCGTGTACTTCGACCAGCACATCGAGGTTGAAGTCCTTGGCCACGCTGGCCAGTTCAGCCATCTGCCCATCCTCCAGGGCCGAGACGATCAGCAGCACGCAGTCGGCGCCGAGGGCACGGGCTTCGACGATCTGATAAGGATCGACCATAAAGTCCTTGCGCAGCACCGGCAGGTTGCAGGCCGCGCGCGCCTGTTGCAGGTAGGCATCGGCGCCCTGGAAGAAGTCCACATCGGTGAGCACCGACAGGCAGGTGGCGCCGCCCTTGGCGTAGCTGACGGCGATTGCCGCGGGATCGAAGTCCTCGCGGATCACGCCCTTGCTCGGCGAAGCCTTCTTGATCTCGGCAATCACTGCCGCTTCCTTGCGCGCGACCCGCTCCAGCATGGCCTTGGCAAAGCCGCGCGGGGCATCGGCGGCGCGCGCCAGGCGCTCCAGCTCGGCCAGGCTGACCCGCGCACTGCGCTCGGCCACTTCCACATATTTGCGGGCGATAATGTTTTCCAGAATGGTCGGCAGGCTCACGCTTGATTCTCCTCACGGAATACCGCGGTAAAGGACGCCAGCTCGTCCATTTTTTCCCGCGCCAGGCCAGTATGCAGCGCGTCATGGGCCAGGCGTACGCCCTCAACCAGACTGCTGGCCAGGTCGGCGGCATACAGCGCCGCGCCGGCATTGAGCACGATCAGGTCACCGGCCTTCTTGCCGGCTTCGGTCTTGCGCCGCCCCAGGGCATCGCGGATCAGTTCCAGCGACGCTTGTGGACCGTCCACCTCCAGGCCCATCAAGGTCTGGCTGTGCAGGCCGAAGTCCTCGGGGCTGACGTCATACTCGCTGATCACGCCATCCTTCAGTTCGGCCACATGGGTCGGCGCGGCCAGACTGAATTCGTCCAGGCCATCACGCGAGTGCACCACCAGGATGTGCTCGCTGCCCAGGCGCTTAAGCACTTCGGCCAACGGTCGGCACAACGCCTGGCTGAATACGCCAACCACCTGATGGCGCACGCCAGCCGGGTTGGTCAGTGGGCCGAGCATATTGAAGATGGTGCGCAACCCCAGCTCGCGGCGCGGGCCAGCGGCGTGTTTCATGGCCTTGTGGTGTACCTGGGCGAACATAAAGCCGACCCCGACACTGTCGATGCAACGCGCCACCTGCACCGGGGTCAGTTCCAGGTAAATGCCGGCGGCTTCAAGCAAATCGGCACTGCCGCTTTTACCCGACACCGCGCGGTTGCCGTGCTTGGCCACCTTGCCGCCCGCCGCCGCCACCACGAAGGCCGCCGCCGTGGAGACGTTGAAGATATTGGCGCCATCGCCGCCGGTGCCGACCACATCGACCACATGTTTGAGGCTCGGCAACTCGACCTGGCTGGCCAGTTCACGCATCACCGACACGGCGCCGACGATCTCGTCGATGGTCTCGCTCTTCATGCGCATGCCCATCAGAAAGGCGCCAATCTGCGCCTCGCTGCACTGGCCGGTCATGATTTCGCGCATCACGTCCTGCATTTCCTCGGTGGACAGGTCGAGCTGGGCCACCACCCGATTGAGGGCTTCCTTGATATTCATGCCCGCACGCCTCCAGTCTGCTTGAGGAAGTTGGCGAACAGCTCATGGCCCTGTTCGGTGAGGATCGACTCGGGGTGGAACTGCACGCCTTCGATATTCAGGGTCTTATGCCGCAGGCCCATGATCTCATCGACCGCGCCGTCCTCCAGCTGGGTCCAGGCGCTGATCTCCAGGCACTCCGGCAGGGTTTCGCGCTTGACCACCAGGGAGTGGTAACGGGTCACGGTCAACGGGTTGTTTAGGCCGGCAAACACGCCAGTGTCGTGATGGAACACCGGACTGGTCTTGCCGTGCATCACCTGGCGCGCACGCACCACGTCACCGCCAAAGGCCTGGCCAATGCTCTGATGGCCCAGGCACACGCCGAGAATTGGCAGCTTGCCGGCAAAGTGCGCGATTACCGCCAGCGACACGCCGGCTTCGGTCGGCGTGCAGGGGCCGGGGGACACCACGATGCGCTCGGGCTGCAGCGCCTCAATTTCGGCCACGCTCAGTTGGTCATTACGGATGACGTTAACCTCGGCGCCCAGCTCAGCCAGGTACTGCACGACGTTGTAGGTGAAGGAGTCGTAGTTATCGATCATTAGCAGCATTTCTTGCTCAACCCTTTGCTTCTACTGCGCTTAAATTTAAAACTCTGATTACCCGGCGCTGCTGGCTACCAGCCACTGGCTGCAGAACGCTGACGCTGGGGTGCAGAGGCAACACCAAACGGCCGACGCGGCGTCGGCGGGGGGATCAAGTACGCCAACGCCAGCGGGCGTGGCCCTTGCTCAGACGCAGCAGGAGGGTAGTGCTGAATACCACGGGACTGTCTCGTTGCACGATTGGCGCACAGTAGCCCACGCACTGAGCGCCACGCAATCTTGATCGGCCCGCGGCCTGGCTCAAGGTAATCACCGCTCAAGCGCCTGATAATCGCCGCGCAGCAAACTCAGCAGGGCGTCGGCATCCAGCTTGGCGCTCAACTCGCCGCCGTCCAGCAGGCTGTCGGCCAGGGCGCGCTTTTTGCTGTGCAGGGCGACAATCTGCTCCTCGATGGTGTGCTCGGTAACCAGTCGGTAGATGGTCACCGGGCGCAACTGGCCCATGCGGTGGGCGCGGTCGCTGGCTTGATCTTCCACCGCCGGGTTCCACCAGGGATCGAGGTGGATCACGTAATCCGCCGCCGTCAGGTTCAAACCGGTGCCGCCGGCCTTGAGGCTGATCAGGAAGATTTCCCCCTCGCCGGCCTGGAAGGCATCCATGCGCGCCTTGCGCTCTTTCGGCGAGGTGGCGCCATCCAGGTATTGATAGTGAATGCCCTGCTCATCGAGCCAGCCGCGGACGATCGTCAGGTGGTCGACGAACTGGCTGAACACCAGGGCCTTGTGCTTGTTCTCCAGCAACTCGGCGACAATCTCGGCGAAGGCCGCCAGCTTGCTGCCACTCAGGCCGGCACCCGGCATCACCAGGCTGGGGTGACAACAGAAGCGCCGCAGCCGGGTGATTTCCGCCAGCACCTGCAAGGACTGATTCTGCCCGGCCGGCGCGCTGCTCAGCGACTGCACGGCCTGCTGGCGCAGGGCCTCGTAGTAATGGGCCTCTTCCGCGGAAAGCGGCACCTTGTAGGTAATCTCGGTGCGCGGCGGCAGCTCATCCAGCACCTGGCTCTTCAAGCGGCGCAGGATAAACGGCTGGATCAGGGCCTTGAGGGCCTTGCGCGCGGATTGCTCGCCACGCTCGATCGGCGTGCTGAAGCGTTCGGCAAAACGCTCCTGGCTACCGAGCAAACCTGGGTTGATAAAGCGGAACAGGTTCCACAACTCGCCCAGGTGATTCTCCAGTGGCGTGCCGGTGGCGATCAGTTTGAAGTCGGCCTGCAGGGTCATCGCCGCCTGGGAGCGTTTGCTGCCGGCATTCTTGATCGCCTGGGCTTCATCCAGCACCGCGCTGGTCCAGTGCTGGGCGACGAAGGCCTGGTGATCCTGTTGCAGCAGGCCGTAGCTGACCACCACCAGGTCCAGCGGGCCAAGGCCTTCAAGGCTGCGGCTCTGCTGGTAGTTGTGCAGCTTGAGGGTCGGCGCAAAGCGTTGCGCCTCGCTGAGCCAGTTGATGGCCACCGAGGTCGGCGCCACCACCAATTGCGGCCCGCGCGGCGCGCGCTGGAGCAGCAAGGCCAGGGTCTGCACGGTCTTGCCCAGGCCCATGTCATCGGCCAGGCAGGCGCCCACGCCCCACTCGGCCAGACGCGCCAGCCAGGCAAAGCCTTCGCGCTGGTAATCACGCAGCTCGGCCTGCAGGGTGCTCGGCACCTGGGGCTGGAAATCGCGCAAGGATTGCAGGCGCTGCAGATGGCTCTGCCAGTGCTCATCGGCCTGGAACTCGCCCGCCTCCTCGGCCAACCCGGCCAGCAAGGGCGCGGTCAGCAGGTTGAGGCGCAGGCCGTCATCGTCGCCGCCGTCGGCCAGATAGGCCAGTTCATCCAGGTGCTTGCGCAGGCTGCCGCTGAGGGCCAGCCAGTCCTGCTCGCCAAGCTTGAGAAAGCGCCCCTTGTTGGTTTTCAGCAACTCCAGCAACTGGCGTAGGTGCAGCACCCGGCCGTCATCCAGTTGCACCTCACCGGCCAGGACAAACCAGTCGCCCTGCTGCTTGAGGCCCAGCTTGAGCTGGCGCATCCCCGGCCGCGCCTTGATGCGCATGCGCTCGCCCTCCGGCCACACGCACTGCAGGCGCTGGCCATCCAGGGCCTGCAACTCGCTGAGCACCTGCAAGGCATCCTGAGGTTCGGCCAGCTGCCATTCCTGGCCATCGCACTCGGCCTGGGCCAGGGCCGGACAGGCCGCCAGCGCCCATTCCAGGGTCGCGGTTTCCGCCGCCAGGTCGCGAGTGGCCTGCAGCGCGCGGCCGTCCAGCTCGCCGAGCACATTGGCCAGGCCGATGCCGGGGCGGAACCAGCTGCTGTTGGCCAGCGGGCGCACCAGCAATTGCAGACGCAAGCCGCCCTGCAGCGGCAACAGGTGGGCATACAAAGTGGCATCGGCGGGCACGCAATCGAGGTGCGCGGCCAGCTCGGGTAAATCCGAATGGATCGGCAGCAACGGCGCGATGGCGCCGATGGTGTCGATCAACTGCGCCTTGCCGGCCTGCGGGACGCTCAGGCCGTGACCGATGATGTCGATGATCTGGCGCAGCTCGCGGCTGATCGGATAGACCAGCAGGCGGGTCGGGGTTTCCTTGTAGAGCAGCATGTTGCCGCTCTTTTGCAGCTCCGGCGGCTCCAGTTGCAACTGGATCAGCTCGCCCTGGGAATGCAGTTGCAGGCAGGCCTTGCCCAGCAACAGGTCGATGCGCACATCGGCCCCGCCGCCCAGGTACAGCGCCGGATGGCCGACCAGGCGCGGCAAGGCCAGCTCGGCCGGCAATTCGTAGCGCACGCCACCGTAGTAATCGAGCGCCGACTGGATCATGCGGATCGCCTGGCGATCCTGCTCGAGGAGAAAATCCAGCTGCTCGGCGTCTTCCACCAGGCGCCGCAAGGCCACGGCGCGGCCCTTGCTCCACTGGCCCTTGGCATTGAGTTTCTGCTCGCGCGGCTCAACCTGCAGATAGGCGCCCTGGCCGCTGATCAGCCAGGCCAGGCGGCTGTTGCTACTGCTCGGCGCCACCGCCCCGTGTTGCGGATTGAGCTGGGCCAGGGCAGTTAGCGCATGCTGCCAGGCGGCCTGCCGGCGATACAGGCGCACCAGCGGCACCAGCCCGGCGCTGACATACCAGTCTGGCGCCGTCCAGGCTTGCCCGGTCTGCTCGGCCAGCAGGGCCTCGACCTCGGCCGCCAGCCAGTGATAACCGTCGGCGCTGAGCTGGCGCTGGAAGGCTTCCAGGAGTTTTTGCCAGCCGGGCAAGCGACCTTCTTCGGCATCGCTCCAGTACACCCCCAGCGCCAGCATCAGGCCGTCGAAGCCATTGAACGCCAGACCGCCCTGCAAGCCTTGCAAGCCGCCCTGGCGAGTGCCCTGGAGTTGCTCAAGCAACTGCAGCAACACCGCATAGGCACGACCGAAGCGGCCCTTGATCGCCAGGTTGATGGCTTGTTTGAGTGGCGCGTGCTGCTGCGGATCAGCGCTGCCCAGCAGCGCCAGGCAATAAAAGCCGTGCAGCGGCGCTGGCAGCTCCAACTGGCGCTTGCGGGTCGCCCGCTTGAGCCCGCTCCAGCCCTGCAGGGCGGCCAGGGCAGCCGCGCTGTCGCCGCAGAGCAGGCTCTGGATAAAGCCGCCCGGCACGCCGGCGAGTTCCTCAACCAGGCGCCCGAACTGCGCCCAGTCACCGCGCCAGAGCGCCTGCAACAGCAACTGCTGGCCCAGCTCGGTCTGTTGCGGAGCACGCTTGAACAGCGCCAGGGCCACGCGATAGACCTCGCTAGCCGGTTGCAGGTGGCCATTGAGGCGCTGCAAATGGTCTTCCAGAAGGAGGATTTGCACCTCCTGGTTGAGGCTGGCAAACACCTGCTTGCCGACCTCATCGGCAAACAACTGCTCGGCCGGCACCGGCACATCCCAACTGGCCAGGCGTTCGAGGATCTGTCGCAGCTCGAAGGCCTGGCCCTGCAGGATCGCCAGCCACAGGCCGTGCAGTTGGTACTCCTGGGTCTGCACCTCCCAACCGGCGCGCGGCGCGCCCAGGCTGCTGCGCAACAAATCCAGCCAGCGCGCCTTGTTGCTGTCGCTGCTGAGCTGCTGCAAGACCAGGTTGCGCCGCCCCGGCAACAGACAAACCGGCTGCCCGGAGCCGCCGCTGGATAACCATTGCAGGCGCTGCAGGGGTTCCAGAATGGTGTTCAGGCTGGGCGAATCAAAAGCCCTGGTGGCCGACGCGCGCACGCCCATCTCGCGCAGATAACGCACCAGCGCGGTCTTGTTCTGCCCTGGAAAAGACAACGCCAGCACATACAGCAACGCCTTGTAGTTGTCCGGCAGGACGGCCAAGGCAGAGGGCGTTTGGGGCGCAGACATGGGTAAACTCCAGCGTGACTATGGCGTCCGGCAACGGGACGCGGGCGGCCTCGGACAAGGCCCGCGCGGTGCGGGCCAGGGCCTTCAGTCGCAGCTTTGGTGCGTGTGCTCGGCCAGGGCCACGGCGCGGAACATGGCGCGGCGCTTGTTCAGGGTTTCTTCCCACTCCAGCGCCGGCACCGAGTCGGCGACGATGCCGCCACCGGCCTGCACGTGCAGCTCACCGTTCTTGATCACCGCGGTGCGGATCGCAATCGCGGTGTCCATATTGCCGTTCCACGCCAGATAACCCACGGCGCCGCCGTAGACCCCGCGCTTGACCGGCTCCAGCTCGTCGATGATCTGCATCGCGCGGATCTTCGGCGCCCCGGACAAGGTGCCAGCCGGCAGAATGGCGCGCAGCGCGTCCATGGCACTCAGGCCCTGCTTGAGCTGGCCGTTGACGTTGGAGACGATGTGCATGACGTTGGAATAGCGCTCGATCACCATCTTCTCGGTGACCTTCACCGAGCCGGTCTCCGACACCCGGCCGGCATCATTGCGGCCCAGGTCGATGAGCATCAGGTGCTCGGCAATTTCCTTGGCATCGGCCAGCAGGTCCTGCTCCAGGGCCAGGTCGGCTTCCTCGCTGGCGCCGCGCGGACGGGTGCCGGCAATCGGCCGCACGGTGACCAGGCCGTCCTCGACCCGCACCAGCACTTCCGGCGAGCTGCCCACCACATGGAAGTCGCCGAAGTTAAAGAAGTACATATAGGGCGTCGGATTGAAACAACGCAGGGCGCGGTACAGGTCGATGGGCGCGGCGGCAAAGTCGATGCTCATGCGCTGCGACGGCACCACCTGCATGCAGTCGCCGGCGAGGATGTATTGCTTGATGGTATCGACGGCGCGCTCGTAGTCCGCGCGGCTGAAGCTGGAGCGGAAGATCGGCTCGGCGGTATCGCCCAAGGCGCTCAAGTCGAGGCCGCGGCGCGGGGTAATCGGCTGGCGCAGTTGCGCCATCAGTTCGTCCAGGCGCGCCTGACCGCGCTCATAGGCATCGGCTTCGCTGGGGTCGGCCAGAACGATGGCGTGCAGCTTGCCGGCCAGGTTGTCGAACACCACCACGGCGTCGGACACCATCAACAGAATGTCCGGATTGCCCAGCGGATCGGGATTGGGGCAGACCGCCAGCTTGGGCTCGACGTAACGCATGCAGTCGTAGCCGAAGTAGCCCACCAGACCACCGTCAAAACGCGGCAGGCCGGCAATCGGCGCGACCTGATAACGCGCCTTGAAGGCTTCGACAAAGGCCAGCGGGTCTTCGCAGTCGTGCGCCTCGATCACCACATCATCAACACTGACCGAGACCTTGTGCTCGTAGGCACGCAGCACGGTGCGGCACGGCAGGCCGATGATCGAGTAACGCCCCCACTTCTCGCCGCCCTGCACCGACTCCAGCAAGTAGGAGTAAGGCGCGTCGGCCAGCTTCAGGTACAGGGACAGGGGCGTGTCGAAATCCGCCAGGGTTTCGAACGCCATAGGAATACGGTTATAGCCGGCAGCGGCTAAACGCAGGAATTCTTCGCGGGTCATAATCAGCCTCGTGGCTAGCGGTAAAACGGTCAAGGATGCAAACGCGCCGCACGTCGGCGCCAGACAAGATCAGTCGCGCCAGCGCCAACGGGCCAGGGCCTTGACGACCTTCATCCAGCGTTTGCAGGTAACCACCACGATCTGATCTCTTCGGCGGGGAGGGTTAAATAATGTCGGGCAACGGTAGCGCAGCGGCCAGCGTGAAGCAACCGGGCAGCAGCGCGCGCAGGTCATCGATGACCCGCTCCGGGCCCTCTTCGCTGATCGGCCGGCCGTGGTTGTAGCCGTAGCTGAGGGCCACGCATTTGACCCCGGCCGCCTTGGCCGCCAGCACGTCGTTGCGCGAGTCGCCAACAAACAGCGCCTCCTCGGGGCGCACCTCGGCCAAGTGCATGACCCGCAGCAGCGCCGCCGGGTCGGGCTTTTGCTGGGCCAGGGTGTCGCCACCGATGATCCAGCGGAAGTACCCGCCCAGCCCCTGGTCATCCAGCAGCGGGCCAACAAAACGCTCCGGCTTGTTGGTGATGATGGCCATGGCGATGCCCTGGGCCTGCAGGCCGGCCAGGGCCTCGTGGACGCCAGGGTAGACGCAGGTCAGGCGATGATTGTGGGCGTAGGCCTGCATAAACAACTGCAGCGCCTGCTCGGTCTCGGCCTCGCCGATATGGCCATGCTCCAGGCTGTCGGCCAGGGCGCGGCGCACCAGCACCCGAGCACCATTGCCAATCCAGTTGCGCACCCGCGCCACCCCGGCGGGCGGGCGACCGAGGCTGAGCAGCAGGCTGTCGACGGCCGCCGCCAGGTCGGGAAGCGAGTCCAGCAGGGTGCCGTCCAGATCAAACATCAACAACCGCGGCAGGCCGCCGTCGAACAACTCAGCGAGCAGGCTCATGGGCGGGCCAGCGCCAGCTCGGCGCGCATGGCGGCGATCACTTGGGCATAGTCCGGGGTGTTGAAGATCGCCGAGCCGGCGACAAAGGTATCGGCGCCGGCAGCGGCGATTTCACGGATGTTGTTGACGTTGACGCCGCCGTCGATCTCCAGGCGAATGTCGCGCCCGGAGGCGTCGATCAGCGCCCGCGCTTCGCGCAACTTGTCGAGAGTACCGGGGATGAACTTCTGCCCGCCGAAGCCTGGGTTGACGCTCATCAGCAGGATCATGTCGACCTTGTCCATCACGTACTTGAGGCTGTCCAGCGAGGTGGCCGGGTTGAACACCAGGCCGGCCTTGCAGCCGCCGTCCTTGATCAACTGCAGGGAACGGTCGATATGGCCGCTGGCTTCCGGGTGGAAGGTGATGTAGCTGGCGCCGGCCTCGATAAAGTCGCCAATGATCCGATCCACCGGCGAGACCATCAGATGCACGTCGATCGGCGCGCTGATGCCGTATTTGCGCAGCGCCGTGCAGACCATCGGGCCGATGGTCAGGTTGGGCACGTAGTGGTTGTCCATGACATCGAAGTGGACGATGTCGGCGCCGGCGGCGAGAACGTTATCGACATCCGCGCCGAGGCGGGCGAAGTCGGCGGACAGGATCGACGGAGCAATGGCAAAAGGCTGCATGGCGCACCTCGGGGCAGATTCACGATGGCGCGCATTGTAGCCTGAGTCGTCGCCGCTGGCGGTTGTCCTGTGTCAGCGGCGGGCACGAGTTTGGTCGCAGGGGGTTATGCGTGACTGGCCGAGGTGCGCATTTTCTCGCTACGGCCGCGCAGCCATTCCAGGGTCAGCAGCAGGACAATGGAAAAGCCGATCAGCAAGGTGGCCGCCGCGGCGATGGTCGGGCTGAGGTTTTCGCGGATGCCGCTAAACATCTGCCGCGGCAAGGTGGCTTGCTCGGGGCCGGCGAGGAACAGGGTCACCACCACTTCGTCGAACGAGGTGGCGAAGGCGAACAGCGCGCCACTAATCACCCCCGGCGCAATCAGTGGCAAGGTCACCCGGAAGAACGCGGTCAGCGGCGAGGCCCCCAGGCTGGCGGCGGCGCGCACCAGGTTGTAGTTGAAACCCTGCAGGGTGGCCGACACGGTGATGATCACAAAGGGCACGCCGAGCACGGCATGCACCAGGATCAGCGCCAGGTAGCTGTTACCCAGGCCCAGGGGGGCAAAAAACAGGTAGCTGGAGACACCGACGATCACCACCGGCACCACCATCGGCGAAATCACCAGGCTCATCACCAACGCCTTGCCACGGAACTCGCCACGGGTCAGGCCGATGGCTGCCAGGGTGCCGAAGACCATGGCCAGCAGGGTGGCCGCCGGGGCGATCAGCATGCTGTTGCGCAGCGAGCGCATCCAGTCGGCCGAGCTGAAGAAGTCCTGGTACCAATGCAGGGAAAAGCCCTGCAGCGGATAGACCAGGAAACTGCCGGAGTTGAACGACAGCGGCACTATGACCAGCACCGGCAAAATCAGAAACAGCAGCACCAGGGCGCAGAGGATGCGCAAGGTGTAGAACCACACACGTTCGACGGGGGACATATAGGGGCTGAGCATGCTTGTTCTCCAGAATTCTTGATCCATTGCTCCCCTCTCCCGTTCACGGGAGAGGGGCTGGGGGAGAGGGATGCGCTGGCAACGCCCCTCTCCCGCCCTGCGGGCACCCTCTCCCCGGAGGGGCGAGGGTCATCAGCTAGCCTGCCGCGCAGGCCTTTAACTCAACTCAAGCGCAGCCGACTGGCGCCCACCAGCCAGTTGTACACCACGTAAAGCACCAGGGTGGCGAGCAGCAGCAGGCCGCCGAGGGCCGTGGCCATGCCCCAGTTGATGCTGACGTTGGTGTAGAAGGCGACGAAGTAGCTGACCATCTGATCGCCTGGGCTGCCGAGCAAGGCCGGGGTGATGTAGTAGCCAATCGCCAGGATAAACACCAGCAGGCAACCGGCGCCGACGCCGGCCAGGGTCTGCGGGAAATACACCCGCCAGAAGCTGGCGAACGGGTGGCAGCCCAGCGAGATGGCGGCGCGCATATAGCTCGGCGAAATGCCCTTCATCACGCTGTAGATCGGCAGGATCATAAACGGCAGCATGATGTGTACCATCGAGATGTACACCCCGGTACGGTTGAACACCAACTCCAGCGGCTGATCGATCAGACCGATCGCCAGCAGCGCGCTGTTGATCAAGCCACCGGACTGCAGCAACACGATCCAGGCCGCAACCCGCACCAGGATCGAGGTCCAGAACGGCAGCAGCACCAGAATCATCAGCAGGTTGCTCTGCCGCGACGGCAGGTTGGCCAGCAGATAAGCCAAGGGGTAGGCCAGCAGCAGGCAGATGGCGGTAATCACCAGACCCATCCAGAAAGTGCGAGCAAAAATATCCAGGTAGATGGCCTGGTCCGGGGTGGCCGCTGCCAGCTCGCCGAGATCGTCGATGCGATGGTCCAGGGCCGCCAACAGGTAATAGGGGGTGACCTGGCTGTCGTTGCGGCGGATCACCTGCCAGTAGGCCGGATCGCCCCAGCGCTCATCGAGGCTTTCCAGCGCATCTTTATAGGAGGCCGGCGCGCTTTTAAACGGCAGCGCGCGGGCGGTTTTCGACATCAGGCTGCGATAACCGGCCAGCTCCATGTTCAGGCGCTTCGACAAGTCACCCAGGGTCTGCTGCTTGCGCGCATCGGCCAGGTCCAGGCTCAGCGCCTGATAGGCCGGCTCGGCGGGCAAGGCTTTGCCATCCCACTGCTGCAGGGCGGCCACGGTACGCGGCAGTGACTCCACCACCTCCGGATTGCCCACGCTCTTGATCAGCAGCGCGACAATCGGCACCAGGAACACCAGCACGAGAAACAGCACCAGCGGCAGGATCAGCGCCTGGGCCTTCAAGCGGTTGACCCGCTCGGCGCGCGCCAGGCGTTGCTTGAGGTTGGGCCCGGTAACCATGGTGAGAGGCTTGGCGACGGCCATAGTGAACTCCGCTAAAAAAGGCCACGCGAACGCGGCCAAAGGGTAACTCCGGGACCTGCCATACACCGGCGAGACCCCGCAAACAGGGGGAGCGCAACCGCCTTAGCGACGGTTGCGCCGCCCGTCTTACTTGGCAGCCCAGGCGTTGAAGCGCTGTTCCAGCTGCTCGCCGTAGTCAGCCCAGAACACCACGTCCATCGGCACCTGGTTGGCGATGTTTTCCGGGGTGGTCGGCATGTCCGCCAGCAGCGCCTTGTCCAGCAGCGCCACGGCCTTGGTATTGGCCGGGCCGTAGGCGATGTTTTCCGAGTAGGTCTTCTGCTGCTGCGGCTGGATCGAGTAGGCGATGAACTTCTGTGCCGCGTCCAGATCCTTGGCGCCCTTGGGAATGGCCCAGGAATCGAAGTCGTAGATGCCGCCGTTCCACACCACCTTGAGGTTGCTTTCTTTCTGCACGGCGGCGATGCGGCCGTTGTAGGCCGAGCTCATCACCACGTCGCCAGAGGCCAGGTACTGCGGCGGCTGGGCGCCGGCCTCCCACCACTGAATGCTCGGTTTGAGCTGGTCGAGTTTCTTGAACGCGCGATCAACCCCGGCCGGGGTCGCCAGCACCTTGTACACCTCTTTCGGCGCCACGCCATCGGCCATCAAGGCGAATTCCAGGGTGTACTTGGCGCCTTTGCGCAGGCCGCGCTTGCCTGGGAACTTGTTGGTGTCCCAGAAATCGGCCCAGCCAGCAGGCGCGCCTTGCAGCTTGTCGGCGTTATAGGCAAGCACCGTCGACCAGACGAAGAAGCCCACGCCGCACGGTTGAATGGCGCCTGGAACGAAGTCCTCGGGATTGCCGAACTGAGCCGGATCGAGCTCCTCAAACATGCCCTCGTCACAGCCACGGGCCAGCTCCGGTGATTCGACCTCGACCAGGTGCCAGGACACGCTCTGGGTGTCGACCATGGCTTTGACCTTGGCCATTTCACCGTTGTATTCGCCGGCAATCACCTTGCCGTGACCGGCCGCTTCCCACGGGCTGTAGAAGGCCTTGACCTGGGCATTCTTGTTCGCCCCGCCAAAGGACACCACGGTCAGGTCGGCCGCCAGGCTGGAGGCGGCAAACGCCAGGCCCAGGGTCAGCGCGCTGAATTTCAGAGAGTTATGCATTGTTGTTGTCTCCACTGGATTGATAACGGATCGATCACACAGCATCGAGTAACGGGTCGAGCGCGCGCACGTGCTCCACTTGCCAGCCGAGGGGCACCACGTCGCCCACCGCGAGTGCCGGATCAAGCTCGGCAATCGGTTGTTTGACGAAGAAATCGGCCTTGCCACACACCTCCAGGCGCACACGCACGTGGTCGCCCAGATAGATGAATTCCTCTACACGGCCACTGAACCGGTTGGCACAGCTTTCACTGGCACCGTTCAAGCGAATGCGCTCCGGGCGGATCGACAGGGTCACCGGGCCACCGACTGCGCCGACATTCACCGCCAGCGCCTCGACCTTCTCGCCACGGCTCAGCTCGACCACGCAACGCTCGCCGTCGCGACTGTGCAGGCGCCCACTGAGGCGATTGTTCTCGCCAATGAAGTTGGCCACGAAGGTGTTCTTCGGCTCTTCATACAGGCAGCGCGGCGGGGCGATCTGCTGGATCTCGCCCTGGTGGAACACCGCCACCCGGTCGGACATGGTCAGGGCTTCACCCTGGTCGTGGGTCACATACACCACGGTCACGCCGAGGCGCTGATGGATGTGCTTGATCTCCATCTGCATGTGCTCGCGCAGTTGTTTGTCCAGCGCGCCCAGCGGCTCATCCATCAGCACCAACTGCGGCTCGAACACCAGGGCGCGGGCCAGGGCCACCCGCTGCTGCTGACCGCCGGATAGCTGGCCGGGGTAGCGATTGCGGAACTTGTCGAGCTGCACCATGGCCAGCGCGCGCTTGACCCGCTCACTGCTGTCGGTCTTGTTCATGCCGCGCACCGACAACGGAAACGCCAGGTTCTCGGCCACGGTCATATGCGGGAACAGGGCGTAGTTCTGGAACACCATGCCGATGTCGCGCTTGTGCGGCGGCACGTTATTGATCGCCTTGCCGGCCAGCAGAATCTCCCCGGCGGTGGGGGTCTCGAAGCCGGCCAGCATCATCAGGCTGGTGGTCTTGCCCGAGCCGGACGGCCCCAGCAGGGTGAGGAATTCGCCTTTGCGAATATCCAGGTTGAGGTCTTTGACGATGAGGTTCTCGCCGTCGTAGCTCTTTTGCACGCCACGAAAGCTGACCAGTACATCGTTCGCTTGCGTATCGACCATAACCACACCTTTTGTCTTGTTATCTGGAGTGATTCAAGACTAGGGCGCCAAGCCAACAACGCAAATCGGCAGGCAGGAGAGATTGACATCAGCACAACGGCCGCCTGCGGGTAGGGATTGCCCTACAAAGACCACACGAGGCCAGCTCGTAGTCCGTAGGATGGGTTGAGCGCAGCGCTACCCATCAATAGCCATCGCAGGCCATGATGAGTTACGCCGCTGCGCGGCTAACCCATCCTACAATTGCAGCCAGGCGTCAGAGCAGCTTGTGCTCCATGGCGTAACGCACCAGATCGGCCATCGAGCTGACGTTCATCTTCTGCATCAGGCGCGCCTTGTGGGTGCTGATGGTCTTGTTGCTGAGGGCCAGTTGCTGGGCAATCTCGTTGACGCTGGCGCCCTGCACCAGGCGCTCGAACACCGAGAACTCGCGCTCGGACAACAGCGCATGAACCGGTCGCGCATCGGTCAGGCCGACCTCGAAGACCATCCGATCGGCCAACTGCGGGTCGATATAGCGCCCACCGCCGGCAACCTTGCGAATCGCCAGCAACAGCAAGGCCGGATCGCTGTCCTTGGTGGCGTAACCGGCGGCACCAACTTTCAGGGCGCGGGCGGCCATCTGCGCCTCGTCGTGCATGGACAACACCAGGATGGCCGGCGGATTGGCCAGCGCACGAATCCGCGGAATCGCCTCCAGGCCATTCACCCCCGGCATCGAAATATCCAGCAGCACCACGTCACAAGGCAGGTGGCGCAGGGTCTCGAGCAATTGCTCGCCGTTGCAGGCCTCGCCCACCACCTGCAGGTCCTTGGCCAGGCCGATCAGTTGCTTGATGCCCTCACGGACGATGGTGTGGTCTTCGGCCACCAGAACTCGAATCACGCTGCTGCCTCGCTATTTATTCCAGCCCTATTCCAGGGGGATACGCACACTCAGGGTGGTGCCCTCGCCCAGACGACTGTCGAGCTGCAACTCACCGCCAAGCATCAGCACCCGCTCGCGCATGCCGACCAGGCCAAAGGAGCTGGGCCGCCCCGTGGGGGCGACAAAACCGCAGCCATCGTCGCTGATGGTCAGGCACAGCCAACCAGCGTCCAGGCTCAGGTTGAGCTCGACAGTATGCGCCTGGGCGTGGCGCATGACATTGGTCAGCGCCTCCTGAAGGATGCGAAACAGGCCGATGGCCTTGACGTCCGTCAGGGCCGGCAGGTTGTCCGGCACCTGCACCAGGCACGGGATCTGCGTGCGCGCCTCGAAGCGCTGAGCCTGCCATTCGATCGCCGAGCTGATGCCGGCATCGAGAATCGGCGGGCGCAGGGCGGTGGCCACATCGCGGACCAACTGGAACAGGTTGGCGATCAGCCGCTTCATGCTGTTCAGGCGCTCCTGCAGGCCGGCATCCCGCTCACCGAAGGCCAGTTCGCACATGGAGGTTTCCAGCTTGAGCACAGTCAGCACCTGGCCCAGCTCGTCATGCACTTCACGGGCGATGCGGGCTTTTTCTTCTTCACGCACGCTTTCCAGGTGCGCCGACAATTCGCGCAACTGCCCGCGCGATTCGCTCAGCGCCAGCTCGATGCGCTTGCTCTCGCTGATGTCCCAGACGATTCCATCCCAGACCACCAGGCCGTCCTCCAGACGCCGGGCGATGGCCTTGATGTCGGCCCAGCGCTGCTCACCTTCGCGGGTCAGGATGCGCCCCTGCCAATGCCAATCCCGGTCGGCCTCCAGCGCCGCCGCCTGGCTCTGGTTGTAACCGTCCAGGTCCTCTGTATGCACCAGGCTGCGAATCCCGCGCCCCGGCAGCAGCAAGGTGCTGGCCGGATAGCCAACCAACTGTTCGCTGCCCTCACTGATAAAGGCAAAATCCACCGGCGCCTCCGGCTGCGGCCGCTCCAGACGGAACACCAGGCCCGGCACGTTGGCGGCGATGCCCTGCAGGCGCGCCTCGCTTTCCTGCAGGGCAGCCAGGGCGCGACGACGCTCGGTGACGTCGGTGAGGTAGACCACCAGGTATTCGGCCTGGCGAAAACGCAGAAAACTCAGCGACACATCGGCCGGCAAGGTGCTGCCATCGGCGCGCCGGCAGTTGCTCTCGAAGCTCAAGGGTTCTTCACCGCCGCTGCGCACGCGCTTCCACAGGGCCAGCCAGCGGTCCATCTGCAGGCTCGGTTCGATCTCGATCAGCGGCCGCGCCAGCAAGCCACCGGCGCCATAGCCGAGCATCTGTTCGGCAGCGCGATTGGCATAGCCGATATGGCTGTCCCAGTTGACCCAGAGAATGCCGACCGTGCTCTGGTCGATGGAGAATTGCGTCAGGCGCAGCGCCTGCTCGGCAGCCTCGCGCGCCTCGATGGCCTGGCGCGCTTCCAGCAAGCCGCGCTCCAGCAGCGCACGCTGCCGGCGCAGGGCGAACAGGATGGCCACGGCCGCCAGCAGCAGCACCGCCAGCACGCCACTGAGGTTCTGCCAGAAGCCTGGCGACTCGCTCAAGCGCGGGTATTTGAGCTGCAGCCAACGCCCGCGCAACTGGTCCAACTGCTTGGGCGACAGGCTGCGCAGGGCGCTGTCGAGCAACCCCGAGAGCTGCGGCCAGTCGCGCCGCGAGGCGACGCGCAACAACTGCGGCAGGCCGATGTCGGCCACCACCGCCAGCTCGGCGAACTCGCTTTCGCGCACCAAACGGCTGAACTGCGCCTCGTCGATAACCGCATAACGCACCTGCTGGCTGAGCACCTGACGCAGGGCCTGGCGCTCGCCGCTGACGCCTTGCAGGCTGAGATTCAGATAGGTGCCGCGCAGGTAATCGGCCACCACGCTGGGCATGCGCACGGCCACCGGCTCGGCGGGGCCGAGCTGCTCCAGCTGCACCGCGGTGCCACCATTACGTGCGCCCACCAGCAATTGCGGTACGCGCATATAGGGGTCGGAATACAGCCACAGGCGCAGGCCCGCCGGGGTCTGGCTGAGGCCTGGAGCCAGATCGACCTGGCCCTTGCGCAGCGCCGCCTCCAGCGCCGCCTGATCGGCATACTGCTGCCACACCAGTTGCACTTGCAGGGCACTGGCCAGCCAGGTCATCAGCTCGACATTCAGCCCGGACAACTGCTGCAGGCGCCGGTCAAACTGGGCAAACGGCGCCTGCAGCACCACGCCGACCCGCAACTGCCGATGCTGCTCCAGCCAGGCGCGCTGCTCACTGCTCAGCAGCAACGGCTCGGCCGCCACCGCACGGGGCGGGGCAAGCATGAGCGTGCTGCCGAGCAGGCCAATCACCAGCAAAATTCGCATCATGCCGAGCACAACATGCCGCTCCCGATCTGCAGATTGAAAAGGCCATCCGACCTGAATAGTCCAGACTTATCCGGCAGGCCGCCAGCAGACGCAAGCGCCGCCTGACAAATCACGGCCCAGCTATTAGGCTCAAACAACAATCCCCGGCCTGGACTGCTCTGATGTCTCGCACACTCACTTCGACACTTTCCCTCTGCTGCCTGAGCCTGCTGCTGCCCTGCGCCAGCTGGGCGGAAGAGGACGCCGCGGCAGCCGCACCCGCAGAGGTTTCTGCCGCAACGCAGGCCCCCGCAGACGCCTCTGCCGCGACACCGGCAGTGCCCACCGAGCACGCCGCCGTGCCTGAGCGCAGCGAGAACGAGGCCCAGGCCCTGCAGCAGCAACTGCCCCTTCCCGAGCAGCAGCAACTTACGACCGACGCTGGCCGTTTTCTCGCCCTGTGGAAGCCGGCCAATGCAGCCGAAGCCAGCGGTGTGGTGATCCTGATTCCGGGCGACAGCGAAAGCGCCGACTGGCCCCAGGCCATCGGCCCACTGCGCAACAAACTGCCCGATGTCGGCTGGAGCAGCCTCAGCCTGACCCTGCCCGACCCCCACGACCAGGCCCCCCAGGTGGCGCCCGCGCCAGCACCTGAAGAAACCACCAGCGCAACCGCCGCAGCCGACCCCGCGGCGCCCGCCAGCGACACGGCGCCGGCGGCACCAGAGGAAGCCCCCGCCGCTCCGACCCAAGCCATCGCCGCCCCTGAAGCCGGTCCCCTGACCCAGGTCACGCCGGAGCAACACGCCGAGCGCGTGTTGGCCCGCATTCAGGCCGCCGTGGCCTTTGCCCAGAGCCAAAAACCCAAACGCATCGTGCTGCTCGGCCATGGTTCTGGCGGCTATTGGGCAGCCCGTTACCTGGGCAACAGCCCGAGCCCCGAGGTACAAAACCTGCTGCTGGTGGCCGCCAAGGTGCCAGAAGGCTTCAGCCCGCCCCTGGAGGAGTTGGTGCCCGCCCTGAAGCTGGCGGTGGGGGATTTCTACTATAAGGATCAGCCGGTCGATCGCACCGCCGCGCTAAAGCGCCAACAAGCCAGCAAGCGCCAGGCCCAGCCGGCCTATGTACAGGTGGCGATGAAGGCCTTGCCGGGCAATCCGGCCACCGAGCAGGAGCAATTGTTCCGCCGCATTCGTGGCTGGCTCAGCCTCGACGTCAAAGCCCCCGCCGGCCAATAAGCCTGCTAATGCAGACTACGGCGCTGACGCAGCAGGGCATAGGCGCGGTGCAACTCACTGGTCATGTCCGTGGCCTCACGCAGGCGCGCGGCGCTGGCGCCCGCACCGGCCAGCTTGTCCGGGTGATGGCGACTGAGTAGGCGCCGGTAAGCCTGCTTGATTTGTGCCGGGCTGGCTTCGCTGCTCAGCCCAAGCAGGCGCAAGGCCTCAAGCTCAGCATCAACACTGCGCACCACGCTGCGTGGGCGGCGGGCATAGGGCGCCTCCAGCGCCAGCACCGCCGGCCGGCGCCAGCCCAGCCATTGGCCCCAAGCCACAATCAGCTCACGACTGGGCGCCGCCACCTGCCCCTCGGCCCAGGCCAGACGCCAGCACGCGCAGAGCAAGCCTTCGATGGCCACCTGCTGGCCGCGCAATTGCCGCAGCGGCCGGCGCAGATCGTCAAGCGGCGTCTTGCCACGGTTAAACGCCTCGATTGCGCGCTGCTGCGCCGCGTCATCCAGCTGCATTCGGCGCATTTCCTCACGGGCCTGCTGGATATGCGCAGGACGCACGGCACCGCCGCTCTTGGCCAAACGACCGAGCAGGACAAACAGCAACTCCTGCTCGCCCAGCTCAGGCTTGCCGCCCATGCGCAGGCGCAAATCGGCCCAGGAGCGCAGTTGCAAACGCCGATCCAGCACCTGACCGAGCAGCCCGCCAAGCAAGGCCCCCGGAATGCTGGCCAACAGCCCACCGGCAAGCGCCCCGAGGAAGGTTATTGGCCAGAACACCCTAGCCGCGCTCCGCAAGCAACTGTTCGACTTCGGCCAGGCGCGCATGGGTGCCGACATCCACCCAGCGCCCGGCGTAGTGCTCACCACTGACCTGGCCGGCGGCCATGGCCTGACGCAACAGCGGCGCCAGCTTGAAGGCGCCGTCCGTGCAGCCGGCAAACAGGCGCGGGCTGAGCAGCGCCAGGCCGCTGTAGGTCAGGCTCGATTGCCCGGCGCGGGCGGTCAGCACCTGACCATCCTGCAGGGCAAAGTCGCCCTGGGGGTGGTGCGCGGGATTATCCACCAGCACCAGATGGGCCAGGCCATGCAGGCTGCGCGGCAGATCAGCGAAGCGGTAGTCGGTCCAGATGTCACCATTGACCAGCACGAAGGGCGCGTCGCCCAGCAGTGGCAAGGCGCGCAAGATGCCGCCGCCGGTTTCCAGCGGCTCGTGCTCGGCCGAGTAGCGGATCTGCACGCCAAAGCGCGCGCCGTCGCCCAGATGATCCTCGATTTGCTGGCCGAGCCAGGCGTGGTTGATCACCACCTCGCCGATCCCGGCCGCCGCCAGGGCACGCAGGTGATACTCAATCAAGGGCACGCCGGCCACCGGCACCAGCGGCTTGGGCGTATGCAGGGTCAAGGGGCGCAGGCGCTCGCCCTTGCCGGCGGCCAGGATCATCGCCTTCATAGCGGCCCATCCGCGGCCTGCGGCAGGCTGGCCAGCAGCTCGCCGAGTTCAGCCAGCTCCGGTCGGCGCGCCAGCACCTCATGGATATAGGCAAAGAAGCGCGGCACATCGCCGAGGTACTTGGGCTTGCCATCGCGATGGCAAATCCGCGCGAAAATGCCGATGACCTTAAGGTGGCGTTGCACGCCCAGCAGATCGCTGGCGCGCAGGAAGTCCTCCAACTGCGCCTGCACCGGGATGCCGGCCGCCTGGGCCTGTTGCCAATACTGTTCGAGCCAGCCGCGCACCCGCTCGGGCGGCCAACTGAGAAAGGCGTCTTTAAATAGACAGGTCACGTCATAGGTCACCGGGCCGTAGACCGCATCCTGGAAATCCAGCACGCCCGGATTGGGGCTGCTGAGCATCAGGTTGCGCGGCATATAGTCACGGTGTACCAGCACCTGGGGCTGGGCCAGGGCGCTGTCGATCAAGACGCTGCAGATCCGCTGCCAGGCAGCCGCCTGCTCGGCATGCAGATTCAGTTGCAGGTGCTTGGCCAGGTACCAGTCGGGAAACAACTGCAGCTCGCGGCGCAGCAGGGCCTCGTCGTACACCGGCAAGCCATCGCTCAGGGGCAGTTGCTGGAACTGCAGCAAGGCGCGCAAGGCCGCGGCGAACAGCTCATCGGCGTTGTCCGCGGTGATCACATCCAGGTAGGTGTGCCGGCCCAGATCGGGCAGCAACAGAAAGCCTTGCGCCAGGTCGGCGGCGAGAATCTGCGGCACATGCACATCGGCCTGGGCCAGCAGTCCGGCGATCTTGACGAAGGGCGCGCAGTCTTCCTGGGGCGGCGGCGCATCCATCACGATCAACGTGCGGCCAGCCCCCTCCCAGCGAAAATAGCGGCGAAAGCTGGCGTCACTGCTGGCGCTGGTGAGGCTGGCCGGCGGCACATCGCCCCAGCCCTGACGGGCAAACAGGGCGGGCAATTGCAGGTCCAGCCAGTGGCGCAGCTGGGTCAAACGTAGATCTTCATCAGGCATTACAAGGGTCTCCGACGGCGCTAGCCGTTGCGCGGGTCATGCTTTATTATCCAGCATCTTTTTCAGCCCATCGAGAGGCATGCAGCTTCCTGCATGTTGATGGCGCGCAGGAAGCCCGGAAAACAAGATGGCCGTAAAATCCCCCGCGTTGCGCAAAAAATTCCCCCTCCTGGTCACCGGCAGCTTGCTGGCGATGCAGCCCCTGGCCGTGTCCTATGTGCTGGCCGCCGAGCAGTTTGACTGCCAGGCGTCCGCCTCTGGCGGCTGGGCCTGCGCCCCGAAAAGCACGGCCGCCAAGCTACCACCACGCCCGGCCCACAGCGCCAGCGCGGTGAGTGCGCCGACTGCAGTGGCCGCCGACAGCACCAGCAATGCTCGCGAGAGCAGCACGACGCAAGCCGCGCTGGTCACCGATAGCCAGGGCAAGGGCCTGAGTTCACGCAGCGCCGACTATAGCCATCTGGACTGGGTGCCGCGCGACAAACTTAGCGCCGCGCAACTGGCTGAGGCCGGGCCGTACTGCGCCGGGGCCTATATCGAGCCGATCCGGCCGGGCATGAACGACGACACGCCGCTGAACGACGCGCCGATGTTCGTCTCGGCCAAGGCCTCGCGCTTTGAGCAGGAGCAGCAAGTCGCCACCCTCGCCGGTGACGTGGTGCTGCGCCAGGCCGGCCTGCAGGTTGAGGCCGACGAAGCCAGCCTGTACCAGACGGAAAACCGTGGCGAGCTGGTCGGCAATGTGCGCCTGCGCGACAAGGGCGCCCTGGTGGTCGGCGACCGTGCCGAGCTGCAACTGGACAGCGGTGCGGCAAAAATCGACAACGCCGAATACGTCATGCACCAAGGCCATGTGCGCGGCAATGCACTGTCGATCAAGCGCCAGGAAGACGCCATCATCCGCCTCAAGGACGGCACCTACACCCGCTGCGAGCCCGGCAACAACGCCTGGCACCTGAAGGGCAACAACATCAAGCTGAACCCGCTCACCGGTTTCGGCACCGCCACCAACGTCACCCTGCGGGTCAAAGATATTCCGGTGTTCTACACCCCGTATATCTACTTCCCGATCGATGATCGGCGTCAGTCCGGCTTCCTCGCCCCAAGCATCAGCTCCTCCGGCGACAACGGCCTGACCCTGCAGACGCCGTACTACTTCAACCTGGCGCCCAACTACGATGCCACCCTGTATCCGACCTATATGGCCGATCGTGGTTTGTTGCTGGAAGGCGAAGGTCGCTACCTGACCAAGAGCAGCGAAGGGCAGATCGGCGCAGCCATCCTCAACGATGAAAATGACGACCGCAAACTGCAGTCCGAATATGAAGACACCCGCTGGATGTACAGCTGGCAGCACAAGGGCGGCCTGGACTCGCGCCTGTTGAGCGAAGTGGACTTCACCGACATCAGCGACCCCTACTACTTCCAGGACCTGGACACCGACCTGGGCATCGACACGCCCAGCTTCGTCAACCAGCAAGGCGCCCTGACCTGGCGCGGCGACAGCTACACCGCGCGCCTGAATGCCCACGCCTACGAGATGGCCACGGTTACCGAGATCACCCCGTACAACCGCCTGCCACAGATCACCCTGGATGGCGTAGTGCCGGTTGAGGCCGGCGGCCTGAAAATGAGTTACGCCAGTGAACTGGTGCGCTTCGACCGCGACCTGCGCAGCGGCAACTTCATCGACGAAGATGGCGCGCCGGCATCCTGGTACGACAACAACATCGTCGGCCTGGCTCGCGCCAACGGCGACCGTGCCCACGTCGCACCCGGCCTGAGCCTGCCGATCAGCAACAGCTACGGCTATGTCACGCCATCGCTCAAGTATCTGTACACCGATTACGACCTGACCCTGGACAGCATCGGCAAGAACCAGCTGAACAACCAGGGCATCCGCTTCGACGACGCCCCGGATCGCGGCGTAGCCGTCTCCAGCATCGACAGCGGCCTGTACTTCGACCGCGACACCCAACTGTTCGGCAAAGACTACCGGCAGACCCTGGAACCGCGGCTGTTCTACCTCTATGTACCGGAGGAGGAGCAGGACGACATCCCGATCTTCGACAGTGGCGAGAGCCGCTTCAACTATGGCTCGCTGTTTCGCGAAAACCGCTTCAGCGGCCGCGACCGGATCGGCGACGAGAACAAGCTGTCGCTGGGGGTAACCAGCCGCTGGGTCGAGCCTAACGGCTTCGAACGGCAGACCTTCAGCATTGGCCAGGCGGCGTATTTTGCCGACCGTAAAGTGCAGATGCCGGGCATTGACTACCGCGACCGGGCTGACGCCACCTCGTCAACCTCGCCCTACGCGCTGGAATACCTCTACCGCTTCAACCGCGACTGGCGCCTGTCGTCCGACTTCAACTGGGACGAGAGCACTCACAGCACCCGCTCCGGCAGTGCGATGTTCCACTACCAGCCGCAGGACAACCTCAACAAGGTGGTCAACCTCGGTTATCGCTACAGCAACGACACCCTGGTCTACGACCCGGACAGCGGTACCTGGCAGCAAGGCGGTGATTACGGCAGCGAATTCCTGGACGCCAACAACACCGTCAAGAACCCCAACTACATCAAGGACTACTACAAAGTCAGTCAGCATGACTTCTCCACCATCTGGCCACTGGTGCCACAGTGGAGCGTGATTGCCCGCTGGCAGCATGACTACAACCGCAACCGCACCCTGGAGGCCTTTGGTGGCTTCGAGTACGACAGTTGCTGCTGGAAGCTGCGCCTGATCAACCGCTACTGGGTCGACAATAACGAAGTCAGCCTGTCCCCCTCCCAGAACGAGCAAGGCGATCACGGGGTCTTCCTGCAGATCGTGCTCAAAGGCCTCGGCGGTGTCGTAGGCAACAAGACTGGGACTTTCCTCGACCAAGGCATTCAAGGTTACCGTGAACGTGAAGACCAAGCTTTCTGATTGCCTGCGCCCGCTGTTGCTGGGCGCAGCGTTTCTCGCCACCTCGGTACAGGCCGAAGTACGTCCCCTCGATCGCGTCGTGAGCATTGTCGATACCGACGTGATCATGCAGAGCCAACTGGATCAGCGCGTGCGTGAGGTGCAGCAGACCATCGCCAAGCGCGGTGACAGCCTGCCGCCCGAGCATGTGCTGGGCCAGCAGGTGCTGGAGCGCCTGATCATCGAGAACATCCAGCTGCAGATCGGTGATCGCTCCGGCATTCGCATCACCGACGAAGAACTCAACCAGGCCGTCGGCACCATCGCCCAGCGTAACAACCTGAGCATGGAGCAGTTCCGCGACGCCCTGGAGCGTGACGGCCTGTCCTATGAGGACGCCCGCGAGCAGATTCGTCGGGAAATGATCATCAGCCGCGTGCGTCAGCGCCGGGTGGCCGAACGCATCCAGGTCAGCGACCAGGAAGTGGAAAACTTCCTCGCCTCGGAAAGCGGCAAGATGCAGCTGTCGGTCGAGTACCGCCTGGCCAACATCCTGATCCGCGTGCCGGATGCAGCCTCTGCCACAGAGATCCAGGCCGCCGAGCGCCGCGCCCAGGAGCTGTACCAGCAACTGCAGCAAGGCGCCGACTTTGCCCAGTTGGCGATTGCCAGCTCGGCCAGTGACACCGCCCTGGAAGGCGGCAACATGGGCTGGCGCAAGGCAGCCCAACTGCCAACGCCCTTTGACTCGCTGATCGGCGCCCTGAGCGTCGGCGAAACCAGCGAGCCGATTCGCACACCTGGTGGCTTTATCCTGATCAAGCTGCTGGAAAAACGCGGCGGCGAGACCCAGGTGCGCGACGAAGTGCATGTGCGTCATGTGCTGATCAAACCCAGCGAAATTCGCAGCGAAGCCGAGACCAAGCGTCTGGCCGAGCGCGTCTATGAGCGCATCATGGCCGGCGAAGACTTCGCCGAACTGGCAAAAGATTTCTCGGAAGATCCAGGCTCGGCCCTCAACGGCGGCGACCTCAACTGGATCGACCCGAACGCCCTGGTGCCGGAATTCCGCGCGGTAATGGCGCAGACCGAAAGCGGCGAAGTGTCCAAGCCGTTCAAGAGCGGCTTCGGCTGGCACGTTCTGCAGGTCATGGGCCGCCGCGCCACCGATGGCAGCGAGCAGTTCCGCAAGCAGCAAGCCCTCAGCGTTCTGCGTAACCGTAAATACGAAAGCGAGTTGCAAGCCTGGCTGCGCCAGATCCGCGACGAGGCCTACGTAGAAAGCAAGCTGTGAGCCTGCCACGCTTTGCCGTCACCCCCGGCGAGCCCGCCGGCATTGGCCCCGACCTGTGCCTGCTGCTCGCCGCGCAAGCCCAGCCTTACCCACTGATCGCCATCGCCAGCCAGGCCTTGCTGGCGGCGCGGGCCAGCCAATTGCAACTAGGCGTGCAGTTAATCCCCGTTGAGCCCGGCCACTGGCCGGAGCAAGCGGCGGCTGCCGGCAGCCTGTACGTCTGGGACACGCCGCTAAGCGCCCCCGTGGTGGCCGGCCAACTGAACCCGGCCAATGCCGCTTATGTCCTGCAAACCCTGCACCGCGCAGGCACAGGCTGCGTCAACGGTGACTTCGCCGGAATGATCACCGCGCCGGTACACAAGGGCGTGATCAACCAGGCCGGCATCCCCTTCTCCGGCCACACCGAATACCTGGCCGAGCTGACCCACACCGAACAGGTGGTGATGATGCTTGCCACCCAGGGCCTGCGCGTGGCCTTGGTGACCACCCACCTGCCGCTGCGCGATGTCGCCGACGCCATCACGCCTGAGCGCCTCGAGCGGGTCAGCCGCATCCTGCATGCCGACTTGGTCAACAAGTTCGGCATTGCCGCGCCGCGCATCCTGGTCTGCGGGCTCAACCCCCACGCCGGCGAAAGCGGGCACATGGGCCGCGAGGAAATCGACATCATCGAGCCGTGCCTGGCGCGCCTGCGCGGCGACGGTCTGAACCTGATCGGCCCGCTGCCCGCCGACACCCTGTTCACCCCCAAGCACCTCGAGCACTGCGATGCGGTGCTGGCCATGTACCACGACCAGGGCCTGCCCGTGCTCAAGTACAAAGGCTTCGGCGCGGCGGTGAACATCACCCTCGGCCTGCCGATTATCCGCACCTCGGTGGATCACGGCACCGCCCTGGATCTGGCCGGCAGCGGCCAGGTCGACACCGGCAGCCTGCAGGTTGCGCTGCAAACCGCCTACCAGATGGCCGTCCACGAGTAGCTGCGGCCCGCGGTTCAACGCCCGCCAAGCAACAGCAACAGGCCCTAAGCAGCGAACGCTGTGGCTTTGCTGTTAAACTGCCGGCCTTTTGCATTCGCTCAAGCTTGTCGCTTGAGGCCCGGAGCCGCGTCCATGACCGAGAATTACCAACACCGCGCGCGCAAGCGCTTCGGCCAGAACTTCCTGCACGATGCCGGGGTGATTCACCGCATCCTGCGCGGCATCCACGCCCGTGCGGGCGAGCGCCTGGTGGAAATCGGCCCAGGTCAGGGGGCGCTCACCGAAGGCCTGCTCAACAGCGGCGCGCAGCTGGATGTGATCGAACTGGACCACGACCTGGTGCCGATTCTGCGCGCCAAGTTCGGCAGCAACCCGGCCTTCAACCTGCACCAGGGCGACGCCCTGAAGTTCGACTTCAACAGCCTCAACCCCGAACCGCACAGCCTGCGCGTGGTTGGCAACCTGCCGTACAACATCTCCACCCCGCTGATCTTCCATCTGCTGGCCAATGCCTCGGTGATCCGCGACATGCACTTTATGCTGCAAAAGGAAGTGGTCGAGCGTCTGGCTGCCACCCCTGGCGGCGGTGACTGGGGCCGTTTGTCGATCATGGTGCAGTACCACTGCCGGGTGGAGCACCTGTTCAACGTCGGTCCAGGGGCCTTCAATCCGCCCCCCAAAGTCGACTCGGCCATCGTCCGTCTGACCCCCCACGATGTACTGCCGCACCCGGCCAAGGACCATCGCCTGCTCGAGCGGGTCGTCCGTGAAGCCTTTAACCAACGGCGTAAAACCCTGCGCAACACCCTCAAGGCCCTGCTCAGCAGCGCCGAAATCGAAGCCGCCGGGGTCGATGGCAGCCTGCGTCCGGAACAGCTCGACCTGGCCGCCTTCGTGCGCCTGGCCGACCAGCTCAGCCTGCAGCCGAGCCCACAGACAAGCCCCGACTAAGGCCCTAGACTTACCTCGTAACGCCCGGCCAAGCGCCACGCCGGCCACCGCCGCCGGCCTCCCCCAGTAGAGCTCCGTGCATGTCCGACTCCCAGAACCAGATCGACGTCAGCGTCACCTCCCGCTACCTGCCCGAGCAGTCGCAAGCGGAACACAACCGCTTTGCCTTCGCCTACACCGTCACCCTGCACAACCGCGGTCAACAGGCGGCCAAGCTGCTCAGCCGCCACTGGCTGATTACCGACGGCGATGGTCGCGTGCAGGAAGTCCGCGGCCCAGGGGTGGTTGGCCAGCAGCCACGGCTCGAACCCGGCGCGCAATATACCTACAGCAGCGGCACCCTGATGACCACCAGGGTCGGCTTTATGCAGGGCAGCTACCAGATGCAGACCGATGACGGCGCCACCTTCGACGCACCGATCGCGCCCTTCCGCCTGGTGGTTCCGGGGGCGCTGCACTGAGATGAGCGTCTACGCCGTCGGCGACCTGCAAGGCTGCCTGCAACCGCTGCAATGCCTGCTTAAAGAAGTGGCCTTCGACCCCGCCAAGGATCGCCTGTGGCTGGTCGGCGACCTGGTCAACCGTGGCCCGCAGTCGCTGGCGACCCTGCGTTTTCTCTACGCCATGCGCGACTCGCTGATCTGCGTGCTGGGCAATCATGACCTGCACCTGCTGGCCGTGGCACACAACCGCGAGCGCCTGAAAAAGGCCGACACCCTGCAGGAGATCCTCGACGCCCCGGATCGCGATGAGTTACTCAACTGGCTGCGTCAACAACCGCTCCTGCACTACGACGCCGAGCGCGACACCCTGCTGGTGCATGCCGGCATCCCGCCACAGTGGACCCTGAGCAAAGCCCTAAAACGCGCGGCGGAGGTGCAAGACGCCTTGCGCGATGACACGCGCCTGCCGCTGTTTCTCGAGGGCATGTATGGCAATCAACCGGCACGCTGGGACAAGGGCCTGCGCGGCATCGAGCGTCTGCGGGTGATCACCAACTACCTGACCCGCATGCGCTTTTGCAGCGCCGATGGCAGCCTCGAGCTGAAGAGCAAGGAAGGCCTCGACAGCGCCCCCGCCGGTTTCGCCCCCTGGTTCAGTTACGCCAACCGCAAGACCCGCAAGCATAAAATCATTTTCGGCCACTGGGCCGCCCTCGAAGGGCGCTGCAGCCAACCCAACCTGTTCGCCCTCGACAGCGGCTGCGTATGGGGCGGCGCCATGACCCTGTTAAACCTCGACAGCGGCGCCAAACACCTGTGCCACTGCCATGCCCAGCAGCGCCCCGCCCCGGCCACCAGCACAAGCCCCCAGCCATCCGCCGCGAGACCGCCCCATGACTGACTTCCAACGCATTGGCCCGACCCAGGCCCAGGCCCTGCGCGCCCAGGGCGGTGTAGTAGTGGACATCCGCGATCCACAAAGCTTCGCTCAGGGCCATATCAGCGGCTCCAGGCACCTGGACAACCACTCCCTGCACGACTTTATCGCCCAGGCCGATCTCGACCAGCCGCTGCTGGTGGTCTGCTACCACGGCAACTCCAGCCAAAGCGCCGCCGCCTACCTGGTCGGCCAGGGCTTTGCCGAGGTCTACAGCCTGGACGGCGGCATCGAGCTATGGCGCAGCAGCTACCCCGCCGACATCAGTTGCAGCGAATAAAATATTTCCCCGCCCAACCCGCCGCCGCCGTGCCCTGCAGCGTCAAATCGGCAGGCCGGCGGCGCGCCAACCCTTGACCTCGCCGATTCCGAACTATCCTTTGGCATAGGCCTGCCGGAGCAGAACGAACTGCCCGCAACCCATGGCCATTGCTGAGTTCTTTTGCTGTCCCAGGGGGATTCACGTCAGCGGCGTGGCAAGCACTGCACGACTGACCCCATGGCGACTCCGACGCGAGGTGACGTCATGACTATTTTCAGCCACTTCCAGAACCGCTTCGAGGCCACCCGCCAGGAGGAATACTCCCTGCAGGAGTACCTCGACCTGTGCAAACAGGATCGCAGCGCCTACGCCACCGCCGCCGAACGCCTGCTGCTGGCCATTGGCGAGCCGCAACTGGTGGACACCACCAGCAACTCGCGACTGTCGCGGATCTTCTCCAACAAGGTGATCCGCCGCTACCCGGCCTTCGCCGATTTCCATGGCATGGAAGAGTGCATCGACCAGATCGTCGCCTACTTCCGCCACGCCGCCCAAGGCCTGGAAGAGAAGAAGCAGATCCTCTACCTGCTCGGCCCGGTGGGTGGCGGCAAATCCTCGCTGGCGGAGAAACTCAAGCACCTGATGGAGAAAGTGCCCTTCTATGCGATCAAGGGCTCGCCGGTGTTCGAGTCGCCCCTGGGCCTGTTCAATGCCGCCGAAGACGGCGCCATCCTCGAAGAGGACTTCGGCATTGCGCCGCGCTACCTGTCCACCATCATGTCGCCCTGGGCGGCCAAGCGCCTGGCCGAGTACGGCGGCGACATCAGCCAGTTCCGCGTGGTCAAACTCTACCCATCGATCCTCAACCAGATCGCCGTGGCCAAGACCGAACCGGGCGATGAAAACAACCAGGACATCTCCGCCCTGGTCGGCAAGGTCGATATCCGCAAGCTGGAGGAATTCCCGCAGAACGATGCCGACGCCTACAGCTATTCCGGCGCCCTGTGCCGCTCCAACCAGGGCCTGATGGAGTTCGTCGAGATGTTCAAGGCGCCGATCAAGGTGCTGCATCCGTTGCTGACGGCCACCCAGGAAGGCAACTACAACAGCACCGAGGGCCTGGGCGCGATTCCCTTTATGGGCATCCTGCTGGCCCACTCCAACGAGTCCGAGTGGCACAGCTTCCGCAATAACAAGAACAACGAGGCCTTTATCGACCGCATCTACATCGTCAAGGTGCCCTACTGCCTGCGCGTCAGCGACGAGATCAAGATCTACGAGAAGCTGCTGTTTAACAGCTCCCTGGCCAATGCCCATTGCGCCCCCGACACCCTGAAGATGCTCGCCCAGTTCTCGGTGCTGAGTCGCCTCAAGGAGCCGGAGAACTCCAACGTCTACTCGAAGATGCGCGTGTATGACGGGGAAAACCTCAAGGACACCGACCCCAAGGCCAAATCGCTGCAGGAGTACCGCGACAGCGCCGGCGTCGACGAGGGCATGAACGGCCTGTCGACCCGCTTCGCCTTCAAGATCCTGTCCAAGGTGTTCAACTTCGACCCCCACGAGATCGCCGCCAACCCGGTGCATCTGCTGTATGTGCTGGAGCAGCAGATCGAGCAGGAGCAATTCCCCGCCGAGGTGCGCGAACGCTACCTGCGCTACCTGAAGGAATACCTGGCACCGCGCTACATCGAGTTTATCGGCAAGGAAATCCAGACCGCCTACCTGGAGTCCTACAGCGAATACGGGCAAAACATCTTCGACCGCTATGTGCTGTACGCCGACTTCTGGATTCAGGATCAGGAATACCGCGACCCGGAAACCGGCGAGATTCTCAACCGCGTGGCCCTCAACGAGGAACTTGAAAAAATAGAGAAGCCGGCCGGGATCAGCAATCCGAAGGATTTCCGCAACGAAATCGTCAACTTCGTCCTGCGTGCCCGCGCCAACAACAATGGCAAGAACCCAACCTGGCTGAGCTACGAGAAGCTGCGGGTGGTGATCGAGAAGAAGATGTTCTCCAACACCGAAGACCTGCTGCCCGTGATCAGCTTCAACGCCAAGGCCAGCAAGGAGGACCAGCAAAAACACAACGACTTCATCACCCGCATGGTCGAGCGTGGCTACACCGAGAAACAGGTGCGCCTGCTCTCCGAGTGGTACCTGCGGGTGCGCAAGTCGCAGTAAGCGACCGGTCGTTGTTGCCGCCAGGTGGCCTGAGCGCCGCCTGGGGCATCCGTCTGCCCGGCACGCGGGTTCAGAGGAGTTGCCATGAGCTATGTGATAGACCGCCGCCTGAACGGCAAGAACAAGAGCACGGTGAACCGCCAGCGCTTTCTGCGGCGTTACCGCGAGCACATCAAAAAGGCCGTCGAAGAGGCCGTCAGTCGCCGCTCGATCACCGACATGGAGCACGGCGAGCAGATCAGCATTCCCGGCCGGGATACCGACGAGCCGGTGCTGCACCACGGTCGCGGCGGTAAGCAGACGGTGGTGCATCCCGGCAACAAGGAGTTCGTCAGCGGCGAGCACATCACCCGCCCCAGCGGCGGAGGCAGCGGCAAGGGCGCCGGCAAGGCCAGCAACTCCGGCGAGGGCCTCGACGAGTTCGTGTTCCAGATCACCCAGGAGGAGTTTCTCGACTTTATGTTCGAGGACCTGGAGCTGCCCAACCTGGTCAAACGCCATCTGACCGGCAGCGAAACCTTCAAGACCGTGCGCGCCGGCATCAGCAATGACGGCAATCCCGCGCGGATCAACATCGTCCGCACCTTGCGCTCGGCCCACGCCCGGCGCATCGCCCTGTCCGGCAGCAGCCGGGCCAAACTGCGCAGCTGCATGGCCGAACTGGAGCGCTTGTTGCGCGAAGAACCGGACAATTTCGACGACATTCGCCTGCAAGAAGAGCAAATCAGTCAGTTACGCGCGCGCATCAAGCGGGTGCCCTTTCTCGACACCTTCGACCTCAAGTACAACCTGCTGGCCAAGCAGCCCAGCCCCAGCTCGAAGGCCGTGATGTTCTGCCTGATGGACGTGTCCGGCTCCATGACGCAAACCACCAAGGACATTGCCAAGCGCTTTTTCATCCTCCTTTACCTGTTCCTCAAGCGCAGCTACGACAAGATCGAGGTGGTGTTTATTCGCCACCACACCAGCGCCAAGGAGGTCGACGAGGAGGAGTTTTTCTATTCCCGCGAGACCGGCGGCACCATCGTCTCCAGCGCCCTGAAACTGATGCAGGAGATCATGGCCGAACGCTACGCGCTCAACGAATGGAACCTCTACGCCGCCCAGGCCTCCGACGGCGACAACTGGAACGACGACTCCCCGGTGTGCCGCGACATCCTGCTCAAGCAGATCATGCCGTTTATGCAGTATTTCACCTACGTCGAGATCACCCCGCGCGAACACCAGGCGCTGTGGCTCGAATATGAACAGGTTGGCGAGGCCTTCCCCGACAACTTCGCCCAGCAGCAACTGGTCAATGCCGGTGATATTTACCCGGTGTTTCGCGAACTCTTTCAACGGAGGCTGGCGACATGAACCCGCGCAAAACGCCCGGCGAACGGGCCGCACAGCCCCTGTCCACGGGCTCGGAATGGACCTTCGAGCTGATTCGCAGCTACGACCGCGAGATCGCCCGCCTGGCCAAACGCTATGCCCTGGACACCTACCCAAACCAGATCGAAGTCATCACCGCCGAGCAGATGATGGACGCCTACGCCTCCGTCGGCATGCCGCTGGGCTATCACCACTGGTCCTACGGCAAGCACTTTCTCAGCACGGAGAAGTCCTACAGCCGCGGGCAAATGGGCCTGGCCTACGAAATCGTGATCAACTCCGACCCGTGCATCGCCTACCTGATGGAAGAAAACACCATCTGCATGCAAGCCCTGGTGGTGGCCCACGCCTGCTACGGGCATAACAGCTTCTTCAAGGGCAACTACCTGTTCCGCACCTGGACCGACGCCAGCTCGATCATCGACTACCTGCTGTTCGCCAAGCAGTACATCGGCCAATGCGAGGAGCGCCACGGCATCGACGCCGTCGAGGAACTGCTGGATTCCTGTCACGCCCTGATGAACTACGGCGTCGATCGCTACAAGCGCCCCTACCCGATCTCCGCCGAGGAAGAACGCCAGCGCCAGCAGGACCGCGAGGAGCACCTGCAAAAGCAGATCAACGACCTCTGGCGCACCATCCCGAAAGGCGCGAGCAAGGGTGCCGACAAGGACAACGCACGCTTCCCCGCCGAACCCCAGGAAAACATCCTGTATTTTCTGGAAAAGCACGCGCCCCTGCTCGAACCCTGGCAACGCGAAGTGGTGCGCATCGTGCGCAAGATCTCGCAGTATTTTTACCCGCAACGCCAGACCCAGGTGATGAACGAGGGCTGGGCCTGCTTCTGGCACTACACCCTGATGAACGACCTGTATGACGAAGGCCTGGTCACCGACGGCTTTATGCTGGAATTCCTCCAGTACCACACCGGGGTGATCGCCCAGCCGGGCTTCGACAGCCCCTACTACAGCGGCATCAACCCCTACGCCCTGGGCTTTGCCATGTACCGCGACATCCGCCGGATCTGTGAAGAACCCACCGAAGAGGATCGCCTGTGGTTCCCCGAGATTGCCGGCAGCGACTGGCTGGCCACCCTGAAATTCGCCATGCAGAGCTTCAAGGACGAGAGTTTTATCCTGCAGTACCTGTCGCCCAAGGTGATCCGCGACTTCAAGCTGTTCAGCATCCTCGACGACGACCGCCGCGACGACCTGCTGGTGCCCGCCATCCACGATGAACACGGCTACCGCAGCATCCGCGAGCTACTCGCCGCGCAATACAACCTGGGCAACCGCGAACCGAATATCCAGATCTGGAGCATCGACCGTCGCGGCGACCGCTCCCTGACCCTGCGCCACCAGCAGCACGAGCGCAAACCCCTGGGCGAATCCAGCGAAGAGGTGCTCAAGCACCTGCACCGCCTGTGGGGTTTCGATATTCACCTGGAAAGCCGCCAGGGCGAACAACTGATCAGCACCCTGCATGTGCCGCCCAAGAACGACGGCGAGCAGCCACGCCTGGAACTGAGCATGCCGCCGATTTGAGCGATGCCGGCAAGGCCTGCTGCGAATCGCCTTAACTCGACCAGAGCAGAGGTTAAAACTCCCGCCCCAGGCGCTATGCTGCAGCCCTGATCAAGGAGTTCCCATGCAGATTTACAAAGTCGGCGGCGCCGTGCGCGACCGCCTGCTCGGCCAACCGGTCAGCGACATCGACTGGCTGGTGGTTGGCGCCACGGTTGCACAGATGCTGACCCAGGGCTTTCGCCCGGTCGGTGACGACTTCCCGGTGTTTCTCCACCCGCACACCGGCGAGGAATACGCCCTCGCCCGCACCGAGCGCAAATCCGGCCAGGGCTATGGCGGCTTCACCTTCTTCGCCAGCCCGGACGTCAGCGTCGAAGACGACCTGATTCGCCGCGATCTGACCATCAACGCCATGGCCGAAGACGCCCAGGGCCAGTTATACGACCCCTACGGCGGCCAGCGCGACCTCGACGCGCGCCTGCTGCGCCATGTCTCCCCGGCCTTCGCCGAAGACCCGCTGCGGGTGCTGCGCGTCGCCCGTTTTGCCGCCCGCTATGCACCGCTCGGTTTCCGGGTGGCCGAGGAAACCCTGGCGTTGATGCGCCAACTCAGCGAGTCCGGTGAATTGCAGGCGCTGACCGCCGAACGCAGTTGGAAGGAAATCTCCCGTGCCTTGATGGAACCGCGTCCCGATGTGTTTATCCAGGTGCTGCGCGACTGCGGCGCCCTGGCCGAACTGTTGCCGGAAGTCGATGCGCTGTTCGGCGTGCCGCAAGCCGCCCTGCATCACCCGGAGGTCGACAGCGGCGTGCATGTGCTGATGGTTCTGCAGCAATGCGCCGCCCACGCCCAACCGCTGACCGTGCGCTGGGCCTGCCTGCTGCATGACCTGGGCAAGGGCAGCACGCCGCCAGCCGAATGGCCGCGGCATATCGCCCACGAAATGCGTGGTCTGAAGCAGGTGCGGGCGGTCAATGCGCGCTACAAGGCCCCCAAGGACTGCCAGGAACTGGCCCTGTTGGTGTGTGAGTACCACACCCACGGCCATCGCGCCCTGGAGCTGAAAGCCTCGACCCTGCTCGAGTTATTGCAGAATTTCGACGCCTATCGCCGCCCGCAGCGCTTCGTCGAATTTGTCGCCGCCTGCGAGATGGATGCCCGCGGCCGCCTCGGCTTCGAGCAGCGCGACTACCCGCAAGCCGCCTACCTGCAAGGCGCCATGCAGGCCGCCCGCGAGGTGGCCGTGCAGCCGCTGCTAGAGCAAGGGATTCAGGGCGCGGAGTTGGGCGAGGCACTCAAGCGCGAACGCCTGAAAGCACTCAAGGCGTACAAGACCCGCGCACAACCCGCATAAACGGCGCCGAACAAGGTCCGAGCGACGCACTGTAGGAGCGAGCTTGCTCGCGATCAAGACAACCGCAAAGCAGCGCAAGGCCGCAGCCACTCGCGGCGGCCTACGGCATTCCACGGCCCATATGAGTCACAGGCTCGCACCTACACGGGTGTCGGATAGTCCAATAACAGCTGCGCCGGGGTCAGCTCGTGGCCGCGCCACTGGAAGGCGATCGGTTGCAACTGCTGCGCAATCTGCGCCGTTTGCCACAAGTCGGCAAAGCTGCGCTGCACGCCGGGGTGCAGCACCTGCGGCGCATGCAGCGCCAACGGCCAAAGCACAAAGGCATTTTTGAGGATTTCCGCTCGCGGCAGGATCAGGCCGTCGAAATCGCCCACTTGCTGGCCATACAGCAACACATCGATATCCAGCGGCAGGCCCTTGCGGCCGGGGGCGTAGCGGCCATTGTCGGCCTCGATCAGCTTGAGTCGCCGATCCAGCTCGGCCAGCGGCAAATCGGTCTCGCCGGACACCACCAGATTGAAGAATGGGCCGCTGTTGATACCCACCGGCGCACTCTCGAACACCGGCGAGCACTGCAGCGCGTCGATAAAGTCGGCCAAGGCATCGAGCCCGGCGCACAGGTGCCGCTCGCGCTCGATATTGCTACCCAGGCCGAGAAAAATCCGTGTCACAGGCATCCGCGCTCGATCTCCACGCCCACGCCACTGGCGGCCGGCACGGCGCCGGGCTTGGTCAGTTTGAGGCGCAGCCAGGGAATCTGAAATTCGTCCAGCAACAGCGCCGCCAGGCGTTCGGCGAAGGTTTCCACCAGGATAAATTGCGCGTCCTGGGCAAAGGCCTGGATGCGCGCCGAGACCGTGGCGTAATCCAGCGCCAGGCTCAGATCATCGTCGGCCGCCGGCTTGCGGTTGTCCCAGGCGAAGCTCAAGTCCAGGCGCAGGCACTGGCGAATCTCGCGCTCCCAGTCGTAGGCGCCAATCACCGTATCGACCTCCAGCCCCTCGATAAACACTCTGTCCACGTACCCAGCTCCAGCACGACAAGGGCGCCATGCGCCGTTAGAATCGGGGCTTACCCGCCCCGGAATGGAAACCATGTTTTGGCTCTTGGCGCTCCTCGCCTACCTGCTCGGCTCCTTGTCGTTTGCCATCCTGCTCAGTCGCCTGGCGGGCGGCCCCGACCCCCGTGACGGCGGCTCGGGCAACCCCGGCGCCAGCAACATGCTACGCCTGGCGGGGAAAAAACTGGCCATCCTCACCCTGCTCGGTGATGTGAGCAAAGGCCTGCTGCCAGTATTGGTGGCGGCGGCCTGGCACTTCAACATCCAGCAACAAGCCTGGATCGGTCTGGCCGCCGTGGTTGGCCACCTCTACCCGGTGTATTTTCGTTTCCGCGGCGGCAAGGGCGTGGCCACCGCCGCCGGCATGCTCCTGGGCCTCTATCCGCCGGCCGCCTTACTGGCGGTGAGCGCCTGGCTGCTGAGCTTTCAGCTGACCCGCATCAGCTCCCTCGCGGCGCTGATCGCCACACCGCTGACCCTGCCACTACTGGCCTGGCAACAACCTGGCGCCCTGCTGCCCATGAGTGCGCTGTGCGGGCTGATTGTCTGGCGCCACCGCGGCAATTTACGCGACCTGTTCGCCGGGCGCGAACGGCATTTTTGACTGATCAACCTGCAGCGCGCTCATAACGGCAACAACTGCTCCATCGGCCAACGCGCCTGCACCGCAATCGCCGGGCCGTCCTGCTGCCCGGCCAGCAGGCGCTGGCAGCCCGCGTAGGCGATCATCGCGCCGTTATCCGTGCAAAACCGTGGCCGCGCGTAGAAAACCTGCCCGCCGAGGCCCTTGAGCATCTTCTCCAGGCTGCTGCGCAAGGCCTGATTGGCACTCACCCCGCCGGCGATCACCAGGCTCTTCAAGTGCGTGTGTTTCAGCGCGCGCTTGCATTTGATGGTCAGGGTTTCCACCACCGCCTGCTGAAACGCCAGGGCGATGTCGCAACGCAACTGCTCGTCAGCCTCGCCACCCGTGCGCTGTTGCTGCCAGGTGTTGAGGGCAAAGGTCTTCAAACCGCTGAAGCTGAAGTCCAGCCCCGGCCGATCGGTCATCGGCCGCGGGAAGACCAACCGTCCAGGCACGCCACGTTCAGCCAGACGCGCAATCTCCGGGCCACCCGGATAGACCAGCCCGAGCATCTTGGCGGTCTTGTCGAAGGCCTCGCCAGCCGCATCGTCCAGCGACTCGCCGAGCAGGGCGTAACGACCGATGCCATCCACCCGCACCAACTGGGTATGGCCGCCCGACACCAACAAAGCGACGAACGGAAACTGCGGCGGCTGCTCCTCGAGCATTGGCGCCAGCAAATGACCTTCCATGTGGTGTACGCCCAGCGCCGGAATCTCCCAGGCAAAGGCCAGCGCCTGGGCACACGAAGCGCCCACCAGCAAGGCCCCGACCAGGCCGGGGCCGGCGGTATAGGCAATCGCGTCAATGTCCTGCGCCGTACGCCCGGCCTCCTCCAGCACCTGGCGAATCAACGGCAGCATGCGCTTGACGTGATCGCGCGAGGCCAACTCCGGCACTACGCCGCCGTAGGCACGGTGCAAATCAATCTGACTGAACAGCGCATCGGCCAGCAGACCGCGCTCACTGTCGTATAAGGCGACGCCGGTTTCGTCGCAGGAAGTCTCTAATCCCAGCACTAGCATGGGTTTGCGCCTTTAAGGGTGGGCAAAATCGAAGGCGCGCATGATAATGCCCGCCCCCGGCACCGACCAGCGGTTTTCGATCAGAGGCTTTGCATTCCTCGCGCCAAGGGGTTAACATCCGCAACCCTTAAAAACCGACGTTCTCCCGTGCCATTTGCCAGGAGTGCGTTCACCATCGGTACATTGTGAAGGTAAGCCCTGGATGCCAGCCGTCAAAGTTAAAGAGAACGAACCCTTCGACGTAGCTCTGCGTCGCTTCAAGCGCTCCTGCGAAAAAGCCGGTGTACTGGCTGAAGTGCGCAGCCGCGAATTCTACGAAAAGCCCACCTCCGAGCGTAAGCGCAAGGCAGCAGCCGCTGTTAAGCGTCACGCGAAGAAAGTGCAGCGCGAACAGCGCCGTCACGTGCGCATGTACTAAGTTACACGCCGCACCGCTAGCGCTTCAGCACAATGCCCGACCTCGGTTGGGCATTGCGTTTTTTACCGAACAGCACTCCGCTTCGCAGATTCGCGAATGGCCGGAGTTTTTTTGTTTTACCCGCCCGCCCAGTCATCGCCCTCGAGCAGTATCCTGACCCCCTATGGCCGGCCTGATTCCCCAATCGTTTATCGACGACCTCCTCAACCGCACCGATATTGTCGACGTGGTGAGCTCGCGCGTGCAGCTAAAAAAAGCCGGCAAGAATTACAGCGCCTGCTGCCCGTTCCACAAGGAGAAAACCCCCTCCTTCAGCGTCAGCCCCGATAAACAGTTCTACTACTGCTTCGGCTGCGGCGCCGGCGGCAACGCCCTCGGCTTTATCATGGACCATGACCACCTGGACTTCGTCCAGGCCGTGGAAGACCTGGCCAGGCAAGCCGGCATGGAAGTGCCGCGCGAGGAAAGCGGCCGTCCGCACACGCCGCGCCAGCCCACCGACTCGCCGCTGTATCCGCTATTAACCGCCGCCGCTGAGTTCTATCGCCAGGCCCTGAAAAGCCATCCGACTCGCAAGGCCGCCGTCGATTACCTGAAAGGCCGCGGCCTGTCCGGTGAAATCGCCCGCGACTTCGGCCTCGGCTTCGCCCCACCGGGCTGGGACAATCTCTACAAGCACCTGGGCGGCGACAGCCTGGCGCAGAAGCACCTGATCGACGCCGGCCTGCTGGTGGAAAACGCCGAGAACCCAGAGAAGGTCAAACGCTACGACCGCTTCCGCGACCGGGTTATGTTTCCGATCCGCGACAGCCGCGGGCGCATCATCGCGTTCGGCGGCCGAGTGCTGGGCGATGAAAAACCCAAGTATTTGAACTCCCCGGAAACCCCGGTGTTCCACAAGGGCCAGGAACTCTACGGCCTGTATGAGGCGCGCCAGAGCAATCGCCATCTCGATGAGATCATGGTGGTCGAGGGCTACATGGATGTGATCGCCCTGGCCCAGCAAGGCCTGCGCAACGCCGTCGCCACCCTCGGCACCGCCACCAGCGAAGAACACCTCAAGCGCCTGTTTCGCATCGTACCCAACGTACTGTTCTGCTTCGACGGCGACTCGGCTGGCCGCAAGGCCGCCTGGCGCGCCCTCGAAGCGACCCTGCCGAGCCTGCAGGACGGTCGCCGCGCACGCTTTCTGTTCCTACCCGAAGGCGAAGACCCCGACACCCTGGTGCGCGCCGAAGGCACCGACGCCTTTCGCGCCCGGATCATCCAGCAAGCCCAGCCGCTGGCCGACTATTTCTTCCAGCAACTGACCCAGGAAGCCGACCCGCGCTCGCTGGAAGGCAAGGCCCACCTGATGACCCTGGCCGCCCCGCTGATCGACAAGATCCCCGGCGCCAACCTGCGCACCCTGATGCGCCAGCGCCTGAGCGAAATTACCGGCCTCAGCAGCGACAGCAACCCCAGCCCGGCACCTCGCAGCACACCGGCCAGCCAACCCAGCGTCGCGCCCGACTACCCGGACGACGGCAGCATCAGCACCAGCCAGCACGACAGCCCGCCGGACTATGGCGACATCGCCGACTACGCCCACTACATCGAACCGCCTGCCGCCTTCGAGCCACAAAAACCCTGGAGCAAAGGCGAGGGCAAGCGCGACTACAAAGACAAACCCTGGAAAAAGGCCGGCCGCGACGAGCAAGCGCGCGCGCCGCGCAAGCCGGTCAGCGTTGAATCGCCAATCCTCACCGCCCTGCGCACCCTGCTGCATCACCCGGCACTGGCGCACAAAGTTGAGGACGTCAGCCACTTCGCCGCCGAAGACGACACCTACGCCCAACTGCTGGTCGCCCTGCTCGGCGCCCTGCAAAAGACCCCCAAGCTGCGCAGCCTGCAACTGATCGCCCGCTGGCACGGCACAACGCAGGGCCGCCTACTCCAAGCGCTGGCAGAAAAGGAATGGCTGATAGACCAGGACAATCTTGAAAAGCAGTTCTACGACACCATTACTACACTTGCTCACAACCAACTACGCAAGCAGCGCGAAAAACTACTGCACACGGTTATGCAAAAAAGCCCCGGCGAGCTCACGCCAGAAGAGAAAACACTGCTGAGAGAACACTTCAGCCTCCCCTCCGGCAACAGCGAAAAGAGTCCAACTGGCGCCTGAGCCCATTAATCAGGTATAATCCGCGGCTTGTTTTTTGCCCGCCAAGACCTTCAATGGATAGGGTGTTATGTCCGGAAAAGCGCAACAACAGTCCCGCCTCAAAGAGTTAATCAGCCGTGGTCGTGAGCAGGGTTACCTGACTTATGCGGACGTCAACGACCATCTGCCGGAAGAAATCTCCGATCCGGAACAGGTCGAAGACATCATCCGCATGATTAACGACATGGGCATCAACGTATTCGAAACCGCCCCGGATGCCGACGCCCTGCTTCTGGCCGAAGCCGATACCGACGAAGCCGCCGCCGAAGAAGCAGCCGCCGCCCTGGCCGCCGTAGAAACCGACATTGGCCGCACCACGGATCCCGTGCGCATGTACATGCGTGAAATGGGCACCGTGGAGCTCCTCACCCGCGAAGGCGAGATCGAAATCGCCAAACGCATCGAGGAAGGTATCCGCGAAGTGATGGGCGCTATCGCCCACTTCCCAGGCACCGTTGACGGCATCCTGGCCGAATACGCCCGCGTCACCACCGAAGCCGGTCGCCTGACCGACGTCTTCAGCGGCTATATCGACCCGGATGACGGCATTCCGCCGCCGCCCGAAGCCGAGCCCGTCATCGAAATCGCCCCAGTGGCCGACAAAGCCGATGACGAAGAAGAAAAAGAAGGCGCCGAGGAAGAGGAAGAGGTCGAAACCGGCCCCGATCCAGAAATCGCCCGCCAGCGTTTCGGCGCCGTAGCCGAGCAGCTGGAAAAAACCAAAAAGGCCCTGAAGAAGCACGGTCGCGGCAGCAAGCAAGCGGTTGCCGAACTGCTCGCCCTGGCCGAACTGTTCATGCCGATCAAACTGGTGCCGAAGCAATTCGACGTACTGGTGGTCAAGGTGCGCAGCGCCCTGGAGCGCATCCGCGCCCAGGAACGCGCCATCATGCAACTCTGTGTGCGTGACGCACGCATGCCCCGCGCCGACTTCCTGCGCCTGTTCCCAGGCAATGAAATCGACGAAAGCTGGAGCGACGCTCTGGCCAAAGGCAAAAGCAAGTACGCCGAAGCTATCGGTCGCGTACAACCGGACATCCAGCGCTGCCAGCAAAAGCTGATCGCCCTGGAAGCCGAATGCAGCCTGACCATCGGCGAAATCAAAGACATCAACCGGCGCATGTCGATCGGTGAGGCCAAGGCCCGCCGCGCGAAGAAAGAGATGGTGGAAGCCAACTTGCGTCTGGTGATCTCGATCGCCAAGAAGTACACCAACCGCGGCCTGCAGTTCCTCGACCTGATTCAGGAAGGCAACATCGGCCTGATGAAAGCGGTGGACAAGTTCGAATACCGCCGCGGCTACAAGTTCTCGACCTATGCCACCTGGTGGATTCGTCAGGCGATCACTCGCTCGATCGCCGACCAGGCGCGCACCATCCGTATCCCGGTACACATGATCGAAACGATCAACAAGCTCAACCGCATCTCCCGCCAGATGCTCCAGGAGATGGGCCGCGAGCCGACCCCGGAAGAGCTGGGTGAGCGCATGGAAATGCCCGAGGACAAAATCCGCAAGGTATTGAAGATCGCCAAAGAGCCGATCTCCATGGAAACCCCAATCGGCGACGACGAAGACTCCCACCTGGGCGACTTCATTGAAGACTCCACCATGCAATCGCCGATCGACGTGGCGACCGTGGAAAGCCTCAAGGAAGCCACCCGCGAAGTCCTCGGCGGCCTCACCGCGCGCGAAGCCAAGGTACTGCGCATGCGCTTCGGCATCGACATGAACACCGACCACACCCTTGAGGAAGTCGGCAAACAGTTCGATGTAACCCGCGAACGTATCCGCCAGATCGAAGCCAAGGCACTGCGCAAGCTACGCCACCCGTCACGCAGCGAGCATCTACGCTCCTTCCTCGACGAGTAACAGCAAAACCCCCAGCCCCGGCTGGGGGTTTTGCATTACGCCACTGGAAACCCCCGCAACCACCAGATAATTCCCCTGCGCACCGCGTTCCGTTGGCGCAAGCGCCAGGGCCTCGTTATAATCGCCCCGCTTTCTGGGGCCTGTAGCTCAGTTGGTTAGAGCAGAGGACTCATAATCCTTTGGTCCACGGTTCAAGTCCGTGCAGGCCCACCATACGAAACAAAGAGTTAGGCCAGCATTCGTGCTGGCCTTTTTCTTTTCTGGCTTCGAAAAATATTTTTGGTCACCGTATTGCGTACCGTTTCATTTTTGCTGCTACGGAACGCAACAAGCGCTTTAGTCGTGAGGCCATACGCCCGTTCTTCGAGTTGCTGGGCGAGCGTTGCCGGCAAATCGAAGCGGTGGCGATGGACATGAGCTGTACGACCAACAAACCGTCCACAGTCCATGGACTGTGGACGGAGAGCCGAATAGCGCCATGTATTGGCTCACCGCCTAAGCAACCACATCTTCTCTATCAGTAAGCCTTTTGCTTTGGCGTCAAAACCCCAGGCTTGAAGGGTCGGTGAATACTTACGCCCATTTACCCTTACTTTCGGTACTATCCGAAAGATCGAAGGATTACGGAAAGTTGAGAGATGGACTTCACCCCGATCATCGCCCAGGTCTGGGGCACGTTTAGCTGGTTTATCCCGCTGATGCTGCTGGTTGGCCTGCTCAAGTCGCCCTGGGCCAAGGGCCATATTGGCGAACTCCTAGTAAGGCTGTTTGCCCATTGGCAGCTGGATAAGCAGACCTACCGCCGCCTGCACAACGTCACCCTGGGCACCCCGGACGGCACCACCCAGATCGACCACGTATTTCTCTCACCCTACGGCATCTTCGTGCTGGAAACGAAGAACATGAGCGGCTGGATCTTCGGCAGCGAGAAGCAGGCGCAGTGGACGCAGAAGCTCTACAAACGCACCTTCAAATTCCAGAACCCGCTGCGGCAGAACTACAAGCACCTCAGAGCACTGGAAGCCACCCTTGGCGTGAACCCCGAGCACCTGCACTCAGTCATCACCTTTGTCGGCGGCAGCACCTTCAAAACCGAAGTGCCGACCAACGTGACCCAGGGCATCGGCTTTATCCGCTATATCAAGTTATTCCAGCAGCCGGTATTCAGCGAGTCTGAAGTCGACGCCATGCTGCACGCCCTGCAAACCGGCCGCCGCGCGCCGACCCTCGCTACGCACCGCGAGCATGTGCAAAACCTCAAGCGTCGTAGCGATCCCACAGCGGAGCGGCAATGCCCGAAATGCGGCAGTGCCCTAGTTATTCGCACCCGTAAAACAGGGACCAATGCCGGCCAACAATTCTGGGGCTGCTCAACCTTCCCCAAATGCCGCACCGTGCAAAACCTCTGACACCCTCTAGTGATACGCAGGATGCTCATCATGCAGTCAATCAAACACCGTTTACTGGCCATCGCCTTAACAGCCATCAGCCTTAGCGTGAGCGCGGCAGACGATGGCTACAGCGCAACCTACACCCGCTGCATGGATGCCTCCGGCGGCGTGACCATGAATATGCTCGATTGCATGGGCAGCGAAACCGAGCAGCACGACGCCCGCCTAAATCAGAACTACAAGGCCGCCATGCAGGCGCTGAATAAAGGCCAGCAAAACCAACTGCGGGACGCCCAGCGCCTATGGCTCAAGTTTCGCGAGGCCGACTGCGCTCTGCTCGGCAGCCTCACGGGCGGCAGCATCGACCGCATTAACAGCGCTTCGTGCTTTCTGGATATGACTAAACAGCGCGCCGATGACATTGCGCGATTGACCGAGCCCAGCCTGTGACTGGACGACAGATATCCGAAAATAAATCTGTCCCCTTTTCGCACCATCATTGTCGATATCCTTAAATCCAAAGATTTTTCTGACCAATTCAGAACAATCGTGGAAGAAGTCGGGGGCCTGGATTGATATGAGTGACACAACAACGCTATCGGCCGAAGAACGCAAGGCAGCCTGGGCCGATATAAAGTTTCGCTTGGAGTATGCAAAACAGAAGGTCGCGTTCAAAACCTTCGAAGCGTATTTCATGAAAGGTAAGGAGCCCAATCTGGACCCAATGAAGGATGACCCTATCCCATTGGTGTATCGCCTTTGGCTTTCTCACGACCAGAGTCTCGAAGCCTGGGTGGCGATCACCGAGCGATTCTTGGCCGGGCCAGAGGCGTGGACTACCCATGTCAGCATTGAGCCAACCGGTGATGGCCTATCGTGGAAAGAACTGAACAAAGGCCATGTGTGGGGCTGGCAGATCGATAGAAGCCTGGCCGATTCCTACACGATTCTGGTGCAGAACGCCGGCGCCCGACACTATGACGGTAGCGAGCCGTACGCGGGTTCAGATGTAATTCCACCGCTAGGTTTTATGGGTGGCAGTGAAAAAAGAATCTACCAATTCCTCAACGGCCAGATTCCAGGCAGTGAACATCTGCTCTATCAAGGTAAAAAACTGTTCGATCCAGCCTTTAACTTTGGGCATATCTATTACGACGACACCTGCCGTTGGCTGGACGGCAGCAGGCCTTCCAATACCTACTGTCTGTATAACTACATGGGCCCCGTGTGGTTTCGCAGCATGACGGCGGCTTACATGCGTGACATACAGCAGAGCGAGGCGATTCAGTTCTACCTGAGTTGTTTTCTGGTTCTGGTTGAGCGTTATCCCGAGCAGGGTGTTGATACCGAGCGTGCGGCATATTGCAGCGAACTGCGTCAGTTGCTAAACGCCGGCCCGTTGCTGGAGCCGCTGAATACCCTGTGGGAGCATGCCAAGTGCAACCGCGACCGTGTTGATCTGAACGCCTATATGCAGGACGAGCCGTTTTATATCGGTGAATTTTGATCCTGCTGGTCAATGTCGTTGGAAATGCATCGTGGCGGGCTTCTTCGGAAGGGGTCGCGATAAGCGCTAAAGAGTTCGGCGTGCGTGGACTCCCCCGGGAGCCCGACTGGCTCCTGGGGGAATCATTTGCGTTTTTACTACCTTGCAATCCCAGGTATTCAACTCGTATAAAGATGATGGCAGTGCCGTGGTTACGGATCTACGCGCACTTCCTGAACATGACCAAGCAACGCGCCGATGACCTTGCACGATTGACCGAACCCAGCCTGTGGCTGGAGGATCCCTCAGGGTCAGAGTCGATTTCCCCCGCATATCGCCTAATCATCGCGACCACCTGCGCTGGCCTGCGCGCGCAGTTACACCAAGCAGCCCAACACCCGCAGCCAGCTCACCGCGTTATATGCGCAGCGCACTCACAGCGCGGGTAGGCAAGCCGTCTTAAGGTCAGGGTCGACAGGCCAGCGCCGCTTGGCGATTTGACGCGCCAGCGCAGCGTCTAACCAGACGCGGATTATTGCCTGGCCGGGGAAATGGTCACGGCAAGAATGGCTAACAGCCCTATAGCCAATATCAATCTCCCCTCGCCCGGTTGAGCCGTCATCCTCTGCTAGCGTTGATCACAAACACATCACGGCCCACTCGACAGCGGCTGCGGGTGTAACCCAGGCCACGCTTCGCGATACACGACGGGGCGTATCCATTGCACAACTCTGAGAGGTTGATATGAATCCGAAAACCGCCAAAAGCGCCGGCCAATGCCCTGTCATGCATGGCGCCAACACTTCATCCGGGCAGTCGAATATGGCCTGGTGGCCGAATGCCCTGAACCTCGACATCCTGCACCAGCACGACAGCAAGACCAATCCGCTGGGGCATGATTTTGATTACCGCGAGGCGGTCAGAAGCCTCGATGTGGCGGCCCTGAAACGCGACCTCACGGCGCTGATGACCAACAGCCAGGACTGGTGGCCGGCGGACTGGGGCCACTACGGCGGGTTGATGATTCGCATGGCCTGGCACGCGGCCGGCTCTTACCGGGTAGCGGATGGGCGCGGCGGTGCCGGCACCGGCAACCAGCGTTTTGCGCCGCTGAACTCCTGGCCGGATAACGCCAACCTGGATAAAGCCCGGCGCCTGCTCTGGCCGCTGAAGAAGAAGTACGGCAACAAAATCAGCTGGGCCGACCTGATCGTGCTGGCCGGCACCGTGGCCTATGAGTCGATGGGCCTGAAGACCTTTGGTTTTGCCTTTGGCCGTGCCGACATCTGGCACCCCGAGCAGGACATTTACTGGGGCTCGGAGAAGCAATGGCTGGCCCCCAGTGGCAGCGAGGGCAGCCGCTATTCCGGCGAGCGGGACCTGGAGAACCCCTTGGCCGCAGTGATGATGGGGCTGATTTACGTCAACCCTGAAGGGGTCGATGGGCAGCCCGATCCGCTCAAGACGGCCCATGATATGCGCACGACCTTTGCCCGCATGGCGATGAACGATGAGGAAACCGTGGCCCTGACGGCCGGCGGGCACACCGTCGGCAAGGCTCACGGCAACGGCAGCGCCGCCAACCTCGGGCCGGCACCGGAGGCGGCGGCGGTCGAGGAGCAGGGCCTGGGCTGGAACAATCAGGTCGGTCGGGGCGTCGGCCGCGACACCGTGACCAGCGGCATCGAGGGCGCCTGGACCACCCATCCAACCCAATGGGACAACGGCTACTTCAAGCTGCTACTCGGCTATGACTGGTGGCTCGGCAAGAGCCCGGCCGGGGCCTGGCAGTGGGAGCCGGTAAACATCCGCGAAGAGGACATGCCGGTCGATGTGGAGAACCCGGCGCTGCGCTGCAAGCCGATAATGACCGACGCCGATATGGCATTAAAATTCGATCCGGCCTATCGCCAGGTCGCCGAGCGTTTCGCCGCGGACCAGGCCTACTTCAGCGAGGTGTTTGCCCGCGCCTGGTTCAAGCTGACCCATCGCGACATGGGCCCGAAGACCCGCTATATCGGCCCCGATGCACCGACCCAGGACCTGCTCTGGCAAGACCCCATTCCGGCCGGGCGCCGCGACTACGACGTGGCGGCGGTAAAGACCCAGATCGCCGCCAGCGGCCTGAGCTGCAGCGAGATGGTCTGCACCGCCTGGGACAGCGCCCGTACCTTCCGGGGCTCCGACATGCGTGGCGGGGCCAACGGCGCGCGCATTCGTCTGGCGCCGCAAAAGGACTGGCCAGGCAATGAGCCGGCGCGCCTGGCCAAGGTTCTCGGCGTACTCGAGGGCATCGCCACCGCCAACGGCGCCAGCCTGGCCGATGTGATAGTGCTGGCCGGCAACCTGGCGATCGAGCAAGCCGCCGCTGCGGCTGGGGTTGTGCTCAGCGTGCCGTTTACCGCCGGCCGTGGCGATGCCAGCCAGGACATGACCGATGTCGAGTCGTTCGCCGTGCTGGAGCCGCTGGCCGATGGCTACCGCAATTGGCTGAAGCAGGACTACGCCGTCAGCGCCGAAGAGCTGCTGCTCGATCGCACCCAGTTGCTGGGCCTGACCGCCCACGAAATGACCGTGCTGGTAGGCGGCCTGCGTGTCCTCGGCACCAACCATGGCGACAGCAAACACGGGGTATTCACCGACCGTGAAGGGCAGTTGAGCAACGACTTCTTCGTCAATCTGACCGACATGGCCAACACCTGGGTACCGATCGGGCGAAACCTCTACGAAATCCGTGAGCGCAAAACCGGCGCGGTAAAATGGACCGCCACCCGTGTCGACCTGGTGTTTGGCTCCAACGCAATCCTGCGTGCCTACGCCGAGGTCTACGCCCAGGACGACAACCACGAGAAGTTCGTGCGGGACTTCGTGGCCGCCTGGACCAAGGTAATGAACGCCGACCGCTTCGACCTCGGCTAAGCCCCGCCCCCGCGCGCCACAAGGCGTAGCGGGGGCTGTTTGGTACTCAGCAGAAATCCTCGATATACCACCAGTCGCACTACCCACAAGCACATCGCCAGCAAACCCAGGACGCGCGGCAAATCAACCGCGCGCGCTACACCTGAAAGTGGCGCAACTGCTCCGCCAGGCGCTCGGACAGGCCGTGCAAATCGGCGCTGGCTCGGCTCAAGGCCGAGACTCGCGCGGAGTTGTCGCTGTTCAGCCCGGCGATCCGGTTCACGCTGCGACTGACTTCTTCGGCCACCGAATGCTGCTCCTCGGCCGCCTGGGCGATATACAGGTTCATCTCGCGGATCAGGTTGACCTGGGTGCGGATCTGGTCCATCGAGGTCTGCACCGAGGCGGCCTCCTGGCCGGCCTGGCCCGCCTGGGAACGGCTAACCTGCATGCCGCTGACCACGTTCTGAGTCGATTGCTGCAGGCGCTGAATGATCGCCCGAATTTCTTCGGTGGATTGCCGGGTGCGGCCCGCCAGGGTGCGTACTTCATCGGCCACCACGGCAAAGCCACGGCCCTGATCACCGGCGCGGGCGGCCTCGATGGCGGCATTCAGGGCCAGCAGGTTGGTCTGCTCAGCAATGCTGTTGATCACCTCGATGACCTTACCGATGCTGGCGCTCTCATCGGCCAGCGATTCGATACGCCCGGCCACCTGCTCCACTTCGCTGACCAGTTGATGGATCACCTGATTGGCATGCCCGGCCAGGGTATAGCCCTGATCGGCATAACGCCCGGCCTCGTCGGTGGAGGTCGAGGTCTTGACCGCGTTGCCGGCCACCTCCTCGACCGCGCTGCTCATTTCGGTGATGGCGGTGGCGACCTGGTCCAGTTCGTTCTGTTGATCGCTGATGCCCAGGGCATTGGCCGCCGACAGGGTGTCGCAGGTCTCGGCAGTCTGCAGCACGCCGGCCACCAGCTCGTCGATATTGCGCACCATGCCCTGCAGCTTCTCGATAAAACGGTTGATGTTGCCTGCCAGGTCACCCATCTCGTCTTCACGGCTGATGCGCAGGCGTTGGGTCAGGTCACCCTCGCCCTGGGCCAGGTCGAAAACCGCCAGGTTCATGCGTTGCAGCGGGCGCATCACATTGCTGTGCAGCAACAGCATGAGCAAGCCGATGATGCACAGATCCAGCAGCACAATCTGGATCACGGTCTGCAGCAGCAGGCTATCCAGCTGCATGGCGATGCTCGTGTCATCGGTAAATACCAGCAACTGCGCCACCACGCTGCGCTCGCCATTCTCCTCATAGCTGATCTCATGGCTGCTGCGCAGGCTGTAGTTTTCCGGCTCTTGCAGGGTGGCGCTGATCTCGCCATCGGCCGTGCGCGCAAAGGCCGCAATCAGCTTGTCCTTGTTCTTTACCAGCAAGGCCTGCAGGCCCGGATCGGCCAGCTCAGACTTCAACGCGGCCTCGATAAAACCACTCTCGTAGTTCCACAACGGCCCCGGCAGGGACAACTGCAGGCGCGCCACCACCCGCGCCACCGCGGCGGCCTGCGCCTGGGTGCTTTGCGCCTTGGCCGTGCTGTAGTTGTAGCCGCCAAACAACAGGAGCAAGGCGCTGACCGACAGCGTGGTCAACAGGGCAATACGAAATTTCAGGCTGTTGATGCGCATGGCGGACTTCCTAACCGGGGCGATACGACGGACATCAAGATCTCAGCTAGTGATACTTGGCATTGAGCGCATCAATCACACCGTCCTTGCGCATGGCCTCGAGCGTGGCATTGAGCTTGTCGATCAGCTCATCCGGGGTGTCCTTGTTGAACGCCAGGCTCATCTGGGTTTCCCGGAAGGTGAACACCGCCTTGGGCGCCGGGGCCTTTTCCAGATTGGCCAGGTAAGGCCCCAGGTATTCGCCGGTCGCCCACAGCTCGATGCGCCCGGCGTCCAGCTTCTTGGCATTGGCCCGGTCGTTGGAGGCCAGTTGCAGCTTGGCAAACCCCTGGGCTGCCAGGTACTCGGCCGCCGCATCGCCGTTATAGCCGCCCACCGAATACTGCTTGGCCTGCTCCAGGCTGGTGATGCTCAAGGTCGAATCGGGCTTGGCGAAAAACACCCAGTTATTACTCACCAGCGGCCCAACCCACTTGAACAGAGCCTCCCGCTCAGGCGTGCGGGTGGTGGAGTAGAGGGCGGTGTTGGCCGTGCTTTGCGTCTGCTCATAGGCGCGCTTCCAAGGCAGCAGGGTAATTTTGTATTCCACCCCGGCACGCTTGAAGAGCTCCTCGACAATCTCGGTAGACAGCCCGCTGATCTTGTTGCCGTCACCCTGCATGTTGAACGGTGGATAGTCTTCGGTGAGCACCTCAAGGGGCGCGGCAAAGGCCGCGGAACAGCTCAAACTGATTGCCCACAGCAAACCCTGCCACGTTGTTTTGCCCGTCATGATCGTGCCCCTTGCGCTGATTGGAAGTCTTTATAGGTCTAGCAGCAATTCACCCACGCACCAGCACCGGGGGTCTGCATTACCCCCCTGGTGGCCGCCAGCCGCTGCGGCACGTGCTCAGTGGCTCGGCGTTAGCTGCGTCAGGCTGCTAGGGTGAATAGACACCCACCCGCGAGGACTGCGCCATGCATAAAGCTTCCGTCCTGTTGTTCTGTGTCAGCCTCACCGGCCTGTTTGCCGGCACGGCCGGTGCCGCCAGCATCAACCTCACCAGCCTCGACTGGCCGCCCTATACCGGCGACAAACTGGCCGGCCAGGGCGTCACCTCGCAGGTGGTCAAGGCGGTGCTGGAGCAGGCCGGGCACAGCGCCAGCTTCAAGTTTCTGCCCTGGCAACGGGCCGTCGACACCGCCCGCAGCGACCCGGCGTTCGTGGGCTACTTTCCCGAATATGCCGACCCCAGCAGCCCCTGCCTGTTTTCCGCGCCCATCGGCCACGGCCCCTTAGGCTTTGCCGAACAAACCGCCAAGCCCGTCACCTGGGGCAGCCTGGATGACTTGAAGAGCCGGAAAATCGGCACCGTCAGCGGCTATGTAAACACCGTGGAGTTCGACAAGATGGCCGCCGCCGGCCAACTCAAGATCGATGCCGCCAGTTCCGACGAACAAAACCTGCTGAAGCTGGCCAACGGCCGCATCGACCTGGCAGTGGTGGATCAGAACGTCATGCAGTACCTGCTGCAGACCAGCCCCAAGCTGCAATCGGCGGCCAGCAGCCTGCAGTTCAACGGCAAAATCCTGGAGGACAAGACCCTGCACGTCTGCTTCACCAACTCAGAGGCAGGCAAACAGGCGCTGGAAGCGTTCAATGCGGCGCTCAAACAGGTCGACGTGGAGAAGCTGGCCGCCCAGGCCGCGAAGTAGCGACCGGGCACCATCCGGCCTACGCACGCGCTGCTCCGGCAGCGCCAATGAGCGGATATTCTCAACAGCAAGCACTGATTTGTTTGACATATTTTACGGCCAAGGCACACTGAGCCACGGTTGCGTCGCCCTGCAGGCCCCACGCACAGGCGCCAAGGCCCCTGTGACACGCGCGGGGCAAACCCCAGAAGCTCAACGCACAAGGGTTGCCGCAAGGCAGGCGAAACCGGCAAAAACAGGAAGCACCGCGGCAACACAGGTACTTCCTGCACAGAAACGGCAGGCGCCGGCCTGCCCTAAGGTGACATATGTCCAACAACCACACTGGCAATACCCAGAACGCAACACGCAAACCCGTAGTCCTGATGTCCATGGGCGCCCAGGCGCGCAAAGGCCATGACTACCAAGTGATGACCAACAAGTACATGCGCCCCCTGGTCGAAATCTCTGGCTGCGTACCCCTGCTGGCACCCACCTGCTTCGGCACCGATGACCTTGAGCAATACCTGTCGATGGTCGATGGCGTCTACCTCACCGGCGCCGGCAGCAACATCGACCCGACGCTCTACGGTCAGGAAAACCTCACCCCGAGCAAGGCCCAGGACCGCGACCGCGACAACTTCGACCTGCCCCTGATTCACGCCGCACTGGCCAGGGGCCTGCCGATCTTCGGCATCTGCCGCGGCATGCAGGAAATCAACGTGGCCCTGGGCGGCGACATGCACCAGAAACTCTACGAAGTTGAGGGCATGAACGACCACCGCGAAGACGACACCACGCCCCCCGTCGAGCAATACGCCGAAGCCCACAGCATCCGCCTGGTGCCGGGCACCTGGCTGGCCGAGTTGCTGGGCCTGGAAGAAATTCCGGTCAACTCCCTGCACGGCCAGGGCATCAAGACCCTGGGCAAAGGCCTGGAAGCCCTGGCCCACGCCGAAGACGGGGTGATCGAAGCCATTCACCTGCCGCAAGCGCCGCAGTTCACCCTGGGCGTGCAATGGCACCCCGAGTGGCAAGCCTCAGAAAACCCGCAGTCCGTGCGCATCTTCGAGGCCTTCGGCGCGGCCTGCCGTAAGCGCGTCGCCGAGCAAAACGGCTAGCGGCAATCCGCGTTACGTAGGAGCCAGCGTGCTGGCGATGCTTGCTAGATCGCCAGCACGCTGACTCCTACGGGCATGCTCAACTACCAATCACCCCGCCGTCGAGTTTAGTGATCAGCACCGTGGTCGAGCGCGGGCGGGTTTTGCCGTCGCTGGCCGGGAAGCTGATGCCGGGGTGCTGGATATTCGCCCACATCGCCTTGCCATCCGGGCTCCAGGCCAGGCCGGTGATTTCGCAGCCGCGTGGGCCGACCAGAAAACGCCGCACCTCGCGACTGATTGGGTCGGCACAGAGCAATTGGTTGCAGCCCATGGCCTGCATAGCCGGCTCGGCATCGTCGTAGTCGGTTTGAATCCACAGGCGCCCGGCCGCATCAAACGCCACCCCGTCCGGTGAAGAAAACAGATCGCCATTGATGGTGCCGGTCAGGTTGGCCGGCACGGGCTGGCCATCCTTGCCCTTGGCGCCGCGCGGCTCGCCGGCGAGCAGGAACAATTCCCAGGTGAAGGTGGTGGCCGTCGGATCAGCGCCCTGTTCGTTGAAGCGCAGGATCTGCCCGTGCAGGTTGTTCGGCCGCGGGTTGGCCTTGTCCACCGGCTGCTTGTCGCCGCGCCCGTCGTTGTTGGTCAGGGTCACGTAGACCTCGCGGCTCTTGGGATGCACGGCGGCCCATTCCGGGCGGTCCATCGGCGTGGCACCGGCGCGGTCGGCGGCGGCGCGGGCGTTGATCAGCACCTCGGCCTGGCTGGGGAAGCCATGCTCGGCGCTCAGGCCGTTCTGCCCATGCTCCAGGGCCAGCCACTGGCCGCTGCCATCGGCGTTCAGCTTGGCCACATACAGGGTGCCGTGATCCAGCAGGTCGCGGCTGGCCTTGGGGTTGGCGGCATCATGGCGGCCGCTGGGGACGAATTTGTACAGGTACTCGCCCTTGGCATCGTCGCCGGAATAGAACGCCATGCGCCCGTCATCGCCCAGGCTCAGGGCCGCGCACTCGCGACTGAAACGGCCGAAGGCGGTGCGTTTGATCGGCTGCGCCTGTGGGTCGAAGGGATCGATTTCCACCACCCAGCCGAAGCGGTTGGGCTCGTTGACGTGGCCGCCGTGGGCCTGCTCCGGGTAGGGCGTGGCGTCGAAGCGCGGGTCGGCGGTTTCCCAGGCGTAGTTTTTACTGGTGCCGCTGCTGGCCAGGCCATAGCGCTTGTGCGCCACCCGCGCGACGTAATCGGCCGGGTCGCGGTTGATAAAGTAGTTGGGCCAGTTTTCCTCGCAGGTGAGGAAGGTGCCCCAGGGCGTGATGCCGGTGGCGCAGTTGTTCAGGGTGCCGAGCACCTCCAGGCCCTGGGGGTCGCTGGCGGTCTGCATCAGCGCATGGGCGGCCAGCGGGCCGGCCAGGCGGATCGGCGTGAGCATGCTGATACGGCGGTTGTAGGCCGAGTCCATGACCCGCTGCCATTGGCCGTCGGCACCCTTTTTCACCTCGATCACCGAGACGCCGTGGGCCGCCTGTTCTTTGCGCACCTCGTTGAGCGGCCGTGGCTGGCTTTGATCGATCTTGCCGGAGGGGTGCAGCGGCGGGTTGATGTACTCGTGGTTCATCACCAGCAGGCCACGCTCGCTTTCGCCGGGGAAGGCGAAGAAGTCCATGCCGTCGTGGTTGTCGCCGGCCTGCTTGAGCTGGGCCTGCCAGTCGTCGCTGGCGTCCGGGTTCCAGGCTGGAGCGCCCGCTTCCACCGGATCACCCCAGGAGAAGAACGGCACGGCGCGGTAACCCTCGGCCACCAGCACGCGGTCGAAGGCCGGATCGACCTGCACCGGCACGCCCTTGAAGTTCAGCAACGGGCTGGCGCTGGCCTTGCCGCAGGCGCTGATGCCACCGGCGAAGAAGCCCAGCGCGGCCAGGGTCAAACCGCCCTTGAGCACGTTGCGCCGGCTCGGGTTGAGCAGCTCGGCCAGCGGCGGATTGGCGCTGGGGTTGATGGCGATGTCGTCGTGGGCGTCCAGGCGGGCGTGGAACTGGCTGTGCTCGTTCATCAGGAAATCTCGATGGCTGTGAGTGGTGGCCCCGGATGGCATCCGGGCTACGGCCTGCACGGTCGCTGTAGGAGCAGGTCGGGGTTATTCGATGCGGTAGTGGAAGGTGTTCTTGACCCCGACCACGGCCACCGCCTGGCCGGCGACGATGCGCGGCTGGTAGCGGAAGGTCTTGGCTGCCGCCAGGGACGGGCGCACGAACAGCGGATGGCAGTCGCCAGCCACCTGCGGATCGGCCACCCGGCCCTGGGGCGTAACGGTGTAAGTCACGCTGCAATCGCCTTCGATGCCCTTGTCCAGGGCGCGCTCGGGGTAATCCGGCGCCTCTTTGGCAATCGGCAGGTACTGACGACTGGCGGCCGCCGCGGCTTCGGCCTGGCGCGCGCGCTCGGCGGCCTGGGCTTGCTGCTCGGCCAGGCGCTGCTGGGCCTGTTGTTCGGCCAGTTGCTCGGCGGCGCGGCGCTGCTGGTCGAGGCGCTGCTGCTCTTGCGCCTGACGCTGTTGTTCCCGCTGTTGCTCACGCTCGCGCTCGGCAACCCGCTGGCGCGCCAGAGCGGCCTGTTCCAGTTTTGGCGGCTGCACGGCCGGCTCGACGGGCGGGGTAACCACGGGTTTGGGCGGCTCCGGCGGCGCGACCACGACCGGCTCGGGAGGTGGCGGCATGGGTGCCGCCGGCGGCGCCAGGCTGATCAGTTGGGTGGTCAGGGTGCGCACCTCAGGCGCCTGCGCCGGGCTGCTCTGCCACTGGCCGAGCAGCCCCAGCAGCACCAGAGCGTGCAAGGTCAGCGCCGCGACGGCTGCCGCGGCATTGCGATAGCTGTGCGCCGAGCGCGGTTCGGCGGCCTCACGCAACAGCGGCAAGGGGGGCAATAAGGCCGTGGTCATTGCGGCGCCTCGGTAATCAGCCCGAGGTTGCTCACCCCGCCCTGCTGCAGGGCGGCGATGCCGGCCACCACATGCACATAAGCGGCATCCTGATCGGCACGCACATACACCTGGGTGTCACCACGGGCGGCGATGATCGCGCCGACCTTGGCGGTCATCTCCTCCAGGCTCACGGCGCTGTCGGTTTGGCCTTCGGTCTTCAGCTCGCTGCCGAGGTTCCAGTAGTAGCCGCCATCGGCCTGCACCGAGAGGGTCAGAATCTGTTGCTCGGCGTCGGTGGCCAGCGCCTGGGCGGCGACCTTGGGCAGTTCGATTTTCACCCCCTGGGTGAGCATCGGCGCGGTGACCATAAAGATCACCAGCAGCACCAGCATCACGTCGATATAGGGCACCACGTTCATTTCGGCCTTGGGCCCGTGCTTCTTGGCTGGCTTGCGCATGGCGCCTCCTCAGGCCGCGCGGGCGAGGCTGGTGGCGGCTTGCAGCTTGCGGTGCAGGCGCCCCTGCAGCTCGTTGCCGAAGGCGTAATAGCGCGTGCCGAGGGTTTCCACCCGCGCCGCGAAGCGGTTGTAGGCGACCACCGCCGGGATGGCCGCGAACAGGCCGATGGCGGTGGCGATCAACGCCTCGGCGATCCCCGGCGCCACGGTGCTGAGGGTGGCCTGCTGGACCTGGGACAGGCCGATAAAGGCATTCATGATCCCCCACACGGTACCGAACAGGCCGATATAGGGGCTCACCGAGCCGACCGTGGCGAGAAATGCCAGGCCCTTTTCCAGGCGCTCCTGCTCTTCGCTGATGGTCACCAGCAGGCGCCGCTCGACACCGTCGATCACCGCCTCACCGCTGATCCCCGGCTCGCTCTTGAGGTGGCTGAACTCGCCGAAACCATCACGAAAAATCCGCTCCAGGCCGGCATCTGCATCCGCCGTGGCGTCGCCCGCACGGTACAGCTTGGCCAGGTCGGCGCTGGCGCGAAACTGCTGCTGAAACTGTTTCAGCAGGCGCTCGCTACGACCCAGCAACAGGCTGCGCTGGACGATCAGGTACCAACTGGTCAACGAGGCCAGCAGCAGGGTCAGCATCACCCCCTTGACCAGCGGCGTGGCGTCGCTGATCAGGCTCCAGATGGTCATATGTTCGAGTGTGGCGTGCATGGGTTAACTCCTGCGTTGCAGCCGGCCCACAAATGCTGGGCACGGCTTATTCGATTAGCTAAGGGTTGCAAATTGATGACAACGGCCACTTTTGTAGGCGCCAGCTTGCTGGCGATGCTCTTACGAGTTTGATCGCCAGCAAGCTGGCTCCTACAGACATGCCCTAGGGCAAGCCCAAGGCCTTGGCCACCTCGGCCCAGGGCACAAATTTAAAGTTCTGGGTGCTCTCGGGCAGGCGCTTACGGCCGTCCTGCACCACCAGCAGGCCGGCGCTCCAAGGCCCGCCGAGGTTGGCCGAGGTGACTTCCAGGCCATCGGTTTCCGAGGCGCCGTCGATGCCCAGGGCACCGTTCAGGCCGACCCGGAAGGCGCCTTGCGGGGCAAAGGGCGGTGCGGCGTCGAGCACCACATAGCTGTCGTTGCCCTGGCTGGAAATCACCAGGTAGTCGCGCTCGGCGCCCTGATACAGGCCCAGGCCCTCGACATCGGCGTGCAGCAACTCGCCGACCTTGAGCACGCTGACCAGCTCGGCCGGTTGCTCGGCGCGGGCGTCCAGGGTCCACACGCCGGCGTCTTCTTCACCGACAAACAGGCGCTGGTTGCGGTCGTCGGCGACGCAGCCTTCCGGCTGGCTGGCGACCTGGAAGCGGCGCACCTGCTCGGCCTGTACCTGGCCCTGGGCATCGCTGCGCAGGCGGTATTGCAGGAAGGTGCCGTCCTTGCCGTTGGCGAAGGCATACAGCTCGTCGCGGTTGGGCTGGAACAGGCAGATGCCGTAGATTTCCTTGAGCGGCGTGCGGATCTCGCCGGCCTCGCGCAGCTCACCGCTGGCACGGTCGATGGCGAACAGGCTGAGGCTGTTGTGATCGCGATTGCTGGCCACGGCCAGATCGACACGCTGGCTGCCGAGGGCGAAGTCGCTGCGCACATCGACGTTGTTCAGGCGCCCGACCGGCAGCTCCTGGAGCAGCTTGCCGTCCAGATCGTAACTGAGCAGGCCCTGTTTCTTGTTGGTGCCCAGCACCCGCGACAAGCCAGGATCAGTGGGGTGCAGCCAGATCGCCGGGTCATCGGCGGCATCGCCGTGGCGGCCCACCGGCTCGCTCTGGCGCAGCGCCGGCACATTGGCCAGCAGCGGCGGCAGGGCCAGCGGCGTCGGTTGCCAGTTCAGCTCGCCGAGGTAGAAACGCCCGGTGGCGTCGTCCTGCAGCAACAGCTCCAGCCCCTTGGCGGTGCGCCGCGCATCCAGCCGCTCGGGCTCCTGCAGGCCGTCCAGCACCAGGTTGGCCACGGCCTGCCAGGCATCGCCCTGCTGTTGATAGAGATGCAGGCGCGCCGCCTCCGGGTCCAGCGCCAGCAGGCCGCCGGGCTGGCTGTGCATGGCGCCGACCGTGCTCTGCACGCCACCGAACGGCGCACGCAGATCGACCGGCTGGCGCGCCACGTCGGCCTCGGGCTGGGCCGCATAGGCCCACAGGCCGACGCCTTCTTCATTGACGAACAGGCGGTTGGCGGCGTCGTCGGCCTGGCAATACTCGGCGCCGGGCGGCGTCGGCAGGCCGCGCAGGCGCAGCGGCGTGGCATTCAGCCCGGCGCCGTTACCCACCAGCCATTGTTCGCCCTGACCGTCTTCACCGAGCAGGAACAGGTGCAGGTTGCTCGCCTCGTCGCGGTACAGGCACAGCCCGGACACCGCGTAGTCGCGCGCCGGCAGCGCTTGCGCCGCGCCCCATTGGCGGCTGGCCGGGTCGAGCGGCACCAGCACCGCCTGCTGGGTGGCGCTGTCCAGGCTGGCAACGATCAATTGCTGGCCCTGGGCGCGGCTGTCCAGGCCGGCATAGCTGCCAGCCAGGCGAGCCAGTGGCTGACCGTCGGCGGCCAGCAGCAGCAAGCCTTTGCGCTCGCTGGCCGCCAGGCGCAGGTCATGGCCCAAGCTGTCCAGCTCGGCGGGCAGAAAGCGTACATCCTCGGCCTTGACCTGGGCCGAGGCGCCCCAGGGGCTGAGTTGCAGGCTCGGCTTGCCGGCCGATTGGTCGCAGCCGGCGAGCACGGCGCTGGCCAGCAGCAGAGCCAGTGGCGTGTGTTTTAGCAATGCAGTTTTCAAGCAGTCATCCTTACCCGGCGCCGCTCAGTGAGGGGCGCCGGGGTTCGATCAGAAGTGGGTGAAGGTCAGGCCGAGCTTGTAGCTGGGACCGTACTCTTCGTACTGGGCGTTGTAGTGACTGCTGCCGGTGGAGACGTAGTAGCTCTCGTCGGTGAGGTTCTGCGCCTCGAAGGACAGTTGCAGCTCGTCGGTCAGGAAGTAGCGCGCGGTGAAGTCGACAAAGGTCTGGTCGTCGACGCTGAGGTCGTGGGCCGCATCGTCGACTGCCGCCACTTCCTGCAGGTAGTCGGACTTGTAGTTGGCCGACAGGCGCAGGCTGAGCTTGTCGTTCTCCCAGCCGAGCATCAGGTTGCCGACGCTGTCGGACTGGAACGGCAGGTCGATGTCGCGGCTCTGGCCGCCGTTCTCGATGCTCGCCTCGGAGCGGCTGAAGGTCGCGTTGGCGCCCATCAGCAGGCCATTCCAGGGTGCCGGCAGCCAGTTGAACTTCTGCGAGTAGGCCAGTTCCAGGCCGTACAGGTCGGCGCTGCCACCGTTGGCGAAGCTGTTGGCCTCATCAAAGTTGGCCCACTGACCGCTGCCGGCCAGGTCGCTGCTGTAGACGAAGTTCTGGATGTCTTTGTAGAACACGAACGCCGAGACCACACCGGCCGAGCCCAGGTAGTGCTCGATGCCGAGGTCGAAGTTGCTCGACTCCAGCGGGTCCAGATTGGGGTTGCCAAACGAGGCCTCATCGCCGTCGATGACAAAGCCCGGCGCCAGTTGCTCGAAGGTTGGGCGTACCACGGCGTTGGTCCAGGCGGCGCGCAACTGGGTGTTTTTGTCCAGTTGATAGCGCGCGTGCAGGCCCGGTAACCAGTGGTCGTAATCCTGGCTGGCAGTGGTGCTGGTAAAGGTGCCGTCGGTAATCCCGGTGCCCTTGGCCTTGAACTCGGTGCCCTCGTAGCGCAGACCGGCGATAAAGCGCCAGTCGTCGACGTCCAGGGTGTGCATCAGGTAGCCGGCGTTGATGTCTTCGCTCATGTCGAAGTCATTCACCCGCGACTGCTCCTCATCATAGAATTCGTTGCGATCCAGACGGCCGAGCAGGTTCTCGACCGCGCTGGCGCTGATCCCAGGACCAAAGTGGCCGAGCGCGTAATCGACGCGGCCCTTCTGGTAATGGCTGAGCAGCAGCTCGTCGTCGGTTATGCCGAAGTTGTCGAAGTCTTCGTACTTCCACACCTCGGTGTCGTTGTCCTTGTCGCGGCGACTGAGCTTGCCGCCGAACTTGAACTGCGCGGCGTTGCCGGCCAGCTCGTAGTCGCGAGCCAGGTCGAGCTTGATGTTTTTCTCGGTGTCGCTGGTGTCCTGCTCTTCGCGCTCGACATCCTTGAGGCTGAAGTTGGCCGGGTCGTAGAAAGCGTTTTCGATGTGCAGGTGCGGCTTGCGCGTGTCGCTAAAACCGGCGCTGGTGAAATCGTCGTTGCCCTCGAAGGTGGCGCTGGCGATATGCTCCGGGGTGTCTTCGCTGGACTGGCTCCAGCCGGCCTGGGTGTTCAGCGTCCAGGGCCCGCGCAGGTGTTCGCTGCCGAGCACGTAGGATTGAACCTCCTGGGTTTCCTCGCGGTCTTTCAACTCGCGAAAGCCCTCGGCTTCGCCGCTCTCGCCTGCGGCCTGGGCATCGGCAAACTCGACGCCGGCGGCATTGCGGGTTTCGGTGTCCTTGTAGCGGCTGTACAGGGTGCGCAGGAAATAGCTGTTCAGATCGTCGGCCTGGTAGTCGAAGTTCAGGCCCAGGCCGCTGCGCTCGCGGCTGATTTCATAGTCGCGCTGCTCGAACTGCTCCAGCTTGGCGCCGTCGCTAAAGTCCCAGTCGCCGCCGGTCTCGACGTTGTCGGAACCGAAATCGCGCTCACCCCAACTGGCCGCCGCGGCCACGCCGAAGTTGTCGGTGCCATCGCCAAGGCTGAAGCGATCACTGACCGCGCCGGAGAATTTCGGGCTGGTCTCGCTGGTGTTGTCGTCGTAGCTGCCCTCGGCGCTGCCGGTGTAGAACAGGCCCTGGTGATCGAACGCCGACAGGCTTTCCACGGCCACGGTGCCGCCCAGGGAGTTGGCGTCCATGTCCGGGGTCAGGGTCTTGATCACCGACAGCGACTGCACCAATTCGGCGGGCAGCACATCCAGGGCCACCGCGCGGCTATCGCTGTTGGGCGACGGGATCAGGGTGCCGTTGATGGTCACGCTGTTGAGGTCCGGGCCCAGGCCACGCACGCTGACAAAGCGGCCTTCGCCCTGGTCGCGCTCGACGCTGACGCCGGGCAGACGCTGGGCGGCTTCGGCCACGTTCTCATCCGGCAACTGGGCCACGCCGTCGGCACTGACCACGCTTTCAACATTGTCGGAACGGCGCTGCTGCTTCAGCGACTTGTCGATGCTCACGGCCTGGCCGACTACATCAACGTGTTCACTGTTGCCTGTGCTGCTCTCCGCGGCCAGCAGCGAACTGGCTGCCACGGCCAAGGCCAAAGCGCTGAGTGCATGACCCGCGCGGCGGGCGGAAGTACGGCGATTGCGCGTCATCAGAATCTCCCCTGGTGATGATGGCCAGGCAAAGAGCCCGGCTGACTTGGCAGGGCACGCTAAGAGCCGGCTGTGACGCTTCTGTGACAGTGCCGCCGGCGACCCGCTGAAAACGCCGTTTAGCCGGGTTTTAAAGCGGCAAATGGGCTGCAATGACCCGCTTTATTGAGCCGTCTGAACCCGTCCACCGGCGTAGCCCGCGCCATCCATTGGCCGGCACCGCGCCATCGGCAAAATACTCGACACAACGCCTGAGCCGATTTGACCTCCCCGCCTGCAACCAAACCGTCACACACCTCTGTTGAGGTGGCGCTCATATGTTGAAACGGAGCCTGTCGGCCATGTCCTCTTTGCTGCACCTACACCGCCTGAAACTGGCCGCCCTGCTGCTGGCCGCCAACCTTGCCCTGCTCCTGCACCTGGCCGCCGGCGACCTGAAACCCATGGCCGAATGGGTTTGGCTGGACATCCTCGGCGAAGGTGGCTCGGCCCTGCTGGCCCTGGCCTGGCTGCTGCTGATCCTCAAGAGCCGGCCGGCGGGACGGGTCAGCAGCCTGCTGGCCCTGGGCCTGGGCTGCGTGTTTTTTTCCTGGTGGGTGGATGCCCTGGATGAATTTATCCGCCTGCCCGACAGCATCGCCTGGGACAGTTGGCTGGAGTCGGCGCCGATGCCCATCGGCCTGCTGCTGATGACGGTCGGCCTGTACCACTGGCACCACGAACAACTGGCGATCAGCGCCCAACTGGAAAAACGCGAGCGGCTGTTCCGCGAGCACCGGCTGTTCGACAAACTCACCCCGCTGGGCGCCGCCGAGTATCTGCGCCGCCAGTTGCAGTTGAGCCTGCAGCACGCCGGGCAGGCGCAACCGCTGTCGCTGGTGGCGGTGGATCTGGACAATTTCAGCGCGCTCAATCAGCGCTTCGGCCATGCCGAGGGCGATGCCGTGCTGCAGGCGATCAGCCAGCAACTGCTGCTCAATCTGCGCTGCCAGGACCTGCTCTGCCGGCTGGCCGGCGACCGCTTCGTGGTGCTGCTGCCGAACACCGGCGAGACCCTGGCCCGTCAACTGGCCGGCGAGCTGCAACAGGCCGTCGCCCATCTGGCCCACAAGACTCGCCAGCACGGCGAGCGCCTACACCTGCGCGCCACAGTGGCGGTGGTGATGGCCGTGAATGAAGACCCGCAAACCCTGTTGCAGCGCCTCAACCTGGCTCTGGCCCGGGCCAAGCAACCGCTGGCCCTGAGCGCCTAAACGGCCATGGCCAGCAAACCCGCCTGGTATGAGCGCGACAGCCGCTTTATTGCCGCGCACCAGCAACCGGCCTGCCTGATTGATTTATGCCTGTCGCGAGGCATCGACAGCCATCGCCTGCTGCGCGGCACCGGCCTGTTTCACGCGGATATTCTGGCCGGCACCACCCTGATCAGCCCGGAGCAGTTTCTCCTGCTGATCGACAACGCCCAGCGCCTGCTGGACGCCGATGACAGCAGCTTTCTATTCGGCCAGCGCCTGTTGCCCGGTCACCATGGCGCCGCCAGCCAGGCCCTGGCCCTGGCCGGCAATCTGCAACAGGCGCTGGAGCTGCTCGGCGAGCTGCGCGCCCTGCTGGCGCCCTTGTTCAGTCCACGCCTGCTGCTGGATGAGCACTACGCCTATGTCTATTGGCTGGACAGTTGCGGCGCCGGCGCCCAGCAGCGTTTTCTGCTGGAGGCGAGCATGACCGCAGTGGTGGCTCTCGCGCGGCAGTTGTGCGGCGAGCGTCTGCCCTGGCAGTTTCACTTCAGCCACGGGCAACCACGCTATGTCGAGCAGTACTGGGTACACCTGGGCGAAGACCTGCACTTCAACAGCCCCTACAACCTGCTGCGCCTACCCCGCCACTACCTGACCCGCGCCCTGCCCCAGGCCGCCCTGACCACCGCCGTGGTGGCCTGCCAACAAGCCCGTGAACAACTGCTCGCCAGCGGGCCGCGGGCCAGCCTGCTGGATTGCCTGCAACGCTGGCTGCTGCGCCATGTGCGCGAGGCGCCGAGCCTGGAGCGCGCCGCCGAAGCCTTCGCCATGAGCCCGGCGACGCTCAAGCGCAAACTCAGCAAACACGCCACCAGCTATCAGCAACAGCACGACCAGGTACGCCTGCAAGTGGCGCTGTACCTCTATCAAGTCAAGGGTTACAGCAACGACCAGGTGGCCAGCCACCTGCACTTTCACGACGCGACCAATTTTCGTCGCTCATTCAAGCGCTGGACCGGCGTGCCGCCCAGTGCCCTGCGGCGCTGGCTGACCGGCGAGGTCTAGCCTGTTGCATAGACAACCGCGTAGGCGCCAGCTTGTTGGCGCTGCTGTTATCCCCGATCGCCAGCAAGCTGGCTCCTACAACCTGGAGCTACGCGGTTATTGAGACGCGCAAAAAAGAAAACCCCGCCGAAGCGGGGTTTGCAGACTGTGTCCTGACTTCCATGTTCAGACCGCCATCCTGGCGGAGCTCCAGCATTTCCGTGCTGGCGACTTGCGCTTCCTGCGCTATGTCCTTGGCGCACAGATTAGGCAGTGGCACCTAACGACGCTAGCGCCGATCGGCAGCGCGCCTTGTAAGCCAAAGCCTACAGGCATGCCGAACAACCGCTGGTTCACCTTTATTTTGTGACACAGGTCTTGTTAGACTGCTTTTGTCCTACAAAAACAACAACAGGCCGCGCTCACGTGGCCACGGGGTCAAGACCATGCGTGCAATTGTGATTGCCCTTGGCTGCCTGGCGGCAGTCACTACCATCACCCCCGTCCTGGCCGGCGGCCAAAGCCAGCTGGGCGACCCCAAGGCCAGCGCCGAACAGGCCTTCTGGGGCCAGCTCTATGCCAGCGGTGGCAGCTCGCTGTATTGCGCCAAGAGCTTCGACCAAAACCATGGTCAGTTGATGCCCAGCCCGGTGTATCCCAGCAAGCAGATCAAAAGCGCGCTGCGCTGCGTAACCGAGGCGCAATGCCTGGCCGCCAACCCGCAATACCCCTACATGCTCGCCGATCTGCACAATCTCTACCCGGAGCTGACCCGTGTCGAGCTGGCGCGGCGCAGTGCCCAGTTCGGCAACCTGGGCGCCGATGTGCCGAGCAAGTTCGCCGCCATCGGCTGTGACCTGAAGAGCAGCTTCCAGTTGGTGGAGCCGCGCGATGCGGCCAAGGGCAACGTTGCCCGCGCCATCTTCTATATGCACATCGAATACGGCCTGCCGATTGTCGGCCAACTGCAGATGTTCAAGCAGTGGCATCAGATCGACCCACCAGATGCCGAAGAACAGGCGCGTAACCAGCAAATCGCCAGTCTGCAAGGCACCCGCAACCGCTTTATCGACGACCCCAGCCAGGTCGAGCTGCTGATCAAGGATTGATCCCGCCAGGCAAAAAATCCGCAAAAAAAACGCCCCGAACCAGTCGGGGCGTTTTGTTTACTGCGCCAGCACTTAGCCGTTAAACACGTCGTCCACGGACGTCAGCGGGTAGTGCTTGGGATACGGCAGGGTCGCCACACCGCTTTCGATCGCAGCCTTGGCCACGGCATCGCACACCACGTTGATCAGACGCTTGTCCATCGGCTTGGGAATGATGTACTCGCGACCAAACGCCAGCGGCGCGCCGCCGTAGGCGTCACACACATCCTGGGGTACCGGCTGCTTGGCCAGGTCACGCAGGGCCAGGGCGGCGGCGATTTTCATCTCTTCGTTGATCCGGGTGGCGCGCACATCCAGGGCGCCACGGAAGATGAAGGGGAAGCCGAGCACGTTGTTGACCTGGTTCGGGTAGTCCGAACGGCCGGTGGCCATGATCACATCGCTGCGGGTGGCGTGGGCCAGGGCCGGGCTGATTTCCGGGTCCGGGTTGGAGCAGGCAAACACGATCGGATCGGCCGCCATGCGCTTCAGGCCTTCGGCCTCCAGCAGGTTGGCACCGGACAGGCCGACGAACACATCGGCACCGTCGAGGGCATCAAGCAAGGTGCGCTTGTCGGTTTCGTGGGCGAACGCCGCCTTGTACTGGTTGAGGTCATCGCGGCCGGCGTGGATCACGCCCTTGCGATCGACCATAAAGATGTTTTCGATCTTGGCACCCATGCTCACCAGCAACTTCATGCACGAGGTCGCGGCAGCGCCGGCCCCCAGGCAGACGATCTTGGCCGCAGGCAGGGTCTTGCCGACGATTTCCAGGGCGTTGAGCATGCCGGCCGCGGTGACGATGGCGGTGCCGTGCTGGTCATCGTGGAACACCGGAATATCGCACTGCTCAATCAGCGTGCGCTCGATCTCGAAGCACTCCGGCGCCTTGATGTCTTCCAGGTTGATGCCACCGAAGGTCACGGAAATGCGCCGTACGGTGTCGATAAATGCCTGCGGGCTCTCGGACTCGACTTCGATGTCGAACACGTCGATGCCGGCGAAACGCTTGAACAGCACGCCCTTGCCTTCCATCACCGGCTTGGAGGCCAGCGGGCCGAGGTTGCCCAGGCCGAGGATCGCCGTGCCGTCGGAAATAACGGCAACCAGATTGCCCTTGCCGGTGTACTTGTAAGCCAACTCAGGATCACGGGCGATTTCCCGCACCGGCTCTGCCACACCCGGACTGTAGGCCAGCGCGAGGTCGCGAGCCGTGGCAGTGGGCTTGGTCAACTCGACACTCAGCTTCCCCGGACGAGGATTGGCGTGGTATTCGAGAGCGGCAGTTTTCAGATCAGACATGGTGGCATTTCCGCTTGAGGGCTATGAAATAAACGAGGGTCGAGGATACGGCAAGATGACCAAATTTCACAAGACTGCCGGGTCACGCGGCTAGCGCAGGGCTTTCAGCCAGTCGCCGGAGCGCGGCTCGCCTGCGGGATAGAGGCCGTTGAGCAGACGCAGGGTCGCCTCCGGAGCATCCGGCCACTTGCTGGCCGCAGCCAGGGCGGCCATCGTGTCGCCCGCCTTAGCCTGACGCAGATGCACGCGCAGCGGCTGCGCCAACTTGGCCTCGGCGGCAGCCAGCGGACGGAAACTGTTGATCACCTGCATAAAGTGTTGGTCCTCGCTCTCCAGCGAACCACGGCCCTTGACTGCCGCGACAAACTGATAGGCCCGCGCATCCTTGTAGATGATCGCCACACGCTTGGCCGGCGTGCCGGCGATGATCCCGGTATAACCCTGCAAACCACCGCCCTTGAGGGCTTGCTCCTGCACCAGGCGCTGGCCCTTGGCGCGCTGGCGAAGCAACTGATCCGGGCTCAGGCTCGGTTCGGCGGCGTCCATGCTCATGACGACAAAGGCTTGCTGATCGGCGCTGTGGACAATCACCGCATCGGGGCGATTGAGCAGTCCCCAGCCCGCCGGGAAGTCCAGGGCGATGCCCAACTCGGCATGGTAGAAGTGCTGACCGCGGCGCACCCCGGTGGCCGCCGAATCACCGAAGGGCAAACCTTCCAGGTGCTGCAGAAATACCTCGCGATTAACCTCCTGCTTGCCGCCAGCCAGGGCGCGAGCCGGGCCGATCACCTCCTGCAGGCGCCGATCATTGTCCGGGTGACTGTCGAACACCCCGTGGTAGCTGCTCTCGGGCACGGCCTGGCCGCGTTTGGCGGCCTGGTCGCGGGCGAACACTTCCTGATTCTTCAGCACCTTGACCACTTCGATCATCGCCTGCGGGTCGTAGCCGCTACGCGCCAGGTACTGGGCGCCGAGGCCGTCGGCCTCCAGCTCCATGTCCCGGCCGTAGCCGCTGACCACTGCGCTGCCGAGCACATTGGTGACATCCGCCGCGGCGCTGACCCCGGTGCCGATGGCCACCGCCTGGCCGAGAATGCCCCAGGCCGTGGACTGGCTTTGCTGCTGCACGCTATGCCGCGCCGTGACATGGCCGACTTCGTGACCAAGCACCGCCGCCAGCTCAGCCTCGGAGTTGAGGTAAGCCAGCAGGCCGCGATGGATATAGATGTAGCCACCGGGCAGGGCGAAGGCGTTGATGTCCGGCGAATCGACCACGGTGAACTGGTAATTGAGGTTGCTGCGATGGCTGTTTCTGGCCACCCGTTCGCCGACCTGCTGCACATAGGCCTGCAGCTTCTCGTCGGCGTAGCGCGGGTTCTCCTTGAGGATCTGTTGGTTGTAGCGGTGCCCCAGGGCCAGCTCCTGCTGCTCGCTCATCATCACGAAATCGGTGCGCCCGGTGGCCGGGTTGTGGGCACAGCCGGCCAGCAGCGCGCAGCCCAGCAGAGCTAAGACAATTCGCAGACTCATGGCAACTCCTCAAACATGGCCGGATGGCTCAAGGGCAACAACCAGCGCGCCTGGCCGGTTTTTACGCCGCCACGCTTGGCGCGGTCAATCACCCAGCCACGCGCCTCGATCCGCCGACCCGCCAGACGTTGCAGCGCCGCCTGATCGAAGCCGGCCAATTGCGCCGGACTGATACGCAGCACCAGCGGCCCGTGCATCTCGATCCACAGGCCACCACGATTGCGCTGCACCCGCTCAACCCGGCCGCGCAGCACGGCAAAGCCGGAGTTACGCAGTTGCTCGGGCGTCAGAACTGGCGACTTATGCCACAGACCCCGACGGGCTTGCCGCGCCTGCTGCTCGGCAACCCGCTGGCACGCGACCCGAGCGGTATTGGGCGGGATGGCCACCAGGTAGCCCAAGCCCTCGGCCAGCAACTGGGCTTCCAGATTCTGCCCGCGGGCGTCGTAGGCGTGGGCCAGGGTGCGACCGTAATGGTCCTTGGCCTGACTGCCGAGCTGCAAACCGACGCGCCCGTCATTGGCCGCCACCAGCGCCTGCAAGCGGCGCTGGGCCTGCACCGCAAACGGCTCGACCGGGCGGCCGTGATGGCCCAACTCCGGCGTGTTGACGCCGATCAGGCGCACATTGCGGCCATCCTGCAGGCGCAGGGTGTCGCCATCCAGCACCTTGCTGACCCGCACCTGGGTCAGTTTGCCCGGCGCCAGGCACGCAGCCGGTGCCGCCAAGGTGGTCAGCAGGCAAACAAAAAAGGCGCCCACCAGGGACGCCTTTTTCAGTAGTGCGGTACAACCCATGGGGGCTGCCGTCACTGCGCGCAAGCTTACTGCTTGGCGCCGAACATGCCGAAACGCTGCTTGAAGCGATCAACACGGCCGCCGGTGTCGAGCATCTTCTGCTTACCGGTGTAGAACGGGTGGCACTCGGAGCACACGTCGAGGCTCAGTGGCTTGCACAGAGTCGAACGGGTCTTGATCACGTTGCCGCAGCTGCAGGTGGCGTCGATAGCGTCGTATTGCGGGTGGATTTCAGCTTTCATGGTACATCCTCGGGTTATGTGTGCCGCCACCCGACCCCTGTCGAGTACCGCACGGAAATAGGCCGCGGATCATACCAGAGCAACAGGTCGTTGCAAGCCGCGGAAAAATCTCGGCGACAGTCGGCCGTGCTAGCATCGCCGGGTTCTGTCCGGAGTCTGTTGTGCCTGCCACCATCCTGCGCCTCGCCTTGCCCTCACCGCTGCGCCGCCTGTTCGATTACGCGGTGCCGGCCGGCCTGCAACACATCGCCTGGCAACCGGGCATGCGCCTGCGGGTGCCGTTTGGCCGCCGCGAGATCATTGGCATTCTGGTGGAGGTCAGCCAGCACAGCGAGGTGCCGGCCGACAAGCTCAAGCCCGCCCTGGCCCTGCTCGACGCCCAGAGCCCGCTGCCGCCGGCGCTGTTCAAGCTGTGTCTGTGGACCGCCCAGTATTACCAGCACAGCCTCGGCGACACCCTGAGCTGGGCCTTGCCGGTGCTGCTGCGCCAGGGCGAACCGGCTGAAGCGCGCCAGGAGCGCTTCTGGCAGATCGCCGCTGGCGCCCAACTGGACGACCCGCGCCTGGCCCGCGCACCGCGCCAACGCGAAGCCTTGCAAACCCTGGCCCAGCACCCCCACGGCGTGCCGCACCGGCTGCTCAGCCAACTGCAGCTAAACAAGGACAGCCTCGACCTGCTGCTGGAAAAAGCCCTGGTCAGCTGCGAAGCACGCCGCCATCCGCCCGCGGCGCGCCACCTGAACTGGCTGGCGCAGCCGGAGCTGCCGCTCAATCCCGAACAGCAAAGCGCTGTCTCGGCGATTCAGTCGGCGGGCGGCCAGTTCAATGCCTTCCTGCTGGCCGGGGTCACCGGCAGCGGCAAGACCGAGGTCTACCTGCAGCTGATCCACCAGACCCTGGCAGCCGGCAAGCAGGCGCTGGTGCTGATCCCGGAGATCAACCTCGGCCCCCAGACCCTGGCGCGCTTCGCCCAGCGCTTTAATGCGCGGATCGCCCTGCTGCACTCCAACGTCAACGACCGCGAGCGCCTGGATGCCTGGCTGGCCGCCCGCGACGGCGAGGCCGACATCATCATCGGCACCCGTTCGGCGCTGTTCACGCCGCTACTCAAGCCCGGCCTGATGATCATCGACGAGGAGCACGACGCCTCCTATAAACAGCAGGAAGGCCTGCGCTACCACGCCCGCGATTTGGCCCTGGTGCGCGCCCGCCAGGAGAACATCCCGATCGTGCTCGGCTCCGCCACGCCATCGCTGGAAAGCCTGCACAACGCCCACGCCGGTCGCTACGCCCTGCTCAAGCTCACCCAACGGGCCGGCGGCGCCCAGCCGCCGCGCTTTCTGCGCCTGGACATCAAGAGCCTGCCGCTCGACAGCGGCATCTCCGGCCCGCTGCAGCAGGCGATCAAGCAAACCCTGGCGGCCGGTCAGCAGGTGCTGGTGTTTCTCAACCGCCGCGGCTTTGCCCCCACCCTGCTCTGCCACGACTGCGGCTGGATCAGCCAGTGCCCGCGCTGCGATGCGCGGATGACCGTACACCAACGCTCCTTTGAGCTGCGTTGCCACCACTGCGGCTACAGCGAGCGTTCGCCACGCAACTGCCCGGACTGCGGCAAAGTCGACCTGCGCCCGCTCGGCGCCGGCACCGAACGGGCCGAAGAACGCCTGGAAATCCTCTTTCCGGACACCCCGGTGCTGCGCATCGATCGCGACAGCACCACGCGCAAAGGCGCCATGGACCAGTTACTCAGCACCATCCACCACGGCGAGCCGTGCATTTTGGTCGGCACCCAGATGCTCGCCAAAGGCCATCACTTCCCGCGCGTGACCCTGGTGGCGATTCTGGATGCCGACGGCGGCCTGTTCTCCGCGGACTTTCGCGCCAGCGAGCGCATGGCCCAATTGATCGTGCAGGTCGCCGGCCGCGCCGGACGGGCCGAAGAGGCCGGCCGGGTGATCATCCAGACCCACCTGGCCGATCATCCGCTGCTGGTGCAACTGACCGAGCAGGGTTATTTCGCCTTTGCCGAGCAGGCCTTGAGCGAGCGCCGCAGCAGCGGCCTACCGCCGTTCTCGCACCTCGCCCTGCTACGCGCCGAGGCGCATAAACCGGGGCAGGCCGAGGAATTTCTCGACCAGGCCTGCAGCGAAGCCGAACACCTGCTGGCGGAATTAGCCCTGCATGGCGTCGAGCTGCTCGGGCCGATTCCCGCGCCGATGGAGCGCCGCGCCGGGCGCTACCGCGCGCAGTTGTTGTTGCAGGCCAACGCCCGCGCCCCGCTGCACCGTTTATTGGCAGCGCTGCTGGCGGCACTGGAGCGCATGCCCAGCGGCCGCGCGGTGCGCTGGTCGCTGGATGTCGACCCCATCGACCTGTTCTAACCACGCGATAAATCGCCATCCACCGCTTAACCCTTGAAGCACCGGGCGAAGCACGCCGATAATGCCCGGCTTTAATCCCGCGCCATGGCGCCGCCGCTTGCCGGCCTGAGAGCAGATCATGAAAGACACCATTCGCCAGCTGATCCAGCAAGCCCTCGCCAACCTGACCACTGCAGGCGTGTTGCCAGACGGCCTGAGCCCGGCGATCCAGGTGGAAAACAGCAAGGACAAGAGCCACGGCGACTTCGCCAGCAACATCGCCATGATGCTGGCCAAGCCGGCCGGCATGAAGCCGCGCGACCTCGCCGAGCAACTGATCGCCGCCCTGCCGGCCGACGCCGCCATCAGCAAGGTCGAGATCGCCGGCCCCGGCTTCCTCAATTTCTATCAAGACAACCAGGCTCTGGCTCAGCGCCTGGAAGTTGCCCTGGCCGATGCCGCCCTGAATGTGCGCAAGGTCGGCCCGGCGCAGCGCGTGGTGGTCGACCTGTCCGCCCCCAACCTGGCCAAAGAGATGCACGTCGGCCACCTGCGCTCGACCATCATCGGCGACGGCGTGGCGCGGGTGCTGGAATTCCTCGGCGACGAGGTGATCCGCCAGAACCACGTTGGCGACTGGGGCACCCAGTTCGGCATGCTGCTGGCCTATATGCAGGAAAATCCAGCCGCCGCCGACAGTGAACTGTCCGACCTGGAAAACTTCTACCGCGCCGCGAAGAAGCGCTTCGACGAGTCGCCCGAGTTCGCCGAGCGCGCTCGCGAACTGGTGGTGCAGCTGCAAGCCGGCGATGCCGAATGCCTGCGCCTGTGGACCCGCTTCAACGATATTTCTCTGAGCCACTGCCAGGCACTCTACGACCGCCTGGGCGTGAAACTGAGCATGGCCGACGTCAAGGGCGAGAGCGCCTACAACGACGACCTGGCCAACGTGGTTGCTGACCTCAAGGCCAAGGGCCTGCTCAGCGAAAGCGACGGCGCCCAGTGCGTGTTCATGGACGAGTTCAAGAACGCCGAAGGCAACCCGCTGCCACTGATCGTGCAAAAGGCCGGCGGCGGCTACCTGTATGCCACCACTGACCTGGCTGCCACCCGTTATCGCGCCAACGTACTGAAGGCCGATCGCGCCCTGTACTTCGTCGACCAGCGCCAGGCCCTGCACTTCCAGATGGTCTTTAGCGCTGCGCGCCTGGCCGGCTTCGTCCCAGCCAGCATGCAACTGGAGCACATGGGTTTCGGCACCATGAACGGTGCCGACGGCCGCCCATTCAAGACCCGCGACGGCGGCACGGTGAAACTGGTCGACCTGATCAATGAAGCCGAAGAGCGCGCCTACGCCCTGGTCAAGAGTAAGAACCCGGAGCTTGCCGAAGCCGAACTGCGCCAGATCGCCAACGCCGTAGGGGTGAGCGCGGTCAAATACGCCGACCTGTCCAAGCACCGCGCCAGCGACTACAGCTTCAACTTCGACCTGATGCTCAGCTTCGAGGGCAACACCGCGCCTTACCTGCTGTACGCCTACACCCGTGTGGCCAGTGTGTTCCGCAAACTGGGCAAGGACTTCAGCGAAGTCGAGGGCCAGATCCGCCTGGACGCGCCGCAGGAAATCGACCTGGCGACCAAGCTCGCCCAGTTCGGCGAAGTGCTCAACAACGTCGCAGACAAGGGCACGCCGCACATTCTCTGCACCTACCTGTACGACCTGGCTGGGCTGTTCTCCAGCTTCTACGAGCACTGCCCGATCCTCAGCGCCGACGACCAAGCCACCCAGCAAAGCCGCCTGCGTCTGGCCGCCCTGAGTGGTCGCACCCTCAAGCAGGGCCTGGAACTGCTGGGCCTGCGCACCCTGGAGCGCATGTAAGGTGGCAGCCAAGAAGAAGCCGGCACCCAAACGCGGCGCCAGCCGCTACCAGGCCCCGGCGCGCAAGCCGGTGCCGGGCTGGGTGTGGCTGAGCTGCGGGCTGCTGATTGGCGCCTTCGTGGTGTTTTTGCTGCAACTCGAACCGGGCCGCGATGAGATCAAGCGCATCAAGGACGAGAAGCCGCGCCAGACCAGCAGCCAGGCCAACAAGCCGACACCTAACGCGCAACCGGCGGGCCCGGCCAAGCCGAAGTACGACTTCTACACCCTGCTGCCGGAATCCGAGGTGATAGTGCCGCCGGATGCCATGCCGCCACCACCGCCCGCAGCCCTGACTCCGGAGCAATTGGCCAAAGCCGATGCGGCCCGCGCCGAAGCCGCCCTCAACGGCCAGGTGCCACCGGCATTGCCGAGCGCCGGCAGCACGCCACCAACCGGCACACCAACCCCGCCACCGAGCGTGGCCAAGGCACCGCTGACCACGCAGTTCTTCCTCCAGGCGGGCTCGTTCCGCAAACAGGCGGACGCCGACAAGGTGCGCGCGCAGATCATTCTGCTCGGGCAAAACGTGCAGGTTGAATCCGGCACAGTGCGCGAAGAAATCTGGTACCGGGTGCTCGTCGGCCCCTTTGCCAGCCGTGAACAGCTCGGCGCCGCGCAGAAGCAACTGGCCGCCAGCGGCTTCGGCAATCTGTTGTTACAGCAGCGTCAAAGCCGCTAAAACCAAGCCTTGCCTGCCTGCCAGCAGTCACTGACAGGCAGGCAAGGCCGATTCACGCTTGAAGCCGGCCGCCGCCGTCCCCATATCTGCTGGCGTCAGGGCATTTCGCCCGCCAGCGTGGAGACGCCTCTCTTGACCACCATCGTTTCAGTGCGCCGCAACGGCAAAGTCGTCATGGGCGGCGACGGCCAGGTTTCCCTGGGCAACACCGTGATGAAAGGCAACGCGAAGAAGGTTCGTCGCCTGTACCACGGTCAGGTGCTGGCCGGCTTTGCCGGCGCCACTGCCGACGCCTTCACCCTGTTCGAACGCTTCGAAGGTCAGCTGGAAAAACACCAGGGCCATCTGGTGCGTGCCGCCGTCGAGCTGGCCAAAGACTGGCGCACCGACCGTTCCCTGAGTCGCCTGGAAGCCATGCTGGCAGTCGCCAACAAGGACGCCTCGCTGATCATTACCGGCAACGGTGACGTGGTCGAACCCGAGCACGGCCTGATCGCCATGGGCTCCGGCGGCGGTTTCGCCCAGGCCGCAGCCATGGCCCTGCTGCAGAAAACCGACTTGAGCGCCCGTGAAATCACCGAAACCGCGCTGAATATCGCCGGCTCCATCTGTGTCTTCACCAATCAAAATCTAACTATCGAAGAAGAAGACTGCGCTGATCAGGCCGTTTAAAGCTACTGCGCTCGGCCATGCCGCGTTGAAAGCAGGCTCGGAATGCTCATTTACAGACGTAAACTCCGCTTCCTCGCCTGCTTTCGCCTTGCCTGACCATCGCTCGCGACGCTTTAAACAACCTGATTGGCGGTCTTTTCTGGAGCAAATCTGCATGTCCATGACGCCCCGCGAGATCGTTCACGAACTCAATCGCCACATCATCGGCCAGGACGACGCCAAGCGCGCCGTGGCCATTGCTCTGCGCAACCGCTGGCGGCGCATGCAGCTGCCGGCCGAGCTGCGCGCGGAAGTGACGCCGAAGAACATTCTGATGATCGGCCCCACCGGCGTCGGCAAGACCGAGATCGCCCGGCGCCTGGCCAGGCTGGCCAACGCGCCCTTTATCAAGGTGGAAGCGACCAAGTTCACTGAAGTCGGCTATGTCGGCCGTGACGTCGAATCGATCATCCGCGACCTCGCCGACGCAGCGATCAAGATGATGCGCGAGCAGGAAATACGCAAAGTCAGCTTCCGCGCCGAAGATGCCGCCGAAGAGCGCATCCTCGATGCCCTGCTGCCGCCGGCACGCAGCGGTTTCGGCGATGAGCCGGCACGCAGCGAAGACAGCAACACCCGCCAACTGTTCCGCAAGCGCCTGCGCGAAGGCCAGTTGGACGACAAGGAAATCGACATCGAGGTGGCCGAATCACCGGCCGGCGTGGAGATCATGTCGCCACCGGGCATGGAGGAAATGACCAACCAACTGCAGAGCCTGTTTGCCAACATGGGCAAGGGCAAGAAGAAGAGCCGCAAGCTCAAGGTCAAGGAAGCTCTCAAGCTGGTGCGCGATGAAGAAGCCGCACGCCTGGTCAACGAGGAAGAGCTGAAAGCCGCCGCCCTGGAAGCGGTCGAGCAGCACGGCATCGTGTTTATCGACGAGATCGACAAGGTCGCCAAGCGCGGCAACACCGGCGGTGCCGACGTATCCCGCGAAGGCGTGCAGCGCGACCTGCTGCCGCTGATCGAAGGCTGCACGGTGAACACCAAACTGGGCATGGTCAAAACCGACCACATCCTGTTTATCGCCTCCGGCGCCTTCCACCTGAGCAAGCCCAGCGACCTGGTGCCCGAGCTGCAAGGCCGCCTGCCGATCCGCGTCGAGCTCAAGGCCCTGACGCCCCACGACTTCGAGCGCATCCTCAGCGAACCGCACGCCTCGCTCACCGAGCAATACCGCGAGCTGCTGAAGACCGAAGGCCTGCATATCGAATTCGCCGCCGACGGCATCCGCCGCCTCGCCGAGATCGCCTGGCAGGTCAACGAGAAGACCGAGAACATTGGCGCCCGCCGCCTGCACACGCTGCTCGAACGCCTGCTCGAAGAGGTCTCGTTCAGCGCCGGCGATCTGGCCAACAGCCAGGCCGAGGCGATCCAGATCGACGCGACCTACGTCAACGGCCACCTGGGTGAACTGGCCCAGGACGAAGACCTGTCGCGCTACATTCTTTAATCGCACCGGGTAGCCCGGATGCAATCCGGGGCATTCGCCATGAAGCCCCGGATTGCATCCGGGCCAGCCAACGCCAGGAGCATCGCCAATGCGCATTCCCAGCTCGATCAAACTGCACAAGGCCTCGCGCACCCTGGAGTTGCACTACGCCGACGGCCAGCATTACTGCTTTACCGCCGAGTTCCTGCGCGTGCATTCGCCCTCGGCGCAGGTCCAGGGGCACGGCCAGCCGGTATTGCAAACCGGCAAGCTCAACGTGGCCTTGAACAAGATCGAACCGGCCGGCAGCTATGCCCTGAAACTATGCTTCGACGATGGCCACGACAGCGGCCTGTTCACCTGGGACTACCTCGACCAGCTCGGCCAACGCCAGGCGCAATTGTGGGACGACTACCTGGCCGCCCTCAGCGCCGCCCGCCAATCCCGCGACCCCAACGAGTCAGCAATCAAATTGCTCCTCTGACCCACTCACCACGACCCACTCCCTACTCCCTACTCCCCAGCCCGCCATTAGGGCGACCTTTCTAATCTGTCTCGGCATACTGCCCGCGCGCACGCCGGCGCATGCCGAACTTGCACAAAATCACAAACTCGGGTAACCAAGGAGCTGGCAGATTTGCCCCATCCAGAGCGGCTGAATGGGCGAGGATGCACGGAGTTCGCTCCGCCTACGGTTACCTGATGAGTATCCGTTTTGACTTTTGGGCGAGCGCAACGTCGCGCCGCACAACGGATACAGCAAAGGACAATGGAGTGTTGTAGATGACTAATAAAGATAATGAAGACCTGAAGCGCCAAGCGATGGACAACACGCTGGGCCTCAACCCGGTGATCGGTATTCGCGGCAAAGACATTCTCTCGGCTGCGCGCACGGTAATGACTCAGGCCATCAAACAACCCTTTCTCAGCGCCAAGCACGTGGCCCACTTCAGCCTGGAGCTGAAGAACGTGGTGCTCGGCCAGTCGCCCATGGAGCCGGAGGCCGGCGACCGCCGCTTTGCCGATCCGACCTGGAGCCAGAACCCCCTGTACAAACGCTATATGCAGACCTACCTGGCCTGGAGCAAGGAGCTGCATGAGTGGATCGACGGCAGCAAGTTGTCGGCCGAAGACATCAGCCGCGGGCATTTCGTGATCAAACTGGTGACCGACGCCATGGCGCCGACCAACAGCATGGCCAACCCGGCAGCCGTCAAACGCTTCTTCGAAACCGGCGGCAAGAGCCTGCTCGATGGCCTCGCCCACCTGGCCAAGGACATGGTCAACAACGGCGGCATGCCGAGCCAGGTCAATATGTCGGTGTTCGAGGTCGGCAAGAGCCTGGCCACCAGCGAAGGCGCCGTGGTGTTTCGCAACGACGTGCTGGAGCTGATCCAGTACAAGCCGGTGACCGAGCAGGTACACGAGCGCCCGCTGCTGGTGGTGCCACCGCAAATCAACAAGTTCTATGTCTTCGACCTGTCGCCGGAGAAGAGCGTCGCCCGCTTCTGCGTGCGCAACAACCTGCAGACTTTCGTGGTCAGCTGGCGCAACCCGACCAAGGCGCAGCGCGAGTGGGGCCTGTCGACCTATATCGAGGCGCTCAAAGAAGCCATCGACGCGGTCTGCGCGATCACCGGCAGCAGCGACATCAACATGCTCGGCGCCTGCTCCGGAGGCATGACCACCGCCTCGTTGCTGGGCCATTATGCCGCCCTCGGGGAAGCCAAGGTACATGCCCTGACCCTGCTGGTCAGCGTCCTGGACAACCGCCTGGAAACCGAAGTGGCGCTGTTTGCCGACGAAAAAAGCCTGGAAGCCGCCAAGCGCCGCTCCTACCAGGCCGGCGTGCTGGAAGGTGCCGACCTGGCCAAGGTGTTCGCCTGGATGCGCCCCAACGATCTGATCTGGAACTACTGGGTGAACAACTACCTGCTCGGCAACGAGCCGCCGGTGTTCGACATCCTGCACTGGAACAACGACACCACACGCCTGCCGGCGGCCCTGCATGGCGAGTTTATCGACATGTTCAAGAACAACCCGCTGGTTCGCGCCGGCGCCCTGGAGGTGTGCGGCACGCCGGTGGACCTCAAGCAGGTCACTTGCGATTTGTTCTGTGTGGCGGGCACCACTGACCACATCACGCCCTGGGAAGCCTGCTACAAGTCAGCCCACCTGTTTGGCGGCAAATGCGAGTTCGTGCTGTCCAACAGCGGCCACATCCAGAGCATCCTCAACCCGCCGGGCAACCCCAAAGGTCGCTACATGACCAACAGCGAGCTGCCGGTCGACCCCAAGGCCTGGCTGGCCAACTGCACCAAACACCCCGACTCCTGGTGGCTGCACTGGCAACAATGGCAAGCCGAACGCGCCGGCAAACTGAAGAAAACCCCCAGCGCCCTGGGCAGCAAGGCGTTCCCGCCTCGCGAAGCCGCGCCGGGCACCTATGTACACGAGCGTTAATCACGCCGCAGCAATACCCGACGCCGATCATTAAAGGCGTCAACAACCCCGGCATTGAGCGCTGCGGGGGCAGCAGTAACGTGTGGTCGCCAGGCGGCCACGCGTCACGCTGGGAAGACTCGGGATGGTTACTCCCAGCCGGACAATTTATAGGGCTGCGCATATGCCGTTACCATTTGTTTTTCGCACCATCGACCTGGACGGCAACACCATCCGCACCGCCGTGCGCCCAGGCAAACCGCACCTGACTCCGCTGCTGGTGTTCAACGGCATCGGCGCCAACCTGGAGCTGGTGTTCCCGTTCGTCAACGCCCTGGACCCGGATCTGGAGGTCATCGCCTTCGACGTGCCCGGTGTCGGCGGCTCATCCACCCCCAGCGCACCGTACCGCTTCCCTGGCCTGGCCAAACTGGCGGCGCGCATGCTCGACTACCTGAACTACGGCCAGGTCAGCGTGATCGGCGTGTCCTGGGGCGGCGCCCTGGCGCAACAGTTCGCCCACGACTACCCGGAGCGCTGCAAAAAGCTGATTCTGGCGGCCACCGCGGCCGGCGCAGTGATGATTCCCGGCAAGCCCAAGGTGCTCTGGCGCATGGCCAGCCCGCGGCGCTATATCCAGCCCTCCTACGGCGCCCATATCGCCCCGGACATCTACGGCGGAGCCTTTCGCCGGGACAAGAACCTGGCCCTGTCGTTCGCCAGCAAGGTGCGCTCCTCGGGCAAGCTGGGCTACTACTGGCAACTGTTCGCCGGGCTCGGCTGGACCAGCATTCACTGGCTGCACAAGATCAAGCAACCGACCCTGGTGCTGGCCGGCGACGACGATCCGCTGATCCCGCTGATCAACATGCGCATGCTCGCCTGGCGAATTCCCAACTCGCAGTTGCACGTGCTCGACGACGGCCACCTGTTCCTGATTACCCGCGCGGAAACCGTGGCGCCGATCATCATGAAGTTCCTCCAGGAAGAGCGCCAGCGCGCCGTCATGCACCCGCAACCGACGCCCATCCGCAGTCATTGAACGCCCAACCAAAGCGCAGTGGAGAAACACTTGACCCCTTCGGGGGCGAGGTGTAACACAGGCAATCTCGTGTGCGCCGAGGATTACTTCGCGCACCGGTTGGTACAAGCCTCGCTGTTTGGCTTGGGACGGTTTGACGACGGAGTGTTGCCCCCATGCAGGAAAAACCAGCAGCCCATAACCCGCTCAATATCCACAACGCCATCCTCGGCGTACGCGGCAAAGACCTTTATTCAACCCTGCGCAGCCTGGCCTTCCAGGGCCTGCGCCAGCCGCTGCACAGCGCGCGCCATGGCCTGGCGCTGGGCGGCCAACTGGGCCGGGTGCTGCTCGGTGACACCCTGCACCCCATCGACCCCAATGACCTGCGCTTCAGTGATCCGACCTGGCGTCTCAACCCGTTTTACCGACGCAGCCTGCAGGCCTATCTAGCCTGGCAACACCAATTGCAGCAGTGGGTCGAGCACAGCAATCTGCCGGAAGATGACCGTGCTCGGGCACGCTTTATTCTGGCCATGCTCACCGATGCCATCGCCCCCTCCAACAGCCCGCTCAATCCACTGGCGCTCAAGGAGCTGTTCAACAGCGGCGGCAACAGCCTGATCAAGGGCCTGCGCCAGTTGCTCGACGACGTCGTCAACAATGGCGGCATGCCGCGCCAGGTCAATCAGCGGGCCTTCGAAGTGGGCCATAACCTGGCCACCAGCGCCGGCGCCGTGGTGTTTCGCAACGAACTGCTGGAGCTGATCCAGTATCAGTCGATGAGCGAAAAGCAGTACGAGCGGCCGCTATTGATCGTCCCGCCGCAGATCAACAAGTTCTATATCTTCGACCTCAGCGCCGACAAAAGCTTCGTCCAGTACGCCCTGAAAAACGGCCTGCAGGTGTTTATCGTCAGTTGGCGCAACCCCGATGCACGGCACCGCGAATGGGGCCTGTCGAGCTATGTCGAAGCCCTCGAGCAGGCCATGGATGCGTGCCGGGAAATCACCGGCAGTCGCGCGGTCAACCTGCTCGGCGCCTGCGCCGGCGGCCTCACCAGCGCCGCCCTGCAAGGCCATCTGCAGGCCAAACGGCAATTGCGCAAGGTCAGCAGCGCCACCTACCTGGTCAGCCTGCTGGACAGCCAGGTCGACAGCACGCCGATGCTGTTTGCCGATGAGAAAACCCTCGAGGCGGCCAAGCGCCGCTCCTACCAGCAGGGCGTGCTCGACGGCCGCGACATGGCCAGGGTGTTCGCCTGGATGCGCCCCAACGATCTGGTATGGAACTACTGGATCAACAACTACCTACTCGGCAAGCAGCCGCCGGCCTTCGACATTCTCTACTGGAACAACGACAACACTCGCCTGCCGGCCGCCCTGCACGGCGACATCCTCGACTTCTTCAAACTCAATCCACTCAAGTATGTCGGCGGCCTGGAGGTTTGCGGCACGCCGGTAGACCTGCAAAAAGTTACCGTCGACAGCTTCAGTGTGGCCGGGGTCAACGACCACATCACGCCCTGGGCCGCGGTGTATCGCTCGGCCCAACTGCTCGGCGGCAAACAGCGCTTCCTGTTATCCAACAGCGGGCATATCCAGAGCATTCTCAACCCGCCCAGCAACCCCAAGGCCAACTACGCCGAAGGCCCCAGCCTGCAGGGCAGCGCCCAACAATGGCACGCCGAGGCGCAAAAGCAGCACGGCAGTTGGTGGCCGACCTGGCTGGAATGGGTGCAACAACGCTCCGGCGAACAACGCCCCACCCTCAACACCCTGGGCAACCAGCACTACCCGCCCCAGGAGAAGGCGCCCGGCACCTATGTACATATGCGCTAAGCGCAACCTTACTCGCAGACCTGAATAAGAAGACCGGATGAAAACCCGCGACCGTATCCTTGAGTGTGCCCTGGCGCTGTTCAACCAGGAGGGCGAACCCAATGTCTCCACCCTGGAGATCGCCAACGAACTGGGCATCAGCCCCGGCAACCTGTACTACCACTTCCACGGCAAGGAGCCGCTGGTATTGGAGCTGTTCGAGCGCTTCCAGCAGGAAATGGCGCCACTGCTCAACCCGCCCGCCGAGGCGCAGCTGGAGGCGGAAGATTACTGGCTGTTCCTGCACCTGATCGTCGAGCGTCTGGCGCTGTTTCGCTTCCTGTTCCAGGACCTCTCCAACCTGGCCGGACGCCTGCCCAAGCTGGGCCGCGGTATCCGCGCCTGGCTGAACATTCTGAAACGCACCCTCGCCTCCCTGCTAGCCAGCCTCAAGGCCCAGGGCCTGCTGTGCAGCGACACCCAGGCCCTCGGCCAGTTGGTCGAACAGATCACCCTGACCCTGCTGTTCTCCCTCGACTACCAGCGCATCATCGGCAGCAGCGGCGAGATCCGCCTGGTGGTCTATCAGGTCATGATGCTGGTCGCCCCGCACCTGACGCCCGCCCCACGGCACACCGCCGAACAACTGGCCCAGCGTTATTTGCAGGCCTAACCGAAAGCAAAAAGCCCGGCGCTAGGCCGGGCTTTTTCATTCCTGAAGGACTCAGGACGCTGTTGCAGGACTCACCGGGGCAGCAGGTGCCACGGCCGCAGCAGCGGCAACCGGCGCCGCCGGCTTGGCCACTGGCGCCTTCTTCACTGCCGGCTTTTTCACCGCGGCAGGCTTGGCGGCAGCCGGTTTGGCCACTGCCGGCTTGGTCGCAGCAGGTTTGGCGGCCGGCTTGGCAGCCGCCTTAACTGCGGGTTTTTTCACGGCTGGCTTGGCGGCAGCTTTCAGCGCGGGCTTGACCGAGGTAGCGGAAATCCCGGTGAGTTTTTCAAGCTGCTTGGTCAGGCTTTCGACCTTGCTGTGCAGCTCTTTGACTTCATTACGGCTCGGCACGCCGAGGCGCGAGATGGCGCTGTTCAGGCGCTTGTCGAAGGCATCTTCCAACTCGCTCCACTTGCCCAGGGCCTTGTCTTTGACTTCTTCAACCCGGGACTTGGCCGAGTCTACGGTGTGCTTGACCACACCCACTTGCTTGTCGACTTCAGCCTTGGCCATTTTTTCGGCTCTTTCGCCATCCTTGACCAGACCATCAAACAGCTTCTCGCCGTCCTTGCTGACCTTGGAGTAAGCGCCCAGACCGGCCAACCAGATTTGCCGCGAGTATTTCTCTACTTCGCTGATCCAGGTGCTGGTTTCTTTTTCGAGTTTTTTCTTGCCTGCCATGATCTGTTCTCCTTATTGAGCTTTGGCTGCGCGTTCAAGCATTGCGTTGAGCACATCGAGCTTAGCAGAGAGTGCATCAAGATCCTGCCGGGAGGGAATGCCCAGACGATTCAGGCCGCTGGCAACGCGACGATCGAAGGCCTTTTCGACTTTTTCAAACTGGCCTTCAACCTTGTCTTTGACTTCGGCAACGCGGCCTTTGACCGTGCCTTTAACGCTGTCGAGCTGGCTGTTGGCGGCTTCAACCTGCTCATCAACCAGTTGCTTGCCCTGCTTCTCGACGCTCTCGCCGGCCTTGACCAGGTCTTTCAGGTAATCGACGCTTTCCTTGCCGGCTTTGGCGTAAGCGCCCAGACCGGCCAGGTAGATCTTGCGCGCGTAACCCTTAACATCGGCCAGCACGGTGGTTTTGCCTTCGCTTTTGCTTGCGGCTTTCTTGACTGCGACTTTAGCCATGATGCACCTCACACAGAATGATAATCGGGTCGCCCCGGTTCAGGGCTTGTGTGCAAGGTAGCGAGGAAAATTAGAAACCACATACTAAGAAGTCATGGCCTGGTGCGCGCCCCGCCCAGCCGCGCACCAGCCGGTCGAACTCAGGCCTGCAGGGACTCGTCGAGGGTCTTCTCGATTTCGCGCTTGATGCTGCCGCCCATCGCCGAGAGCAACAGGCCCAGGTTCAGCTCGACCCGGACCCGATCCGCGCTCACCGCAATTCGCCCATCGGCGCCACTGCGCTTGAACTCCAGGCAATCACCCTCCCAGCGATAGCGCACCTGGTATTCCTGGGCCAGGCGCTCGGCCAGCCCCTGGGCTTTCTCCCGCGCGGCCGCCAGGCCAAGGGAATGGGGACGTTCAATGTTGATCCGGGCCATCGGCTAACTCCTGACTGCGACCTTAAGTCGCGCGACTATAACAGGCTGGCGCCGGCTGCCGCGTCGCCGCGCCGCGACAAAGACCGCCGTGGGGATTAGAATGGCCGGCACTTTCTTGTGGTGACAGTGAAATGAACGACCCACGCAATGCCAACAACGCGGAACCAACCACCCACTTCGGCTTCCAGAACGTACCGGAAAGCCAGAAGGCCGATAAGGTCGCCGAGGTGTTCCACTCGGTAGCCGGCAAATACGACCTGATGAACGACCTGCTTTCCGGCGGCATGCATCGTCTGTGGAAGCGCTTCACCATCGAACTGTCCGGGGTGCGCAGCGGCAACCGCGTGCTCGACATCGCCGGCGGCACCGGCGATCTGACCCGCAAGTTCTCCAGCCTGGTGGGCCCCACCGGCGAAGTGGTGCTGGCCGACATCAACGACTCAATGCTCAAGGTCGGCCGCGACCGCCTGCTCGACAAGGGTGTGGCCGGCAACGTGGTGTTCGTCCAGGCCGACGCCGAGAAGCTGCCGTTCCCGGACAACCACTTCGATGTGGTCACCATCGCCTTCGGCCTGCGCAACGTCACCCACAAGGAAGACGCCCTGCGCTCCATGCTGCGCGTACTCAAGCCCGGCGGCCGCCTGCTGGTGCTGGAGTTTTCCAAGCCGGGCAACCCGATGCTGTCCAAGTTCTACGACACCTACTCGTTCAACTTCATGCCGCTGATTGGCAAGTTGATCACCAATGACGCCGACAGCTATCGCTACCTGGCCGAGTCGATCCGCATGCACCCGGATCAGGAAACCCTCAAGGCGATGATGAGCGAGGCCGGTTTCGAGCGCACCAGCTACCACAACATGACCGGCGGCATCGTCGCCCTGCACCGCGGCATCAAGCCCTGATGGCAACTGCCGGGATGCTGCTGACCGGGGTGTTGGCGGCTGTCGAGCTGGGCCTCAATCGCCTCCTGCAGATGGACAGCACCGCCCTGCCGCGCCTGGCCAACCTGAGCGGCAAGGTGATTGCCGTCGACGGCCAGAGCCCGCTGCTGCAACTGTTTATCCTGCCCAGCGGCACCGGCCTGCAACTGGCGGCCAACTGGCAAGCCCCGGCCGATTGCCAGTTGCACGCCAGCGCCAGCAGCCTGTTGCAACTGGCCGTGGCCAAGGACAAAACCGCCATTCTGCACAGCCCCGAGGTCAGCCTTGAGGGTGACAGCGCGGTATTGCTGGAGCTGGCGGCGATCCTCCAGGATCTGCAGCTGGACTGGGAATACGAGCTGTCGCGCTGGCTTGGCCCGGTTGCCAGCCCGCTGCTGGCCGGCCACTTGCGCAGCCGCGCACGCTGGACCCGCGCCGGCCTCGACAGCCTGCGCCTGAACCTGGCCGATTACCTCAGCGAAGAATCGCGCAGCCTGGTCGGCCAGCGTGAAGCCAATGCGCGCTTTGCCGAGCTGGACCACCTCAAACTCGCCCTTGAACGCCTCGACGCCCGCGTCGCCCGCCTTCACCCCAACGCCGACGATCCCGCATGAAGTTGCTCGCTGTCCGCCGTCTGTTTCGCATCCTGCGCGTGGTGATCCGCTACCGCCTCGACGATTTGCTGTTCGCCTTGCCGCTGCCGTTCGGATTGCGCGCCCTGGGCGCCATCCTGCCGTGGCGCTGGCTACCCCGCCCGGCGCTGCATGAGTCGCGCGGCGCCTGCCTGCGCCTGGCCCTGGAAGACCTCGGGCCGATCTTTATCAAGTTCGGCCAGTTGCTCTCCACCCGCCGCGACCTGCTGCCGATGGACATCGCCGACGAGCTGGCCAAGCTGCAGGATCAGGTGCCGGCATTCGACGCCAAGCTCTCGGTGGCGCGCATCGAGGAGCAGCTCGGCGCGCCGGTGGCCGAGGTATTCGCCCGCTTCGACGAGCAGCCCATGGCCTCGGCCTCGATCGCCCAGGTGCATGCGGCGCAGCTGAAAAGCGGCGAGGAAGTGGTGGTGAAAGTCATCCGCCCAGGCCTCAAGCCGATCATTCGCCAAGACCTGGCCTGGCTGTTTCTGCTCGCCCGCCTGGCCGAGAAACTGTCCACCGAGGCCCGTCGCCTGCGGCCGATGGAAGTGGTCAGCGACTACGAAAAAACCATCTACGACGAACTCGACCTGCTGCGCGAGGCGGCCAATGCCAGTCAGCTGCGGCGCAACTTTGCCGGCTCCGAGCAGCTCTATGTGCCGCAGGTGTACTGGGACCTGTGCCGCCCCAAAGTGCTGGTCATGGAGCGCATCTACGGCGTTGCCGTGACCGACCTGGCAACCCTCGCCGATCAGCGCACCGATATGCAGGTGCTGGCCGAGCGCGGCGTGGAAATCTTCTTCACCCAGGTGTTCCGTGACAGTTTCTTCCATGCCGACATGCACCCCGGCAACATCTTCGTCAGCACCCGCACGCCCTGGAGCCCGCAGTACATCGCCATCGACTGCGGCATCGTCGGCAGCCTCACCCCCGAGGACCAGGACTACCTGGCGCGCAACCTGATCGCCTTCTTCAAGCGCGATTACCGGCGCGTGGCGCAACTGCACATCGACTCCGGCTGGGTGCCGGCAGACACCCGCGTCAACGACTTCGAGGCGGCGATCCGCACCGTTTGCGAGCCGATCTTCGAGAAGCCACTGAAGGACATTTCCTTCGGCCAGTTGCTGCTGCGCCTGTTCCAGACCGCGCGCCGGTTCAATATGGAAATCCAGCCACAGCTGGTGCTGTTGCAGAAGACCCTGCTCAACATCGAGGGCCTGGGCCGCCAGCTGTACCCCGAGCTGGACCTGTGGAACACCGCCCAGCCGTTCCTCGAACGCTGGATGCGCGAACGCATCAGCCCGCGCAGCCTGCTGCGCAACCTGCAGCAGCAGGCCGAGCAGGTGCCGCACCTGTCGCAGATGGCCCGCGACACCCTGGAGCGCCTCAACCAGCAAGGCCAGCAGCCCGTGGTGGCGGCGGTCGTCCAACGTCACTGGCCAGCCCAACTGCTCGGCGCCGCCCTGATCGGCGGTGCCGCCAGCCAGGGCCTGCTGCTCAGCCTGCCGGCCTGGCCCAGCTGGCTGATGCTGGCCGGCGGCCTGTACCTGGTGCTGCGCCGATAGCCAGCCCGGCAAGGGACTGGCAGACTTAACTTCTTTATGCATGGCCGCCGATGCGGCGCGAAGTGGATCAGATATGAGCGACTGGCTGGATGCAATCAAATGGGACGCCGATGGCCTGATACCGGCCATCGCCCAGGACCATAAAACCCAGCGTGTGCTGATGATGGCGTGGATGAACCGCGAGGCATTGCAGCTCACCGTCGATGAAGGCCGGGCCATTTACTGGTCGCGCTCGCGCGGCAAGCTGTGGCGCAAGGGCGAAGAGTCCGGGCATGTGCAAAAACTGCATGAACTGCGCCTGGACTGCGACGCCGACGTGCTCATCCTGATGGTCGAGCAACTCGGCGGCATCGCCTGCCACACCGGCCGGCAGAGCTGCTTCTATCGCGTCTACGACAACGCCGGTTGGAAAATCGTCGAGCCGGTGCTCAAAGACCCGGCCGCCATCTACGCCACAGGACACCGCCATGAGTGACACCCTGACCCGCCTCGCCGCCGTGCTGGAAACGCGCAAAGGCGCCGCGCCCGACAGCTCCTATGTGGCCAGCCTGTACCACAAGGGCCTGAACAAGATTCTGGAAAAACTCGGCGAAGAGTCGATAGAAACCATCCTCGCCGCCAAGGACGCCGCCAGCAGCGGCGACTGCAGCGACCTCATCTACGAAACCGCCGACCTGTGGTTCCACAGCCTGGTCATGCTCGCCGCCCTCGGCCAGCATCCGCAGGCCGTACTGGACGAACTGGAACGCCGTTTCGGCCTGTCTGGGCACGCCGAAAAGGCCGCCCGCAGCGACACCCATTAATCACTACTACGAGGTATTACCAGCATGGGTATTTTCGACTGGAAACACTGGGTCGTCATTCTAATCGTCGTCGTCCTGGTGTTTGGCACCAAGAAGCTCAAGGGTCTGGGCAGCGACGTGGGCGAATCGATCAAGGGCTTTCGCAAGGCCATGAGCGATGACGAAAAGCCTAGCGAGGTTGCCCCCCCAGCCGCCGCTCCCGTCAATCAGCCGACCACCATCGACGCTCAGGCGCACAAGGTCGAAGAGCCGGCCCGCAAGGAATAACGCCGCATGTTCGGTATCAGCTTTGGTGAATTGCTTCTGGTTGGCCTGATTGCCCTGCTGGTGCTCGGCCCCGATCGCCTGCCCGGCGCCGCGCGTACGGCCGGGCTGTGGGTGGGCCGGTTGAAGCGCAGCTTCAACGCCATCAAGCAGGAGGTCGAGCGCGAGATCGGCGCCGACGAGATTCGCCGGCAATTGCATAACGAACAGGTCATGGCCCTTGAGCAACAGAACAAGGGCCTGCCGCCGAACCTGACGCCCGCCAGCGCGAGCCAGCCCAGCCAGGCTCCCGCCAGCAGCGTGCCGACCGAGGTCGCCACGCCCACTCCGCCACAACCTCCGCGAGCACCATGAGCCAGCAGACTTCGCACAACGACCAGGAAATGCCCCTGGTCGCCCACCTCACCGAGCTGCGCAAGCGCTTGTTGCGCTGCGTCGGCGCGGTGTTGCTGATCTTCGCCACGCTGTTCTACTTTGCCCGCGAGATCTACACCCTGGTGTCCGAACCGTTGCGCCGCTTCCTCCCGGAAGGCGCCACGATGATCGCCATCGACCCGGCCTCGGCGTTTCTTGCGCCCCTCAAACTGACCATGATCATCGCCCTGTTCGTCAGCATGCCGGTGATCCTGTATCAGGTCTGGAGCTTTATCGCCCCAGGGTTGTACAAGCACGAAAAGCGCATCGCCGTGCCGCTGCTCAGCTCCAGCGTGCTGCTGTTCTATGCCGGCATGGCCTTCGCCTACTTCCTCGTGTTGCCGCTGATGTATCACTTCCTGATTGGCGCAGCGCCGGAAGGGGTCACCCCGATGACCGACATCAACAGCTACCTGGACTCGGTGCTGACCCTGTTCTTCGCCTTTGGCGTGGCCTTCGAGATTCCGGTGGCGGTGGTGCTGCTGATCTGGATCGGCGTCGTCAACGTGGCCTACCTGCAGAAGATCCGCCCCTACGTGATCATCGGCTGCTTCGTGGTCGGCATGGTTCTGACCCCGCCCGATCCACTCTCGCAGACCCTGCTGGCGGTGCCGATGTGGCTGCTCTTCGAGGTCGGCCTGTTCTTCGGCCGGCTGATCCGCAAACCGGCCGCCGATGAGGCCACCGACGACAGCGACAACGACCAGCCGCCCGCCGTTCAGCCATGAACCTGCTGCTGCTGGAAGACGGCGACTTTATTGCCGCCGATCGCGTCTTGCTGCAGGGCCGCCGCCTCAAGCACCTGCAAGAGGTACACCGGGCCACCGTGGGCGACAGCCTGCGGGTCGGGCGCCTCGGTGGCCTGATGGGCCAGGGCCAGTTGCTGCGCCTGGACAGCGACGCCGCCGAACTGCAGACCAGCCTCGAGCAGAGCGCTCCGGCCAAACTGCCACTGACCCTGCTGCTGGCCCTGCCACGGCCAAAAATGCTCAAGCGCGTGCTGCAGACCGTGGCCAGCATGGGCGTACCCAGGCTGATTCTGCTCAACAGTTATCGGGTGGAAAAAAGTTTCTGGCAGACGCCGTTTCTGCAACCTGAGGCGATCCGCGAGCAACTGATCCTCGGCCTGGAGCAGGCCCGCGATACGGTCTTGCCAGAGGTCATCATCGAGAAGCGCTTCAAGCCCTTTGTCGAAGATCAACTGCCGCAACTGGCCGCCGGCAGCCTCGGCCTGGTCGGCCACCCCGGTCCTTACCCAGCCTGCCCGCGCACGGTCGAGGGCCAGGTGACCCTGGCCATCGGCCCGGAAGGCGGCTGGATTCCCTACGAGGTGGAAAAACTCGCTAGCGCCGGCCTGCAACCGGTGCAACTGGGCGAGCGCATCCTGCGCGTGGAAACCGCCGTTACTGCCCTACTCGCCCGCCTGTTTTAAGCCTGTAGCCGGCGGCAATCCGGGAGAGGCCACACGCACCCGTAGGATGGGTGGAGCGCAGCGATACCCATCAATAACCCGATCGCCCGATCGCCCGATGGGTTACGCCGCTGCGCGGCTAACCCATCCTACCGGGCTACCGGGCGGATGCAGGTAGCCCGGATGCAATCCGGGAGAGGCCACACGCACCCGTAGGATGGGTGGAGCGCAGCGATACCCATCGACAACCCGCACAATCAGCCGATGGGTTATGCCGCTGCGCGACTAACCCATCCTACCGGCCGGCCTGTTATCTGTGGTTACAACACCTGCTTAAGAAACGCCTGGGCGCGCGGGTCTTGTGGCTGGCTGAAGAACTGCGCCGGCGGCGCGTCTTCCAGCAGTTTGCCGTGGTCGAAGAACAGCACGCGATCGGCCACTTCGCGGGCAAAGCCCATTTCGTGGGTGACGCAGACCATGGTCATGCCTTCCAGGGCCAGGGTCTTCATCACGTCCAGCACCTCGCCGACCATTTCCGGGTCGAGCGCCGAGGTCGGTTCGTCAAACAGCATGACCTTGGGCTCCATGGCCAACGCGCGGGCGATCGCCACCCGTTGCTGCTGACCACCAGACAAGCGCGCCGGGAACTCGTTGGCCTTCTGCGCGATGCCGACCTTTTCCAGCAGGGCCAGGGACTTGGCTTCACGCTCGGCCTTGCCGCGCTTGCGCACTACTTTCTGCGCCAGACAGAGGTTTTCCAGCACGGTCATGTGCGGGAACAGGTTGAAGTGCTGGAACACCATGCCGACTTCGCGGCGGTAGGCGTTGACGTCGGTCTTCGGGTTGGCCAGGTCCAGGCCGTCGATACTCACCGAGCCGGAATCCAGCTGCTCCAGGCCATTCAGGCAACGCAAAAAGGTCGACTTGCCGGAGCCGGACGGGCCGATCACCACCAGCACTTCGCCCTTGGCCACCTGGGTGGTGACATTGTCGACCGCGCGCACCTGCTGGCCGCGGGCGTCGAATACTTTGCTCAGCTCACGAACTTCAATCACTTTGCGCCAACCTCCGCTCCAGCCGGCTGGCGATCTGCGACAGCGGCAAGTTGATAACCAGGTACAGGGCCGCCACACAGAACCAGATCTCGAACGTCGAGAACGAGGTGGTGATGGCTTCGCGACCGCTCTTGGTCAGCTCGGTAATAGCGATCACCGAAACCAGCGAGGTGTCCTTGACCAGACTGATAAATTGCCCGGCCAATGCCGGCAGCGCCCGCTTGAACGCCTGCGGCAATACCACGTAACGCATCGCCTGCCCGGCCGTCAGGCCCAGGGAGCGTGCGGCTTCGGCCTGGCCCTTGACGATCGACTGCACGCCGCCGCGGACGATCTCGGCCACGTAGGCGCCGGTAAACAGCGCCAGCGCCGCCACCCCGGCGAACTCGCGGGACAGGTTGAGCACCGTACCGATAAAGAAGTAGAAGATGAAAATCTGCACCAGCAGCGGCGTGCCACGCACCAACTCGACATACACCGTCGACAGGTCGCGCAGGGTCGGATTGCTCGACAGCCGGCACAGGCCAGTCAGCACGCCGATCAGCAGCCCCATGACCCCGGCGGCCAGGGAAATCCACAGGGTCGTCAGCAGGCCCCAGGCCAGCGGGCCGGCGGCCCAGTGACGGGTCACGCCGACCTGATCACCTTCCTCGACCTCGTCACCCAGCGACAGTTGCAGACTGTCGCTGTCCACGCTCAGCACCTGCTCGGCGCCCTCGCTAGTGCGCAGGGTCACCGCGGTTTGCGCGCCCTGCACCTTAAGGCTCGCCACCTCGGCCAACTCGGCCGCGCGCTGCGCCTCTTCGGCATGATAGACGAAATACTGCGGCACGCGGTTCCAGCGCCACTCATAGGCAATCATCGAGGTGGCGAACCACAGGCTGGCGGCCAGCATGATAAGAATCAGCCCGGTCAGCAGATGCCAGGGCCATTGGGCGTGTTTCAATTTAGCCACGAAGCAATTCCATAAATGCGAACGCGCAGCCGGGCTGCGCGTTGGGTATCAACAGCGGAGTAAGCCTTGCGGCTTATTCCATGTCTTTTAGCCAGCTAGTGCTCTTAAACCACTTGGCGTGCAGGCGATCGTAGGTGCCGTCGTGGCGGATCTGCTGCAGCCAGTTGTTGATCCAGTTGAGGCTGTCGTAGTCGCCCTTCTTCAGGCCAAACGCCAGCGGCTCGTAGGTGAAGGGTTCGGCCAGGTACACCAGCTTGCCAGCGCCGGCCTTGTTCACCGCCACCACGTTGTACGGGGCATCGTAGATAAAGGCATCGGCCTTGCCGTTGACCACATCGAGTACGGCCTCTTGCTCATTATCAAAACCGTTGTACTTGGCTTTGCTGATCAGCTTCTTGGCGACCATCTCGCCGGTCGTGCCGATCTTCGAGGTGATGCGGTACTGCGGATCGTTGAGGTCTTTGTAGGTCTTGATCTTGCCTTGCAGGTCCTTGCGAATCAGCAGGGTCTGGCCAACCACGATAAAGGGCTCGGAGAAGTTCAGGCGCAGGTTGCGCTCCTGGGTCAGGGTCATGCCGGAGCCGATCATGTCGAACTTGTTGGTCAGCAGGGCCGGGATGATGCCGTCATAGCTGGTGGACACCAGCTCCAGCTTGACGCCCATGGCCTTGGCCATGGCTTTCAGCAGGTCGACTTCGAAGCCGATGATCTCACCGCGCTTGTTGGTCATTTCGAACGGCATATAGGTCGGGTCCATGCCGACGCGCAGGGTACCGGCCTTCAGCGCATCATCGATGGCACCGGCCTGAGCGGAAAAACCGGTCAGCGTGGCGGCGGCAAACAGAACTGTCGCAAGAAACTTTTTCATCGGCGTTCCTGACAAAGTGGAGGGAATGGGTTCGACCATCGGCGCGCAAACGCCGGCAATCCATGGGCGCGCATGCTAACCGCTGAGGGCAGTGCTGGCCAGTCGGTCAACTGCCGCGAACCGCGCCAGGCGACGACTTGTTGGTTCAGCTTTGCAGTAGAAACGTCACCGGGCCATCGTTGACCAGGTGTACCTGCATGTCTGCACCGAACTGCCCGCAGGCCACCTGGGCATGCTGCAGGTGGGCCTGGGCGAGCAGATAATCGAACAGCTCGGCGCCCAGGGCCGGGGGAGCAGCCGTGGAGAAACTCGGGCGCAGGCCGCTTTGGGTGTCGGCCGCCAGGGTGAACTGGGACACCAGCAACAAGCCGCCAGCGACATCCTTGAGCGACAGGTTCATCTTGCCCGCCGCATCGCTGAACACCCGGTAATTGAGCAGTTTGTGCAGCAGCTTATCGGCGCTGGCCGGGGTGTCCTGGGGCTCGACCGCGACCAGCACCAGCAAACCGCCAGCAATCGCGCCGACACACTCACCGGCCACCTCGACCCGCGCCTGGCTGACCCGTTGCAGCAGAGCCTTCATGCCTCGTCGGGCGCCAGGTCGAGCAGGCGCCGGGCCATCTCGTCGGCACCGCGCACCAGGGCATCGGTGATGCCCACTTCCGAGGCGGCGTGACCGGCATCGCGGATGATCTGCAACTCGCTGTTGGGCCAGGCCTGGTGCAGCGCGTAGGCGTTGTCCAGCGGGCAGATCAGGTCATACCGGCCATGCACGATCAAGCCCGGCAGATGGGCAATCTTGGGCATGTCGCGAAGCAACTGGTCGGCGTCGAGAAAGGCGTTGTTGACGAAGTAGTGGCACTCGATGCGGGCGATCGACAAGGCCCGATGGGCGTCACTAAAGCGCTCGACCACCTGGGGATTGGGCCGCAGGGTGGCGGTACGCCCCTCCCAGGTCGACCAGGCCTTGGCGGCATGCATCTGGGCAATCTGATCCGGGCCGGTGAGGCGTTTGTAGAATGCCTGCATCAGATCGCCGCGCTCCTCCGCCGGGATCGGCGCCAGGTAGTCTTCCCAATAGTCGGGGAACAGGCGGCTGGCACCTTCCTGGTAGAACCAGTGGAAGTCTTGCGGACGGCAGAGAAAGATCCCCCGCAGCAGCAGCGCATGCACCCGCTCCGGATGGCTCTGGGCATAGGCCAGGGCCAGGGTCGAGCCCCAGGAGCCGCCGAACAGCACCCACTTGTCTATCCCTAAGTGCTCGCGGATGCGCTCCAGGTCGGCAACCAGGTCCCAGGTGCTGTTGTTGTCCAGGCTGGCGTGGGGCGTCGAGCGCCCGCAACCGCGCTGGTCGAAGGTGACGATGCGGTACAGATTGGGATCGAAGAAGCGCCGGCTCAGGGCATCACAGCCCGCCCCCGGCCCGCCATGGATAAACACCACCGGCAGACCATTGGCATTGCCACTCTCGTCGACATAGAGCACATGCGGCTCCGCCACGGCCAGCTCATGGCGGGCGTAGGGTTTAATCTCCGGATATAGCGTCTGCATGCTGCACTCCCGAATCGGCGGCTGCGGGCCCTGGTGGCGCCGCTCTGGTACTGTGGCGGCCATCATAACCATGAAACGGTGCCGCGACATGCCGCTGCGATTATTTAGCCCATTCCTGTTGCTGCTTGCCCTGCTACTCGGCGGCTGCCGCGGCGACGATCCGCAGGCCGCGCTGGAGGCCGCCGTGCAACAACTGCAGGACAACCTCGAGCACAAACGCAGCAGCGCCGTGCTCGAGCAACTGCACGAACAATTCAGCGCTCAGCAGCAATACGACCGCGAGTGGGCCAAGCGCACCATGCTGATGCTGTTTATGCGCCACCAGAATGTGCGCGTGCTCGCCCTGAGCCAGAACAGCTACCTCGACCCCACCTACCGCGAGCGCGGCCATAGCGAGTTACAGGTGGCGCTGACCGGCGCCGCGGGCCTGCTCCCGGACAGCGCCAGTCATTACCGGGTGCAACTGGAGTGGTGGCGGGAAGACGGCCAGTGGCAACTGGCGCGACTGAGCTGGGAGTGAGCTCAGGGCCGGCCGATGGCTTGATCGGCGACGCGCCAGATCAGCCCGTCGGTGGCATAGCCGCGCTCGCGGGCGATGCTCAGCAACTGCTCACGGGTCTTGGCCGACACCTGCGGCGTGCGCGACAGCAGCCATAGGTACTGGCGATCGGGATTGCCGACCAGGGCCACGCGGTAATCGTCATCCAGGTAGAGCACCCAGTAATCGCCACGGGTCAGATCGGGAAGCAGCCGGCTGACCCAGTTGTCGAAGCGCACCCAGAGTTTGTCGGTCTGCCCCGCCTGCTGGGCAAAGGCCTGACCGCGAGCCTCTTGCCACTCACCCTGAAGGGTCTGGCAGCGATTGCGCACCGCCAGCGTGCCGTCGGCCTGCAACGCGTAATGGGCCTCGGCCTGGGCGCAGTTGCGCTGGAAGAACATCGGCAGGCGCGCCAGCTCGTACCAGGTGCCCTGGTAACGCTGCAGATCCACCCGCTCGACCGTTTGCGGCACGCCCACCGGCGCCCCCGCAGCCATGCAACCGGTCAACAATGCAAACAGGCACAAGCCGATAAGGCCACGCATACACACTCCTATTTCAGACCCTGGGCGGAGAACAACAGTACCTTGTCGCCGGCGTATTGCACGCTGATAAAGGTTTTCTCATCACCCCAGTTACAACTGCCCAGACCCAGCGCGCCGGAGCATTCGGTGGGCGCACCGAGCAAGGCCTCCACCTCGGCCCTGGGCATGCCGACCTGCAACTTGGCGTAGTTTTCCTGATTGATCTTGCTGCAGGCGCTCAGGCACAGCACGGCACCCAGTAGCAGTAGCACACGCGGGGACATAACAGACTCCTTGGCGATTCGATTGAACCTTGAGCATCGCACAGCGCGCGCCCCGCTGCCCGGATCGGCAGCGCCCCGGCCTTGCGCCGGGGCATGCGAGCGACCATCGCGGCCGCTCGCCGGTAAGCCTACTCAGGCCGAGTGATAGCCGGTGACGCGCTCAACCTCTTGTTTTGAGCCGAGGAATACCGCTACGCGCTGGTGCAGCGAGGTCGGCTGAATGTCGAGAATGCGCTGGTGACCGTTGGTGGCCATGCCGCCCGCCTGCTCGATGATGAACGACATCGGGTTGGCCTCGTACATCAGGCGCAGCTTGCCCGGCTTCTCTGGCTCGCGGGAATCGCGCGGGTACATAAACAGGCCGCCGCGGGTGAGGATGCGGTGTACATCAGCCACCATGGCCGCGACCCAGCGCATGTTGTAGTTCTTACCCAGCGGCCCGTTCTTGCCGGCCAGCAACTCCTCGACATAACGGCTCACCGGGGCTTCCCAGTGACGCTGGTTGGACATGTTGATGGCGAATTCGGCGGTGCTTTCTGGTACGCGGATATTGTCGTGGGTCAGCACGAAGCTGCCCAGCTCGCGATCCAGGGTGAAGCCCTTGACGCCGTCACCGAGGGTCAGCATCAGCATGGTCTGCGGGCCGTAGATGGCGTAACCGGCCGCGACCTGCTCGGTGCCTTTCTGCAGGAAGGCCTCTTCGCCCAGATCGCCCTCGTTGCCATTGCGATCCGGGCAACGCAGTACCGAGAAGATGGTGCCCACCGAAACGTTGACGTCGATGTTGGAGGAGCCGTCCAGCGGGTCGAATACCAGCAGGTAAGCGCCTTTGGGGTATTGGCCGGGGATCTGATAGGCGTTGTCCATTTCCTCCGACGCCATGCCAGCCAGGTGGCCGCCCCACTCGTTGGCCTCAAGCAGAATCTCGTTGGACAGCACGTCGAGCTTCTTCTGCACCTCGCCCTGGATGTTCTCGGTTTCCATGCTGCCGAGCACGCCGCCCAGTGCGCCCTTGGAAACAGCGTGGCTGATTTCCTTGCAGGCACGGGCCACTACTTCGATAAGAAACCGCAAATCCGCCGGGGTATTGTTGCAGCGAGTTTGTTCAATCAGGTAGCGGCTGAGGGTAACGCGAGACATGGAAGGCTCCGGAAGGATAAAAAACCGTGCGCAGTCTACCTGTTTACGCCGCCCGATGCCTCCCGCGCCGCTTATCGGTAGGCCCAGGCATGCGCCCGCCAAGGGCGCGCCCCGGTACCGCTCAAGACTGGCTCACCTGCACCCGGTCGCGACCATCGCGCTTGGCCTGGTACAACGCCCGGTCGGCGGCCTGCATCAGCTCTTCCAGGGTATGCCCATGATTGGGCCACAGCGCCACGCCGGCCGAGAGCGTCACGCTCAGGGCGCCGGCGCGGGTCGGCAGGGGGCTGGCCGCCAACTGCGCGCGCAGGCCTTCGACCCGGCTCACGGCCTCGTCCAATTCGGCATCCGGGAGGATCAACAAGAACTCCTCGCCGCCGATACGAAACACCGCATCGGTGCTGCGCAGGTTGTCCTGTAGATGCTGGGCCACGGCCTGCAGCACCTCATCGCCAACCAGATGGCCGTGACTGTCATTCAGGCGCTTGAAATAATCGAGATCGATCATCGCCAGAGCCAGGCTGGTGCGCTCACGCAAGGCCCGCGCCTGTTCACGCTGGAAGAATTCGATCAGGTAGCGGCGGTTGAACAGCCCGGTCAGGGGGTCGTGCAGGGCCTGCTCACGCAGTTGCGCATGCAGCGCCGAGATGGTTTGCAGGCGTTCTTCGCTAAGCCCCAGGGCCTCGGCCAACTGGCGCTCACTGAGGTGGCGACGGGTCACATCGCGCAGGTAGAGCATCTCGCCAAGCACCATCCGCTCACGCCGAACGTAGCGCTCGATGGCCCGCTGGCGCACTTCGAAATAGCGCAACGGCTCGCTGAGCGCCAACAGCGGCGCCTCGGCAGCGCCCGCCTGGGGTTGCAGCAAGGCGTGCAGATCGTGCCCGAACACCGGCCAATCCACCAGCAGGCGGCCCTGCCAGCCATCGCTCAGGCCCGCCAGTTGCAAGGCGGCGGGATTGGCCTCAATCACCCGCTGGCGCGTATCAATCACCAGCACCGGATCAACCAGGGCCTCCAGCAGCAGATGGCGAGCCACCGGCAATACGTCGAACAGGCGCACGCCGATGATCAGCCAGGCCAGGGCCAGCAAGGTAAAGGCGAAGCTGAAGGGGGTTGGATCAAAGCCGAAAAGCGTCCAGCCAAACACCACATAACTGATGTTGGCCGCCCAGGGCACGGCCGTCAGCACGACAAAGGCCAGGTAATGGCGACGATACAGGCCCTGGCTGACCGCAGCCGCACGCAGCACGATCAGCAGGCAGAAGGCCATAAACAGGTACACGTAAGCGGCGGTGGCGAAAAACAGCGGGCCATGCCGGTAATCAATAGGCGCGCCCACCTCGGCTGAAATCGGCGCGCTGGCGGCGTCATAAAACAGCCAGTGCCAGGGATTGCTCAGGGCCAGCAACCAGACCAGCACCGGCACCAGGGTCAGGCCGCCAACCTGGCGCAAGGAAATCGGCCGACGCTCGCTGTTGACGTACTGCCAGAGGAATACGGCCCAGAAGGTTGGTACGGCGAGAATCCCCGGCCAGGCCATGGACGCCCAGAACATCTTGCACTGCGCCCCCTGGCTGGCCATTTCCAGGGCGGCGGCGGCCATCCACCAGAGCGTGCCCAGGTGCAGCAGAAAGAAACTGCGCTGGCCGGGAAAATGCCGCTGCCGATTCACCCAGGCGGACAGGAACGCCACCCCCAGGCACACCGCCAGGGTCAACAACACCGGGGCCGACAAGGCCCAGCCAGCGTTGCAACTAGTCATTCACGCCACTCCAGATTGGCCGGCTATGGTCAGAGCCATGCCGGCACCTTGAACCAGGTTGCCGGCAGGCCCCTGACGATAGCTCAGGGTTTAGCCTGCGTCGTGCGCAGCACGCTCATGGCCATTAACATCAAGAGGCCGACGCCCAGCAACAGCACCGTCCACAAACCGATCCGCTTCCAGTCGGTCGCCGCAGCGACGGGTGCCTGCGGCTCGGCTGTGGCTGCGGTCGGCAGCGCCACGTTGGCCACACCCAACTGGCTGAGACGCGCCGGCTCGTAGCCAGGAATCAACGTGCTCAACGGCAAGTTGGCGGCTTGCGCGGCCTGATTACCCAACGCCAACTGATACGGCGGTGTGCCGCGAGCGAGAAACACCAACTCGGTGGCGCGCAGCCCCACAGTGATCTGCGGCGCACTGCTGCCCAGGCCACCGCCGCGTTCATCGACCACCAGTTTGAGCTGCTGCACCGGCGCGCCATACAGCTCGATATGTTCCTGCAGCGACTCCTTGCCGCCCTGGGGCACCCGGTACAGCAGGCTGCGATTGAGCACCTGCCACTGCAGCGTACCGTCACGACGGCCATAAAGGGTTACCGGCGCCAGGGTATTGGCCTGGGGCAAGCTGATGTGTACACGTTCCAAAGGCAACGCCAAGGGCAGCTCCCAGGTGTACTCGCCGGGTTTGCTGCTACTCACCGGCAAGGCGGCCGACCAGGCCATGGGCGCCGCTTTGGCCTGCCGGTCGCTGCTGCTCAATTCGGCCGCCAGCAACTGCGGGGCTTGCTGCGGCGCCAGCCAGAGCAGGCGCAGGTAGCGCGCTGACTGGCCGGGCAGGTTGACCCGACGCTGCTGCAATTGCTCATCGGCAAACGCCAGGCGGGCAATCTGCCCTTCGCCCCAGCTTTGCCAATGCTGCAGGTCATCGCTGGCCTCGATGCTGAAACGCTGGAAGCCGTCGCTGTCGCTGCTCCAGTCCAGTTGCAACTGCTCCAGCGGTGCCTCGATAGCGCTGGCATCCAGCAGCCAGCCGCGCAGGATTTGCTGCTCAGGCTTGCCGCCCGTCTCGCTCAACACCTCCACCAGGGTGCCGCCCTCGCTGCGCTGCACACGAATACCCGGCGCTTCGGCGCTGCCATCCTTGGCTCCGTGCAACGGGAACCACTTCACCGCCGTCTGGCGCACCTGCACCTGCTGTTCGGCACGCCCCAGGGTCAGGGCATAGGCCTGCGCCTGGCCTTCGCCATTGAATACGCGAAGGTCGCGCAGGTCCGCATGGCGGGCGGCAAACTGCAGGGTCATCGGCACCTGCAAGCGATACCAGGGGCCTTCCCCAGTCAAGGTCAGGGCCGCCTGGGTGCTGAAGTCAGCCGGAGCGTCCTGGGCGACCGCCAGTGGCAGTAACAGGCTGGCGGCCAGCCCGACCCACAGGCGCCGTTTGCCGGCGAAAATACCCTTCATAACTTGACCTGCTCAACGTCTGGCGCCGCCTGCCGAGGGGGCAGTGGCGCGAAATAACCCACGATCAGCAGCAAAACGCCGACCCCAATAAACGACACGATACGTTCCAGCCCACCCTGGTTGCCCAGCTCGACGAAGAACAGCTTGGCCACCACCAAGGCAATCAGCGCCGCGCCCACCAGCCACAACTCGCGACGACCACGGCGGTGGGCGAAGATCATCAGCGGCAAGGCGATCAGCGTCCACACCAGCGACAAGCCCGCCTGCACCAGCATCGACTGCAACAGCGGCTGCACGGCATAAGGCACCGCCGCCCAGTGATGCACGGCGCGCAGTACCGCCGCGGTGAGCAAGGCGAACAGCGAGGCACCGGCCAGCAGTTGCAGCAACGCAGCCGTGCGCCCAGGGCTCCAGCCCAGTGCCGGCAGGCTGCTGCGCAACCACTGGGTCACGCCGAACAGGGCAAACAGCAAGCCCAGCTCCAGCGGGTTGATCAGCGGCAGATAAGGCAACGGCTCGGCGGCGCCATCGCTGGCGATATTAGCCAACCAGAACCACGCCAGCATCAGCGCGGCCAGAGGTGCCGCCGCCAGCAGCCGATACTCGCGCCCATACACCTCCACCGGCCAGGGTAGACGCCGCGGCTGCGCCATCAGCCACAGATAGGCGCTTGGCAGCAGCGCCCAGCCCAGCCAACGCCAGGCGTTGTAGTGCTCGGCCAGCAGCGCCAGCAAGTAACGCAACTCCAGCGCCAGCACAGCGAGGAGCAACCAGCAGCCGAGCACATGGCTGGCACTCAGGGCGCGCGTGGGCAGTAACGCCGCCAACTGACGCAGGCCGACAAAATGCACGGCAAACACCAGCAACCAGGCCAGCCAGGCAAGGTGCGCGGCCGGGTTCCAACTGCTCGACCAGCTCAGGGCCAACAACACGCTGGCGACCGGAATGTGCAAGGTCTGCAGCCGGGCCAGCGCACGCCAATCGCAGCGTTTGGCCAACAAGGTAACCAGCGCCGCGCTACCGGCCAGGGTCAGCAACAGCAGCGTGGCCTGCCAAGGGCCCGGCACAAAGCGCCAGACTTCGCTGACCCAGGCCAGGGCCCACCAGCCCGTGCCCCAAACCAGCAGCAGTTGCGATAAGCGCTCCAGGCTCAAACGGCCCAAGTCGCCGGCACTCTCGCGGCGCGCCACCTGCTGCAAGCGCCAGGCGCCAACCAGCGCGGCCAGACCCAGCACCAAGGGTGTCCAGAAGCCGGCATGGGCCAGCGGACGTAACCCGACACCACTCAACGAACCCAACAGCAGCGGGCTGGCGCCGAGGAAGGCCACACCGCCCACCACCTGCAACAGCAGGCCGAAGATAAAACTGGCGCGCTGTTGCAGATGCAGACTGAGCCAGATAATCAGCAAACCGCTGCCGCCCCACACCGCACTGGCGGTTTGCCAGGGCAGGACGAACAGCACCGCCAGGTTGATCAGCAGCAGTCCGGCCAGCAACACCAGCGACAGCCCACGCAACAAGCGCACATCGCTGCGCACCAACTGATCGCGGGCGGCAAACAGCATGCCGCCGATCAGCGCCAGGCCAATCAGCGAGGCCGTCATCAGGCCGCGCCAACCGGCGCTGAATACCCCACTGGCGCCATCCTGGGCGGTATCCAGCTGCAACAGGAACAGCGCGCCACCGAGCAACTGCACGGCAAAGGCGCTGAACAGAAAACTGCGTGACTGGAGGCGCAGGCCGACAATCAGCGTCGCCAGCCCGGCCAGCGCCCAGCAGATGGCCGTCACTTGCGCGGCGAAGTTCAGCGGCGCGATCAGGTAGAGGAACGCCAGCCCGGCACAGGCCAGCAACGGCAAGCCACGGCGCTCCCAGGCCTGGCTCAGCGCGGGGGCGGCCAGACGTAGCTGACGATGGCTGAACAGCAGCGCCGCGCCGAGCATCAACGCACCGAGCGGCGCACCGTCGAGCACGCTAGCGCTACCACCCTGCAAGCTGCCAAGAAAGGCCAGCCCGGCCGCCGCCTGCAGGAACAGGGCAAAGGCCCGCGCCAGACGCCGTTGCTGGCGCAAGCCAAGCCAGAAGATGCCGGCGCCCTCCACCGCCCAGGCCGCCGAGGTCCAGCGCGCATCCAGGCCGAGGGGAATGGCCAGCGTGGCAAAGATCACCCCCAGCGCCAGGCAGGTTTCCACCAGCAGCAGCGCGCGACCGGGCACCTTGGCGCTCAGCAACCGCGCCAGCAGCAGGTAAAACAGGCCCAGCCCCAGGGCGCTGAAGGCTGCGGCGAACTCGATATGCTGGACCAGCCCGTACTGCAGGCCGAAACCAATCAGCGGCGGACCGAACAGAATGGTGCCGTCGACATAATCGCCCTGACGCGCCGACCAGCGCAGCAGCTCGCCGCGACTGCCATCCACCGGCAGACCTGCGGCTTCCAGCAACTTGCGCCGAGCGAACAACAGGCCGATGCCGACATACATAAGAAAGAACAGGATCAGGAACGGCTCGGTGCTGGCCAGCAGTTCCGGTTTATAGGAGCGCAGGCCCCAGGCCAAACCGATACCGAAGGTGCCGACGAAGCCGATTAGGTTGAGCAGGCGCCAGGCCTTGAACCAGGCAATGGCGAAGATGCCGGCATTCAGCAGGGCAAAGTAGCTGAACAGCGCCACATGATTGCCGCTGCCAGTGGAGGTCAGAATCGGCGCGGCAAAACCGCCCAACGCCGCGGCCGCCGCCAGCCCAAGCGCATCCTGGGCAATCGCCAGAATGGCCGAACAGAGGGTGATCACCACCAACAAGCCGAGGGCTTCCCCGGAGCTCAGCAGAGGATGCAAGCGCATCGCGGCAAACACCGTCAGGTACAGCACGGCGATGCCAGTGCCTTGCAGCATCAAGCCATAGTTGGCGTTGCGCAGACGCAGCCACCAACCCAGGCCAAGCAGCGCCACGGCGCTGGCCGCGACCCCGGCATAACGCACCTGCACCGGCACCACCATGCCTTCGGTGGCATAGCGCAGGAGAAAGGCCAGGCCGAGAAACAACAGCAGCACACCCACCCGCAGCACGGTATTGCCGCCAAACAACCAGGCCTGGGCCGCGTCGATGGCACGCTCCAGCGGCGAAGGCGCGCGCGGCACTGGCGCAGCCTTGGGCGGCAGCGGCTGCGGCGCCACCACGACCGGCTCGGCCATCCACACATTGGCGGGCAACGGGCTCGACGCCGCCACGGCCGGGCGCTCAAGCAGTTCCTCGGGCAACTCCCAGACCAGCTCGTCATCGGCGGGCGCCGCGGCCGTCTCTATCGGTTCGGCGCTGGCCGCCGGTACTGGCTCAGCGGCCTCAGTGGTTGGCGTCTGCCCCGCCTCCAGTTGGCGCAAGCGCTCCTGCAGCGCGACGCCGGCCTGCTCAAAGCGCGCAGCGAAGGCCAGCAGCTCCTTGCGCAACTCGCTGTTCTGCAGCTCTAACCCCTGCAGACGCAGGGTCTGCCCCAACGCCAGGCCGATCAGGCCACCGAGCAGGGCGGCGCTGAGCGATTCGTCGGCCAAGGCGCCGAGCACCAGACCAACCAGCATGAAGATCCATTGCATGCGTTGCATTCCCAATTGGTTTGCGAAAAATCCCGGCGATCCCTGGACTGCGCGCGAGAGTATAGGGCGGCACCCGCAGCCCCTGACAGAGACGAATGGGCGACAGCGCACAGACACACAACACATTTATCCGCACTGATTGCCCGCCGCCGGGCAGAAGAACGTTCACAAATGCGCGGACGTCGGTATCATCGCGCGCCCAAGGCTTCCCCCATACAGGTGCTCTGAGTCATGACCAAGCTGTTGATCGTCGGCGCCGACCTGGATCGCACCGACACCTGGATCAAATACGAACGCACCATGTGCAGCAGTTGCGTGTCCTCGTGCTGCACCATGCCGGTGGAGGTGCGCTTCAACGACCTGCTGCGCCTGGGCCTGGTGCAGGAGTTCGAGCGCGACGAGCCGCGCAAAAACATCGCCAAGCGCCTGCAGAAAGAAGGCATCGTCGAGCGCTTCCACCAGAAGTCGGAAATCTTCACCCTGGTGCGCATGGGCAACAACGACTGCCTGTACCTGGACCGCAAGACGCGCCTGTGTACCGTCTACGACCTGCGCCCGGAAACCTGCCGCAACCACCCGAAAATCGGCCCACGCCCAGGCTTCTGCGCTTACAAACCCAAGTAAGCCGACCGGCGCTAGAGAAAAAAGACCACACGCGAGATGGCATGACCTTGAGCGCCTATTGGCATTGAATCTGCCCGCCCCATAGTGCGTGACCAAAAGCCGTTGTAGATTCTCGCTGGGGCATTTACTTGAATCGAGATTGCGCAATAAGTTGCGCACAGCTTCGTTGTTTTTCGGGCCTAAAATGCACTACAGCCCTCATGCAGCAAGGCCTTGAGGGTGATGCGCAACATTCTGCACAACGCTGCGCAACAATTTGCGCAAGTTTCCGTGATCTGTCGCACACTTATTCGGCGCACGCACTCAGCCTATTTTCAACCTATTGATATATATAGAATTTATTTAACTGGCATGCTTGTCGCTATAGGGACTGCTCCCGGATCACTACAGATCCATGACCCAAGGCAAGGAGAGCACTCATGCCAACACCCGCGTATCTGTCCCTCGAAGGCACCAAACAAGGCCTGATCACCGCAGGCACCTTCACCGAGGACTCGGT
>Ga0209343_10000073_pt1 | contig 119663 bp, 107 predicted proteins | sample RifCSPlowO2_02_FD_184026 | JGI IMG/M metagenome (GOLD analysis project Ga0209343, IMG submission 184026) | Groundwater microbial communities from Rifle, Colorado - Rifle CSP2_plank lowO2_0.2 (SPAdes) (version 2) | ecosystem: Environmental > Aquatic > Deep subsurface > Groundwater | place... | reverse complement strand
TTAGTCAAGCAAGGATACTATTAATACCCTTACATTTCTTAACTCCCGACAGTGGTTTACAACCCGAAGGCCTTCTTCCCACACGCGGCGTCGCTTCGTCACCCTTTCGGGCATTGCGAAAGATTCTCGACTGCAGCCTCCCGTAGGAGTCTGGGCAGTGTCTCAGTCCCAGTGTGGCCGACCACCCTCTCAGGCCGGCTACCCGTCTTAGCCTTGGTAGGCCTTTACCCTACCAACAAGCTGATAGGACATTGACCCCTCTTTAAGCGAAAGGATCCTTACGAATCCTATCCCTTGACTATAAATACTGAAGTATTAATAGTATTATTGAGTATTAGCAACCCTTTCGGTAGCTTCGATTGCTCGAAGCGTTGTTATCCTCATCTTAAAGGCAGGTTATCAATACATTACTCACCCTTACGCCACTCGGTTCGTACCCCTTTCGGGGCACCCCCTCGTTCGACTTGCATGCCTAATCCACGCCGCTAGCGTTCGTTCTGAGCCAAGATCATACCCTTCATAAATAATTATAAAGGTTTCCAAGTTTCACTTGGCTTTAAAATTTAAACTCAAAAGCTGAACATCTCAGCTTTCGACTCGCACGCATACGATTCTAAATTTTTCAAAGAACAATAATAACCACTAAGAATATCTAATTATATGTTTTTTTATATTAAAATCAAGCAAAATTTTTTATTTTTTTAACTTACCGCGTTATAATAAATTACATAAAATTCAAAAGACTTAAATATCAATATATTTACCAATATTTCTATATTTATTATACCTGTCTTCTATAAGTTTATCAACTTGGATGTTTTTTATTTCTTCTAAGTATTTGGCCATGCAATTCTTAAGCATATCGGCTGTTTTTTTAGGGTTCTTTTGAGCACCACCTAATGGTTCTGGTATAATTTCATCCGCTATTCCAAAATTTAGTAAATCCTTTGCCGTTAGGTGTAATGACGTAGCCGCTTCTGGCGCATTTTCTCCGTCCTTCCACAATATAGCAGCACACCCTTCAGGTGAAATAACCGAATAGTAAGCGTTTTCCATAATTGCTAATTTATCACCAATACCGATACCTAATGCGCCTCCACTACCGCCTTCACCTATGACTATGTTTATAATCGGGGTCATCAGTCTGCACATCTCGTAAATGTTCTCTGCAATTGCGTGTGCTTGTCCTCTCTCCTCTGCTCCAATATCTGGATTTGCTCCAGGTGTATCAATTAAAGTAACTATTGGTAAATGAAACTTCTCTGCGAGCTTCATTTTCTGTAACGCCTTCCTGTAGCCCTCAGGATTTGGCATACCAAAATTACATGCAATACGCTCTTTTGTACTCTTCCCCTTTTGTTGTCCAATAATCAGAATCTTTTCACGCCCTATTCTGCCAAATCCGCTAATAATCGCCTTATCATCACCGAATCTCCTATCACCGTGAAGCTCAACAAAATCTTCAATTATTAAATTTATATAATCTGCTGCAAGTGGACGCAAAGGATGCCTTGCTAATTTGACTATATCGTATGGAGTTAATTTGGCATGCAAATCTCTTTGTAGCGCTGCGAGTCTTTCTTTCAATGAATTTAATTCATTACTTCTATCAATACCGTCATCTACAGAGGCATTCTCTAAATCCTGTATCCGATGCTCAATCTCTAATATTTTATTCTCAAATTCTATTATACTATTTTCAGTCAAATAATTTCTCCCGCCACCTTATCATGATTGCTATAAAATAGGCTCACGAAAACTTTAACAATTCTCCACTCTGCTATAAATTGCATATTCACTGCCTATCAATGGGAAAAGTTAGCCTAGTCTAGTTATAAATTAAAGTTTACTAATTTTTTATCTTTTTAACGGAAAGCTGTAGCTTACTAGATATGTTTGTTTCAAATGATTTATCAACCTGAAGAGTCCCGTACATTTTTCTAAACAGTATTTCAAGGGTCGCTTTAAGTAACAGCCTTGATTTATAACACACTATTAAGACCTTAAATATAAAAAATAATTTTAGCACAATTATAAGCGCCAACGGTAACGTAAATATTATTGCCTTCCATTTTGTCATTTCTACTGCAATATATTTTGATATATACATTGTTAAATACCCCATCGCAAAGAAAGTCGCGAAAAGAATAATCCCAATCTTTAAAGATAAATATATTTCAGCATACATCTTTAGCGAGTGTTTATATTTTTCGTTAACATATTGTAAATAAGCAAAAAATTGCCTAAGTTTTTTCTGAATAGTTATAACTGGTTTACTGTTTTCAATAGAAATAATATTAAACATAAATATTCCTTAACAATTTATCATTACAAACATTCATTTACATGTATTTACAAAACGATGGGCATATTGTCTATTATAATATTCCACAAACGCACTATTCTTTATTTGCTTCCACCATTTCTGATTATTTTTATACCATTTTATAGTATCTCTGAGACCAGTTTCAAATTTAATTTGTGTTTTCCAGCCAAGAGACATTATTTTAGTGCAATCCAGTGCATAACGCCTGTCATGTCCTTCTCTGTCTTTTACATGCTCTATTAATGTCCTCGGCTTATTTAATTCATCAAGTATAAAATATGTAGTATCAATATTGCAACGCTCGTTCCCGCCTCCTATATTGTAAACTTCTCCATTCTCTCCGTGAACAATGAGAAAGTCAATCGCTGCACAATGGTCTTCAACGTGTATCCAGTCGCGAATTTGTTGACCATCGCCGTAAAGAGGAAGCTTTTTGTCCTCCAATGCATTTGTGATAAAAAGAGGAATAAACTTCTCCGGATGTTGATAGTCTCCGTAGTTATTTGATGCCCTTGTTATAATAATTGGTAATTTATATGTTACCCAATATGCATATGCTAATCTATCTCCACCTGTTTTGCTGGCAGAATATGGATTACTTGGATTTAATGTGTCTGTTTCTTTAAAAGCATCATGATAAACAGTCCCATAAACCTCATCAGTAGAAACTTGAATAAACTTTTTTATACCGTGACGTTTTGAAGCCTCAAGCAAAACAAATACACCCTTTATATCTGTGTCAATAAATGTGCCTGCGCTCATAATACTCCTATCAACATGTGTTTCCGCAGCAAAGTTAATAACTACATCAACCCCCTCAGAAGAGAAAATATGCCCCACCAATTCCTGATTACAAATATCACCCTTGTAAAATTTGAAATATTTAAACTTGTTTTCATCTCCTGTGATTTCATTTAAGTTCTCGATATTACCCGCATAAGTTAGCTTATCAAGAACTACAACATGCTTCCCTTGATTAACCATACGTAGGGCAAAGTGACTGCCAATAAATCCTGCGCCACCTGTAATAAGAATACTCATATATATTTAAAAACCCTTCTAGTTATAAATATTAATACAATTTAAATATTATAACACTTTACTGTTATATGGTTTGTTTAAAAACTTTTCATCAAATAAGATTTTGATGATTATATAGTTTTTAAACATTCATAAAAGTAGCAACAACTTTTATGGTTTGTATACATAGGCAAAAACTATTTACTTATCTATGCCGCAACCACAAAAAAGCAAATAAGTTTACAGAAAGAAAATGAAAGAATGCCCGTTTTTGCAAATTCCACTGAGACCCATTTCATAATTTACAACAACCGTAAAATTAATAAGCAATTAAATTATAATACTAAATCGGAGGATATAAATTGGCAAGAAAAAACCACCAATTGGAAACGGCTATATGGCTTGAAGTTTAAAAATCTGCCTATTCCCTGTTTCCGTGCCCCGGTGGTTGAATTGTTATTTATTTACAAGCTTTAACCACGTATTTGCTCGCTTCAAATTAACCTGTGCCTTTTCTTTCTCTTCCGCACTTCCTCCACTGGATAGGGTCTTCTCGGCAGATTCCTTATCTGCACGTGTCTTCTCCACATTTACCTCACCTTCCGCAACACACGCATCAGTGAGCACAATCACGTTATTCGCTATAACCTCTAAAAAGCCCCCGTCGAGTGCAAATTGCACCGTTTTGTTATTGGCATCATTTACTGTTAGAATACTCGTTCTGAGTTCTGTAATCAGAGGAGCATGGTCTGCCAAAACACCAAACGCACCCTCAGTTCCGTCAGCGGAAATGCTTTGTACTGAATCGCTATACACAACCTTTTCGGGTGTAACAATTTCAAATTTAAATGTCTTTGCCATGTTATCCACCCATCTGTTTAGCCTTCTCTACTACCTCTTCAATACCACCGACCATATAGAATGCCTGCTCTGGCAAATGGTCGTGTTTCCCTTCTACTACCTCCTTGAATCCTCGTATGGTCTCTTTTAAAGGTACATATTTTCCTTTTGTACCAGTAAACTGTTCAGCAACAAAGAATGGTTGTGACAGGAATCGCTGTAATCGCCTGGCTCTTGCCACCAATAGCTTGTCCTCTTCCGAAAGCTCTTCCATACCAAGAATCGCAATAAAGTCCTGGAGTTCTTTATAACGCTGCAAAATTCTCTGCACTTCTCTGGCAACTTCATAATGTTCCAGTCCTACAATCTTGGGATCAAGCATTCTTGATGTAGATCTCAACGGATCTACGGCTGGATAAATACCCAACTCGGCAATTTGACGGGAAAGAGCAATAGTAGCATCCAGATGTGGAAAGGTCGTTACAGGTGCAGGATCAGTAAAGTCATCGGCCGGCACGTAAACCGCTTGTAAGGATGTAATAGAACCCTTCTTTGTCGTGGTAATCCTTTCCTGCAGGTCACCCATTTCAGTTGCCAATGTTGGCTGGTAACCTACTGCCGAAGGCATACGTCCTAAAAGTGCTGACACTTCTGAGCCAGCCTGCACAAACCTGAAGATGTTATCAATAAATAAGAGTACATCCTGCCCTTCTGTATCCCTGAAATATTCTGCCATTGTTAAACCAGTTAATGCAACCCTGAGTCTTGCCCCTGGCGGCTCATTCATCTGACCAAAAACCAATACTGTTTTATCAATAACCCCTGATTCCTTCATTTCGAGCCAGAGGTCGTTACCCTCGCGAGTCCTTTCACCCACACCTGCAAAGGCTGAATAACCACCGTGTTCCGTAGCAATACTTCGAATAAGTTCCATAATCAAAACCGTTTTCCCAACCCCTGCACCTCCAAACATCCCAATTTTACCGCCGCGCGCAAAGGGTGCAAGGAGATCGATGACCTTTAAACCCGTCTCCAATACTGTGGTAACGGTCTCTCTCTCTTCAAATGAAGGCGAAGGACGATGAATAGAAAGTCGTTTCGCTGTTTTTACCCCTCCCAGCTTATCGATCGGTTCACCCAGGAGATTAAAAACCCTACCCAACACCTCTTTCCCAACCGGCACGGTAATTGGCGCACCTGTATCAATTACTTCCATACCCCTCACAAGACCGTCAGTTGAAGACATGGCAACGCAACGAGCCGTGTCATTTCCAAGATGCTGAGCAACTTCAACAACAAGAGAGATATTCTTTTGCTCATCTTTTATATTGATTGCATTCTTTATAGCAGGAAGATTGCCCGGGGCAAACTGAACGTCCACCACGGGTCCAATTACCTGCACAATTGCTCCCTTATTTTTAGCCTTTTCTTTTTTCGCCAAAGATCTTACTCCTTCCTTCATTATCATAATCACAATTTAACATAAATTTAACCTTGTATCAAAGCCTCGGCGCCTGAAATAACTTCCAGCAACTCTTTTGTTATTGCTTCCTGTCGGGCCTTGTTATAAGAACGGGTTAATTCATCGATCATTTCCCCGGCATTCTCGGTTGCAGCAATCATTGCCACCCGTCTGGCTGCAAATTCAGACGTTAGAGATTCCAAAATACACTGATAGAGCTGTGTTTCTATATATTTGGGGAAAAGATGTTCAAGTATCTGGTCTGCCGACGGTTCTATGATATACTCGCCCACCGATTTCCCTTTCAAATCAAACATATCTTTTTCCAGAGGCAATAAACGGATACTTGTGGGAAATGATTGCATTACCGTATTAAATTTAGTAAAAAATATGTGCAGTTCTCCAAATTCGCCTTCTTCATATCCAGCGACCAATTGGGCGGCTAATGTCTGCACTTTATTATATCCGAATTTCTCTACCGGCTCAGGAATGTACCTTTCCTTTGCATACACAAAATTTCCCTTAGAAAAATATATGTTTCCTTTTTTCCCGAGCAAAATTAATTTCACCTTTTTACTGGCATTTTCTCGAATGAATTCCACCGTTTTTTTGATGATGTTGTTATTATAAGCCCCGCAGAGACCCTTATCCCCTGTAATCAGAACAATCTTGACATTTCCCGCCTTGTGCCCTTCGTCTGTAAACAACGGATGAGATATTTCGGGCGGCCTGCAAGAAATAAGTCTGCTCAGAACCTGATGCATCTTCTCGGTATATGTCCTCGAAGCAATAACCCTGAACTCAACTCTCTTCAATCTGCTTGCAGCAACCATTTCCATGGCGCGGGTAATTTGCTTGATACTGGTAATACTTCGTATGCGTTGTTTAATTTCTCGTGTGCTCAGCATTCTTTAACCTTTCTTTGCAAAGGTTTGTTTGAATTCCTTGATTGCATTTTCCAATTTCTGGGTTATTTCCGGATCGAGTTTTTTCTTCTCCTTAATTTCAATACCAATGGAAGAGTACTTCTCCTTCATAAACTTCAGAAATTCCTTTTCAAATAACTTGACTTTATCTACAGCGACATCATCCAGATATCCATTAATCCCGGCAAAGATTGCCATGATCTGTTCTTCTACCGTGACGGGTGCATATTGCGGTTGTTTCAAAAGCTCTACAAGCCTGCTGCCTTTCGCAAGTTGAGACTGGGTAAATTTATCCAGTTCGGAACCGAACTGCGCAAAGGAAGCCAATTCCCTGTACTGAGCCAGCGTCAGTCGTAAGGTGCCTGCGACCTTCTTCATTGCAGGAATCTGCGCATTTCCACCCACTCTGGATACCGACAATCCCACAGAAATGGCAGGACGTATGCCAGCGTTAAACAAATCACCCTCAAGATAAATTTGACCGTCAGTAATAGAAATGACATTGGTTGGGATGTAAGCAGAATAATCACCTCCTTGAGTTTCCACCACTGGAAGAGCAGTTAAGGAACCTCCGCCAAGTTCATTACTAAGTTTTGCTGCCCTTTCTAACAAACGGGAATGCAAATTAAATATGTCGCCAGGAAACGCCTCGCGGCCAGGTGGTCGTCTCAATAACAAAGAGATCTGACGATACGCAATGGCATGTTTATACAGGTCGTCGTACATAATCACGGCATGCATACCATTATCCCTGAAATACTCGCCCATGGCGCATCCTGCATACGGCGCCATGTACTGAAGCGGGGCCGGATCGGATGCAGATGCCACGACCACAATGCTTATCTCAAAAACCTTATGTTCTTCCAGCGTTTTAACAACGTCTAATACGGTGGACATTTTTTGACCAATTGCAACATAAATACAATATACCCCTGATTCGCGCTGATTGATTATTGTGTCCACCAGAATGGCAGTTTTTCCTGTCTGTCTATCGCCAATAATAAGTTCACGCTGCCCCCTGCCGATGGGAATCATGGCATCAATTGCCTTAATACCTGTCTGCAAAGGCTCTTTTACCGGTTGCCTTTCAACCACATTGGGAAAGGTTCCTTCGATTGGCTTGTATTGGTCGGCAGTAATAGGTCCTTTCCCATCAATGGGCTGTCCCAGCGCATTAACAACACGCCCCAGCAGCGCCTTACCAACGGGCACCTGCACAATCTTACCTGTCGTCTTTACAATATCGCCCTCCTTAATCTTCTCATCAGAACCAAGTAAAATAGCGCCCACATTGTCTTCCTCAAGGTTCATTGCGATACCGTATACATTCTCTTGGAATTCCAGCAATTCACTTGACATGCAGTTGTCAAGTCCGTAAATACGCGCAACACCGTCACCCACCTGCATAACGTGACCTACATTCTCTAACTTCAGTTTTTCTTCGTAGCCCTCAATTTCTTTTTTAATGATTGAACTAATATCAGAAGATGCTATTGCCATATCTTCCAAACTCCTATAAAAAAATTATATTCTAATTATCACAGATATTGTGACGATTAATAATCTCAATTGCATTAATATTTCAAATATTCAAGTTAAATGCTTCGCCTCGTTCTAAATAACTATTATGGAATGCCGATTTTAAATTTGACAAATTGCGGGGATAAATCCCAGCAATAAAGAATACAAAGAATACATGGAAAATCCTATAAAATTAGTTACCAAACTATGCAGTTCGCATTGAAAGCAGCCGGGTCTTGAGATTTTTCAATCTGCTAACGACGCTTCCATCTATCATCGTGTTTCCAACCTGAACAATCATCCCTCCAAGAATCTCCGGACTATGAACGATTTCTAATTCTACGTTTTTACCAATAAGTTTGTTTAATCTTTTCTCAAACTCATTCAACCGTTCTCCTGATAAAGGAACGGCAGTCTGAACTCTTGCCTTTACGATTCCCTTCTTTTCACGAAGAACCTCTTTATATACTTCAGGGACTAACTCAAGAATTTCTTCCTTCCTTCGGTCCACTAATATATACAAGAAGTTTTTCATAAGCTTTGAAACTGACTCTCCAAATACCTTTTTAATTAAATTCTTCTTTTCATCACGTGTGATAGAAGGATGAAACAGAACTGTCTTTAGTTTAGCGTGTCTAGTTATTACATCACTCACCAGTTCCAAATCTTTTTCAATCTGCTCAAACATCCCCTTCTTTGAAGCTACTTCTACAAGGGCGCTGATAAATGTAATTGCGACACTTTTATCTAACACTCAATTCCCCTATTTCTTCAATAACGTCGTCGACGAGCTTTTCTGCCGTTTGCGGACTTATTGATTGTTGAATAATCCTGGAAGAAGCCAACATGGAAAGAGTTACCACCTGATTCCTTATTTCGGCAACAGCCTTTTTCCTCTCATGTTCGATTGATTCGCGCGCCTTTGCCGTTAAAGATTCTGCCTCTTCATGCGCGTGTTTAATAATACCTTCACAGATACGATTCCCTTCATCAATGGCCTCCTGAACCCTCCTTGCCGCCTCCGCTTCTGCTTCAGAAAGCTTCCTCTGAAACTCACTTTTAAGCCGTTCCGCTTCTGCCATGTCGTCTTCAATCTTTGTATAAGTGCTTTTTATTCCTTCGCTTCGCTCTTTTATCATGGCGGATATCTTACCAAAGAGAAACTTCTTTAGCACAAAAAGCAGGATAATGAAGCCAATTCCCTGGATAATAATAGATTTAAAATTTATTCCCAGGTTATTTAAAATTTCCAAGTCTAATCCCTCCTCAGCTTATTTAACAGCGTGCTGAATCAATTCGAGAACAACGTCTGTCTTTGGTATTTTCGCCATCAGAATGAACGACATCATCAATGAATAAATCGTTAATGATTCGATGAATGCCAGACCAATGAACATAACAAGCTGAATCTTTCCTGACATTTCAGGCTGCCTGGCCATGCTGGTGATAGCGCCATGCACAGCAATACCTTGTCCTACGCCACAACCACATGCTGCAACTGCTACAAAAGCTACAGCTATTGCCAATCCTGCAAAATAAATCACGCCTACATCCTCCTTTCAAATTACTTTCCTTTTATTAGGTGCACAATTGCACCTGCCAACACAATATAAATTTATACAGTACAAATAATAATTTTATTTATATTAAAACTATAAATCCACAACAAGCCGACTCTTTTTCAAAAATTAAGCTAAAAACACATATAACATATAAATAAAGTTAAATTCGATATATTTAAGTATTTATTATCATATTAATTTTTAGTAATAGAGCGTACAAACTCACCAGCCGAAGAAAGAAGTTCCTGTTTTGGAGTTTGCTTAAATATCTCAAGCACATCTTTTGTTGGCGGGAGTTTGCCAAGCAAAATAAAAGACAACATTAAAGAATAAATCGTCAGTGATTCGATAAACGCCAGACCAATTATCATGGCAAGCTGTATCTTTGCAGCCATTGACGGCTGTCTGGCCATAGCTTCAACTGAACTGCTAACTACCCTACCCTGCCCGATACCGCAGCCAAAAGCCGCAAAAGCCAACATTGACACTGCCACTGCTAATAAAGCAAAATAAATCACGGCTACTTCCTCCTTTCAAAATTTAAAAATGATGTAGTTACGCTATTCCGTTTAAGTCCCCCTTAACAAAGGGGGATTCAGGGGGTTGTGTTTTTTCTGGGCTATTTTACAACCCCCTAGCCCCCTTTTCTAAGGGGGATTCTCTATACCATACGTCGTATAACCCGCATAAATAAAATGAAAATTCCTATACTATTAAATTATTTTCATTTTATCTCCATAATAAATATTAAAAACCATCTTATCAAAGCAATTTTCCATTTATTTTGAATGATGATGCTCCTCTTCTTCCTCATACACCCCTATGGCGCCTGCGATATAAAAGCTTGCCAGCAAAGAAAAAATCATTGCCTGTATTGTACTACACAATAAGGCAAGAAAAACCATTGGTAAATGAACCGGTATAGGAATAAATCCCAATAAAAACGGGGAGAACCCGATAAATATGGCAAGAACCGTATCCTCTCCCAAAATATTACCAAAAAGACGCATTGACAGAGAAAGCGGACGAGCGAGAAATTCCTGCATTAAGTGCAGGGGAAACAACAATGGTGCAAGCCAGATTGGCTCACCTACCATATGCTTAAAATAACCTATAACACCATTATTCTTTAACCCCTGATAATGCGTAACAAAGAAAACAATAAGTGTTAGTGCAATGGTTGTATTAAAATTACTGGTGGGTGAGTGAAACAATGGTATTTGCCCCATCATGTTCATTACAAAAATATATATAAACAATGTGCCGATAAAAGGGGTGAAAGAACCGGCTACACGTCCCATCTGAGATTTGACAAAATTTTCAAGCATTTCTACAATAATCTCCAAAAGTAATTGAAGTCTTCCAGGTACTTTTTGCAATCTTCTTGTGGCAATGATAGAAAATATGCCCAGAAATACAATTATCATTGCAGACATAATGATAGGCACCAACTCGTGCTCCGTTAATCCCAAAAACTGACTATGGACGTCAACGGGCAACAAATCCACAAACGATGGTAATTCTGGTGTGCTTTCACTTCCACTACCTGTGGCTGACACCGTCTTTACACTCCTTTCTTATTTCTTAATTGAGAAACTTGAGTTAATATTTTTCGAAGGCACTTTAACCGACCTGTTTATATAATTTACAAATAATCTGCTTCCAACCTTCATAATAATTACTGCCACTACGATACTTAAACCAAGAGCCATAGCGGCAGCATTAATCTCCAGGAATAAGCAAGCCGAAAGTAACATTGACCCAATGATAAAGTACTTCAAAAGACTTATCTTGAGAAAAAATCCCTTAATTTTAGATTTTTTATTTTGTGCAGCATGTCGTATCGTCCACCAGGTGGTCTTTAATAAAGCAATGCTGATAAAACATCCTATGGCAAGGCTTGTCGTTAACACAAAAGACATATACGATAGTGAACCGGCTATTATAATCAGCGATAACAGAACCGATGTCTTGATCACCCGATCCGGAAAACCATCATCAGGAAATAAAACAGATTTTTCTTTATCGTCTGTCGTCATTGCTTATTTTTATTTTCACCTGACAACTTCTTTATCAACTTAAAAAATTCTATAAAACTTCCGGCAATTCCTAACATAATGAAAGACAACGTAAGCCAGGGAGCGGTATTAAATTTTTTATCTAAATAACTTCCCAGAAAGTATCCACCAGCAACGGCGCCTGCCGTTGTAAAGCTAAAGCTTCCCACCAGACCCAAGATACGATACATTTCACTGTCCTTCTTGCCAAAAACCAAAACCATCACCTATTTCCCAAATCTTCAAAAAGCCTAATCAGCGCCTGCTTTATATGCCAGACCGCCGTTATAAGAGAATCGACAATATTTAAATATACCAATGAGGCTTGAGGTTGACACACACCTTTGATTAATCGTTCTTCGTGCCCCACAGAATATCTTTCGACAATTTCATTGAGATTATTATATTTATCAACAACATACTTTTTGAGCACCTCATTCTTGGTCACTATTACATCACCGGCTGTTTTTAGTATATCAAGCGTTTCTTTGAAGAGATGACAGACCTCTTTTACAGCCTTATCACTAAACAGTATACCTTCGCTAACTTTGAATCTTACGTGCTGGAGAGTGGAATCCAATCCAGTATTTGCCATCTCGATACTATTTACAATCGACATCAGGGATTTTATCGTCTCCTTGTCATTACCAGATTCTGTTGCCTTCGCGCCTAAAAGCTTTCTCAATTCTGTGCCTTCGTTACGAATAATCTGACTCGTCTTCTTAGCCTCGTCAATTAAACCCACCTTGTGTTTGATAAAACCATCCATGCAAAGTTTTAAAATCGCCTCCGCTTTGAAGCACATACCACTGATGCGCTCCAATACACTCTTTAAATCTTCTCTTATATTTGTACTTGCCATGATTTACCCTTTATAAACCTATTACTACATCCTTGAAGGCATCAATGGTTGCGTCAATTTCCTTTACACCATGGACAGTTGACACAAAAGCTGCTTCAAACTGGGATGGAGCAAAATAAAACCCTCTTTCTAACATGCCGTGAAAGAATTTTGCATATCGCTTTGTATCACTTTTCTTTGCTGTATCATAATCTGTTACAGGCTGATCTGTAAAGAACGTACACAACATTGAACCAACCCGCGTATGATACGTAGGTAGCTTTGCGTCCTTACAAACCTTTTCCATGCCCGCAGCCAGCCTCTGCGACTTCTGCTCTAAGTCTTTATAAATCTTATTGTCCTTTAAAATTTCCAGGGTAGCAATACCAGCCGTCATTGCAACAGGATTACCAGACAGCGTGCCTGCCTGATAAATAGGTCCCACGGGCGATATACTATCCATAATCTCTTTTTTACCGCCATAAGCGCCAACCGGAAGCCCCCCTCCGATGATTTTCCCTAAAGTGGTTAAATCAGGCTGAATATTATAAAGCGACTGTACACCTCCATAATTAACCCTGAAACCCGTCATTACCTCATCAAATATCAAGACAATTCCATACTTTTTGGTTATTTCCCTCAAACCTCCCAGATAACCTTTTTTCGGAGGTACAACCCCCATATTGCCAGCAACAGCTTCTACTATAATACAGGCAATTTCCTTGCCCCGCTTTGAACAGACCTCGTTCACGGCATCCATATCGTTATACGGAAGGGATATTGTATGCTTAACAAAGTCTTGAGGAATACCCGGACTGGTTGGCGTCCCCAAGGTTGTCGCTCCAGAACCTGCCTGGATAAGCAGGCTGTCAACGTGTCCATGATAACAACCATCGAACTTGATTACGGCATCCCTCTTTGTATACCCTCTCGCCACACGTATTGCACTCATCGTGGCTTCTGTGCCCGAGTTAACCATCCTTACCTTCTCGATAGAAGGCATGGCCTCTTTGATAAGCTGTGCAAGTCTTATCTCCTGTTCCGTTGGTGCGCCATAGCTAGTTCCATTGGCAACTGCCTCATTAATCCTTTTTACAACTCTCGGATCCGCATGTCCCAGGATAAGCGGTCCCCACGAGCACACATAATCCACGTACTTGTTGCCATCCACATCCGTCATGTAGCAACCAGCGCCCGATTTTATAAAAATTGGCGTACCGCCAACACCGCCAAATGCCCTGACAGGGCTATTAACTCCGCCTGGTATAAAATTCTGCGCCTCAGCAAACGCTTTTTTTGACTTTTCGGTAATTATCTTTGACATGCAAAGTTGAATATTATATTTTAATAAACATTAATTATTGAAAATATTCAGGAACTTTAAAGACGCACATAATAACAAACCATATTTTTTTTGTCAATATTTTTCATACATTCTGATGATAAAAAAAATCAATTTAGGGGTGTTAATTTCCGGTAGCGGTAATACCCTTCAAAATTTCTTAGATCAGATAGAACAAGGTAAGTTAAATGCTGCTATTCAGGTAGCAATAAGCGGCAAACCCAATGCGGCTGGTCTTGATAAGGCGAGAAAACACGGCATTCCTACGTCAGTCGTTTCATATTCAAATCATAGTGACATTGATGCCTTCAGCCAAGCCATAACGAATGAATTGGATAAATACCCGATCGATCTGATTACCTTCGCCGGCTTCATGCACCTCTACAAAATTCCCGATAAATATAAAGGACGAGTTATGAATATACACCCCGGACTCATTCCTGCCTTTTGCGGTCATAATTATTACGGCAGGAAGGTACATGAGTCCGTTATAAACTATGGGGCAAAGGTCTCAGGATGCACGGTACATTTTGCTGATAATGTTTATGATAACGGACCCATTATCATTCAAAGGACTGTTCCCGTCCTCGATGACGATACCCCCAACTCACTCGCCGCACGAGTATTTCAGGAAGAATGTGAGGCATATCCAGAGGCAATACGTCTGTTTGCCGCGGGGAGGTTAAAGATTGAAGGAAGAAAGGTGAGAATACTCAAACCTTAAATCTGAGACAATACAAATGCCGCCAAACTTCTTAATAATTGGCCTTACAGCTTTAAATGCCTTGTGTATTCCCTTCACAACTATAATGTACCTAATCTTTCAGTCAGGAGAAAAACCTGATTGAAGAATTTAGGTTAAATAAATTAAAGAGGTAAAATAATGAGAAGCTGGAAATACATCATTACGTTTTTTGTATTCATTATTGTCAACCCGTTATGGGCACAAACGCCAGTTACAATATCGGAAACTCCCCCGAATTTAAAGATTACCTTTATTGGTGATCAGGGGCTGGGGAAAAACGCAGAAGCCGTTTTGAAGCTCATTAAATCAGAAGGTGCACAAGCTGTATTGCATCAGGGTGATTTAGATTATAAAAATAATCCCTCTGCGTGGGAAGCACAAATTAACAATATTCTTGGTCCTGATTTTCCCTATTTTGCATGTGTCGGAAACCATGATAAAAGAAAATGGAATGGGGAAAATGGTTATCAACAATTTTTGAAGAGCCGACTCAATCGGCTGGGTATTACATGGGATGGCGACTTAGGGGTGAAGTCATCGGTACAATACAAAGGCATTTTTATTATTCAAGTTGCACCTGGTGATGTAGGGTTTTATCATGCCGCTTATATAAGAGAACAACTTGCTGAAGATAAATCTATTTGGATGATTTGTTGTTGGCATAGGGATATGCACCTTATGCAAGTGGCTAGCAAGAACGATGACACTGGATGGGGTGTATACGATGAAGCAAGAAAGGGTGGGGCGATTATTGCAACGGCACACGACCACTCTTATGGTCGTACATATTTAATGAGCAATTTTGCAAAACAAGAGGTTACTGCTTACACCGGTTCATTAATCATTACATAAGGCCAGACTTTTGCCTTCTTTTCAGGTCTGGATGGCGAGAGTATTAATACCCAAAAACTCAAAGCGCCTTGGTGGGCAAGGCTTTACACAAAAACACAGGGCGCTACCTATGGTGTTCTTTTCGGTATTTTCAATGTAAATAGTATACCTAATAAGGCAACGTTTTACTTTAAAAATATCAACAATGAAATTATAGACCGTTTTGATGTAATTTCTTATGTTCACATAAAATAAGCATTTTAAAGAGCAGGAAATAACAAAAATTCTTAGGTAAAACCAGACAATGTATACATACAGCAAAGAAGCCCTCCCAAACGGACTACGCGTTATTTTTATCGAGATGCCGCATATCCACTCCGCTGTATTGTCTGCATACATTGGTGTGGGTTCAAGATACGAAGAGGAAAGACGGCTTGGCGTTTCGCACCTCCTAGAACACATGCTCTTCCGCGGGACACGGCAATTCGCAAATTCCTTTGAACTATTACAGGCAATAGACAATATTGGCGGCGACAGTGACGCCTACACATCGCCGGAACACACTGCTGTAATAATACAAGTACACAATAAATACATCGAGAATGCATTAAGCATACTGGGAGATTTATTACTCGGGGCAAATTTCAAACAAGACGATATTGAAATAGAAAAACGTATCATCCTCGAAGAAATGAAGCAATTTGTTGACGTTAAGGGCGACTACGTCTGTATTGACGATATGTCGTTTTCGCTCATGTGGAAGGATGGCGCAACCAGTACATATTTGTTTGGCGATGAAAAAACCATTACAGGAATAACCGTTGAGGACTTAAAAGCGCATTACGAAAGATTCTTTGTCCCTGAAAATATGGTTCTGTGTATAAGTGGGAACATCAAAAAGGAACAGGTTATTCATCTTATAAACAAATCATTTGGAAATTTACAGGGAAAATTTACGGGTGAAAAACCACCTTTAAAAACCACGCAAACAGAACCGAGATATTTATTCAAAAAATCACCTTCCCAGACTGTCAGCTTTAAGCTCTGCCATAAGGCATACCCATATAAACACAAAAATGTCCTTATTACACTTCTGATTTCAGATGTGCTGGGAGGAGGCATCAGTTCAAGGATGTCGCTAAACGTGAGGGAAAAACTGGGGTTGGTTTATGATATTGCTTGTTATCCCACCATGTTTTCTGATGTGGGGTCTATTGACATTTACACGTCAACAAAAAAGAGTAATCTCGAAAAGACCACAAAGGCAGTAATGGACGAAATACATAAATTCTATCGTGAAGGTATAACGGAACAGGAACTAAAGAGGACGGAAGCGCGCGTATTCAGCCAGACACAGTTAATCATGGACAGCCCACTTGCCATGGCTAACTGGTTTGGCATTGAGGAGCTATTACTTGCGCCTCAAATGCCCGATACCCCTGAAAAACAGGCTCAAAAAATCCATGATATTAAACTGGAGGATGTACAGAAGGTCATTTCTGAGATATTTGTCCCCGAAAAGCGCAATTTTATTGTAGTGGGGGCATTTAGTTGGTTAAGCAAAAAACATACAATATCACTTCTCAAATAGGGCATGAATAAAACTGGAAAAATTGTTATTTCTAGCGTAACGAGAAATCTCTGACCATTGACCGAATATCCAATATCATTCCTTTTTGTATATACGACCGTTTTTCTTGTATGAGGGTGAAGTAAGCGCAACAATTAGATACCCCTCTATATAAAAAGAAAGCGGCATCGTACCTCTCGGCATGATACCCCTTTTCTTAACTAATTAATTAATTTATGCTCAGCAATTATTTTACTTCGTTACGCTTACAGTTGCTTTTGTCTTCAGGTTCGCTGTGGACTCCTTGAAAGTTACCTTCGCTGAACCATTATTGTTGCCTGTAATCGTGAATGTCACCCGTCCATTAGCATCTGTCTTCACCTTAGACGGTGAAACCGTTGTTGTACTGCTGTCATTGACAGAAGCCTTTATCGTATCATCAACTACTGCGCATCCATTCACGCCTGTTACCGTAATAGTTACAGTTGTGCTGTTGCCCTTCTCTACTGTAATCGTAGAAGAACTTGAAGTTATTGCCGTGGCAACATCACATGATTCCGGTGTTGCTGTTACTGTTGGCGTCGGAGTTGGTGTTGTTACAGGCTCTAATGTAAAATTAGCCGTTGTCGTTTCACCCGATGCTACCGTTACTTCCTGCGATGATGATTGATAACCAGTTGCCGAAGCCGTCAGCGTATATCCACCAACGGATACGTCCTGTATCACATATGTGCCAGTTATATCACTTATCCTTCTTGTCATTGCAACGGTTTGACCTGCCATAGATATTATTGCTCCATTTATGCCATTCTTTGTTACAGCATCCATTACTCTGCCCGTAATATTACCTGTTAAAATTGCTGGCGTTGCTGTAACTGTTGGTGTTGGTGTTGCTGTTGACGTCGGTGTTGTAGTTGCTGTTGCTGTCGGTGTAGGCGTAATTGTTGGCGTAGGTAGTGCTGAAATTGTCGTAAAGCTCCATGTGTAGTCAGATGTCATTGCATTACCGTTTAAATCCTTCACCCCTGTGGTAACCGTTGTCGTATACGTTGTATTGAAATCCAGATTTGCAGACGGTGTAAATGTGACTGTCATGCCACTATAAGAGCCTGTCCCACTGATATTACCACTCCCATCGCTTAGTGTAAATGTATTTGTTGTAATGGTAGAGGCATCCATTACATCGCTGAACGTGACGGTAATGACACTATCAATTGCTACACCGGTAGCCCCATTGACAGGACTTGTGGAAATGACCGTTGGCGCAGTAAAGTCCCCCGTCGTAAAGCTCCAGGTGTAGGGAGATGCCATTGCATTACCGGCTAAATCCTTTGCCCCTGTGGTAATCCGTACCGTATATGCGGTTGAATCAGACAGGTTGCCTGACGGCGTAAATGTGGCTATCGCACCACTGTAGGACACAATTCCACTAATATCACCACTGCCATCGTTTACGATAAATGTGTCTGTTGCAATGGTAGAGGTATCCATCTCCTCGCTAAACATTACAGTAATTATACTATCAATTGGCACCTCGGTATCGCTATTGGCGGGACTTGTGGAAATGACGGTTGGCTGGATAGTATCCGGAATTGTTGTAAAGCTCCAGGTGTAGTCATTATCCAACGTTGTCCCTCCATAATTTGCCGCTTGTGCTCCCGTTGTGACCCTTGCCGTATATGCGGTATTATAAGCCAGATCAGACAAGGGGGTAAATATGGCAGTTGCGCCATCCGTAGTTACCGTACCAGTCACTTCATTAACACCATCACTTAATTTAAAGGTATCTGTGTTAAAGGTGGAACCGTTAATAAACATGGAAAAGGTTGCAAGTACCAATGTGTCTATCGGTATATCAGTATCGCCATCTTCTGGACTAACAGAAGTGACTGTGAATTCTTCTGTGGGAGGAGGCTCGGGTGTACTCGGCAATGAGGTCGTGGTAAAGCTCCAGGTGGAATTAGAGTTCATTGCGTTGCCGGCTAAGTCTTTCACTCCTGTAGTAATCGTTGCTGTATATATCGTATCGAAATCCAGATTTGCAGATGGAGTAAATGTGGCTGTCGTACCGCTGTAAGATACCGCGCCGCTGATATTACTTCCCCCTTTGCTTACGGTAAATGTGGACGTACTAATGGTAGAGGTATCCATTGCCTCGCTGAACGTGGCAATAATGACACTGTTAATAGCCACACCCGTTGCCCCATTCGACGGGCTCGTGGAGGCTACCTGCGGCGGCGCATTATCAGGCGATGAACCGGTAGTAAAGCTTGAATAATAGCTTGTAACCATTGCATTGCCGGTTAAATCCTTTACCCCCGTGGTAATCATTACTGTATATGTGGTGGAACGATCAAAGTTGCTTGAAGGGGTAAATGTCGCTGTCGTACCGCTATATGACACCGAACCGCTTATGTTATTACTACCCGTATTTACCGTAAATGTGGATGTGGTAATGGTAGCGGCATCCATCGCCTCACTAAATGTGACACGAACGGAACTGTTAATAGCCACGTCGGTTGCTCCATTGGCTGGAATCGTTGAACTAACGGTGGGGGGAGTGGTATCAGGTCCCGAACCGGTGGTAAAACTCCAGGTGTAATTACTAGCCATTGAAGCACCCGTTGAATCCTTCGCCCCTGTGGTAACCGTTGCCGTATAGGTGGTGGAAGCAGACAAGTTTGCTGACGGTGTAAATGTGGCTGTCGTACCACTGTAAGAAACCGTTCCGCTAATGTTGCTGCTGCCATTTCTTACAGTAAATGTATCTGTGTTAATGGTAGAAGACTGCATCGCCTCGCTGAATGTGGCGGTAACAACGACGTTGGTGCCTACCCCAGTTACTCCATTGGCGGGGCTTGTGGAAATAACCGATGGAGGCACATCCCCTGAACGAAAGGTCTCCAACTGAGACAGTGTCAGGGCGCCTGAATTGTCACTTTGCGATCCAAAAATCCTGATGTTATCTAAAAAACCATCGAATGGAAAATTACTGCTACCGCTCTTATTACCAATCCCAAGTCCAGTCCCTTCGTTGTCAACTGCAGATTTGTTTACTGTGTGTGTGCCAATCTGTGTTACTGTTGAAATCCCTGATCCTTTATAAAACTTAACGTTATTCGAAGCAAGGGTACCATCATACGTTACGGCAAAAAAGATCCATGTTTGCGTATCTCCATAAATAGCGCCCGAAGTATCGGCATCTCCATTATCAACCCCGAGGGTCATATCACCGTTAATCGTGGATTTCCCATACAGATCAAACCCATTACTTCCAGCGAAATTATGAAACAACCTTGCATTGGTTCCCAGTGTACTGATTCCATCTGTTTTAAACCAGCCCTGCAGGGTGAAGGATTTAAGTGTATCAATTGCCGCAAGGTCTGCCTGTTCTGCCCTGCCGCCACTGCCTCCCATAGACGTCGAAGCGGTGTTATCAAAGGCACGGTCTCCTGCTAAACCAGAAACACCCAGACTATCGGCAGAATGAAGATCTGTTGCGGCTCCTGAGCTATCTTTAAGGATCAGTACGGTTGCATTTGAACCAGTGCTGGGTGCTGTGCTGCCTGTCTCGTTAAATTTATATTCAAGAATAGCTGTTTGTGCCTGGACTGTTTGAACCAGACAGGGGATTAAGCAAACACTAAAGATAAGAATGCGGGGCAAGGCTTCAGCCTTGTTATAAGCAACCCTGAAGGGTTGTCCTACATTCTTGTACCAGCGTATTATATTTTTGTTCATCTATTTTCTTTCCTTTGGCACTTCAATATTGAATGTGCTAAATAAATTATTGGCGTAGGACAAGGCTTTAGCCTTGCTATAAGCAACCCTGAAGGGTTGCCCTACGAAAAACACACAAACTTATTTACGACGTATAGTATTCTGTTTCCTCACGCTTCTGTTTCCTCACACAAAGCTGCCAAGCCATAAAGGTTTTTCTTTATTCTTTCCGGCTTCGTGTCTCTGTGATTACTTCTCTTATCAGTAAAAAATATGGGTAAAGTACCATTAAAATAAAAAAGCCTTACTCTCAAAGACTTCAACAAAGTCTTCGGCAGTAAGGCTGTCTTTTTGTACTGCTTCGTTTCTTTTAAAGACCCTTTACTTTGCGCCCCCTGATCACTCAGGGTTTGCCTTTATCGAACAATTGATTAATACAACAAAAACACTTTTAAGCTGTGCTTTATAAATAAAAAAGCCTTACTCTCAAAGACTTCAACAAAGTCTTCGGCAGTAAGGCTGTCTTTTTGCACTGCTTCGTTTCTTTCAAAGACCCTTTACTTTGCGCCCCCTGATCACTCAGGATTTGCCTTTATCGAACAATTGATTAATACAACAAAAACGCTTTTAAATTATAAATTCATAATTATACACTACTAAATATTTAAATGTCAATAAAATTTTTTAATTTTTTGTAAAGTATATAGACATGGGTAACAGTTTATGTAAGATGTTATGCCTATCCCATAGGGATAGGCGACTTACGAAATTCTTTTATGGAGATGTTACCCATGCCCAAGTATTATTATGATCAACTTATTCGAAAAAGGTTAGCTTGGATGCTCATGTATAAAAAGATTAATAACGTCTCAAAGGTATGCCTGTATTTTGGCATATCTCGTAAATGTTTCTATAAATGGCTTAAACGTTACGAAGACTCAGGAGGTGACCCTGCAGCAAGCCTCATTGATCGCTCAAAACGTCCCAGACGCTCCCCTATGCTTACCCATGAATATATTCAGTCTATCATCATAAGGCTTCGTAAAACCACTTCCTTCGGCCCAGACCGTATACGGCTATTTCTATTGAAGGACTATAATATCTCGCTTCCAAGGTCCACCATATACGCCATTTTAAAACGTAACGGCTTCATTGAGAAACCCAAGAAGATGCGCAGAAAACCTAAATGTTATCAGATGCCCTCTCCAGGATACCTGCAGGTAGATATAAAGCTGCTGGGCGGCTACAGACCCGGGAGCTTTGTTCAGTACTCCGCTCAGGACGACTCTACCAGGATTAAATTCACCAAACTTTACCAGGAACGCTCTACATCAAACTCTCTGGACTTCTTGCAATATATCTTCAGACGCTTTCCTTTCAAGATCAGGCACATCAGGACCGATAACGACTCCGTCTTTACCAATGCTTACACCGGTGAACCCAAAACCCATTCCTTACGGCAGCCCAGGACACATCCTTTTACCCTGTCGTGCAAGGGGTTGGGTATAAAACACAAGCTCAATAGGCCTTCTTGTCCAGAGCAAAACGGCAAAGTAGAAAGGTCTCATAGAACCGATGGAGAGGAGTTTTACCGTTTACAAAAAATTAGGAATCTTGACCATCTTGTAAAAGAACGTAAAAAGTACGATGAATTCTTTAACAACAAAAGACCACACATGGGCCTACAGGGGTGTACACCCCTGCAAAAATTACAAACTTTTCCTTATTACAAAACTGTTACCTATGTCTATAGCTAATACAATTTTTTAATTTTTTAAATTGGTATAGATTAGTTCGCCTCGACATAACCTGAACGAGTCGGAAGTAAAAAATACAATTTCAAAATGAAAATTTTAAGTGCATAACTTGCCTTAATTTTGACTTTTGCCTTTTTCATTTGCACCTATTTTTTTGCAAAAGATGTTAAAATATTTTTGATAAGCGTCTAATAGGTGAGTCAACACAAAGAATTATATCGTTGCTTTATCAATACTTATCCATGTTAATCTGTGTCCAATTGTAGAATTTAGGAATAATATTCAGATATTTTCAGGTATATTAGTAAACAAGACCGCAAAATCAATATCTGATTCAGGGTCAATCATTTCCACGCGTTTGCCTTCTAAAACTATGGACTTCCCCATTTCTCTCTGAGAGCCGAAGATATAGCACAGGGCTATATTATATTTTTTGCATATTTCCTCAACACGATTCATGCAATGAACCTAACAAATCCACTAATTCAAGTCAAGCGATTTATGAGCATTGACGGCACTCAATGCCCTTCCTTCTTTAAATCTTCTTGAAAATACTGTATCATTCCTTTAATCTGAAAAATTGTGATAATGCAAACTTGTAAAGTTGTGCTCATTATAGTATATTTTGTTTGGCTCTAAAATCTACTTCGGGTCTTATGATACTACCAAGCGTGAAACGATTTTCATGTCACTAGAAAGGTTTTTATGTGGAAATATACATTACTCTTATTTATTTTTTCATTCATATTTACTACAATAGGGTGCAGCAAGGAAAATGCGACGCATACAAGCATAGGGAGTGTTTACAAGTCCAAAAACCTTGATAATAAAAACACACGTAGCCCTGACAACCTCGATATTCAACAGATAAATGGTAAATTAAGCCTGATGAGCAATGACGACCTGTTCCAATTTGCGCTGGATTGCGGAAATCAAGGCAATTGTTCAGAGGCCCTCGCTGCCTATAATAAAATATTGGAAACGGATAAAAACTATCCAGACCTCTATTATTATCAAGGTTTGTTATACCGGGACATGGGTTTGCTGGATGAAGCCGTATGCGCATTTCAAACGGCTATTACCCAAAACCCAGATTCAGCGGAGGCCCACTATAATCTTGGTTATGCCTATCGCTGCAAGGGGCTGCATAATGAGGCCATTCCTGAATATCAAAAGTCTCTGGAACTCATCCATGAAAATAAAACGAAACAAAAGGCTTATATTCATTTCAATCTCGGGTTTTCTTACTTTTCAAACGGAATGATTGACGGTGCGATCGATGAATTCAAAAAGGCCCTGGCCTATAAACCCAAAGACAGGGAAATACACCAGAAGCTTGGTATTGCATATACTGCAAAAGGCTGGACTGACAAGGCGAAAGACGAATTTTCACTTTTTAACTTGAATGAAAAACCAACAAAATAATTCCATAATTAATACGGAGAAAAATCGTGAAAGACCTCAAAAACAGACTCGATTTATTAGAAACGGACTTAAAAAAGCTTGAGAAAAAGGCCAGGGAAGAAGGGCCTTGTGGTACTGAGAAAGAATGGCACCATATCCTGCAAAGGGTCAGAAAGATTGAGGAATTTGCCATAACACAACTGGCAATTAAGAAACACCTCGAACAAAAAAAATAAACTGGTGTGAGCTATAGGAAAGACCAAGGCTAGTTGTCATTCCTGCGAAAGCAGGAATCCATTTCTTCCCCCATATTTTTTGGATTCCCACTTTCGTGGGAATGACATTATTACAATAGGTTTTCAATTTTATTATGACGTTAACTATACATAAACATTCAAATTTCTCCGGGGTTAGCCGCAACCTTTAGTTCGTGCGCTTTACACAGACTGAAACCATGCGGTTACTTAGTTTATATTAGAAGCTTCTTATATTTATAGTCAACATGTCACGCTGCATGATAAAACCCAGATAATATTTTAACAGGATATCATGTTTACAAACAAAAAAGAGATTATCCTAAACATAAACAAAATTATCTTCTCCAGTCTGGATATAAGGAATGTATATCAGACTATGAGCGAGGAGCTTTCAAAGGTAATTGATTTCGACCGTTTAAGCGTTACCCTTATCGCAGAAAACGATAGTCTGTACGAAACATTCGTACTGTCGAAAGGCTATGAATACACTGCGCTTCAAGAAGGTGTTTTATATCCCATGGAAGGCAGCATGATGAAGAGGGTCGTACAATTCCGTCAACCTGTGATAGTTGAAGACACATCCAAAGGCAGGTTTCTTACAGATACTTTATTAAATAAGGAGGGGATTCATTCCAGAATGGGTTTCCCCCTTGAATATAAAGGTCGGGTAATTGGCAGCGTTAATTTTGGAAGTAAAAGAAAAAATTATTATTCAAGAAAACACATTGATTTCTTTTCAAAAATTGCCCCTCAATTAGCTATGGCTATTGAAAATACACGACTATTTAATAAAATTAAAGAGGCCGAAGAGAAATACAGAAGCGTTATAGAAAGCTCCCCGGATATTATCTTTGAATGTAAAAACACAGGTGAATTTATCCTGATGAGTCCTTCTGTAGAAAAGATAACGGGATATCCTGCAAATCAATTTTACGACAACAGGGGTTACGGGCTTTCACTATGCCATACGGAAGACCAGGAAAGGGTACAATATGAAATATCACAAATATTAACCGGCACGTGTGAAAGCATAGCAGACCTTGAATTCCGGGTTACTCACAAAGAAGGTAAAATAGTATGGCTGTCGCTTGAAGCCCTTCCAATTAAACAGGAAGGCACTATAATTGGCGTTGAAGGTTTCTGCCGCGATATCACAGAAAAGAAAAGGCTGGAAGAGATGAAAGAAAACCTTATACGCGACGTAACGCACGAATTGAAGACGCCTGTTGCAAAAATAGAAATGGCTATTGATATGTTCGAACGTTCAATAAGCGCTGGAACTGAACTTAAGCAGGAAAAAATTCCACAAATCAGCGAAATACTTCGAAACAATGCCAATCGTTTAAAAAACGTCATAAAAAATATACTTGATATATCAAAATTGGAATCGGGCATTGAACCTTTAAAGTTATCCGACATATTACTTACGGAACTTACTGAACGAATTATTCGGGAACTTAATGAAAAAGCCCGACTGAAAAAGAATACACTGATAAACCTTATTCAAAATAATCTACCCGCCTTTAAGGCAGATAAGGACAAATTGCACCACCTGATAACACACCTTGTGGATAACGCTATAAAGTTCACCGAAAATGGCGAAATCAGGATATCAGCAAGGACACACTCAGATACAGTTGAAGTAACTATAGAAGACACAGGTAAGGGTCTTGACGAGGCGATACGAGAAAGGGTATTTGAGAAATTTTATAAAGAAAACCCCTCATCTTTCGGGGCAGGAATAGGCCTTGCTATTTGTAATAATATTGTAAAATCGCATAAAGGCAAAATCTGGGCAGAGTCTGAGGGAAAAGGGAAGGGCTCAAAGTTTAAATTTGCATTGCCAATTATAAAATAACGCACCTGAATCTTACAATAGGCAGCAGACTAACGCAGATAAGCACAGATAAATTAATGGTTTATTATTTTTTGTTAACTTACCCAATTGATAATTTACAGTGCTTTTATATACTGTTGAAAAATCGGTGTAAATCTGTGCTCATTAATGTCCAACCGCAGATTTTGGAAGTAATTAACGACGTAATTCTTAAGAACATATTCAACACTCGAAACTTATTATAAAGGAGTTAAAGATATATGAATGAATTGCTGATTGTAGAAGATGACCCTGAAATGCAGGAATTTTATAAAGATATGTTACAGGGGGAACCTTACACCGTTACCCTTGTTTCAAATGCGGATGAGGGACTGAAAAAAATAAAGGAAAAGAAATTTGATATTGTAATTCTTGATATATTAATGGACGGTTTAACGGGAGACAGGCTCTTTGCTATCCTGAGAAGAGACTCAAGATACAAGGATGTGCCAGTAATTATGGCATCAGCTTTGGATGAAAAAACTTACCGTTGCTTCCAGGCATTAGGAAATGTTTCTTTCTTAGAAAAGCCTTTCGACAAGGAAAAGCTTTTGGGTGAAATAGCAAAAAGATTTGAAAGCAAAAAATAATATTTTATGAACAAAGATTTTCAGAAAATCGGTGGTATAGGAGCTGTTAATGGCAAAGGGATATTTTATTACAGGTACAGATACAGGCGTTGGGAAAACGCTTGTTGCCGGCGGAATCGCCGCCCTTTTTAAGAATAAAGGTACTAACGTTGGCGTTATGAAACCTATTGCTACAGGTTGCAAGCGGGTAGATAATAATCTGGTTTCCGATGATGCCGTATTTTTAAAATCCATTGCTGAAGTAGAAGATGAATATGCACTAATTAACCCTGTTAATTTCGAACAACCGCTTGCCCCATCAATTGCAGCACGACTGAGTAATACAAAAATAGATATAGAAAAAGTACGTACTTCATACGATATTCTATGCGAAAGACACGATTACATGATTGTCGAGGGTATCGGCGGGTTACTGGTTCCTATAGACGAATATTATTTTGTTGTGGATATGGCCGAGGAAATGGAACTCCCCGTAATAGTTGTCTGCCGTCCTACACTTGGTACAATAAACCACACCTTACTAACCGTGTCCTATGCCCGCCAACATGGACTGGACGTCAAAGGAATCATTATCAACGAATCTGCAGAAAACTGTGATATCGTTGTTAAAGATACAAACACCGATGAAATTAAAAGGCTTACGGGACTCCCAATAATAGGCACAATCCCTTTTGATAAAAGACTGGATACACAAAAGTATAATAAGGAGGCAGTGATAAAAATTTTTAGTGATAATATAGACAAAGGTATTATAATATAGACGCGTTTTTAAAAATTTTAAATTAGATTCTTCACTGCATTCAGAATGACAACTTAGATATTATGTGTCGTTCTGATGAGCCTGTCCTGGGCAAAACCTAAGGAGGCAAAGCGACTGAAGAATCTAGTTTATATTTAAACTTTCAGCATTTAAAATCAAGACATTGTTAATCTTTTGGAGTAGGCCATAAAATGAAAACTCAGTTAGAACTGGCACGCGAAGGTATCGTAACAAATGCCATGAAAGAGGCGGCGGCATACGACGACGTTTCCCCGGAATTTATCCGCGAAGGCATTGCAAAGGGACAGATCGTCATTTATGGAAATCCAAATAGAAAGGCGCGTGTGGTCGGTATTGGTAAAGGACTCAAGACAAAGGTAAATGCAAGCATCGGTACCTCTCCTGATATTATTGATATTGATATGGAGGTAAAAAAAGCGCAAACTGCCGAAAAATACGGCGCTGATACCTTAATGGAACTTTCAACGGGGGGAGACTTGACAAAAATCAGAAAACGGGTGTTGGACTCCATTTCTCTCACCGTAGGCACCGTGCCCCTCTATCAGGCAGCGATTGAAACGATCAAAAATAAAGGCTCCGTAGTATACATGGAACCAGATTTCCTCTTCGATATTATCGAACAGCAGGCAGAAGAAGGTATTGGCTTTATGGCAATCCACTGCGGTATTAACCTCATAACCCTTGAACGACTGAAAAAGCAAGGATACCGCTATGGCGGACTCGTCAGTCGCGGCGGTTCATTCCTAACAGCATGGATGAATCACAACAAGAAAGAAAATCCGCTCTATGAACAGATTGACCGTCTTATTGGCATTATGAAGAAGCACGACGTGATTCTCAGTCTTGGAAACGGTCTCAGGGCAGGTGCGATCCACGACAGCACAGACCGCGCTCAGATACAGGAACTCATCATGAACTCTGAAATTGCTGAATATGCCCAGAGTAAAGGCGTGCAAATTATTGTGGAAGGTCCTGGACACATACCTATTGATGAAATTGAGGCTAATGTAATTATTCAAAAGAGGCTAAGCAATAATGCCCCATTTTATATGCTTGGACCAATTACAACAGACATTGCGCCCGGGTATGACCATATTTCATCGGCAATAGGTGCGGCTTTAGCGTCATGTTACGGTGCTGATTTTATATGCTATGTCACGCCACCGGAGCACCTGGCTCTTCCAGGACCCGATGACGTTAGAGAAGGCGTTATGGCGGCCCGTATTGCCGCCCATGTGGGTGATATGGTAAAACTAAAAGACAAGGTGAAGAATTTAGACCTGAAAATGGGCATTGCCCGCAGAGACCTGGACTGGAAGACCCAGTACGAAACAGCCATTACGAAAGAGCGTGCCCAGGAGATTCGTAACAGCCGCCCACCTATGGACGAGGATACCTGCACGATGTGCGGCAGCCTGTGTTCACTGAAGGGTGTGATGAAATATTACGAACAAGACCTCAAGAAGAGCCGCAAAAAGAGCGCAACCCCTGTTGCTTTTTAGAGTGAACGCTAAAAAAGGGATAAAGGTCTTTTAAGAATCAGTGAAAGAATTGAGGGAAATTTGTCAAGATGAAATATTTGCCCCCAACTTTTTTACTTTAATTTTTTTTAGAAGTAGAAGTGTTTTTAACATACTTGTTGTAAACGAGGTAAGGATATGAAAACTATAACTTTTAACGATGCGCTGGAGATAGTTGAGTCTTTGCCTGAAGGGCAAAGAGAATCACTTATTGAGATTGTCAAAAATCGTCTCGTAGAAGAACGAAGGGATAGGCTTGCGCAGAACATTAAGGAAGCAAGAGAAGAGTATGCACGAGGTGATATCAGAAAAGGTACGGTAGATGACCTTATGCGCGAGACTTCAAGATGAGAACGCTTATATGGAGTAATACCTTTATTCGTGCATTCAACAGGACGAGTAAAAGATATCAGAATTTACAACAGGAGCTAGAAAATACATTGAGGCAGTTAGCTAAAGATCCTTTTGCTCCGCAACTGGAAAACCCATAAGCTCAAAGGGAAACTATCAGGTTCATGGGCATGCAGTGTATCTTATGATTTACGCATTATTTTTGATTTTGTGAAAAATGAGTATCAACCGGAGGATGATATCTTCTTGATAGAAATTGGAACTCATGATGAGGTATATTGAGAATATTGCAATCCATTAAATATATTTACTGGCAAGATGGTGAGTATTTCAGTGGCATTTTAAAGTGAATACTAAAAAGGGATAAACGTCTTTTGGAAATTATTGAAAGAATTAAAACAAATTTGTCAAGATGAAAGATTTGACCCCTTTTCTTTACTGTAGAAAAACAAATAGAGCGTATTGAAAGGTTATATAAGGTTCAACGAGAAGTTGAAAAGAATGGCGAATTAGGAGCAGATTGAATATATGAGCAAGAGGCAACACATTATTTTATACATAGGAGGAATTTTAATCATTTTGAGATTATTATTACCGGTAGAAGAAAGGGTTATTTATAGAGGAGGGGCTAAGATTATTGTAGATAGTCCTGCGATAGCAAAGAGAGTAAATGTTAGCAAAACGGCATTTCAGTGCATTGGCATAGGGGTATTTACTGGTTTACTTTTTATCTCAATTGATAAATTGAAAAAGGAAAAATAAATTGCCTAACAAATCACTCCACTGGACGGACTATTGCCCGCCCATGAGTTCAGGCGTTATGGCGATTGAATGAGAACATTATGATCCCTTCCAGCTACATCGTCTTGGATAAGTCCTATCTTCAGGGCTGCAGGAGACAGGATCTTAAGGAAATATTGAAGGATAATCGACTGATTGTTTGTGCCGAGACATTTCACGAAGTAATATCAAGCCCTGACGATGAAATGAGATGCTGTATAAAGAAGCTCCTTGCCTTCACAAATTTCGTGGACTTGCTCGACCACAACGGCACATTGCTGAAATATGAAATTGAGAATATGAAGCCGTGCCTTCCTCTATCGGCTTATTTCTTGCCACATCGTCTTAATCCAAACTGGAACTACAAAATTTCCAAGGCTCAGAACGAGACCATTGATAATTTCCATGAACATTGGGAAGTTATAGGAACGAAGAAGTTTGATGATGTTGTGTACTCGATTATTGACAACTGTGGTCGGATAAAGCCTGAAGATGTTGGCCGTGATAAGAATGTAGTCTTGGCTGCCTACTCCCAATTGAGGGTGTCCGAGAGCTTACCTTTACCAAATATGCTTGACGAGAATTGGGCAATTTACCGACGGCTTCAGGTGGAGTTAATCGCGGCCTACGAATACAAGTGCAGTTTTCGGAATGGGCAGTTTGATATAAACAAAAATAGAAAGGCCCACAACCAAATTGATTTTAGGATTCTCGTCGCAGCCGCTCTTGCGGGAGGCGTAGCCACACGAGACAAGCTAATCAAGAGATATTTTGAAATCATATGCCCTGATGGAGTTCTTTATTGGCTCAAAAATGGCCATAACAGGCAATCCAGACGATCGCTTTCGACGGCGGCTGATTTTTAAAATTATCCTTCGATGATATTTGCCTGACGAACGGAGGTATATTAAGATGAAAATTTTTACGCTTCTTTTGTTAAACCTTGCATTCTTATTTTCCGTTTCTGCCAGCAATGATCAACAAAAGCCAAAATATGCCCGAGTCGAGAAAACGGTCAATGCAATTGAATATGGCCAAAAGTTCGCGCTGGCACTTCTCCAAGGAAATGAGCAGGAATTGGTACGTATTGATGCTTCATTTGATAAGAAAAAATTTGAGGAAGAGAATGGCCCACTAAGGCAACTAACATCCGGAGAAATCAATCAACTTCGAGAGAAGAATATCCATCTATCTCTAATCGCTCCACTCACGTATAATAATCAGAAAGGTGCAATTCAGCTTTTCAGCCTGCAAAGAAATAAGTCCTTTGTGGTTATGGCCTTTAAAGTGCTCAATTCAGAAGGCACCTTTGTGGAGATACCAAAGGTAGGCCCGATGGTCGCAGTCGTTTCTTTAAGACATCAAATTGATCCTAAGAAAGAGCAAGATTATTGGTCCAGCATATTCTATGACTTTAGCTTTTCATTCTATGATTACTATTCCTGGCTCGCAAAATACGGGCAAAAAGCAACTGAGGAAATACTATCGAAAGGCTCACAATTTATGGAAACTTTTTCTTATTCACTGAATTCAAAAACAGATTTTGAGAAACTTCAAAGCGATATGATGGGCAATGCTAAGAAAGAACTGTCAGGATTATACGAATGGGTCGTATCTACACAGGAAAGAATGATGGCTGACGCTCTTGGGGACAGCCCGCTCGGTAAGCGGTTTACTTCTAAAGTGGATAGTCGCAGCAGGAATTCAAATCAAAGTACAAAGAAGGATAACAAATGAAATCAGCGGCGGCGTTTCATGCCGCCGCTCACCGTCAGCGCCGTTAGCATTCTACGTTAGTTGCTCTTAAATCATCAAAATATTTTTCTTTAAAATAATCGGTTGAATTATTATAGTGAATTATTATTCATTAAATTTATTGATCGAAAGAATTGCAGCAATTATTGTAAATTTCAAAAGGATTTGTTCCATTGTCAATCGTATTACTAGAACCTCCACGCCAGGAAAATACAAATCGCTTTGAAGAGGTAGTCAACGCCCCACTTTCAGCCTGCCTTTTTACTGACTATATAGCCTCAATTCTGAAAGAGAATAATATAGAAACAGAAATTATTAACGCCCATCTATATGACTGGTCAATAGATTTCACCTTGTCAAACATCGCCAAAAAAGATTTTTCAATATTATGCATTCATGTTATGTACCAATGGGAAGAAACTAAAGATATCTTCAATATGCTTTCGACTATAAAGCAGTTAAAACCACAGGTACATATTAATATTTACGGATACTATCCAACCTTTACTTACGACAAAATCCTTGAAGATTTTACGTTTATTGATTCCGTCACCGTCGGCGAACCAGAATTCACTACACTTGAACTTGCAAGATATACACTTTCCAAACAGAAGAATACAGTTAAAATAAACATCCCGGGACTCGCCTTCAGAAATAAAGGTGGTGATGTTGTCTATCACCCGCGTCAGCCCATTCAAGACCTGGATTTATTGCCATATCCTTACAGACAAGACATTGACCTCTATGCAAAAAAAGGTATTGCTGTATACATTTTGGGAAGCCGTGGGTGTTATGGACACTGCACATTTTGTTATTTAAATCCATTTTACGGACAGGGAAACAACTGGCGCGGCAGAAGCGCTAAAAATATATTTGAGGAAATACTTAAATTATATACCGAATATTCCATAAATAATTTCTATTTTTCGGATGCCAATTTTCTAGGACCCGGTAAACATGGCAGGGGACGCGCCGTTACACTAGCGGAGCTTATCCTAATGCATGACATCAATATCAATTTTGGTTTTGAGTGCCGCGTAAATGACATAGAGGAACATTCCCTGTCAATGCTCGTCATGGCTGGTCTTACAAATGTATTCCTGGGGCTGGAAAGCGGAGACCCTGAATCATTATCACGATTCAATAAAAACACCTCAGTTGAAGGAAATAAAAGGGCAATCCAACTATTACGGGATTATGGAATAGAACCGACTTATGGTTTTATAATGTTTGAGCCTGATTCCACACTGAAAAGCGTGAGAAATAATTTTGAATTCCTGAAAGAAACAAACATCATGACCACGCCTGCCGTAACAGCGCACTTGCTACATCACAAAGAAACTATTTTAAAAGGAACGCCTGATTACCTGTCTATAACCAATAAAACAACGTGCAGTAATTCCTTCACAAATTATGAGGCACTTTATAAGATAAGAAATCCGGAAGTAGAGGCGTTTTCAGAAATCATCACCAATGTCTGCAAAAAAGCCTTATCTCTGCTTCCCGCTGTTCATAATTGTCAAAATGCAGCGACAGACACTGGAATTAATTCCGATTCCCTCGCCAAACTAAATAATATTTTAATTGCCTTATTTGAAAAAACCCTTTCCGATTTTGAAAAAAATAATTTAACATATAGTTCTGATTCAATTAAAAAACTCACCCAGGAATTAATACATGAAGTAGAAAGAGCCATTAAATGAAAATAATAAATCATTCAAACGTTGATTATATATTCCAGCTCGGTTATGGATACTGGAAGTCAGAAGTCCTTTTCGCGGGAGTAGAATTTGACATATTTACACTTCTCAGCAAGGGCAAACTCACAAGCAAAGACATTTCAAAATCAATTAAGGCAAATAAACGCGCAACTGAGATGCTGCTTGATGCACTTGTCTCTCTCGCACTATTAGGTAAACAATCAAACTATTATAAAAACTCTGAAATCTCTAATATGTACCTTGTTAAAGGAAGCCCCTACTATCTGGGAGATTCCATTCATCATTTCCATAATATCATGGAAAACTGGTCAATGCTCCGTGAAACGATAGAGACCGGAAAGTCCGTTTCTCTGAGGGATTTGCCTGAAGAGGCAGACCCTTATGATACAAGGGATTTTATAACAGCCATGCATAATATCGCCTCTGTAAGAACTGAAGAACTTTGCAAGAAGATCAATCTGAAAAAATCAGAGACATTGTTGGATGTCGCAGGCGGTCCAGGAACATATGCTGTTGCACTTGCCAAGGCAAACCCACATTTACAAGCAACTGTTTTTGATTTAGAACAGGTTACAAAACTTACACAGGAATTTATAAAATCTGCCGGGTTGAAAGACAGGGTCTTCACACAGGCTGGTAACTGCCTTGAAGACAACCTCGGGAAAGATAAATATGATGCCATTTTAGTATCAAACCTTTTGCATATTTACAATCCAAAAAACAATATAAAGATTCTTAAAAAATGCTGGAATGCCTTGAAGAAAGGCGGACAGCTTATCATACACGAATTTGTACTAGACAAAACAAGGACCAAACCTCAGTTCGCCGCGCTATTTAGCTTAAACATGTTAATAGGAACGCAGGAAGGTGCATCATATACAGAACCTGAGTACAAATCATGGCTAAAAAATACAGGCTTTAAGGGTATAAAAAAAATAGCCCTGAAAATCAATTCATCTTTAATTATTGGGAAAAAGTAGATATTATATGATAAATTGCTCTTGGAGGATTTTCCAGAAACCTTATTGGTTGTTCATTTCTTTTAAACAAAATTCAAGGAAAAGAAGGTGGTTACGCCGTAAAATAAATCACAAATAAATTTAATTTCATAAAACAACACAGGATATTGTTCGCATTTTGTCATGCTGAGCACAAGCGAAGCACCTCTTTCTTATGCTCAGGGCAGGCTCTGCGAAGAATCTAATTCAAAACAAAATATTAAAAAAAGATGTTTATACTAAAAAAAATTATTCCGCTATTTATTTCACCAGTACCGCTCTGCCTGGAATTATTAATAGCAGGACTGATACTGCTTTTATTCACACGCAGACAAAAGACGGGAAAGCTTATTATTTCAATTGGTGTTATCTTATTCGCAATTATGAGTTTCACCCCAATTCCAGATTTACTTATAAAACCTCTGGAACGTAAATATCCACCACTTTACGTTAAAACATCTGATACAAATTTAGATGATATATCCTCCATCAAATGGATTGTAGTATTAGGCGGAGGTCATGTACCTGACCCCAACACACCAATTTCAAGCCAGATTTCAGGGGCAACCTTAGTACGCCTTACAGAAGCAATTCGTCTGTATAAAAAAATACCGGGTAGCAAACTAATTTTGTCGGAAGGAAAGGTTTTTAATCCAGTTGCCGGGGCAGAAACCATGGCAAAAGTAGCCAGGGCTGTTGGTATAAATCAGGAAGATTTAATCCTTGAATCAGAATCCATGGATACGGATGATGAAGCGCGTTTAATCAAGCCTATCGTCGGGGAAGATAAATTCATTCTGGTCACATCTGCCGCTCATATGCCGCGCTCAATGGCACTGTTCAAAAAAAAGGGAATGAACCCTATACCAGCACCAACCGATCACTGTTATAAAAATATTAAAACCACGCATCCTAGCGACTTCTTCCCTAATCCCGGCGGTTTAATTAAAACAGAAACAGCCTTGCACGAGTATCTGGGAATAATCTGGTCAAAATTGAGAGGTGATATATAGGGGAAGGAACATATCTTATATAGTGGACGTCGAAAATAAGGAAAAGGCTTGCCTAATACTTGCTATGGGGAATGACATTGTAACAATAGAACGTAAATTTTATTAAGCCGTTTACTATAATTTACAGCACCTCTGTAACCCTACGCACCAACTTATTTCAACGTCACAAATCCTTTGTTTTTAATAAATATACTCACAGCCCCGCTCGTTTTTAAAAATCCATCAATAAGGGTCAGAAACTCATTAACAGAATTTATTTCTTCTGTGCCCACCCTTGTAATCAAATCACCGCGCTGTATACCGGCATGTTCCGCTGGACTATTAACTTCAACATCAACCACAACAACCCCCCCTTCATCCTCAAAACCAAGCGATTTTGCAACTTCGGGATTTAAATCATTAACTATTAATCCAAAAGAAAATTTAACAGGCTCGTCTAATTTCCTAATCGCAATATAAGTCTTACCACCTAGGTCTTCGGGCTGTTTTTCCACTGTAACTTCTAATAAATTTTCCATTCCATCCCGTATCACTTTAACTACAATCTTTGAATCAACCTTTGACCGTCGCATAAAATGTTGCAGGTCAACAGTATTCTCAACTTTTTTCCCGTCCAATTCATAAATAATATCTCCTGGCTGAATACCAGCCTTTGATGCCGGTGTATCACTCCACACCTCCATTACAAATGCACCTTTCTCTGAGGGCAAGCCAAAACGATGAATAAACTCCTTTTTATCCTTCAGACCAATTACCGATGCCAATTCATCAGTAATATCCTGTGTACCTACACCCAAATATCCTCTAATAACAGTTCCACTATTTATAATATTTTCAACTGTTTCTTTAGCAATACTTGCCGAAATGGCAAACCCCACTCCCTGGAAACCCCCCGACCGGGTTGCAATAGCGGTATTTATTCCAATCACCTCACCCCTGAGATTTACAAGCGGACCTCCGCTGTTCCCTGGGTTAATAGCTGCATCTGTTTGAAAAAAATCTTCGTAAATAAAAGGTAACACAAGAGGAATTACATGCGTTCTTCCTCTTGCACTAATTATTCCTGCAGAAACTGTTTGCTGATAGCCGAATGGACTACCAACAGCAATAACCCAATCACCCACTTGCACCTCTTCCGAGTTACCAAATTCAGCTGGTAAAAACCCTTCCCCTTCTATTTTGACAACCGCAAGGTCTGTATTAGGGTCGGTGCCAACTATTCTCACGTCTTTGTATTGCTCGCCGTTATAAGTAATAACAGTCATCTCATCCTCAGAAAAACCACTGATAACGTGATTATTGGTTAATATATAACCATGCTCATCAACAATGATACCCGCACCAAATCCTTTTTTAGGTACACCTTCCTGATGTGGATCGTTTTTTGGTGGGAAATGCTGGTCTGGCGGTGTAGGCGTGATTTCTGTTCTATTTTTCAAAAGTTCTTTCTTTTCAGTGCTCAAACTAACCACCGATGGACTGACAAACTGCGCAGCTTTCTGGAATACCTGAAGAATTGGTTTTGTAACCTTCTCTAATTCGATAAGCTCCTGCCTCAGTTTATTAGTGTCTTCTCTTTGGTCTGCAAAAGTAATGCAGGCATGCAGTAATATTGGAAGTAAAAATCCAAGGAGAAAAAGTAATCTTTTGTATTTCATTTCTTAGGTTGAGAAGTCCTGAGTTTGTAAATTATATACCAACTGCCGCCAAACACTAATGCGTCAAAAAAGAAGGTCAGGATAACCACCTTTTTTGCTAACGCTGGGTCATTTGTCCTGTAAACCTTTGCTACAGCATTAAAAGTGAAATATACTATTGCGATGTAGGCAATACCTATAATCAAGATTAAAACGACCTTTTTAAATGGTTTCATCTGCCTAACGCATTACATACCTTTATAAACTTTAAAAATAATCTTAGTACTAATGAAGCTGAAAAACACAAATAAATTTTGTTTTTATATATAAAACCTACTTATCTGCTGAACCCTGCACAGGGGTTGTATTTTCTCTCACCTTATCTTTTATATCTAACTTTATCATCTCAAGCCGATTAGACAATTCAATTTCTGCCTTTTGAATTTCGTCAATACGTTTGTTTAAACCTTCTTCTAAAACCTTATAATTATTCCCCAGATTTGAAACCTGCTCATGCAAACCCTTAATAAAGACCTCCGCTTCTCCTAGCTTTTGCTGTGAAGCCTTGCTTTTGGCGCTTATATCATCAATCTCGTTATGTAACTCATTACCATCATTTACAACTAACGAGATAGACGTGGATAATTCATCTATCCTTTCTTGTAAATCTTGCGTTAAGACACGAATTTCATTTATCTTACGCTCAACATCCTTTGTTCTATCATTGGAAACAGTGCTGCACCCAGAAACAAATATTAGTATCAAAAGAATATATAGTATCGGATAGTTCTTTTTCATTAGTAATAATTATAATTAAATTCCGAGTAAACACAAAAATAATTTTATTTAAAATTGGAACTTTTTAATAAATTCGACTGTTTATGATAATGATTATTCTCCTTAATCTAGCAAGTTAGACTTTCGCTTTCCTCCTTTTCATCGAAGGTCTAACTTGTTAGCCCCTTTTTATTGTATAATTTTCACCCCTTATATATCAAATCTCTGATTTTTGAATAATTAATTACACCGAAACACCAGTTTGCTTTTTAAATTAAATATGTTATAATATTTTAAATTCCATATCAGATTCTTCACGTTGTTCAGAATGACAAACTATATATCCATTATGTCATGCTTAACTAAGTGAAAAATCTTGTTCTTTATTTTATTGAAATTTCTAAATATTCAATCAAGGGGGCGAAAGGATTCGACCGGACAAGTTGAGGTACAAGGTGGCGTATTGAGGTTGTCAGGAGGCCTCATTAAAAACCTGGCAAAATGATTAAATGCCGAACCAATGGCAATGGCTGCTTAATTAACAGTCACGTTTAATTAATCCTTACCTGCGGGATTAATTAAGCGACCAATAGCAGGTTAGTTTGGTTCATTCGTTTGGTGTGGACTAAATGAAACCATTAACTGAACTGGCCTTGAGGAATCCTGTCTATTGGAGTTCTTGAAGGCGAGATTTAAAAAATAGACTATATACGTAGAAGCCTGTGCTGAAATGTCTAGGGACGCGGGTTCAATTCCCGCCGCCTCCACCATAAAAGTTTGATTTTATTGGGAAATCAAAAAAAGAACACGCTATTCCAGTAAACGATGGAATCAAGCTAAATATAAAAAGGAGAAAATATGGCCACAACCCTAGAACGAAAAAAGAACCTCATTAAGATTAAGCAATACATAACTGATGATAAAGGACATAAAAAAGCAGCCATAATTGAAATTAAAGAACTTAACCGATTAGATAAGCTTCTTGAGGATTTGTCAGATTTAAAGACTATTGAAGATAGAAAAAATGAACCTGACGAAGATTACGAAACTTATGGCAAAAAAAGAAAATCGCAACTAAGTGTATAAGCTAATTATCAAAAAGTCAGCAAGAAAAGAACTAGATAACATTCCCAACCCTCTCTTTTTAAAAATCGATAAAGCTATTTTAACCTTAATAGAAAATCCTTATCCATACCCTCAATCGAAAAAATTAAAAGGCGAATATAAACGCAGGCTACGCGTAGGTGATTTTAGAGTAGTTTACACAATTGACGAAAAACAGAAAATTATTACTGTATTCCGCATTCGACACCGTAAAGACATTTATAGATAATTTATTTTTATGGTTTTGATATATAAATCTTAAAGAAATAGAAGATAACTCAATTATCGGTAAAGGGGTTTTTAGTTTTAGGAATGGAAATAAATCGTATTACTTGTGGGAGGCGTGTCTTCCTGTATCGTTAACCAACTTTTAAAAAAGAAGGTTAAACATGAGCATATTTCTTGCTCGTGTTATACAGGGGGAGTCCATTTGGAAAGCAAGAGATTTCTGAACTTAATAAGGACAATAGGACTTAGCCAGTCCTAACCCTTTTATGTTCAGAACAATCAATTTCTTTGCAAATGGCTTTGCTTTTTAGGGAAGTTACACAATATCAGATTGGCAATCTGATATTGTGTGACGCCTCCCTTAAATGTTATTTTAAAGAATATTGATTTTTTATTACCGACGTAGGAACCATATAGCAACTGCCCACTTCTCAAGGGTCGAGGCTATGGGTTAGGTCTTGACAGGCTGTCCGAGAATACAAATTCATAAAGGATCGCAAAGGGTCGCATCTTAAATAATAAATATTGATATTTTCTATTGCGTTAATTTGGCGATTTCTAGCCAATTATTTAAGATGTGATTCTTTCCTTTTCTACATGTCCTTTATTTATTTTATTTATTCTTTGCTTTGTTACACAATATCTGATACTATTTTGTTAAGTTATTCGGTTGCAATTTAAAGTCGTATTATATATTTGCGTTATATTAAGGCTACAAGGTTACAACTTTGTGGCCTTTTTTATTTTGTAATTATTTTTAATGTAAGAGGGGGTGATTTAAGTATGGCAAATGGAACCGTGAAGTGGTTCAACGACAAGAAGGGCTTCGGTTTTATTTCCCAGGATAACGGAGATGATGTTTTTGTACATCAAACTTCTATCCAGGGTGAGGGGTTTAGAACCCTTGCAGAAGGAGATAAGGTCGAGTTCGAGGTTATGAAGGACGCGAAGGGCTACAAGGCCTCAAACGTAGTCAAATTATAAGTTTATTAAAAAGCGCGCTCTTATATTTTATTGAATAATTAATTACAGTAGATACGTTTTATAAAAATATGGAGTAGTCACTTAACTTATTGTCATAATTACGACGCAAAAGCCCCAATATCTGTAAAAGGATATTGGGGCTTTTTGTTTGCTGCTTAAAAAGATTTTCCATCTTATAACATCTGAAAACCTTTTGGAGTCAGGTCTTTACAGGCTGTCCAGATGTTACCCTCATCCCACTCCTGGGAAACTGGAATTCATTCTTGACTCGTATTATTAATAAACCTTTTCTAATTTAAGCGAATATCTATAGTTGTAAGCTCTTGTAGCAAATTAATAGAGCAAATTAATAGGGTCAAATTAATAGGGTCAAATCAATAGGGTCACAAATTAATAGGGATTAATAGGGTCAAACCTTCATTGTTCAATTATTAGGTGTAAATCATTGACTTTGAATACCAGTTTAGGATTCCATGATCCCCCCCAGAATTTCCCGATCCGTCATTCACATGTATTCAACCGCAATTATTTTTCATAAAACATATAGGGGCGTATGCAATACGCCCCTATAATTATGGTACTGTAAAAACGTTCTTGGCAGCCCCAGCAAGCATGTTTTCAGGCTAAATCTAATGACAATAGCTGCTCCCGCCAATAATTTCAACTGCCCAGGGTGAAAGTCCTACATCGGGAATCCGGGTGTAATTGTCTGACGTGCCGTCAATGACGTAAACCGAATTGTTCGTCGAACATGCCAGATACACGGTTTTCCCATCAGGTGTCGTCGTAGCGGTTTCCAACATCAATCCTTCACCAAACTTTATCCGTTTCAGTTCCCTGTACTTTTCCATATCAATCACGTACAAGGCGCTCTCCGGCTGGCTGATGATATACGCCTTTTTGCCGCCATTTACAAAGTTCACACCAGTCATTCCCTCGCCGCCGGGAAATGTGGTTATAACCTTGTTGCTCTTTACGTCTATTACGGATACCGTCTGGTCTCCATTATTGGGAACAACAGCCTTTGTCCCATCAGGAGACACATAGGCCCGCCATGGGTTTTGACCTACGGCGATGGTTTTTACGACACTATCCGTTCGAGTATCAATCACTGCTACCTGATGAGAATCACCATCGGCCGCATACAAATATCTTCCATCCAGGGTTAGTGTCGGATTTGCAATGCCGTTTATTTCAGAAAGTCTTTTGTCCAGATTCAAAGATGCCAGTATATGGGCGTTACCAATATAGATGGTCTTTATAAGCTTCTGGCTCTTTACATCAATAACCCCAATCTCATGTGCACCGAGGTTTGACACATAGACCTTGGACATGTCGGGTAACATGGAAAAACCATGCGGTTCGTAAAAACCCTGAATTCTGTTAATCTCCTTGCCGTTAACTACATCCAGGATTGAAACGGCACCTTCTTCCATATTCCCAATATATGCCCACTTCCCATCGTGTGATATGACAAAATGCTCTGGGGCGATACCTAAACGTACCTTCTTAATCTCCCTGGTTTTCAAATCTACAATTACGGCGTAATTTTTTTGTGTACCCGTAGTAAGCAGCCTCTTTCCATCCATAGTTGCCATGGTCATGTGTGGATTGCAGCTGATGCCGCACTCAATACGGTCAATAACCTTGTTGGTTTTCATATCAATAACGGTTATATCGCTAGAATCGCGGTTTGTTACAAAGACCACGGATTGAGGGTCAAAACTCTGCTTTACGCCAGTATTTCCTTCATTCCCGGCATATGCCTGTTGTGATAAGATTCCCAGACCTGCTGCACATATTACTGATAATCCTATTTCCCTAAACATTTCTCTCTCCTTTTAAAAAATACCCAAATATAATCCACACAATACGTCTATAGTAAACGAGTTAAATAAGTTGACATTACACACCCTCCCCTATCCCCTCCCATCAAGTGAGGGGAGTATACTGAAGCCTCCTCTCCCATGGTGGGAGAGGGTTCGGGTGAGGGGGATGTATAAACTTAATTTTGCCGTTCCCTATAGTATAGATATGCTGATCACCACCTCCTTTCCATAATATGATTGCATAGGGATTTTCACCTTGGACACAGATGAACACAGACTTCGTCGTGATGGTTCGACAGGCTCACCATGGACGGCGCCAGACTCACCATGAACGGCACTGCATCCTGAGCTTGTCGAAGGATCAGCCGAACGATTGTCAGGATATTAACTACTATAATGAACCCGTCGCTATTTGTGTGTGTTTGTGTAAATCCGTGTCCTAATCTATCGCGTCTCTTTACGTCCTTTGTAGCTTTGTGATTTTTAACTAAAATTCAATTTGTGTTCTTACGCCAGCCAGGGTCACTATATCACTACCTTCTGAGCCAACCGGGTCAAATACCGCCTGGAATAGCGGGGTAATGGCAAAGTGATTATTAAAGGCAAATTTATAATAAAGTTCTGTTACTTGTTCTTCGTCGCCATCCACGGATTCTGTATTTCCAAAGGCAAGGGCAGTGCTGTCGTTTACACGAGAATAAAAGGGATGACGTAATTCCAGCCCTGTACTCCATGCGCTTTTTACGTCGGCGCCATCTGTCTCATTAATTCCATATCTTGCAAAGGCAACAAGCTTAGCGGAAAGATGCTGATCTAAAGTTACGCCGAAACCCTTGTTATTATCTTGCTCCCCGTTTATTTTTGCCCACAGCCGATATGTACCCTCCAACCCAAATAAATAGCGTGACCGCATACCAACTTCTCCTATTCCGTATAAACCATCCACAATATCCGAACCTGAGTTGTCTGTACTCTGTAATCCCAGCCCAAAGAACAAACCTTTTCTTGTGTCATAAAAAGCCGCTATACCCGGCCCGTTCTCTGGCACTTCCAATGTACTGTTATTCACAAAGGCACTGGTGATAAATTGAGTCGTTTCGTCGTTCGCAACGCTGTTGCTGTCGAAATAATTCGTCAAATCAATCTTGCCCGCCACTAATCTTATCTGCTGTTTCATGAGTTCAGACTGCAACCATGCTTCACGGACAGATACACGGTCTACCCCATCACTATCCTGGAAAGAATGTGGAGCCGAATCTTCATTCATGCCAGAAATACTGCCAATAAATTCATCAGGTCCGTTACCGCCAATTGCCTCTAAATCCACGAAAAACGTAGTATAGGCAAGTGGTTTACCAATAAAAAGCAGATCAAGGGACCCTTGAGCGGAAGAGTGACGGCCATTGTCGTCATTCATAATCTGCTGGAATATCCCGGTTCCGCTTGCGCCTACAAGGATACGTTTCTTGAATTCTTCCTCCAGTGTAGCGGCAATCCTCTCCGAAATACTTTCACGTCTTGCAAATTTAAACTTTTTGAAATGTGTCCTCTCTTTTAAATTCAATCCACATATACGACACTTCCCATCCTTACTCATGGTTTCAAATCCATGCCCATTGGGGCATACGTATTCAGTCACCCTCCGGATTTCTTCTGCAGTATCCATAAGGGCAGCTCGACCAGTTAAATCTTGAACTGCTTCTTCCAGCCTTTCCACTTGGTTTTCCAACTGTTTACTGACCACTGGTTCACTCTCCTTGACGGCAGTACCTTCTCTCATACTTCTTTTAATCATCTCCACGTCCTTCTGGATATCCTTTACCCTTAAATAGCATTCGTCGAGGTCTTCGACCTTATTTTCCAGACGATTTAGCCTCTCATTTACCTGTTCAAGATTCTCTTGTAACAGGTCGGCTGATAGAGATGTCCTTTCATAGGCAATTGCAACAAAAATACACGTACAAAATAATAAAAAGTAATTCTTTATTTTCTTTTGATAAATACTTAGGAACAAATCCATTATCTTCTCTCCTTTCCCCTCGGAAAAATAAGAATTCATAAAAATAATGTTCAAATAGGTTTCCTGGCTTCCGGGTCTTCCTACTCTCTGCGTCTTCCCATCTCAAATCAAATTTTGAAATAGTGGCATATTGCAGATTTCGTCGCCGATTACAGTTGCGGGGCAGCTCCCGTCTCTACGGGATTCCCTGAATATTTGAACTATTTACAATATCTCGGACACAGATTCCCGCAGATACACGCAGACAATAGTTTTTAATCCCAATTATCCGAGTTTATCAGTGTCCAAATTAAAATCCTATGCGATTGAAATAAAAAAGCCCGTTCACTCGCATTGAGAAGAAACGGGCTTTTACAATATGGTCGTCACGCTTCACCTCCTTTACTACGAAGAAGTTTTCGGCAAAATATTACAGGCAGGTTTTCTGACTGGCGGTTCGTCCTACTGATTGCACCTTCCCATCCTTTTTAAATCACCACAGAATACAGAGTACGCAGAGATTAATTATTTTTTGTCTTTTTTCTCTGTGCTCTCGGCGTCCTCTGCGATAAATTACTAAATCAGGATAGTGGCTTCTGCAACGTTCGTCACCGAATACAGCGGCGGTACCGTTCCCTTTTCTCCATTTAAAAAATGGAGCTGGGATTCCCTTTTTGTCCCAATGGATATGTTGAGACACCTGTATGTGTAATCTATTGTTTAATATTGAGATGTTGAATTACATAGTACGCTCCTTGTATTTAATTGGGATGCGGATTTTCTCAGATACGCACTGACACTACGAGTTCTTTATATCCCCCAAATGTCTGTGTTCATCTGTGTCCAAAACAAAATCCCTACTTGATAAATTTAGGTTAAATTTAAAATATCGTAGACCATATTTATGTTCATATTCCTGCGAACGATATCAGCCAATTCATTATATCTACTTTCCTTAATATCTTTAAAACTCACACACCTTTCCGTAGATGGACTTGAGCCCTTTCTTAGTCTAAGATACGCAAGAAGCGCCTGTCGAAAATTATCATTATCAAAAATCCCGTGAATATACGTACCTATTACATTGCCACTGGCAGAAACATATCCATCCAACACATTTACTATTTCTCCTGCCCGTTCTGTTATCCTCGCAAATGGCCTAACGGAATTATGACCTTTGTACGTTGTCTCTCCCATGTGGATTTCATAGCCCACGAGTTCATCATCTACAGGAAACAAATGCCCATGTTCGAGCATACGTGCCTTTACCTGATATGTCTGTTTTTCTATGGCAAAGGTAGTTACTGTATCCAATAAACCCAAACCCTGAATACCGTCTTCTGGCGATTCTACATGATGGGGGTCGTTAATCTGCTTCCCAAGCATCTGGTAGCCACCACAAATACCGATAACCATTGTTTCCTGTGTTGCCAACCTTACTATTTCATCAGCAATACCTCTTTCATTCAAAAATGCCAGGTCACCTATCGTATTTTTTGTGCCAGGGATAATCAGTAAGTCAGGTTTACCAATATTTTCAGCCTTATCCAAAAATCTCACCTTTACATCTTTTTCATGGGTAAACGTATTAAAGTCAGTGAAATTTGATATACGGGGTAGTTTAATTACAACGATGTCTATAACAGGCTGAAGGCTGAAGGCTGAAGGCTGAATATTGGAGAGAATTTTTGGGTTCAATCTCAATTCCTCAGCGTCCCGGAATCTCGTATACTTACCGGCGGTGTATTCAAGTGAAACGGAATCTTCGTCATCAACACCAAGATTGTGTATATAAGGTATTACCCCTAGAACGGGTTTATTTATGCGGCTCTCAAGCATGTCCAGCCCTGGTTTTAATATGCTTTTGTCCCCGCGGAATTTATTAAACACAATACCCTTTACCCTATTCCTTTCGCTGACGTTTAACAACTCTAATGTACCCACAATCCAAGCAAAGGCACCGCCTCGATCTATATCTGTAACCAACAACACTGGAGCCGATGCCGTCTCCGCCATGCCCATATTAACAATATCACCATCCTTCAGATTTATCTCGGCAGGGCTGCCTGCCCCTTCAATAACAATAATATCAAATTGGCTTCTTAATTTATCGTAAGCATCTTTTATAATGGAAACAAAATCATTCTTCTTCTGATAATATTCTTTGGCCGTCATGTTCCCTATCGGTTTACCCATTATGACGACTTGTGAACCACTATCACCTGTAGGTTTCAGGAGTATGGGATTCATTTCGACAATAGGCTCAATGCCTGCTGCCTCTGCTTGTGCCACTTGAGCTCGCCCAATTTCTTTTCCATCTTTAGTCACAAAGGAATTTAAGGCCATGTTCTGGGCTTTAAAAGGTGCAACCCGATAACCATCTTGTTTAAAGATACGACACAGGGCACACACCAGGGTACTTTTCCCCACGTGAGAGCCTGTACCCTGAATCATGATTGATTTATTATTCATATTGGGAACTACAGATTTCATAAATTACACAGATTGTGGGACAAGGCTTTTAACCTTGCGATAAAGCAAACCTGAAGTTATGTAAATATTGTTCACATGTTTTTATGATACTTGGTTAAATATGCTTTTTAATGCCCTAATAAGTAATGTATTTTCCTCTCGAGTTCGAACTGCCACCCTGAAATACTTATCATTCAGCCCTAAGAAATTGGAACAATCACGAATGACGATACCACTCTTCAATAACCGTTCATTTAACAAAACTGAGGTAACGTCATTTGTTTTTATTCTGACAAAGATATAGTTCGCGGCTGGTTTAAATGGTAAAAATCCACTTATACCGGACAATTCACCAAATAAATAGGTTCGCTCACTAAACATAAATTCTCTGCTTCTGTAAAAAAATTCCTTGTCTTCAAGTGCAGCAACTGCTGCAAATTGGGCAAGGGTATTTACAGTCCATGGTTCTTTATAATCCAGCATCCTTTTCACCATGTCAGCATCGGCAACCATATATCCTATCCTCAAACCAGGAAACCCATAGAATTTTGTAAGCGACTTGACAACAATTAAATTATGCAATACTCCTGACTCATTTATCACGCTATACTTGTCAGGTTCACTGACAAAATCCATAAATGCCTCATCCACAACAAACACTACGTCCGGATGTCGTCTTGCCATATCCAATATAACAGCCTTTTCTATAAGCCGTCCTGTAGGGTTATTGGGATTACACAATACTGCCATACCCAATTCTTTATCATTAAAATATTCTTTACGATATTCCAAACGAAACCCATCGTCCTCGTTAAGCATGATATTGACAACTTCTGTAAAACTGCATTTCAGTGCCTCTTTAAATTCACTAAATGTTGGCTGGAAAACAATACCCTTCACCGGTCTTATTGTGCGGGGTATCAAATAAAATAATTCTGTGGAACCGTTACCCACAATAAGTTCATCAGCAGAATGTCCAATCTTAGTGGCAATGTATTTCCTCAGATAAGAGCAATCAATATCAGGATAGTGGAGAATACTATCCAGGTTTTTCGATATAACTTTTTTAACTGTTTCAGGATAACCGAGTGGATTAATGCTTGCGCTAAAATCAAGAACACCGTTATTCCCGTAAACACAATTAATATACCCGCCATGCCCTTTAAACATAAAAGTTCTAGTGTCCTGTTTTAAAATCTGTTAATGAATGGTTAGCTGTTAGTTCCTGCATCAAATACCTTCTTGCTTCACCAATGGTAAGCGGAAGGAAGTCCATTGGGAAGTTATCTTCATCTCTTAAAATTTGCATTAACTGGCCAATCTGAGGAAGTTCTATACAGGCATTTCTAATTTTATCCGTGTCTGAAAATACACGTTCTGGCACACCAACCATAAGGACGTTGCCATTATACATAACAGCCAGACGATCCATATAAAGAGGAACTAAATCAACGGCATTTGTAGCCATAACAATAGTTATGCCATGCACCTTGTTAAGCTCTTTTAGTAATGTCATAATTGAAGTCACACCCGCGGGGTCAAGTCCGCAGGTAGGCTCGTCCAGTATAAGGATATTTGGCTTCATTGCGAGTACACCTGCAATACAAACACGTTTCTTTTGTCCAAAACTCAGGGCATCAACGCCCTTGTTTACGTAAGGGGTCATGCTTACCAGTGACAATGCTTTATCCACTCTTCTGTTAATTTCATCCCTTGTTAACCCCATATTCATTGGTCCAAATGCTACATCCTCCCACACTGATGGGGCAAACAACTGGTCATTTGGGTCCTGAAATACAATGCCAACCCTCTGGAATATTTCCTTAGATGAATACTGTGTTAAAGATTTCTCTTCTAATAAAATTTCTCCCTTTAATGGTTTGAGTAAACCATTAAGATGTTTTAAAAGTGTTGTTTTGCCAGATCCGTTCGGTCCCAGGATGGCAAGGAATTCGCCTCTTCTAATATCCAGAGTCACGCCCATCAAAGCATGTGTTCCATCATGATAGCGATACTGGACATCCCTGATTCGCAACATTACCATACCTGTATATCTCCTGTATAAACAAGCATTGGTAGAAGAAAACCCATTCCAATAACAAGAAAATATTCCTTCTTTTTCAATGCCGGTAGGTTGATTGCCAGCATGACGCCGCCTTCATAACCTCTGGCGCGCATAGCTTCATAAGTCCTTTCTGACCTAGTGAAGGCGCGGATAATAAGCATCCCCCCTAAAACACCAAGCGAGTTTATTGTTTTTTTCCATGAGGAATGCCCCAGACGAGATTTCTGTGCAATCAACATCGCAGATACTTCATCCAAAAAGAGAAAGATATAACGATAAATGATAGACAGCAACTCGATAATTGTTTCAGGCACACGAAGCCACTTAAGCCCTGCACATAATCGGCTTATTGTTGTAGTGAAAGAAAAAACAATTACCAACGAGATACCGCCAAGTACCTTACAAAAGATAATAAGCCCACTGTACAAACCCTCTTCCCTTAAAACCACATCATATCCAGCAATTGAGAAAGATAACCATATTTTCTCGCCCTCATGTAAACCCTTAACAGCAAGGATTAAGATTGCAAGCGTAGACGGAATGAACATATTTCTGATTATTACACCAAAAGGCACCTTCACTGATAATAGCATTGATAATGATGCAAACAGGAAAGACACTGGAATAACTATGTTTTTGGCAATTAAATTTATTGTAAGTAACGAAACGATGTAAACCAATTTTACCCGCACATCTATGCTTGATAACCAGTTATCCTTGCGGGCATAACTGTCGGAAAACGTATAATGTATCAATCCCACAGATTTCTCCAATATCATTTAAATATGAAAACAAAAAACAGACGCATCTCCAATTTGGGAATTATACTTGTTCTGGCAAACCGATGACTTGTTGCATCATTTCTTCTCATAAAAAAGCCTGCGCACGTTAAAACCTATAATAAACCCGCCAAAAACGCCTGCAAATGTAAACACAAAAAGGAGTAAATCACCTTTGTCCGTATTAATATAAGGCTCGCGTGGCGGGCGTCCATACTTGTTTGCATATTTACCAACAACACTTACATCAATACCTGTCCATGTGTTTTCTTCGTTTATCATGGCAACAGGTGCCTCAGTGCCCGCAGCATTATCCTCTGCAATTAATACAGGAGAAAAGGATACTAATATCCCAAAAATAACAAAAGATAGTACTCGCCGTTGAATTAGACGTTTGAATTCAAATAAAATCACAGACTTCATAATCATCGCATATTCCCACTGTGAGATTTCCAAGAGATTATTTCAGATACTTCGCTATCCCTTCGCCTTGTCTTAGTATTGTAAAGACGCAACGCATTGAGTTTCTACCTATTTAAAATTGGACAGAATTCATACCTTAATAAGCATTGCATTATCTTTAATTACACCAAGATTTAATAAAATATCAGGCCTGCGTTTATAAACAAAAATCAAAACGAAACCAACCACAACACCTTCAACAAGGCACAAAACTCCCTGAGAAGTCATCATAAATACCCCAAATATTTCAGCAGTCGCTTTCAAGAAAGACCCGTTTTTGTTAATTACTAGGAGTCCCAATTCTATAGATGTCCCCAGATATGTAAATAAATCAGAGATAACACCGGCAAGAAATCCACACCAGAATAGACTAAGTTTACATCTTTGTGCTATCTTGAAGGCAAAGTAACCAGAAAAAGAACCCAGGATACCCATTGAAAATATATTCCCGCCCAGTGTAGTCAAACCACCATGGGCAAGAAATAATGCCTGTATAAGTAAGGCGACGGCAGCAATTACAACACTAACAAAAGGTCCCAACAATAAGGCACTCATTCCCGTACCACAGGGATGTGCAGTAGCCATACCATTTAAAGCGATAACAGGGATAGGAAAACAAGAAAACACAAATACGGCCGCCCCCATCATCCCAATCAGAGGCAAATAACCCGGTACTGTTTTTTTCTTTCGTTTTACATGAAAAAGACCAATTCCAACAAATGGCATTGATACACTAAACCATGTAAAAACCCATTTAGTCGGTAATATCCCTTCAGTAATATGCATTGATATGCCCTCGTTTCTGATTAAAAAATGTAAACAAAAAAGCCCATGCCTCCGATAGGGAAGCATGGGCTTGAAATCTAAAAAATCACAGTTCGCAAAATGCATTTTTCATATTTCAATATGCGAAACCTGTGATTACTCTAAAAATTAAACCTTCACCTTCTTTACCATCGAAGACTACGTGAAGCAACTACAGGCAGGTCTTCTGGCTCCCGGATCTACCTACTAATCACACCTTCCCACCCTATTAAAACAGGGCAGTGGTATTGTGATGTTTGTACCCGGTTACAGCGGCGGGTCCGCTCCTCGTCACGCTAAATTAAAGCGTGACATGGATTCCCTTTTATCCCCTTAACTAGTAAGAGAATTACCTGCAGTTAGTAACTTTATAAACAAAAAGAGCGATTTTTACTTCATACTCAACAAACAAGGAAAATCTTACATTAAGCAACGGCTATTTGTCAATCCAAATATTTTCTCTCACCATTAGAGGTATTAAAATTGTTCTCCATTTTTCTTTTGATTCTACACAATCAGAAATATAAAATACCACCTGAATTATTTTAATAAAAATTTAATTTTATTAGATTTTCTATCAAGGAGGGGGAATATTATGAAATCTAAGAGTGGCATCCATGCATTTCTCATGCTGGCTATACTTTTAATCATAACCTTAGCGCAGGGTTGTGCCATGTTCAAAAAAAGACCTCTTCTTGTACCAAGAGAACTGGGTGATACCCTTGTAGAGATTACAGACCCCAAACTACTTCCCAGATTCGAGGATGATTACAACAAAGATTCACTACTACGTGCAATAGATAACAGTCTTGAATACTATAAAAGGGTTAAATCTAATCCTTACGAATTCAACATGACAGGATTTTCACATCAAAATTTAGAAGATACTTTGAGATTTTTTAGAGAAGGCGTTACCCGATATGGCAATACGAGTGAATTTAACGATTCTATAATAAAAAACTTCAGGGTGTTTCAGGCTGTTGGGAAGTCATACGAAGGAGACGTCCATTTTACCGGTTACGGGACACCCATTTACGATGGAAGTCTCACACCAACAGGAGAATTTCGCTACCCACTTTATAAAAAACCAGCAGATTTCAGAAAGCCTTACTATACCCGACGCGAAATAGAAGAACGCGGATTGCTAAGAGGAAAGGAAATAGCATACCTTAAATCAAAACTCGATGCTTACCTTATTCATGTTCAAGGTTCAGGACAAATCAGGTTGCCTTCTGGCGAAAAAGTCTATGTTGGATATGACGCTGATTCAGGTCATCCATACACCAGCGTTGGCCGCATGCTTGTTATGGATGGGAAGATTCCTGAAGATGACTTGACCCTTTCGACACTAATAACCTATTTTGAACAAAATCCTTACGAACTGGATTCATATTTGAAGAAAAATGATCGCTACATCTTCTTTAAAAAGGTTAATTATGCCGTCCCACATGGTTCGATTGGAGTCCCTGTAACCCCAATGAGAAGTATTGCCACAGATAAAAATGTCTTTCCAGCGGGCGGCTTGGCATTTGCTGTTATAGAATCAAAGAGGTCAAAAAAACTTGGATTGTTCAAAAAGAAGGGAACGGTTGAAAAATCATGCTTTGTCCTGGATCAGGATACAGGAAGCGCAATACAAACCCCGGCTAGAGCTGATGTATATTTTGGAATCGGCGAAAAGGCAATGTATGATGCTGGGAATTTGAACACATATGGAAGACTTTATTACCTTTTGAAGAGGTAATTTCTTTACTTGACATAAATTGTAATTATTAGATATAATTTGTCCTTTATTAAAAATTTTAATTAAATTATTTTCTCTTAACCTTAATTAAGGAGGGTGTTTTTGGAAAATGTTTTGAACAAAGAAATCAAAAAAATAATTGACACATGTCCAGAAGTTGGCAAAATTTTGGAGGAATTTGGCATTGGATGTGTTCCTTGTTCTATAGGAAGTTGTCTTTTAAGAGATGTTGTTGGAATTCATAATCTCAACCCACAAAAAGAATCAACACTGATGTACAGAATAGAGAAGGCTATTTATCCTGATAGAAGAATTTCCGAACCTAAAGTTGGTCTATCGAAAAAATCAACACCAAAGAAAATCAGTTATTCTCCACCAGTTAAGAAACTTGTAGATGAACATGTACTTATTAAACGTTTACTTGCCATGATCCCTACAATTGTTGATTACGTGATGACCAGTATAAAGGTGGATAAAGACCTGATTTTAAGATGTGTAGATTTCATTCGTACATATGCCGATAAGTATCACCATATGAAGGAGGAAGATATACTATTTAAGTATGTGGATAATAATGCTGAGATTATACAGGTAATGTACAAAGACCACGACACAGGCAGGGGATACGTCAGGCAGGTTGTCGAAGGCGCCGAAAGAGGAAATAAAAATCAGATTAAAGAGAACTTTCTTGCTTATAGAGAATTGCTAACACAACATATCAAAAAAGAGGACGAAATTTTATACCCATGGATTGATCGTCAATTAACAACCACACAGGTTGGCGAGATATTTCGCAAGTGCAACGAATCGGATGCCTCTGCGGGTAATGCACTGCCAAGAAAATATGAAAAGTTTATTGTCGAAATCGAAGAACTATTTTTACAGGAGGTTACAAAATGAGCGGATGTCCAGGATCAAAAACAATTGATTTTAGTGAAAAGACAGTACAGGAAGGTAGCGAATCAGGAAAACGTCCTTCCCAGCTTAGACAATGGCCAATTCAGATGCACCTTGTCTCACCCCATGCGCCTTATTTCCAGGGAAAGGATGTTTTACTTGCAGCTGATTGTACGGCTTTTGCATTAGGTGATTTCCATAAAGATTATATTAAGGGCAAGAGCATTGGAATCGCCTGTCCAAAGCTAGACACTGATCAGGAAGTTTACGTGGAAAAGATTAAGGCGTTGATTGACGAAGCTAAAATCAATACATTAACCGTAATAATAATGCAGGTACCCTGTTGCTTCGGATTGGTTCAGATTGCAAAGGAAGGCGCTGAAAAGGCTACACGCAAGATTCCTGTCAAACAGGTTGTTGTGGGACTGGAAGGTAATATTTTATCTGAAGATTGGATTTAATATTCTGATGTATTTTATGAAATAAAAAATCCCTGGGGAAGGCTTGCTTCTCTGGGGATTTTTTTATTTATTCTTATCACATAGGAAAATAAGTCGTTGCACCTTTGTACTCTCTCCGCGTTTTAAGTCTATTATCACTTCGGCCCCTTTTCCCATGAATTCATATACCAGTTTTCCGCCGTTTTCATCTGAATGGATGGTATATAGAGTCCGCCCATAAACAATATTGCCGTCAATACCGGCGGCAATTAATTTCAAGGGTAAACAACAGGCAGCCTGAAAGATTAGATTTTTCTCAAATATCAAAAGGCGCGTATAATGCGGTTTGCGCATTCCATTATTTCTCATTCCAATACCCGCCATTCCAGCGGAATTAGCTTTTCTGATATTGAAACGGTTTTCAATTATATACTTCTCTTCTGGACTAAGTATATCTTTTATATGTGAATTTGGACAGACAGCAATCAATTTTAGTATGTTGTCCGCATCTGCTGTATCTTGTGCAATCCGTTCATCCGATGATATACCGCTCGTTTTGCCTCTGTTACTATTGCTGGTTGACACTGGAACATCCAAGTCAACCAGAGGCAATTTTTCATATGCAATGCCCTCAAAAGCGACCTCCATTATTCCCTCATTTCTAACAGCGAGGTTACATTTTTAACACCTTCTACGCTCATTGCAAGGTTAATCGCCTCTACAATTTCCTCTTTACAATGAGCAGTACCGGAAAGAATTACATTACCTTTATCCGTTGTAATATTTATATGAACTGCAGAAACCTTCGGGCTCTTAGCATATTTTGCCTTAATCGTAGCTGTAATAGCAGCTTCTGAAAATTCTTCCCTAGTCCTATCAATTAATACTTCTCCCGTCCTGGAAACAAGGATACCTCCCTCCTTAATTTCTGTCACTACAGCACTAGTGCCTTTCTTTATTTCCTCTATAATCAACCTGGTTTCCTCAGAAATTTCTCGTCCAAGCTCTTTTGTCGCTTCGCCCGTCTTTTTCGTTCCTTCTTTAATATTCTCGCTTGCATTCTTAATCCCAGGGCTTTCGCAACTCAAAAGTGGATAAAAAACACACGCTGCCAATATAAAAGAAAGTAAACTCCTATAATTGAATCTCTTCCTCATTACAATTTATACTCTAAAAAGGCAGATGAAAAATTAAAAAGATATGTTAAATTTAAAACACTGCTTTACCACAACGTTGTCTTACATGTGAAAGACAGGGTCAGCTTAATTGTAACTGAATGTCGTCCTTCATGACATCTTCTTACAATCGTTTTTTTCTCGATTTCTTTCATCAAATTATTAAAATCTTCCCTTTGGGGTTCTACAAACGTTTCTCCTACCTGATAATGGAAGATCGCGATTCATCTTCCGTTAATGTGGCGGTTATATTAGCCTCTACAAGGCTATCCTCTCTAATTGTACGGAAATTATCAAGTTTCCCCTTAAGAAAAAGACGTTTAGTAACGATCTTAAGGGTTTTTTCAAAAGAACAATCAATTACCTTGCCATAGAACTTAACAACACAAGATTTAAGTGGTTCTTTAATTACATTGCTACTTGCTTTCTCTTTAATTTCAGCAATCTGAGAGCGGATTACTTCAGAGGTGTGATATTTATTTCTGAATAGTTCTTTTAAATCGGTTGTAGGAATATGAGTTCTCATCGCTACAATTTAATATAACTTACCGAAACTGTCAAAAAAAAATCTTAAATTTTTAAAATATCATTTACTAAAAAGTTTGTCCTTTACTTCAATCAGTCTCTTAGCAAGTTTATAAACGACTTTTTCTATTGAATCTTCTACTGCAGGCCCGTATTTAGGTCCCGAAATTTTCCACCACCCTCCCTCTGTCTCAAAATCAATCAAATCCAGGCTTTTCCCTTCCACGACCAAATCCTCTTCAAATATTTTATTCAAGCTTCTATCAAGTATGGAAATTTGAACTGTCAGATAATGTTTACCAATAGCGCGCCAGACAGATTCTTCAACAGTCAAGTCAAGCTCAGAGGCTTTGAGGTTCACTGTTATAACAAAATCTATATTTTCTCTTTCGATAATCTCACGAACTGGAAATTTTTCTAAAATGGTAACTCTGTTAAATACCAGTACTGTCATTTCTTCAATAGCCGTAGCCAGCGGTTCCCCTATTGGGAATACATAGTGATGCACCCCCTCTATCAAACCCTTTTGCCATTCATCCTGTTTGAATTGATGCAAGGCCGGTTCAATAAATAATCCTGCGTGAAGAGAGATTGGCTTTATCTCTTTCAATCGCTTATCCAGTGCAGGCTTAATCATAACCTTCATACCACTACCATTAGCGCACCCCATAATAAATGTAATAATTAATACTGGCATAATTACCTTTTTCATAACACACACCTGAAAATCTGTGTTCTGGTTTTATAAACTATATATTAAAAATCAGAACTTTTGTTAATATAATCAAAAGTTGAACATGTGTATGCAATTTTGCTATCATGATTATTAAGTACAACAAAGCCAAGACCGAGTAAAGTATTTCATATAACAATATCGTAAATAAACAAAACTGATACACAATCGTTTGGTTTCTAAAACGCGTTACCATAAGGATAAACTAACAACAAACTTTTTTAAAGTAAAAATGTCTAAACCAATTGATAGCCTTACAAGAAAAGCTGCAATATCCGAACAGGATACAAATATTGTCGTTGTTGCAGGTGCCGGTACAGGCAAGACAACACTGCTCGTAAATAGAATACTTCACATGCTCTTGGGTCATAAAAGGTTTCAAGATGTTGATAGTCCAATCCTCAGAATAGCAGCAATGACGTTTACCGAAAAAGCCGCAAGTGATATAAAAATTAAACTTATGGATGAACTGGAAAAAATAGTAGCTGTTATTAATGAGAATATTTTCGGAGAAGAAAAATCAAAGGTAGAAAACTTTCTTGGATATATACGAGATATATACAAGATAAAAACCAGTGAAATCGAATGCCGCGCAAAAAAATCACTTGAAGATATGGATAAAGCGCTTATAGGGACTATACATAGTTTTGCGGCTTATATCCTGCGACTTTATCCAATAGAATCAGGTGTTGCGCCTGGATTTATAGTGGATGATGGAGACGTCTTCGATGAACTCTTTGATAAGGAATGGACAAAATGGCTCGATAAAGAACTCAATTTGACGGCACCGAATGCAAATGCATGGAAAACCATATTAAGCAGACTTGATTTACAATCTCTCAAAGAATTAACCAGAACGTTGTCTGGGTTTCATATTCCGTCGGATTCTTTCGCATCTATAAAAAATATCAAATCAAGTGTTCAATCATTTATTGAACCGCTACTTGACAAAATTTCAGAAACTGCCTCCCTTTGTAATAATTCCAACAACAATCTCCTCAAACAACTGCTGGAACTTTCAAATACCCTCAACGCAGTTAAAAAACAAGGGATTAGTTGTTTACATAACCTTGAATACGACCTAGAAAAGAATCCTTCTAATGCAGAAACAGGCTGGGTTAAAGGATTCGAAACTGCAAAAAGACTTGTCAAAGAGTGTTACACACTATTAAATAAATTGAAAACCGTTGATGAGGAATTCATAAAGAAGATATTAAACCTTATAATTCCATTTACAGAATCTTTCCGACAAATATATCTTTCCAAGGGATATGTCTCTTTCGATGGACTCCTCACACTTACAAGAGACCTTTTAAAAAATAAGGAATTTCTTTATATTCGTGAAAAACTTAAAAAAGAATTTAAAGCAATCCTTGTTGATGAATTCCAGGACACCGACCCTATTCAGTACGAAATCGTCCTTTTTCTATCCGAGGTATCAGGTAAATACAGTCAAGATGCCCACAACATAACTCTTGAGAAAGGAAAACTTTTTATCGTAGGTGATCCAAAACAATCAATCTATGCCTTTCGCAGGGCTGATATTGAGGCATATGAGTATGTTGTAGAACGCATTCTTGGCAACAATGAAGCTTTTAAATTACAGGAAAATTTCAGAAGTCATTCTGGTATTGTTGACGTTATAAACAATTTATTTGACGGAAGGATTATTGCAGAACAACCCGGTTTACAACCGCAATACATACCTATTTTCACCAGTCGGCATAAAAACATTTCCTTTCAGAAAGTAGAAATTGTATTCGTTTGCGATAAGGATAGTACTGAACTCAAGGCGGACGAAGCCAGAGAAGCTGAGGCTGAGTGGATAGCAAGATGGATTAAAAAGAATGTAGATAATGAAACCATTTTTGATAAATTGACGGAAAAAGGTACTCGCAAGCTTAAATATAGAGATGTGGCAATACTATTGCGTGCGTTCACACAGGTAAGACCTTATGTTGAAGCCCTTAAAAGATACGGCATACCATATATTATAGAAGGTGAAAAATATTTTTATACCACACTCGAAATACTTGATTTTATAAACCTCCTTCGCATTATAGAAAATCCTTACGACACGATTGCTTTGGTAGGTATATTGCGTTCGCCTTTTGTTGGGCTCACCGACCGCCAAATATACGAGCTAAAGTTGAATAATCTGCTAGACTATCGAAAATCCGTACCGGATAAAATTAATTTTAAAAATACGGTAGAATTCTTCTACGATCTTTTAAAAAGAATAAATGCACGCGCTGGCTTAATACCTGTTTCCCAACTAATTACTGAAATCATGAATAATACCTTTATACCCGAGATTACGGCTGTATCGTGGCACGGCGAACAAAAACTTGCAAACCTCTGGAAACTATATCAAATGGCTTGCGATATGGAACAAACAGAAAGTATCTCCCTTAAAACATTTTTAGATCGCATAAAGGCGCGCATAAAAGAGGCAAAAGAAGAAGGCGAAAGTCCGCTTTCAGACGAAACACTCGATGTGGTAAAACTACTGACTATCCATAAATCAAAGGGGCTGGAATTCCCTGTAGTCATCCTGGCAAATATGCACGGTGAAGTAAATAGCAAAAAGCCGCTTGATGCCGTTTTATTTGATTGGGCTACATCCACAACTGGTATTGTAATTGGCAATAAAGATAAACAAGTAAGAAATCTCCAGAGTATTATGATAGAGAAAAAACTGAAAGAACGCTTAAGAGAAGAAGAAAAACGCGTACTATATGTGGCAATGACCCGGGCAATGGAACGGCTAATCATTACCGGTGCATTCAAAAATGATAACGAATCATTTATGGGTATGATTACACAGTCAATAGCGGATGTTTCAGGTATCAGTATTAATGATGAAAATGTAAAGAAAATTGTCATGGAAAACTCCGAAATTTCTATTGAACACTTCAGATTTGATGGTACGCATCGCCCTGAAAGACCAAAAAAGGATATAGAATGCGATACCGACTGGTCTTCAATCAAAGAGATATGGGAAAAACGGCAAAACGCTTTTACTGAAGCGATACAGAAACCTGTTTTTATTTCTCCATCTTCTATTTCCAGGGAAGATATAATATTGCAAGATATCCCTACATTATTTAAAGACAATAAAATAAGCTCAGAAAAACTTATAAATCATGCCATGCTAGTTGGTTCAGTATGTCATCAGGTACTAGAAGAATGGAATTTCAACGAAGGGGCTGAGGCGCTTCAAGGGTATGTTGGCTCAGCAGTAAAATGGACAATTTTGAAATTACAAAATATCTCGCAGGATACCTTACAAACGCAAGAAATAGAATTCATCAAAAAAGACGCTTTAAGTATACTCTCAGCATTTTTTGATTCAGAGGCATATAAAGAACTTCAACACGCACAAATCCTGGGCAGAGAGACCCCTTTCCTGTTACAATGGAACGGACAAGTTGTGAGAGGTACAATTGATATAATTTACAAAACAGATAATCGCATTATCATTGCAGATTATAAAACAGACACTGTTAAAACACATGAAATATCCGTAAAGGCTGCAAAATATAAATATCAAAAGGAGATTTATACTGAAGCAGTCAAACGTTGCCTTAAAATAGAAAACCCTGAATTTAGACTCGTCTTCCTTAGAGCAGGTAAATCTGTATGTATTTAATGCCTTATTTACAATATCTTAATTTTGAGAAACTGTAAAATTTAAGATAACCTTATGAATTTTCTCCCCAAACAACACCTGGAAATTGGAAATTACATCAAATATCTGGACGAAATCTTGCATAAGTGTGAGAAAGGGATTGAATATTGCAAGATATGTCCAAATGAGTTTGTCTGTTCTGAACTAGAAAAAGACGATTTTGGATTATCAGATGCCACAATTTCTGGAATTTTAGGCGTCATACAATCGGTGCTTAACAAAATCCCTGGTTATTTAAACCCTGAGAAAAGGAATGATCTTAATAAACATGTCAGGCTCTACATTAATGAGTCTCCTGTACATGAGAGAAACACCTGGGAAAATAGTATACTGGACATATTACTTGACGAGAAACTTTCAAGCCTGGCATATAAACCAAGGGCAAAAATAGGCGCAGTCCGGATGCTCCTCACATATGGCACGAAGATAAGCTTCTCTACTTACCTGAAATGCTTAAATTTAGAAAATAAAGACCGCGTTCCTAAAAATACATCAACTCTACCTGATGTAGTCACCACAAATAACATTTTAGCTGTGAAACAATATCTACAGTCTAAACGTCCAGACATCGCAGTCCCTGACACTTCAGCCCAGATAAAATTTCAATTTGATGAGATTCCACCTGCAATAATACAAAGGTGTAACCTGAATGATACAGGACTGGCAGCGGCTGTATGTTATTATTCAATGCTTAAAAAGTTACCGATTACTGGAGATATTGTCATAACAGGAGGAATGGATAATCAAGGAAAGGTACTCCAAGCAGACTCACTTGATGACAAAATAGAAACGGTCTTGAGAGAACTACATTTTATAAATAAAATCATTATTCCAAAAAATCCTTCATTTGTAATTTCCACTCATGGAAATATAAATATAATTGGAGCCGATAATCTTGAACAGGCAATAAACATTGTATTTAAAAACCATGATTAAACTTTTAGGTGATTATAAAAGGTTTGACACCAAAAAGTTTTATTCCCGCTTGTTTCAAAAGGGGTACAACATGTTACTGAAATTTCATTAAAGCTTTCGGATGTCTTAGTAAAAGATTTCGTAAAATGTAATAAGCCAATCTGGATTTTGGCTACGAATTTATACCATGAATATGCCAACAAACTATAATAATAATCACATTAATAAATATGATTGGGGACTTTATCCGCATGCTGAGGAGTTCCTGAAACGGTTCATAAAAGACTTCTTAAATAATAATAGCTTTGCCCAATCAATTTCGTCCAGAATGGAACTAAAGACTTCAACACAATTTTACGATTGGATTGACCACATCGTTTTCCCTGAAAACATTATCAGTAAAAAAGGTCTTGAAGAACTTGGTTTTCAAGAAGCCGACAACATTGAAGCGCCGGGCGAAATGTGTGTCTTCATGCACCCCGGAGCAATTTTTCCCCCAATACTTCTTTGCAAAAATCAATTTACAGAAATATCACTAAAACCGGAAAGACTTGACCATTTCATTCAAATGATAGGAAAGGGACATTTAATAGATGGTCTTATATACGGACCGTACAGAAAAGCCGTTATCTCTGTTCAAAATAGTCACATTCTATCGGCTGTAGAAAGAAGAGGCTTTAATGGCTTTATTATGCCGAAAAAGGTTAATGATACTGTTGAATACAGACAAGCCATGGAAGTATTTATTTGCAGGCAAAGATATTTCGAAAATACAGCTGAAGGAATAGATGCCGCACAGAAACTGGTAGATAGTCTTTGTAAAAAGTTATCGAATGCAAGGACTGCTGATGCCTTTTTCAGGGCGGAACGGTATTACTGGGAGAGAAGAAATTGGGTAGGACAAAGCCAGAAGGCACGCCAGGACAGGTTAGGACTTGGATGGGGAAATCATGATCACCATACATACCGCTCCTCACGAAAGAATTTTACAAAACTTATAAAAATCTTTCAGACGCTTGGGTTCACATGCCGTGAAAAATTTTATGCGGGCGATGAGGCAGGCTGGGGTGCTCAGCTTCTGGAACACCCTCAATGTAATATTATAATATTTGCCGACATTGACCTCCAGAAAGAAGAAAAAAAGGTGGACTTTGTTCGACAGGAACTAAAACAAGCCAACCAGTTTGGTACTGTCGGTTTATGGGTAGAACTACATGGCGAAAGCATATTACAAGCCGGTCTGCACCATCTTGCCGCACGATTTACTTTTGAAAAATTACGTTTGGATCTGACAAAATTAAACATTAACACAATGATCCCCTTTTCTTATTTTGAATTTCTTAAACAGGCATTTACAAAAGGGGAAATCTGGAATATTGATAGTAAGCGATTGGAGCACCTTTTGTACAAAAAATCTATCACAAAAACACAATATGAGACATTTCTCAATAAAGGCGCCGTGGGTAGTCATCTGGAAAACGTACAGAGAACTCAAGGATTTAAAGGATTCAACCAGCGTTCTGTATCGGCTATCATTATAGCTACTGACCCTAGAAAATATAAAGCTTAATGGTAAATTCAAATATGTTACGCAGCCATGACCCTAACGTAATAAATCCCTACCTTAAAGATGCATCAAACCTTAGCGGTGGTTACGCAGACGAGGTAGTCTTTCCTGAAAACGAAGATGATGTTATACAGATACTCGATGAGGCGTGCCGTACCAGGACACCGGTAACAATAGCTGGAAACGGGACGGGTCTTGTCGGTGCCAGAATCCCTTTAGGTGGAATTATTCTTTCCACTGAAAAACTCGGTGGTCTGAAAGAAATTCATCTATCCTCCACAGGGCATAATTACGCAGTTACAGGACCAGCTATTACACATAAAGAACTACAAAAAGCTGTTTCATTAAAGGGCCTGCTTTATCCACCAGACCCAACAGAACAGAATGCCTTTATTGGCGCAAGCGTCGCAACGAATGCATCTGGCGCCCGCACATTTAAATACGGGTCAACCCGCAACTGGATAAGGCGTTTGAAAGTAATACTCTCAACAGGAGATATACTTGACTTACGACGAGGTGAATTTGTTGCAAATAAAAAAGGTCACATTGCTTTAAAAGGTTCAAGAAACACATTTGAACTAAATCTACCCCAATATCCTATACCAGAAGGAAAACATTCTTGCGGATATTACGTAACTCCAGGAATGAGCGCCATTGACCTCTTTATTGGGTCAGAAGGTACGCTAGGTGTATTCACGGAAATTGAAGTTGAGTTAATCCATAAACCCGAGGGATATTTTAGTGGCATTGTCTTTTTTGGCAGGGAAGAAGACGCCTGGCGCTTTGCAGATTTTATCAAAAACGAATCATTGAAAAATCGGACTTCTAATATAAATGACACAATTGACGCCTGCGTCATTGAGTATTTTGATTGTAATTCACTTAAACTTTTGAGTTCTATCAATCAACAAATTCCCAAAAATGCTATGTCGGCTATTTTCTTTGAGCAGGAAATTCATATTAAAACAAAAAAGAAAACCACAGATAAATGGTTCCAGATATGCAGAAAATTTGACGTGTTACTGAATAAAAGCTGGTTCTGTGAGAGTTCTAATGAAAATACCGAATTCAGAACGTTCCGTTATGCCATACCCTCGCTGGTAAATAAAACTCTACGGCAGTACAACCAGGCAAAACTAGGAACTGATTTTACTGTTCCACATGAACATTTTTTTGACATGCTTGAATTGTATCGGAGCAGTTTAAACAACTCTGGCGTTAAACATTGTATATTCGGCCACATTGCAGATAACCACCTTCACGTAAATCTCATTCCGCAAAATGACCGCGAGGCTGAAAAGGGCTGGCAGATTTATAAAAAGTTAGTAAAGCAAGTTATTGGCTGGGGAGGCACTATTTCAGCCGAACACGGTATAGGTAAAATCAGGAAAGAATACTTGCTTGATATGATTGGCAAATCAGGTATGCAGGAAATGGCTATAATAAAGAAGCATCTCGACCCATGTAAAATTCTAGGAAGAGGAAACATAATTCCGGAGGATTATTTGAATAACTGAATCTATTAAACCTGCACTCATGATGGTATTACATAACCAACAATATTGCCATTTTAAATAGTTATTATATAAATACTTTCTTATTACATTATTTGCATGCAATTCTCTAAATTTGTGTCTTGTAAACGAGGCACTTTTGCAATAAACTTATTTTTTAATTTTCAGACCAAACAAGCAGAAATAATTCTCAATAATTTGATCCTATTAAAAATAATCTTTATGCCATATAAAAATCTATGAAAGTACTTGGTATAGAGACATCCAGTATTATCGGAGGTGTAGCCGTATGTAAAGACAGAAACACAGTCATTACCAGAGATTTTGGAACAGGCATGCAGCATGGTAAAGAACTCGTCCCGACAATTAAGTCCATATTCAAGGAAATTGGGTGGACGCTCAGCAATATTGATTTAATCTCGGTTGATGTTGGACCGGGTTCGTACACCGGATTGCGTATTGGTGTGACGTGTGCAAAGGTGCTTGCTTATGCCTTAAAGAAACCTGTTATTGGCGTGCCAATATTCGACATCATCGCTGAAAACTACACAATAAATTCAACACCCATATGCCCTGTTATTGATGCAAGACGGAATCATGTATATGCATGTATTTATAATCCTAACTTCATTTCTAACAAACAAGCCGGTAAATCAACCAAATGGAAGAAACAATCAGAATTTCTGGTAATCAAACCTGTAGAGCTTTTAAACATGCTTCCACGCCCGGTAATTATCTTCGGAGATGGTGTTACAAATTACAAGAATATATTTCAGCAAAAGGACATTTTTATAGATAAAGAAGAAATGGCTATGCCAAAACCTGAGTATGTGGCTTTGTTAGGTGAATTGATGTATTCATCAGGACAACGGTGCAAAATGGAGGAATTAGCTCCTCTCTATTTACGCCAGGCAGAAGCCATTGAAAAATTTGAAAAGGAGAAAGGTTAAATATTTGTTAAAATAACAATTTAAAATAATGTTGACTTTTATATAATACTTCACTAAAAATACAAATATACCTTAAAATCAATTAAGAATATTTTGAGCTTACAATCCTGATTAGAAAAAAATGGGTGGAATATACGGAAATTTACTTATGGCTGCATTTATCACGTTTGTTGTCGTAGTGATAGGCTTTATCGTAACGTGCATAATATGCGGAAGAAAACATGATAAACCAACGTAGTCAAACGCATCATTACAAACACTTGTTATTTACTTTGTTTATATAAATCCTTGGTACACGCTTACTCACGCTACATATGACCTCATAAGGAATTGTGTTTAATTGCTTAGCGACTGATTCTATCCTTATGGTTTCCTTGCCCTGCATACCATATAATATTACCTCATCCCCAACTGATATGTCAGTTATATCTGTTACATCCACAAAACACAGATCCATACAAACCCTACCAATAATTGGGGCTTTTTTGCCTCTTATAATAACATTTCCCTGATTTGAAAGCAGGCGGTTATATCCATCATCATATCCAACGGGAAGTGTTGCAACACGTATAGATTTTGTAACACGATATGTCCTGCCATAACCTACAACATCTCCCGGCTCCATTTCCTTAATATGAATAATCTTGGTTTTAAAACTCATAACAGGCATAACTCCTATATCTCTTGATAAGTCTTCCGATGAATAAAGTCCATATAATAAAAGACCGGGCCTTACCATATTAAAATATGCGTCAGGATAATTAATAATAATGCCGCTATTCGCCATGTGTTTAAACGGAATAAATATTTTGAGCGTATCCAGCATCGTCAATACATCTTTGAATCTTTTGATTTGAAGATTTGTAAACTCCTTTTCTTTTTCATCTGAGCTTGAACAATGTGTATAAATCCCTTCAATCAAGAGGTTTTTCATGTCTTTTGCACGCCTTATAAACTCGACTGCCCTGTCGAACCTCACGCCGATGCTACCCATGCCTGTATCAACATAGACATGAACCTTGACGACCTTGTTTAAAAGCACTGCCTTCTCTGATAATAAACCAGCAATTTTCAAATCATAGACAGTTGGAGTTAAGTCATATCGAATAATGTCCTCAATCTGTTCCTCGAAGAATCCGCCGAGAAGCAAAAGCGGTGCCTTAATACCCTTTCCCCTTAATTGAATGCCTTCTTCTATAATGGCTATGCCCAGCATTTCAACGCCGTTGTTCAACAAGGTCTTGCTTACTTCATAATCACCATGACCATAGGCATCCGCCTTAACAATGCCTATTATCTTTATTTGCTGTCCTACTCTTTTTCTTATAGCGAGCAAATTATGTTTCAGTGCATTTAAATTAATTTCAACCCACGTAGGTCTGTGCATGGTTGAATTCGTTTTTGTGTTTTTTGGTTAAAAATCCAGTATCTTTCATGGTATCTATCAATCTGTTTATATCATCTTTGGTATGAGTTGCCATTAGAGAAACACGTAATCTGCTTGTACCAGGAGGCACGGTCGGCGGGCGAATTGCAGGAATCAGAACGCCTTTTTGATAAAGCTTTTTGGATAAATCAAGCGCATCCCCTGATGAGCCTACTATAACAGACACGACAGGGCTTTCCACAGTAATATTATTTTGGAAGCCTGACAACCGGGTTCTTAAATGATTTATATTTTCCCATAGTTTGTTAACAAGGAATTTATCCTCCTGAATTAATGTTAGTCCCGCAATGGAGGCTGCGCATGCGGCGGGAGGCAGTGCAGTTGTATAAATAAAAGAACGCGCCTTGTTTTTTAAAAATTCAATTAAATTCTTACTCCCGGCAATAAACCCTCCGATACCCCCGATTGCCTTGCTCAAAGAACCCATAATAATGTCAATCTTTCCTTCTAGGTTAAAGTATTCTGCCATACCCCTTCCATTTTTTCCAAATATACCTATGGCATGCGCATCATCAACCATAAGGATGGCATCATATTTTTTAACAAGATCAACAATCTCCTGAAGCGGAGCAATGTCACCATCCATACTGAATAAACTGTCCGTAATTACAAGTCTTCTGCGATATGACGAAGACCTTTGCAATAACGATTCTAACTGATTCAAATCCTTGTGAGGGTAAATGCGAAAGGCTGCCCCCGACTGACGACAGCCATCAATAATACTTGCATGGTTCAGCTTATCTCCAATCACAATATCTTCTCTGGAAACAAGGGCGCATATAGCGCCTATATTAGCCATGTAACCGGTGGAGAATAACAGTGCGGCTTCCGTTCCCTTAAATTCAGCAATCTTCTTCTCAAGCTCCTGATGAAGCGTCATACTGCCTGAAACCAGCCGTGATGCCCCCGCCCCCCACCCATACTGATTAATAGCATCAATCACAGCCTGCTTTATGAGAGGATTATTGGCAAGTCCGAGATAATTATTTGAACAGAACGATAGGTATACCTTGCCATCAATCTCCACATGAGTACCCTGCGCGCCCTCAATAATTCTGAACTCACGTAAAAGGTTGCTTTCTTTCAATACATTCAGCCCATCTGTAATAAAATCCATTTCCATCGGGGTTTATCCTATTGGAATAATATCACGAACCTTCATTTCAACTTTTTAGCGCATTCACTCTAACGTTAATTGTGAAAAGAAGTCAGGTCTTCCATAAATTCTTTATTCCTGAACAATCTTTCAGTCATAGATTACTACTCCGTCTTCTTTTGCTGTATTTATTATGAGTGAAGCACCTTTATTCCATTCCTCATCAGAGTAATACATAATAGCAAAAGGTTCCATGGTTTTTTTCACCAGTTCTCTACCAATACCTGTTGTAAGTTCCACCCTTTCAAAGATACTTTTATTTTTAAAATCTTTGGAAACAATAATTATATCTATATCGCTATCCTCTCTTGATACCCTTCTCGCCATCATTGTGTTCTCTCAGGCGTTTTTCAAGGTTATTCGTATACCCGGCGTAAAACGTATTATCGCTGCATTCAACTATATACACAGAGAACTTACCTGAACGCTTAAATTTATTCATATCTGCAATCAATCTAAATAGTTAGTGAGTTCTAACACAGATACAGTGCGCAATACGGTCTTTGATTTTTTGCTTGAAGATTTCTACTTAAACAACTTAACAATATCGCTCCAATTTTTAGGTTTATATTTATCCCACTCTTCCTGCTTCACATAGAGCATTTTATATTCGATCTTCTTTTGCCGGGCATTCGCGTCATCGCACCACAGAGCAAGCCTTTTAATCTTCAATGGATCATCAAAATCCTCCCGCCCCTTAGTCTCAACGATATAAACCGTCTTCTCATCCGTTTTGATAAAAAAGTCTGGGTAATAATTTGCTATTGTCCCATCAGCATTTTTATAGTCTATCTTAAAATGCACTTCGTAATAATTCTTCGCAAACGAAACAACTTCATCATCACCCAATCGTTCAAGGAAATCCGCAAACTCAAGCTCAAACTGGCTGTCTCCGACAATCCTGTTAAATACGCTTTTCTTAGGCACTAAATACGCCCGGTCGTTGACGACAAACGGACGGCTACTACTGACCTTAATATAATTCTTGATTTCAGCATCGCCAACATCCTTCACCGTTAAAGCATTGATTTCATTTTTAAAAGTCTGAATTATTGTCTTTGTAACTTCGATTTCTGAAAGGTTTCTTAAAACATTCTTATCATTAAGATCAACCTCTGCATCAAAGAGGTGCGAATAAATAAACTCTTTAACTTTGCCGAACAAAATGTCATAACATCCAAAAAGGCGAAGCTCACGCATAATACTTTGAGCAAAAAAACCGACAACGCTCTGATAGTTCGGCTCAATATTACTTTCCAGAATAGTCGTATGGTGAACCTTTTCTTCAACAACGTGCCTAAAAACAATCTCTCGCTGTTCCTGTTCATTAAACTGCTTCACTTTTAGCTTTGCATGCTTGAAGCCTGAAACATTTAAATCAGATAAATTCTTATACTCCCTTTGTATTCTCGGTGTCAAAATCGGAAGCTCAATATCTAACCTTCGAATATCTTTCTTCGGATTGTCATGGTCAACTTCAATGACAGTTGGCGTAACCGCTTTTGTCGTGCTGTCCATCTTTCGCTTTTCTAACTCAACACCTTCTGCCTTGATCGACTCAACAAAATCCATAAATGCCGGTGTTCCAACAACACTTACATATTCTTCCACATCCTCCCGGCCGAAAAACATCCGCCTTAAACCTCGCCCAAGCGTTTGCTCCGGTAAAATGTTTGATGCCGCTACATATGCTCGAAGACCTACTATTGTGGTAACGTTCTTAACATCCCATCCTTCTTTAAGCATTAAGACTGAAACAATCACTTCGTAAGGGCTTTCCGGTCCATCAATTTCATTGGCTTCTTTCCGTAGTCGATCCAATTCTTCCTTTGCTTTGCCGGTTACCTTTTCCGATATATCACCGCTTTTGTTAGTATGAATAGTCAAAACTTTACCGTTTAAAGCAGAATAATTCTTTTCTAAATACGCCTGCACCTCATCGCAGTTTTTTGTATCATCCGTCATAATAAACAAAATGGCTTTTTTACCGGTCGGTTCAAGTTCTTTAGAAATCTTTTTCCATTCTTCAATACCAAGATTTATATAATCTTCGTATTTCTCGGTAAATATCGCACTCTGTTTTTCCTGCAACTTTGCCCGGCTTGCCTGATCAGGGAGAACAGGGGTCTTAACAACGCCTTGATGAATTGCCTCAACAAGCGGATAGTCGGAAATCGTCTGCACAAATATCGATCCATTATCATGTTTCGGCGTTGCCGTGCAGTCTATCTGTAAAGAAATCTGCTTACCTTTCTGTTTCAATTTATTATTTATGTCCTGAATAGACGTAAACCATGCCATTTTTGGGTCGTGAATATGATGAGCTTCATCGTTAAAAACCACAATCTCATCTATATCTCTTACAACACTGCTAAGCTCAACCAAAGACTCATTTGTTTTTGAAACAGGCTTTGTTCCCAAGAAATAATCTGTCAAGTCCTCATCACTGAAAGACGCTCCTTTGACATCGCCTTCATAAACACGATGAATATTAGTAAGAAAAATATTCCCTGAAGGAGAAATGGCGGTGAGATCATCCTGCAAGTGCAAAGTTATTTGAAAATCATCCTGCCAGTTTCTGCCTTCATATCCATTATCAGGCAAAACAGGGTCTTGATAGAATATCTTTAACCCATCAAAATCGGCTTTAATACGCTCAAGCACGATAATATTCGGCGTAATTAAAAGAAAATTGCGGGAAAGCTCCGACTCCGGCTCATAGAGCTTATGAAAATACGACCACGCAAGAAGCAAGCTCATTACCTTTGTTTTACCGCTCCCTGTCGCCATCTTAATAACTAACCGAAGCCAGTCCTCATCAAACATATTAGGGCTTACACGCCCCAGAGAATCAAACGGCAAAAGGTCATATTTATTTCGGACCCCGGCAACATCATATAACCAGATGATAGTTTCAACTGACTCACGCTGGGCAAAATAATACCGAAATGAAAACGCATTGCCGTCCGCCCCAGAAGCAAGATGTTCTTCCTTGAACCACCAGTTTAAAAGAGCCCTTGATGTCGCACTCGCCCCATCATAGCCCTTATCCCGCCACTCCTTAACACGTTTCCTAAGCTCCGGCACAAACGGCGGAAGCAGTTTTTCATATCCCTGCTCACGCAATGCCTCATCAGCCGGAAACCAGCGAATCTCCGGCTCTAAAATCGCAAACTTATCTTTAGGAAAATCTTTATGCAACGCCATTATGAAATATTAACCTCAATCACTCTTGTTGTATCGTTGCCGAAAATATCAACCACCTTAACCGCAATCTTGCGCCGTCCTTTGGAAACTTCTTTTTCAGCAGATACAAGCTCAAGTTTTCTGTCTTTCTTTGTCCTGAACGATTGCCATTCGTTCTCAAAAATATACCCGCCAGTCCATTCTTCTTTTTCTTCTCCGGTCTTAATATCAACCGAGCGGACAATCTCTTTTCTGTTCTCCATATTAAAATCAACTGACCAGTAATCCACCCAGTCCGTCCATTTCTTCGTTAAAACTTCCTTAGTCACAACCGCTGTCTTTTTTGCTTTAGATACCTTAATGACCTGTCCGTTTTCAATAACGATTTTACTCGACCCTTCTTTAAGAGAGCCTTCTGTTTCCTCAACACTATCCTGATTATAAAATACGCTGAAATCACACAACTCAATCGCAACGGTCTTATTGTTCCCACGTCCTTTGATTATGGGCTTTACTTCAATATAGGCAACATCATAAAATTTAACATAGCCTTTTTCTACCGCTCTACGATCAAACACTTCTCTAGGGATAACTTTAAACTGCACATCAACTCCCTGACGGCTAAGCTCTGCAAAATCTATCCCCATCTCATAATCAAAGCCAAGAACATCAAATTTCGTAATGCTTTTTTCTTTGGCTTCTTTTATAGCCTCGTCAACAAAAGCCGATGATACCGGCGTATCAACAGGACCAACAGCAACAAGACGGTCACGTTTCTTGCCGACAAAATTATTATAAGAATCAACAGCTTGAGCATTGTAAGCGGAAAGGATTAGTTCAATAAACTGTTTCTCTTTGTTCTCTAAAATCTGCTGTTTTTCCTGTTCCCGAAGATCAACATCAACACTGACATATTGCTCTCGCTCATACTTGCCGAGGTTCAGAATCTCAAACGCCCTGAAATCTTTTCCTGCTTGCTTCATCTCACGCTGAACTTGAATCAACCTCTTGCGGGATGTGTGAATAGCAAAACGTCCAAGATCAGCACCAATCCATTTCCGCCCTAACTTTTCGGCAACAGCTAAAGTCGTTCCAGAACCACTGAAGAAGTCGGCGACAAGATCGCCTTCGTTTGAAGAAGAGTTAATAATTAGTCCTAACATTTCTTCCTTTTTTTCTGTAGGATAACCGTGAGTAAATGAATAAGCAATAATATCATCCCATAAATTATCCCTTAGCGTATGTGTGCTGGCTGGAATAAAGTATTCGGGTTTTCCAGAATTCGGATTTGCCCTTAAAATACCTTCTTTAATAGCAGTTTGTGCTCGATTATACTCCCATCTCCAATGATTTCCGGCTCTTGGCTTAAAGCCAAATAATTCATAGTCCATCCCTGTTCTAATCCCAGATGCTTCAAAAGAATGCCAACGATCTTCTTTTGTTTCTTCTTTTAATGGCGGTTTAATTTTGTGAGTATCTGTTTTAGAATAAAAATAAATAGAATCGTAACCTATGTTTAACCTTGGGACAAGATCTCGTTCCTGTATATTCTTTCTAATTCTTCTAACAATAATTTCATTCCGATAATTTATTTCACCAAAAATTTCATCTAATACCATACGCAGATGACTATTCACTCTCCAATCACAATGCACATAAATACTGCCGTCATCTGCCAAGAGTCCGTGCATAAGTTTCAACCGCTCATAAATCATAGCAATAAAACTATCCGCCCCCTTGCCCCAAGTATCCCGATAAGCAACTTCTTCAATAACCGAAGGCTTTTTTGTAAAGGATTCGTCTCCAATCTCAACATTCATAGAAAAATCAGCCCCGACATCAAACGGTGGATCAATGCAGATAAGTTTTAACCCGCCCTGCTTTTCAATTTCTCGGCGCATAGGCCCATTCTTTAAAGATGATAGAATAAGTTTGTTATCTCCCCAAATAAGCTTATTCGTCCATCCTTTAATCTGCCTGCCGGATGTGTCAAAAAGGTCATACTGCTTTTCCTTTGCAATTCGCTCCCCTCTGGGCTCATCAATATGCTCAATAGTCTGAAAGGGCAAGACAAGATTACAAACTTCCTGCGTTTTGCCGTTCCAAACAAGCTCAACTTCCCGGTCATCCGCAAATAAAAGAAACCTGTATTTATCAGGCAGAGGCTTGCCTTCTTGGAGAAACATTATCGCATCTCTTTTTTCATTATCTGACAATCTCATGATTTTTTTTCGCCTAAATCAGTCATAAGTATTAAAATCCTCTATGTAGTCTTCATAATTTACTATTTTAAAAGCTTTAGTGTTTTCTAGTATTCATACCTGTCTTTACGCTTCACAAATGCCACTTTTCCGCCTTCGAGTATGTCTGCGCCGTGTTCCCTTATTCCTTGTTGAAGCAGAGGAATGTTCAGTTGTTTATTTATGTATGAGTTTTCTATTGCTCCGCTTTACTCAACCTACATTTTTTTGTTAACTCAACCAACGGATAATTCACAGTCCTTGTGTATGCTGTTGGAAAACAAGTATAAATCCGTGTTAATCTGCATCCCAATGATGATTTTAGATTTAACCTTATAATTAATTACCTGCCAACTTTTTATTATCCTCGCAGGATGTTACAAGTTTCAATCCAAGGTCTTCTATCATTTGCATATCTTCTAATATACTCCTTCCCTTTGTGGTTAAATAGTTGCCAATCATAACACTGCTTGCGCCTGCATAAAACATCCATGACTGCAAGTCCCTCAGATTTCTTTCCCTGCCCCCTGCAATCTTTATTTCCCTGTCAGGCAAAACAAACCTGTATACAGAAATGATCTTTAATGCATCCATTGCTTTTATAGAATGGTTTTGGTCCAGCGGTGTGCCCTGTATGGGGTGTAAGAAATTAAGCGGGACTACGTCAACATCCAACTTTTTCAGTGTAAATGCTACATCAATACGGTCTTCTATCCCTTCTCCAATGCCGAATATCGCCCCACTGCATATCTCTAACCCCGCCTCTTTTGCAATACGGATTGTATTCAGACGGTCGGCAAATGTATGAGTTGAACATACCTTGGGAAAAAACCTCTCTGAAGTTTCAATGTTGTGATTAATCCTCTTTAAACCACTTTTTACAAGGGATTCCGCCATCTCTCTGGTAAGTTCGCCGAAAGAACCGTGCGGATGTATGCATGTTTTGCTGACAATCGCTTTTATTGATTGACAGATTTTATCAAAATCATTATCGCCGTTTATGCTATAGCCGCTTGTAACTATGCCGATAGAATCTGAACCTGCTTTCTCGGCACATCTGGCAGCATCGAGTATATTGCCTGTATCTACAAGATTAAACTCCTCGATCCCTGTATTATAGTATGCAGATTGAGAACAGAAGCGGCAGTCTTCTGTACATTTACCCTGCCTTGCACTTACGATAGAACACCCATTTATGGTATGCCCAAAATACTTCAGTCGTATCTGATTTGCCCAGTAAAATAAATCATAGATTTCGTCCCCGTCTATTTGCATGAGATAAAGGGCGTCATCGTGTCTGATTGCCTTGCCCTGCAAGGACTGGTTTGCAATCTTCTTTATTTTATCGTTCATTTTTAAGAATTGATGTGAAAAACTACCTGTTTTTGTACTTCAGATAGGCGGTGCGGACACACTGCCAGACGACCTCTGGACGTTCCGAGCGGACGTAAGTCATACAGTCCGTTCCTTCAAAACTCCACGTGGCAATGTTGCGAATCCCTGCATTGTAAGCCACATCAATAGCTGTCTTAATCTCTTCTTCCCTCTTAGCTGGAACTCTATATCCCTGAATCCAAATCTGCGCCTCTTTATTATATTTTTTACAAAGCATTAGCACCTCTTCCGACACCCTTTTAACAAATTCAACCACGTCCTGCTTATAGGCATACCAATAAGGGTCGCTACCGAAGGTATACATATTCTTAATCATGGCAACCTTCTCCCATTCAAAAATACCATACCTTGGGTCTGTTGTGGGAAATAAACACACGGAATTCTTCAATCCCTTTCTTGAAGCCTTGGTTGACAGAAATTCAAGGAAACTAACTATAGTCATCTGGCGAAAACTCTTTACATCGTCAGTAAAATCCAACGGCATCTCGTAGCCGTACTTCTCTTTAAAAATATCTTTACAAGTGCCACAGGTGCAACCCCAGATGTCCATTTTTTTACCGCCAAATAAAGGCGCAAACTCACCAAAAAACAGATGCGGTTCATCCCAGAAAACACCTTCAGCACCCGTTTTTGCAGCAAGCTCAATCCACGCCACCATATGGTCTCTGAACGTCTTTGTGTTCAGGCACGCCTTGTATATTTTTATCTCGCCTTCCGGGAAATTTAACCTCTGCCTACAATCAGGATACGCTTTCACAAAAGTAGAGAATGCTTCGCCGCCAAATACACGCCCAACGCCCCATGGGTCAAGAAATACCTCCAGCCCCGCCTCGCGGCTTGCCTTTACGATGTCAATCATGGTACCAGAGTGATATGTAATGTCGTGTTCGCTCATGGTATGAACGACGAAGTTGCATCCGTCGTCAATCATCTTTTTCATGTCTTCCCGAACATGACGTAAAATCCTGTTTCCAAAATAACTTGCTCCAAATTTCATGGAATTTATGTTAACTTTATAAAAGTTCTATGTCAAGCAAATCCATTTATTTAAGTTTTTTCCCCCTTGCTTAAAAACAAATTAATTGCTAATATACCCCCCAACACTTAAGGCTCTATTTTTATTGAACTATTATATTTGAAATCTTGTAAAAAATATAGAACCCGTCTTAATAATACCACTGATTATTTTTCGTATAAATAAAAGGCCATTTTGGATTCAAATACAACGAGTATTTGATATTAAAGCTAATCTTAATAACACAGTGGAATCACAACCTATGCCTGTTATAGACTTTCACCAAAATACGAATTGTTTCCTTTTTTATGTTTCCACTTATCCAGTAAACTTAGTACTTCTTGAATTAAAAAACATAAATTTATATAATAATTTTAATTAGTAGGAACTTTATTTAACTTTTTTTTGTTTTGTTGGTTGCAAGCAATGAGGGAAGAAAACACGAGAAGAAAAGAATTTGAAGAAACCGCCATGGAACATATTGATTCCCTCTATAACATGGCTTTAAGGCTTGTTTTTAATAAGGAGGAGGCAGAAGATCTCGTTCAGGAAACATATTTAAAGGCATACAGGTTCTTTGATTCCTTCCAAAAAGGGACAAATATAAAAGCGTGGCTCTATAAAATTCTCAAAAATACGTTTATTAATAAATACAGAAAAGAAATTGCAACGCCTGGTGAAATTTTATACGAGGATTTAGAAGCAATTAATTCAGGTTTAGCCTATAAGCAGGAGACGAACTCAACAGAATTAGCCGATACATTAGAAAGTAAATATGCAGACTTTAGCGGACTACTGGAAGATGATGTAAAACAGGCGCTAGATAGCTTACCCGCTGAATATCGGGAGGCAATTTTGTTATCAGATGTTGAGGAATTATCATATCAGGACATTGCCGAAATAGCAAATGTGCCTATTGGAACGATAAAGTCCAGATTGAATAGGGGTAGAAAGTTACTTCAAAAAAAGTTATTTGAATATGCGAAAGACAAGGGTTTTATTAAGAGGGAGAAATAATGTCTTGTACAGAAATAATTAAACACCTTTACGAATTCATTGATAATGAGGTTGATAAATCTAATTATCTTACAATTAAAAGACATATTGAGCATTGTAAGGATTGCCTCCAACGCTATGAATTTGAAAAAGGTATTCGAGCCATGATAAAAGCCCACTGCATAAATGTAACCGCTCCTAAACATCTTCATCACAAAATACTAAACGGTCTCAATTCCATTGACCTTGAAAATATTAAACAAACCCCTGAAAAAGTCATTCCAATCCCAAAATTAAAACACAAGTTATTTTCAGCACGGTCATATGCGATTGCAGCATCTATACTTCTTTTAATAGGAGGGGGAATCTTCTACTATACAGGCTACGTCGTTAATACCGACTCCTCATCCATTGTAGACAATGTAGTAAAGAATCACGTCAATGCAGTAAATAATAATCTCGTCTTCAATGAAAATACTTCCGTTGTTGGTAACGTTAATAAATACTTTGATAACAATAGTAACAGATTTAACAAAATATCACCCCAGGTCAGTTTAGAAAAGGTCAGTGTTGTTGGAGGCGTACCCGTTAATCTGTTCGGCACAACCAGCCCATGCGTTATATTTAAGAAGGGCGGCAATAAACTATCCCTGCAAATAGTCCGTGCTGGCAATTTCAAGATTAAAAACCTCGAAAGAACTCAAATAGGACCCAAAGAGTTTTATTTGGGTAATTCCCGGGGATTCAATTCGGTATTATGGGTAGATGATGGCGTAACGTATTGTCTTACCTCAGACATCAATAAAAATGACATGCTGAATTTTGCAACCACCCTAATTTCACGCTGATTATTTAAATGCCTGCTAATCTTTTAATATCATCCTGACATTTACCGCTTCAATTTTATGAGAAATATTCGGACAAGCCAAGATACCTCCTATCTATTACAAAACAAATTCATAACAATCCAGAAATAACAAAACCTAAGCAAAACAATCCAAGAAATAAATCTTGCAATTTTCATATCACATTATAAAATTCCAGCCTGCAATCTGAAAAATTTGCTTCTATCTGAATTTTGCAATTGTACACAGATTCGTGCAGATGAGCATAACGCGAGTAGGATGGATTAAATAAAGCGAACCGATCATTAATTTAGTGAGTACGTTCAACTTTACCGAACATACATGCTATTAAACTCATAAATATTTTAAGAGGTAATAAAATGAAACTTTATGATATTACTCTTACCATATCAGAATCAATTATTACCTGGCCAAGTGACCCGAAAGTATCCATTCAAAAAACTCGCTTGATTTCTAAAGGCAACTCCTGTAATGTATCTGAGCTAAAATTCGGCTCCCACTGTGGAACACACATAGACGCCCAGTATCACTTTGAAGAAAACGGTATAAAGATTGACCAAATTCCACTGGATTACCTTATTGGAGACGTAACAGTATTTAATATAAAAAATAAAGAAAAGATTGATTTAGAGGATATAAAATCATTAAAATTAAAAAACAGAGAAAGAGTTATTTTTAAGACCATTAACTCTACCTTTTGGAAACTTCCGGAATTCAAAAAAGACTTTGTTTATATTACAAAAGAGGCCGCCCGGCATTTGGTAGACAGCGGTGTAAAAGTTGTAGGAATAGATTATCTTTCTGTTGAAAAATTTGGAAGTAAACCTGCCGACACCCATCATATATTCTTGAGAAATGGCGTCGTCCTTATCGAAGGGCTCGATTTGATTAATGTAGAAGCAGGAGACTACGAGCTAATTGCATTGCCGCTAAAAATAAAGGATTGTGACGGAAGCCCGGCAAGGGTAATTTTGAGAAGTATACCATAACGTATCCGGTTGTAACTAAAAATAATTACTCAGACAGGAGGTATGTATCATTGATTGAAATCAGAGTTCATGGACGCGGAGGGCAAGGTTCGGTGACGGCCGCGGAATTACTTGGATTTGCAGCCCACAGCGATGGAAAATATGCACAGGCATTTCCATCTTTCGGTTCAGAAAGAATGGGGGCGCCTGTTCAGGCATTTGTAAGGATCAGCGATAAACCTATCCGTATCAGAAGTCAGGTATATAAACCAAATTACGTTATTGTACAAGACCCTACTTTATTGGAAGTAATTAATGTATTGGACGGGTTACATGAAGACGGATTATTGCTAATTAACTCCAAGAAAAAAGCTGCAGAGCTAGGTATTAATACGAAGATTAGAGTAAAAACTATACCGGCTATGGAAATTGCCATGGAAGTAATTGGAAGACCGATTATGAATACCACCCTGCTTGGCGCATTTGCAGCGGCAACAGGAGAAATAAGCCTGGAAGGCATCAAAAAGGCAATCCAGCATAAGTTTCCGGGATCGGTTGGCGAAAAAAACATTGCGGCTGTATTAAAGGCATTTGATTTTATTAAAAAGGAGTCATTATGAGATTGGATTTAGGCGCTATTGCAAAGGCAGGTTCAAGCAAGGCAAATAAAACAGGTGGGTGGAGGAACTATAAGCCCATCTTTCATCAGGAAAAGTGTATTGGCTGCGGTCTCTGTAGAATATACTGTCCGGAAGGCTGCGTTTACATGTTAGAGAAAAAGAAGTACATGGTTGATTATACTTATTGCAAGGGTTGTGGAATTTGTGCTGAGGAATGCTCTACAACCGATATCGAAATGGTAATGGAGGAAAAGTAATGAGTACAACATTCGTTGAAGGTTCGGTGGCTGTAGCAAAAGCAGTGGCTGTTTGCAGACCGCACGTGATTTCGGCTTACCCTATCACACCACAGACCCATATCGTTGAACATCTTTCGGAGTTGGTGGCTGATGGTGAACTAAAATCGGAATATGTCAACGTGGAAAGCGAACACTCTGCCGCTTCAGTGGTTCTGGGCGCTAGTGCGACAGGTGCAAGGACATATACCGCTACCACATCCCAGGGCTTTTTGCTCATGGTAGAGGTGCTATTCAATATTGCAGGGATGCGTCTCCCTGTTGTTATGACGTGCGTCAATCGCGCCGTTTCAGCCCCAATTAATATCTGGAACGACCAGCAAGATTCCATGACTGCACGTGACAGCGGCTGGATACAGCTTTATGCCGAAGATAATCAGGAAGCCGCCGATATGCACTTGCAGGCATTTAAAATCGCAGAAAATAAAGATATTATGCTTCCTGTTATGGTATGTATGGATGGTTTTGTTCTGACACACTCATTTGAACCTGTGGAACTCATCTCGCAGGCAGATGCAGATAAATTCCTGCCGCCATACAAACCTCAATATTATTTAACACCAAAAAATCCACTCTCATTCGGCACCATGGTGGGTCCGGATGGATACATGGAAACGCGATACTTCATTGAAAGAACGATGCGCGCATCATTGCAGGTTATAAGCGATGTCGCTACGGAGTTTCATAACCAATTCGGACGTTTCCAGGGCGGACTTATTGATACATATAAAGTTGAGGATGCATCACTGGTACTCGTTTCTATGGGTTCCGTTATTGGAACAGTAAAAGATGTTGTAGATGAACTCAGGGCAAAGGGGCAGAAGATTGGCGTCATGAAGATTCGTACATATCGTCCGTTCCCGAAAGACGAAATCTATAAAGCCTTGAATCATGTTAAGGAAATCGCTGTACTTGAAAAGGCTGTTTCTTTGGGCTACGGCGGCATATTAGTAAATGAAGTGAAGAGTGTATTCTACGGCAAACCCAAAACACCTAAGATTAATGGATTCGTTGTCGGGTTAGGCGGGAGAGACATCACAGTAGATACTATACATCAGGTTATCAGGGAGGCTGTTAAGGCAGCAACTGAAGAAAAATTTGTTGGACTCAACGAAGCATTAATTGGAGGTAAATAAAACCTATGACAGCTATTACACTAGAAACCGCAAAAGAACAATCATGCACACTGTTGGCAGCCGGGCATACCGCCTGTACAGGCTGCGGTGAAGCGCTTGCCGCAAAGCTTGTACTGGGCGCCGCAGGTTCAAATATTATCGTTACAGACGCCACAGGGTGTTTGGAAGTATTTACAACAAGATTCCCTCAATCCTCATGGGAAGTTCCTTTTGTTCATTCGCTATTTGAAAATTCTGCCGCTGTAGCATCCGGCGTAGAAGTAGCACTGAAGGCGCTTGGCAGACAAAACGAGGCAAAGGTCATTGCACAGGCCGGCGACGGCGGTACGGCAGATATTGGACTGCAGGCGTTGAGCGGTATGCTTGAAAGAGGACATGATATACTATATGTTTGTTATGACAATGAGGCATACATGAATACAGGCGTTCAGCGCAGCGGATTAACGCCATTTGATTGTATGACAACAACGAGTCCATGCGGAGAACTATCGTGGGGAAACAAGCATCATAAAAAGGATATGCCGGGTATCGCTGCGGCACATGGCATTCCTTACGTTGCCACAGCCTCGGTAGCATTCCCTAAAGATATTGAAAACAAGGTAAAGAAGGCGCTTTCGATAACAGGACCAAAATACTTGCAAATCCATTCCCCCTGTCCGCTTGGCTGGAGGACAAATCCGCAATTCACCATAAAAGTAGCAAAACTTGCGGTTCAGACAGGGTTATATCCGATTTTTGAAATGGAGGGTGGAAAGGTAACAAAGGTGAGAAAGGTTTCGTCTCCAAAAACACCTGTAGAGGAATATCTGAAGATCCAGGGACGTTTCGCCCACCTCTTCAAGTCGCCAAAGGGTAAAGACGAAATCCAGAAAATTCAGGAGATTGCAGACAGGAATATTGAGAAGTACGGACTGGCTTAATCGGGTAGTTCACCACAGAGACGCAAAGTTTAAAAAGCAAAGCCTGTTATCGAGTCAATTAGGCAAGGATAAGGAATACTGGTTATCGATTCCTGTCTCCTTGACTTTGTTTATTTTTTTATCCCATATTTTTATTGCTTTAGGTCTTTCTTCGCGCCCTCTGCGTCTTTGCGGTAAACTGTTTTTATACTAAACCATGACAAAGAAAGATTGTGCTGAAAGAAATATCGGTATGACATTTGATTTTATACGACAAATACTCGAAAATCCCGATGTTTTAGATACAATACCTGATGGTGCAGAACTCGATTTTATTGATAAAGACACGCCCTTTAAAACTAAGGAAATACTCAAAAAGAAAAAGGTCGTAAGATATAAAGTGGTACATGTATTTGTACCTATCAAATAATGATATCTATAAATGCCGGGTTGGCGATGGGTTTTGCTTATGCTTTACCCAACTATCATTTCAAGTTACTAAGGTGAGCATTAAGTAATTTAAATCAGTAGAGATTCATAAATATACCTGAATTTTGTTTATTCTGTGTGCTAATTAGGGTAATAACATGTTACAGAAATGCAAACAATTAACCGCTCTTGATAGTAGGTAAAAAAATATAGTGGTAACTTCTTAATTATGTCCAAAAGATTCCCACCAGGTAAATGCGTCCATTGTCTAAGGGATTTTGAATCATTAACTTCAGATCATCTTCTTCCCAAAGCATGGTTACCAAAAAGTATACCAGAAAATGTAGAGCGTTGGCAGATTCCTTCATGTTCGGAATGTAATAAAAATTACGGTAAGCTTGAAGAAGATCTTCTTGTTGCCTTTTCGCATTGTCTCGATCCAAAAGATCCTTTATATGAAGGTTTGTATATAAAAGCCAAAAGATCTATCACACCTTCAGCAGGAAAAAGTGAACAAGATTGTGAGAAAAGAAAAAATCAAAGAACAAGATTTTTGAAAAAATTTATTCATTCCTCCCAAGTGCCAAAAAGTGCATTTTTCCCTGGATTTGGCCTTAGTGAAGTACCTAATTCTGACTGGGGACTACTTATTCCTGAAGAAAGCCTAAAAAAGTTTGGAGAAAAAATTATACGTGGTATTATTTACATTACCAAAAGGATGTATGTGGATTTTTCTCACGAAATAAGTGTGGATTTCCAACACGAAGAGAACATCAAAGATTTGATTAATCTCATGGAAACCCATGGAGAAATTTACGAGTTTGGACAAGCAATATCTATTAAAGTATGGTATGCTGAAAATTATCTTCCTTGTGGTGTTTTTGACATATTTATCTTGAGAAAAGTCCGGATGTATGGTTTTGTTAAAAATAAATCTTTAGTTGTGTAGGTTGGGGAAGGGTAGAGAAAAGAGGAAGGGGTTGCATCTTTTGAATTGGCGAGACAAACAAGGAAATAAAGAATGATCATTAAAGAAATAGAAAATAAAATATTGCCTGTTCTAAAACAGTATCGTGTCCGCAGGGCTTCACTTTTTGGGTCTATTGTGAGGGGTGAAATGACAGAAGAAAGCGACATAGACATTCTGGTAGAACTTCCAGAGACAGCCAGTCTGCTTGATCTTGCAGGTTTAAAGATAGATATTGAGGAATTATTGGGCAGAAACGTAGATGTGCTAACATACGATTCATTACATCCACTTCTTAGAGACAGAATATTGAGCGAGCAGGTAGCTATATTGTGAAAAAAGACCCCATAGTTTTTATTGAACACATATTGGAATGTATAGAACTCATTGAGGAATATACGAGAGGAGTAACAAAGGAAGAATTTTTCAAATCAAAACAACTTCAGGATTCTGTTATAAGGAGGATTGAAGTTATTGGGGAAGCAGCCAAAAATATTCCCCAAGAGATAAAGGATAAATATTATCAAATTCCCTGGAAGCGTATTTCCGGTATGAGAGATATCCTTGTTCATGAGTATTGGGGGATAGACCTAAATTTAACATGGAATGTTGCTACTCAAGAGATGCAAAATATTAAAAAAAGCATACTGGAAATTAAAAAAGATTTAAAAGTTAAAGATGATTGACGATTTCATGTTACCTTGTCTCTTTTAGGTTGGTGTTGGGTTTCGCTCATGCTCTACTCAAACTACAAGGTAATTAAAATTTTACTTTTGCTTGTTGGATAATTCAGCAAGCAACGGTTTTATTTCACTATCAATTGTCGCCTGTTTATATTCCTGCTTGTATACGACTTTCAAAGCGGGGTCAACAACCAATACCATACATTTGCTATCCTCACCTCCAAGCGACTTCGTTACAGCGCCGTCCCAGTCTAATAGAAAGGGAATTTCCTTCGAGGTTGGGTCCTGTCCGGAAATCTTTTTCTTCAGCACAGATTTCGGAACGAGCGGAGGTCTCTTCCTCAAATCCATGATTGCAATCATCTGTACCTTCTGATTCTCTTGTGTCAGCTTTTTTAACTCTGTCTTGCAATCAACCACAGTTTGAAGGGTCGTTCGACTTTGCAAAACCACAAGGGTTATTTTGCCTTCCATATCGGATTGCGAATACTTCTTCGCCTGCGGGTCCTCTAAGCTGAAATCTATAAACCTATTACCCACCTCCGAGCCAAATGCAAGAAAAGGAGCTAAATATACCACAGTTGCTATCATTAAAAACCATTGCACCTTATTTTTCATGTTCCTAACCTTTCAAAACGGATTGAGGTTTTATTTTTTTCCCCATTTCTCCTTTCTCCCCCATTTCTCCTTGTTTACACTTTTCGTATCAAGTTAGTTTTTTGAAATAGATCCCCTCACCTAACCTCTCCCACAAGGGGAGAGGAAACTTTCCCTCCCTTGATGGGAGGGACTAAGGGAGGGTGTTATATTTTATGTTCCTTTATAAGACAGTAGTATGTGAGAAATACGGTTTATATTGGTACTTTACAAAAAGCTAAACGGTTACCACTTTTATAACTTTAATGTACGAAATAATTCAATCGCTTAATCGCATCCATTTTTTCACTGTTTCCCACCTTTGCCTGTTTGAGCGCCTTTCTCAATATCTCAATAGATTTGTCATAAACATCTTTATTCACAAGATAGGGGTGTCCATCCTTTCCACCGTGTGCAAAGCTGTATCTGACAGGGTCATTAAAACTGGGGGCTTTGCCATAGATAAGCTCAGAAATCAAAGCTAAAGCCCGAACGGTCTTTGATCCAACTCCCTCAATTCCAAGCAAACCTTCAAAATCTTTAGGCACACTCTCATAAGTTTTTGTGAATATTTTATAAAGCCTGTCAGGATGAATATCCTTAACATTTATGTGATGGTGGGAAGGCAAGGACAACGTCTGTATCTTTTTTATCTCACCCAGAAGCGTATCGGGTTTTAGACGTGAGAGCGTAACGGTAGTCTGCCTTGCATCCTCACTGTCAGTTGCAACCATATTAAGCGTATTACCTTTAGAATCGCAGCAAATAGCCTGATGCGGCTCTACAACAAAATTTGTAACCTTACTGCCCAGCCAGTGGTATCGGCGGGCATATTTATTGGTATCATTCATCCCCTGCTGAACAACAGCCCAATCCCCTGATTTCGTGAAGATAAACGAATGGTGATAGAGTTGATACCCATCCTGTACGGCGCTGTTATCCACTTTTGCACTCATCCGGCTGGCATAGACGAGTTTTTCAGGATCACATGACAATTGGTCTCCTGCACTGATAATCTCTGAGGGCGTCTTTCGGGAAGTTGCGCCTTTGCCTCCTGCAATGAAAAGTCCCAGTTCCTTTTCAAGTCCCCTGATGCCTTCCTTCAATGCCCCGCAGGTGGGTTGTGGTCACACCGCTTGAATGCCAGTCAAATCCCAATATACAACCCAACGCCTGAAACCAGAAGGGATCAGAAAGTTTTCTGGGTATTTCCTGCGGACCGTATTCACTGACAATAGCGATGATAATTTCCCGTCCCAGTCGTTTCATTCGTTGGAACAGCCATGATGGCGCTTTACCACTATGGAGCGGTAAATGTGCGATCCCTGTTTTCATGCTATTGGTAAGACTCATTAATGATTGTGATCGTGATGTGCATTATTTATTTTGCATTCACACCCAAATTGAATTACCGTATGTCCAATCTTAAATTTTTCACACAGGATGCGGTTGATTTCTTTGGAAAGCCTGGTAGTTTCGCTGATGAGCATATCCTTTGTATCAATGTGGCCGCTCATGGAATACATCCCTGAAGTTATTGTCCAGACATGAATATCATGCGCATTGTCAATCCCAGGAATCTGCTTGAGGCTCTCAATAACTTTGTCAATGTTGATTCCATTTGGCGTCGCCTCTAGTAAAACGTCCACGGATTCCATTACCAATTTATAAGACCATATGAGGATGAGTACACATATCATGACGCTTATGATGGGGTCTATAATAAACCAGTTGGTATAATAAATGATACCTGCCCCGATTATGACACCCACGGAAGAAAGGGTATCGCCCAGCATGTGCAGAAAGGCCGCCCTGACATTCAGGCTGTGTCCATGTCCATGATTATCCCCTTTCAGGATGTAGGCGCATGCTACGTTGGCAACCAGACCAATACAAGCAACCATAAACATTTTACCACTGGAGATACTCTCTGGATGCATAAAGCGTTGATAAGCCTCGTAAAATATCCACACAGAAATCATAAAAAGGGTTACGCCATTAAACAACGCAGCCAGTATTTCTAGCCGGTAAAATCCATAGGTCTTTTTTTCAGTTGGCGGCCTTGAGGCAAAGAATAATGCAAACAGGCTTACCAGTAAGGCAAACAGGTGGGTGAGCATGTGGCCTGCATCGCTAATCAGGGCAAGGCTATTGGTGATAATCCCCCCAACAACCTCCACGATAAAAACACCGCCTGTTATAGCACTCGTCAGGATCAATCTTTTCCGTTCATGCGCCCTATACTCATGTTTATGCCCATGTTCATCCTCAGCATGATAATAATCTATACTATGGATGTGTTCGATATTCCCTTCCCCTTAACCAAAAAGCAATTTAGAAATGTAATTGTTCTGATTACAAATTATAAATTGTCAAAATATTTAAAACAAACTTTTTTTATTAACTCTTCCATTCAATTTTTCAAAAGAAAAGGGCACCACACTCATATGTGATGCCCAATATCCTAAAATCATGCGAATGTTATAAACTATTTTTCAACTGTTACCGTTATTGTTGTGGAGAGATTGCTATCTATATCCTTAAACGTAACGGTCGCCGTACCTTGTTTATTCTTGGCTTTAATTGTAAATGCTGCCTGACCATTTATATCAGTCGTTTGTTTTTTCGGTGAAACTTTTATAAACTCCTCGCCATTCTCATCAACACGCGCCTTTACAGTATCACCTGCTACACGGCAATCGTCCTCGCCTGTTACTGTTACTATAACGATACTACTCTCTTTCTTTTCCAGTGTAATAGCTGTAGGATTAGCCGAAATCGCAGTAGCTTCATCGCATTCAGTAATTGGAGTGGGTGTCGGCGTTTCTGCTGGAGTTTCCGTTACTGTTGGCGTCGGCGTTTCAGTTACAAACGTAACTGTTATTGTATCGGTTCCTGAATTACCCGCATTATCAGTTGCGGTTACAGTTATTATGTTTTCATTCTCTGAAGATAATGGTATTGCGGCAGTTAACCAGCTTGTAGTACCGAAGGCGCTTCCGCTTCCGTCCTGATCACTGCTCCATGTAACACTAGCAATTCCACTCGTTTCATCTGTAGCGCTCCCACTTAAGGCAATAAAACTACCCGTTGTTGTGTATGTGTCATTTGATGTAGGACTGGTAATGGTCACAGTTGGCAACACAGTATCAAGGGTAATCGAGTCTAAATAGACATCAGATATGTTTCCAACCGCATCTTTATACCAGACATATACTGTCTGACTACCATCATTATTAATTAAAGTATAAGAAACGCTTCCAGTAAAACTCGTAGTTGATTCCACAGAAGCCCAGCCATCATCCGATACGGAAGGTGTCGTTGGGTTGTCTGAAAGATAATAACCTGTTACACCAACATTGTCTGTAGCAGAAAGAGTCAGTGTTGTAACGATAGAATTTGTGTACGCAGCATCGTTATTAATACTTATGGAACCACTCGGCGCAGTTAATTCCTGCGTTGTAAATGTCGTTTCGCTGCCGTAACTGCTCCCGGCGTTATTCTGCGCGGCAAGCCTGTAGTAATAGGTTGTATATTCAGACAATTCATCTATCGTAGTACTTACCGATGCACTGCTTGTTCCACTTGTACTTGAAACTGTTGTCGTACCAATGTATGACCCGCTGTTCACACCATAGTTAAACCAAAAATTGGTGTTTAATCCGTTGGGATTAACAGCGCCGTTTAAAGTAGCTGAATTTGATGTCACATTTGTAGCCGCCTCAGTTGTTACTGAAGGCAAATCTGCAAAGGTTATTTTTGCAATAACAGCATCATAAGTTCCACCTGCGTAACTTCCGTAAATAGCGGATGTTGTTGGAAAGTTTGTTGAAGTTGTATAACCTGTAATATACGCATTTCCAGAAGTGTCTATTGTAATACGCCCAAAATCCTGATAATCATTTGAACTACCCCCCATATATGTGGAATAAACGAGGTTACTACCCGATGAGTTTAGCTTTACTATAAACAAGTCATTACTTCCTGCATTGCTTCCGTAAATAGCGGATGTTGTTGGAAAGTTTGTCGAAGTTGTATAGCCGCTAATATAAGTGTTACCGGATGTATCTGCAACAATTCCACTACTATAATCATCACCGCTTCCACCCAGGAACGTTGAAAAATCAAGATTGTTACCCGACGAGTTCAGCTTCGCAACAAAGGCATCGTATGTTCCACCAATAAAACTGCCATAAATTGCAGATGCTATAGGAAAATTGTTAGATGCAGTATATCCTGTGACATAAGAATTTCCTGAAGTATCTGCAGTGATCCCAGTACCCTGATCGCTACCGCTACCTCCAAGATATGTAGAATAAACAAAACTAGTGCCTGAGCCATTTAGTTTTGATACAAATGCATCATAAGTCCCACCTGAAATGCCCCCATAAATGGCAGATGAGGTTGGGAAATCTGCTGAAGATGTTATACCAGTGATATAGGCATTGCCTGATGTATCAACTGCTATGCTACGACCCTGGTCATCCGCAGCACCCCCAAGATATGTCGAATACACAAGGCTCGCACCTGTACTATTTATTTCGGTTACAAATGCATCATATGTTCCACCCGCATTGCTATTATATAAAGCAGAAAGTGTTGGAAAATTTGTTGAAGATGTATAACCAGTAATAAATGCATTATCAGAAGTATCAACAACTACTCCACGTCCAACATCAGTCCCGCTTCCACCCAGATATGTTGAATAAGCAAGACTGCTACCTGATGAATCAAGTTTTGTAACAAAGCCATCATACGTACCTCCATTATAGCTACCGTAAATAGCAGACAACACTGGAAAATCTGTGGAAGCAGTTAATCCCGTAATAATTACATTTCCAGAACTATCAACTGCAACTCCATAACCCTGATCACTATCACTCCCACCTATATACGTTGTAAATACAAGACTACTGCCTGAATCATTTATTTTTGTTACGAATGTTTCATATGTTCCCCCAGCATTATTTGGGTAAACAGCGGAAGCAGTGGGAAAGTCTATTGATGCAGTAAATCCTGTAATATATGCATTCCCTGAGGAATCTACTGCAATCCCACAACCCTGATCACTACCGCTACCGCCAAGATATGTAGAGTAAACAAGGGCAGGATCAACAACAAGCGGGTATCTTCTGTCATAAGAGGCAACCCGGAAACTGTATATAAATTTTTGATTTTGGATTCTGGATTTTGAATTTGCAGCTCTAAATTTTGAATTTTCAATTTTAAACCTTCCTTCCACACTAACTTTTTTTCCATCAATCTCCTGACAAATATATGGTTTTTTCTGAATAATCTTACCACCCTTCAGGCTTATCTCCAGATCGCCATCTTTATTTATTTCGATTCCATCCACACCTTGATATGCAAACCGCACATGTGAAAGGTTTCCGTCTGGCTTTACTATAATATCGTATTCTAACTGCCGGTTATTGCCATGAAATCTCAAGTCTATACCTTCGTATATTTCTTTGTATAATATCGAGGCATATGTGGGTATATTGGTTTTCCATCCAATTGTATCTTTACCAATAAAGTAATTAACTTTATATTCCTGTAATCCCTCTGCAATAATTTCAGAGTCTTTGTTTGCACCAACGAATATAAGTTTAATAAGTCCGGAGTTAGAAACTAAGGAATTTGAGCGCTTCATCTTATTTAATGTATCCTGTATCTCATCATTTGCCCTTCCTCGTGATATCTTTGTAATTTCGTTCGTCTCAATTACAGTTTCTTCTGCTTTTTGAATACCGCTTAATGCTAAATATACACCTCCCTCAGTAAAGAACACCGCATGTCTATGTCCATTTTCATAATATTTTATATCGTTATTTAACTGACCTGTATTTTTAATAAAATATAATGGTAATTTGCCATAATTTTCTTGTATCCTACTCTTTGTATTATCATCAATGAAATTCTTTTCTTTACCCTTTACTAAAAAACCATGCACAGGATTTAAAGATTCTTTCGGGACATCGGCTTTTACCGAAGAACTAAGTATTAATTCAAAGCCAAACATTGTTATCATTAAAGAAAGCAACACTTGCGGGAAAAGTGCTAACGGTTTCAACAGATACCCTGGAAGCATGCCATTTTTCATATTACAACCTCCTTCCCTTATCAAAATTCTAAAGGATTAATAAATTATTTAGACGTAGAATTACAATAAATATTTAATTTTGTCAATTTTATTCCCATGATAAAGATAAATAAAATAAAAGTATCCTAATTATTAAAAGAATTGAAAATATAAGAAAAATGTTTTATAATTCCGTTTTAAAATTATATAAAAGAAAAGTAATTATATTAAAACCTGTCAAAAAAGCCTCTTACCTGAAATTAAAAGCCATTTTTTCATTTTCAGGAGGTAACATTATTTATGATCAGTAAAGAATTGTTGGATATCCTAGCATGTCCGATATGTAAGACAGACGTTAGACTGGAGGGTGACAAGATTATATGTACAGAATGCGGCCGACGATATCCAATAAGAGACGATATACCTATAATGCTTATTGACGAGGCAGAACTACCTGAGACACCAAAAAGGACAGATTAATGGATAAAAAAGCGCTTATTGCAATAGTTATTTGCGGGATAATTATGATTTTATATTATCCCTTTATACAACCCTTGTTCTATTCAAAAAGGGATATACAAGTTCAGGAAACAAAAGAAGAAATTACCTCAGAAAAAGAAGCTGATATTAAATCTGAAACACAACCAGAATCTACCACAACTACACAAATTACTCGAGTACAAACTGATATCCCGTTAAAAGAAGTAGTTATTGAAAATGAGCTTTTAAAAACTGTATGGACTAATGAAGGGGCCGCTCTCCAATCTATAGAACTAAAACAGTTCAAGGATGGAGAAAGAAAAAAAGTCCTTGAGCTATTAAAAAATAAAGATACAAAATATCGTCCGCTCGCTATTGAGGGCATCAACCAAAAAACAGATTTTCAAAAACAACACTATAATATCGTAGAACAAAGTAGTAATAAAATTGTTTTTGCTACAAGTCTGGAAGACGGTGTAAATATTATCAAAAAAATTGCCCTGTCGCCCGGTAAATATAATATAAACATGGAGATTACTTTAGAAAATACTACAGATACGGAATTACCGCTTTCATATAATATTATTGCATCATCTATGATTACACATGAAGGCGAAGTTTCTGCGGATATTGCATCGGTAATGGGCCTTGACGTCGGAAACAATAAAATTAAATTAATTCACACAGCGCCAAAGGAATTGCCTTCTAAAAATGAATCCGTGGGCATTATATGGGCAGGTTCTACTAATAAATATTTCTCCACAATCCTGAAACCAGCTTCAACCGACCTTGTTAAACTTATAAACACACAGGCATTCGATCCGCAGGGAAACCTGATAAACGAAAAATCAGAACTGGGCGACTTTATGGTTACTCTGGAAACAAATAAATTCAGTATTCCACCCCATGATACAATCAACCACAGTTATATATATTTCACTGGCCCTAAAAAGGAAGAGATACTTGGGCAATACGAAACAATGGATGCGCTTCTTAGTTATGGCTGGTTAACGTCCATAAGCAAAGCACTCTTATATTTTCTAAATATTGTTTACAAAGCAGTCCCCAACTACGGTGTCTCTATCATCATTTTAACAATCATTATCAAAGCTATGCTGTTCCCGCTTACAAGGAAAAGCCAGATGTCTATGTTCAGAATGCAACAACTGCAGCCAATGATTAGCCAACTAAAGGAAAAATACAAGCACGATAAACAAAGACAGGGTAAAGAACAGGTGCAATTATTTAAGAAATATAGAGTAAATCCCATGAGTGGTTGTTTACCAATGCTCTTACAGCTCCCCGTTTTTATTGCGCTCTTTCGTACACTGCAGCTTTCCTTTGAAATGAGACAAGCGCCATTTACACTTTGGATAAACGACCTGTCCAGACCTGACACCCTACTATATTTGACATTCAGTATCCCTTTTATCGGAAACGCTCTTAATATACTACCTTTGATAATGACTGGTGCTTCTTTCGCTCAAATGAAGATTATGCCAAAAGCACCAGCAACAGACTCACAGGCACGGACGCAACAAAAAATGATGTCTTTTATGCCGTTTATGTTCGCATTTATACTGTACCACATGCCGTCAGGACTTACTATTTACTGGACAACAAGCACCATCCTCAGCATTATTGAAAGCATCCTGATCCGAAAATCTACAAAGAAGATAAAATTTTAACATATTATAACTTTTCCCCCATGTCTATAGAAACTCAGGACACGATAGCCGCAATTTCCACACCATCGGGAAGGTCATTTAGTGCAATTATTAAAATTAGCGGCACCGAAGCTATTCAATGCATTAAAAATAGTTTTGTGCCTAATAGTCATATTGATTTAGAAAATATGCCTACCTATACCTCCGTGCAGGGATACATAAACGTTTTGGAAGAACAGATTAATATCCCTGTGCTTTTGTATATCATGAGACAACCATATTCGTATACAAAAGAAGACGTCGTGGAAATTCATACCATTGGTTCACCCTGGATTTTAGAAATGCTACTAAACTCCATTCTTTCAAAAAAAACTAACACAAAACGAAATATTCGTATTTCGCAACCCGGTGAATTCACAAAACGCGCCTTCCTGCATGGCAGAATAGACCTTACCCAGGCAGAATCCACAATGCGCATCATCCGTGCACAAACAGATAGTGAATTAAAATCTGCAATCATGCAACTAACAGGAAGCATATCCAAACAAATAAAATACGTTCAGGACGAAGCTGTTTCTCTGTGCGCTCATATTGAAGCAGCGATTGACTTCTCAGATCAAGATATCGAATTAATTTCCATTGTAGAAATTACAAACAGATTGGAAACAATTAAAAGAACCATTTCCGACCTCCTCGCCCAATCCGAAACAAGTAAGGTTTACACAGATGGAATTAACACTATTCTATACGGTAAACCAAACGTTGGCAAATCAAGCCTGATAAATGCATTACTTGAGAAAAAAAGGGCTGTTGTAAGCGAGATACCGGGAACGACACGCGATATCATTGCAGACACACTTGACGTATCAGGTATCCGCTTTAAATTAACTGACACTGCAGGAATAGACGAAACAGAAGATATTGTTTCGTCTCTGGCAATGGAAAGAACAAAGGACACTTTAAAATCAGCGCATGTCATAGTGATTGTATTTGATGATAACACAAGCATAAACGAGCAACTAAGAGAAATAAAATTAGAGAATATAACCGGCAGCATAATTGTAGTGATTAATAAATGTGACTTACAAAAAAATGATCTTCCGGTTGAATTACCGGTAGAATTAAGAAAATATCCAGTTGTGCGCACATCTACAACCACAGGCGAAGGGTTGGAAAAACTTAAAAAAATATTATTGGAAACAGTGTTGGGAGGTCAGGTAAATATATATGGAAGTCCTTCAACTTTTAATACACGTCAAAAAGAGGCGCTCTTGCGCTCCCTCCAATCAATTTTACAAACCATTGAATCTGCAAAAAATGATGAAAGCTATGAATTTATAGCGCTGAACCTGCGTACAGCTATTGATACGCTTGGAGAAGTTGTTGGAGAGATCACAACCGAAAATATTTTAGATAAGATATTTTCTGGGTTTTGCATCGGTAAGTAAAATGGCCAAGAGACCCTCCTGGGATGAATATTTTTTAAGCATTACAAAGGAAGTTGCCAAACGTTCAACATGTTTGCGCAGACAAGTGGGCGCTATCCTTGTAATGGATAAACATATCCTGACGACGGGCTATAACGGCGCCCCCAGCGGACTTCAACACTGTTTAGACATAGGCTGTTTAAGAGAACAATTAAAGGTACCTCCGGGGGAACGGCATGAACTCTGTCGAGGGCTTCACGCAGAGATGAATGCCCTGCTTCAGGCGTCACGCTACGGTATTAAAATCTCTGGCGCAACCCTTTACACTACCACTTACCCATGTTCGTTATGCGCAAAAATGCTGGTAAATGCAGGCATTCAGCGTATTGTTACTATCACAGATTATCCAGACCCGCTTGCAAAAGATATACTCTCAATGGCAAAAATTAATGTTGAAATCTTTGAACAGAAAGACATAAAAAACGAATAATTCAAGTTTATTAATATCCACAAATACAATACAAAAAAACACCCTAACCAAGAATTGAATCAAGATACCATCCATTAATTAATAATATTTATATATATATATTTATTTATTATTGACTATATATATCTTGTATGTTATATATTCAACCTAACAATATATGGGATACTATTGAACTTATTCAAATCAGAAAATTCCTATAAAACTCATGCAATGTCTGTTTTGTAAAGTTGATAATGACAAGGTTGTCAATTCACGCACATCGGTAGACGGCTTAAGTATAAAACGCCGCCGTGAGTGCCTGAGTTGTGGTAGAAGATACACCACATATGAGCGAATCGAAGAAAACCCCCTGCGCGTGGTGAAAAAAGATGGAACAAGAGAGGCATTTGACCGTAAAAAGATTTTAAATGGATTTTTGAAGGCGTGCGAGAAGAGACCGGTTTCTACAGATACGCTGGAAAATATTGTAAATGAAATCGAACGTGAGATTTACAGCAAGTTTGATCGCGAAGTGACATCGAGTTTTATAGGGTCTCTGGTGATGCAAAAATTGAGAATTCTGGATATGGTTGCTTACGTGCGCTTTGCATCGGTGTACAGAGAATTTAAAGACATTTCTGAATTTATTGATGAACTCAAACCGTTAATGACAAGTGTAAAAAAGGATAAAAAGGGTGGGAGTCTCAACTCTCGTAATATATCTCTTCAACATTAGACCGGAGGGGAAAGGGGCATGAACACAACAGCCACGATAGAGTATGTGTTAAAACGTGATGGAAGAAAAGCACCTTTTAATGAGAAAAAGATTGCGGATGCTATCTTCAGGGCTGCACAGGCAGTCGGAGGCGAAGATCGCGCCCTAGCAGAAGAACTGGCAGATGTGGTTGCCATGTTTCTGGAAAAGAAATACTCCGGCAAGACTCCCGGAATTGAAGACGTACAGGATATTGTTGAAAAGATACTTATTGAGACAGGACATGCCAAAACCGCTAAAGCTTATATACTTTATCGTGATAAAAGGACAAGAATTCGAGAATCCCTTCTCGTAAGGAAACAAACAAAACAAAAGGCAGATACAACAGATGTTTCTCTGCTTGTAAACACAGAAACAAAAGATGAAGTATACCCATGGGACAAACGGAAGATTGCAACAGCCATGGAGAAAGAAGCAGACATTCCCGAAGAGATAGCATCCGAGATAGCCAATGTCGTCGAACACAGGGTATTTGCCTCCGGATTAACCCGCATTTCAACAACATTAATCAGGGAACTGGTAGACAATGAACTTTTCGAAAGAGGGCTTAATAAAAAGCTTGAAAAACAAACCGTAATAGGAATGCCTAAATATGACCTCGAAGAATTGATATTATCGAAAAATAAGGAAAACAGCAACATTGCTACTAATAACCCCGAGGCGATTAATCTTGCAATTGCTGAAAACACATTAAAACAATTTGCCCTGCAGGAAGTATTCTCAAAAGATGTTGCCAATGCACACTTAAATGGAATATTACACTTACACGATCTTGGATATCCAACCCGTGTATATTGCTCTTCCCATTCACTTGAATACCTGAAAAAGTATGGATTATCACTTCAGAACCTTGATACAGAATCAGCACCCGCTAAACATGCGCGCACCCTTACAGGTCATCTGAATACATTCCTTGCATCCATGCAGGCTTACTATGCCGGCGCCCTAGGTGTGGGATACATTAATATTATGTATGCCCCGTATATTGAAGGAATGAGTTACAAGGAAATGAAACAGGAAGCGCAGCATCTTATCTTCAGTTGCTCGCAAAGCGCCTTTTCACGCGGAGGGCAGACTTTATTTCTCGATTTCAACATCCACACAGGCGTTCCAAAATATCTGAGAAATATTCCGGCTATCGGTCCCAGCGGCAAACCAACAGGAAAGACATATGGAGATTATGCCGATACAGCCAGACAATTTACCCTTGCCATGTTAGACGTTTGGCGTGAAGGAGATTGCTACGGACATCCATTTGCATTTCCAAAATGTGATTTCCATATTAACGAGGATACACTTAACGATCCAAAACAATATGAACTTCTTGAATATGCATGTCAAATTGCCAGCGAGAATGGCGTACCATACTTCATATTTGATAGAGATGAAATTACACTTTCGGCTTGTTGCCGACTGCGCACTACAATTACTGATAATTACATGATTCAACATCCTGAAAGTATGCGTTTCTGCGGATTCCAGAATATTACTATTAACCTCCCGCAGGCTGCATACAGGGCTGGGAGAGGAAACTGGGATGCACTACTCAAAGAAATTGATAAAGCAATTGAAATTGCAGTAAAAGCACATCTTCAGAAGAAACTGTTTGTCGGAAAACTTATGTCAAGTCCAGAAATGCCGCTCTGGGAAATTGGCAAAAAGGCAAAAGATGGCCGCCCCTATGCAGACTTGGAAACTTCTACGTATATTGTAGGCATATTAGGATTAAATGAATGCCTGCAATTTATGACGGGTCGTGAACTGCACGAAGGTGAAGATATGATAAGAGAGGGGCTGCGGATTATAGCTCACATGTATATGCGCGTCAAAGAGGCTGGAAAGAAATACAATTTAAAATTCTCTCTCGAAGAATCCCCAGCTGAAAGCGCCAGCAGAAGACTTGCAAAGGTTGATGTCCGAAACTATCCAGAAGCCGCTGAAATAGTCAAAGGGAATATAGAAAAAGATGAGTTCTACTACACCAACAGTGTACATTTACGTCCGGATGCCCCTGTGGATATGATAACAAGGATATTTCTCCAGAGCAAGTTCCATACAATGATAGAATCAGGCGCTATTATCCATGCATTCGTAGGAGAAGAAAGGCCTCCCGCATCAAGTATTCTGAACCTTGTAAAAAAGACCTTTAAAAACACGCAGGCTGCCCAACTTACAATCTCTCCGGAATTTACTATCTGCAGCGATTGTAAAAAGGTTACGCAAAAGCTTACAGACATATGTAAATACTGCGGTTCAAGAAACGTATATGGTATTACGAGGATTGTTGGCTATTACAGCCGCATCAACAATTGGAACAAATCAAAAATAGGCGAACTTGCAGACAGACACAAAGGCAATTACAGCTTAAAAGATTTATTGCCAAAAAAGGTGAATGTAAGCGCAGAACCGTGCGCATCAAAATGTTAAAATCCGGTTTAAGCGCTATTCACCAATTGAATCAAAGAATTTTCATTGATCATATTACGGATTTTGTTTGTTAATTTATAAGGTGCAATTTAAAATTTAATCAATGGTACCGATAAAAGGTTTTATAGAAAATAGTCTTATTGAATGGGAAGGGAAGATTGCTTCCATAATCTTCCTGCCAACCTGTAATTTCCGTTGCCCTTACTGCCATGCCCCGCATCTGGTTCAAACACACAACGAACTCGAGTCCATTCCTGTAGATGTTATAATTAATAAGATAAGACAAAACATTGACTGGTTGGATGGTGTGGTAGTTACAGGCGGGGAACCAACATCACATAGGAATCTGGATGCACTACTTAAGTTACTAAAAGACACTTGCATCGGCATACGATTGGATACAAATGGAACAAATCCGGAGATATTACAACATCTGATTACCAGAAACCTTGTAGATTGTATAGCAATGGATATTAAGGCGCCTTTGTTAAAAGAAAAATACGAACAAATTTCTGGCGTATCTTGCAACATAGACGAAATCAAAGAAAGTATTCGTATTATTATGGGAAGTGGTATTGAATATGAATTTCGTACGACTGTGTGCCCCACCCAGTTAGACGGAAACGATATTGAAGACATTGCAAGATCAATAAAGGGTGCAAAGCGATATATAATTCAATCTTTCAAACCAAACCATTGTCTGGATACGAGGATGTTAGATATAAAACCGTACCCTGATGAAAAGCTCAAATATTTTGCATTTACCGCTGGCAGGTATGTCGAGTATTGTTGTGTACGTGGTGAATCAAAAAATAACATAGGAAGGGATTGGTAACTTATTATGCAGTTTGGTCCTCATATTGAAAAACTCTGAAAGGGGGTGATTGTATATGGCAGTCAAGAAAGGTGGAATGTCATCTGGAAAATCTAAGGTAACAAAAAAAGGGGGAACTAAAAAGAAAGGTTGTAAATAAAATATTATGCGTATAAATTTTTCTAAATAATTTTTGTATTTATCTTAAGATTTGTATAAAGACATAAATATAAAAAACCTATTAAGAGCGTTTGTATTCATTTATTTAAGGACCAAATGTGTTTATGGGATAGGGGCGTTTCGACTAAATCGAAATGCCCCTATTTCATATTAAATATCTTTAACATAAAAACAATATCATGAAACTAAAAAAATTAGAATTGTTTGGATTTAAGTCTTTTGCCGATAAGACTGAAATTGTATTTGAAGATGGAATTACCATCATTGTAGGGCCTAACGGGTGCGGAAAAAGCAATGTCATTGATGCAGTCAAGTGGGTGCTAGGGGAGCAAAGTGTAAAATCACTGAGAGGCAATGAAATGGCAGACGTAATTTTCAGCGGGACGGAATCACGGCCATCCCTTGGCTATGCTGAGGTGTCTCTAACTATATTAAATGACAGGGGATTACTTCCACTCGAATACTCTGAAGTGTGTATAACCCGCCGTCTATATTCCTCTGGTGAATCGGAATATCTTATAAACAAGCAAATTAGTCGTTTGAAGGACATTCGCGACCTATTCCTTGACACAGGCTTCGGCGCAGACGCACATTCTGTAATTGAGCAGGATAATGTAGAGGCACTGTTACAGGCAACCGCTCACGAAAGACGATTCTTGTTTGAGGAGGTCGCTGGTATCAGTAAGTTTAAAGTAAGAAAAAAAGTTGCCCTCAGTAAGCTTGAGCATGTTGAACAGAATTTGCTAAGAGTTAATGATATTATCGAAGAACTGCAAAAACAACTCCGCTCAATAAAACTTCAAGCCTCAAAAGCAAGGAAATACCAGGAATATACTGAACAGTTAAAAAAATTAAAAGTCGGTATCTCATTAAAGAATTATCGTGAACTCAAAGACAAAAAGAATGAGGCATCGGAAAACATAAGTCAAATCGAAACTCAAAGCCAGAAGATGTCTACAAATATAAATGACCTTGAAATACATATAAATGAAGTTGAGAATTCAATAAAACAGTTACAACAGCAATTGTCACAATTGCAAACTGAATTAATAAATATCGAGTCACAAATATCAAATAATCATGATAAGATAAAATATAATCACGAACGCATTAAAGAATTGGAAAATCAATATCTGAAATACACTGAACAACAGAAAATCCTGGAAAATAAAATATGCGAAATGAGCGAAAAGATTTCGGAAACAAAAAATTTACTTAATGCAGTAGAACAAGAGATATCGAAGTTTCTTGATATTCAGAAGACAAAAGAAACAGAACTAAAACAAGTGAGTCTCGAGTGTGATTTGTTATACCAAAGTATAGATGAAAAAAAATCAGAAGTCATAAATATCCTTCAGAAAGAATCCAGTCTTCAAAATGAAGTAGGTAGTTTGAATACGGAAAACGATGCCCTGAAATCAAGGGAGTTGCGCCTCTCAAAGAGACAAGAGGAGATTGACTCATTTGTAAATATGCTAACTACCAAACACGCGGAAATTACAAATGAAAAGAAAGCACTAAATGAAGAATTTGGTTGTTTAAATCAGAAATTATCCTCAACGAAAGAACGTACTCAAGAGCTTGTAAACACAATACAATCACTAGATGAACAATTCAACCAACAGAAACAATTACAGGTCAGTAAAACTTCCAGATATGAAATTCTGATGGACTACGAAATGCGAGCAGAGGGTATAGATACTGGTGCAGTGTCAGTCCTTGATGAATCCAAAAAAGAACATACAGAAATAAAAGGCATACGTGGCATGATTGCCGATCTCCTAAAAGTAGACTTAACATATGCACCGGCTATTGAAACTGCCTTAGGAGAAAAAGCACAAGGTATAATTACAAATACAACAGAAGACGCAGTTAGAGCCTTAATATATTTACAAGCAAACCAAAAAGGACGAGCAATCTTCTTACCTTTAGACAGAACAAATGGGCAATTTACTATCTCTGAAGAATTATTACAAAAACCTGATGTTATAGGCATTGCCAGTAAACTAATAAACATCCCCGATGATGTTTGTAAAGCGATTAATGGTCTATTAAACAATACAATTATCGTAAAAGACCTTACCTCAGCGCTGGCATTAAGCAGGAATACCCACAATATCCGCTATGTTACACTTGACGGTGAATTATTGGAATCGGCTGGTACAATCAGCGGGGGTAAAAAGCATGGACAGGTAGGAATCATATCAAGAAAAAGCGAACTTGTTAAACTCGAGCAGGAATTAACTCAAATTAACCAAACAATAGAACAACTAAAACAGAATAAAGATATTTTAATCGAAGAGCTAAAAGCACTAGAAACGGGAACAACGCAACTGACAAAGAGAGTAGAAGAAATAAATATTCTTAAAATTTCTAAAGATAGCGAAATTATACAGCACGAGAAAAAGCGAGATGAACTTATGTCGGAAAAAAATATTAACGAAGGTGAGTTGGAAGAAATTGACATAGAAGAAAAAAACACCCTTGAGCGCGAGTGTATTTTGCAAGATGAAACGAAAAAGCTAAACCATCATCGTGAGGAGCTGGAACAACAAATTGAAGATGCCGCTACTCTGGTAAAGGAAAAAGCATTTTCTAAAAAAGTCACACAGGATGAAGTAACAACCCTTAAAGTTAATCTGGCACAAAAGCGAGAGAAGAAAGATGGATTAAATAATATATTTAACGAACTATCTACAGCACATAAAGATGCTCAGGAACAGATTAAAAGTATTGCTAGCGAACGCCAAGACTGTCAGCAAAAAAAATTAGAAGTTGTAGAAGACATCAGAAATCTTGAAATTCAGATAAACGAGCTTCAAAATAAAAAGACCTTACTGGAAGAATCTATAAACTCGACAAAAACAGAACAAAACACCCTCAATCTTAAAGTTACTGATTTAAAAACACATCTGGAAGAAAAATACGCAGAACTCAGACAAGTAGAACAAAAATCACAGGAATTAAAACTTAAAGAGAACGAGTATCAAATACGAATTTCAAATTTAGAAGACCGTATTAGAGAAGACTATCATCTCGAATTATCAGCAATTAACACCGAGACAGAGGAAATTAATCTGGAATTGAGCACTTTACAAGCAGAAAAATCTGATGAACCCCAACCCACAATTGATTTCTGGGAAGCGGTCTCCAAAGAAATAGAAGAATTACAGGGGAAAATTGAAAGACTGGGTAATGTAAACCTTGATGCAATCAAAGAACAGGGAGAGTTAGAATCACGTGAGTCCTTTCTTATAAACCAGAAGGAAGACTTGGGAAAAGCACAGGATGCCTTGCAAAATCTTATCAAGAGAATTAATAGCACCAGCCGAGAATTATTTGAAAAGGCTTTTAATGATATACGTCAGAATTTTCAAATAATGTTCAGAAAATTATTTGGCGGAGGTAAAGTGGATCTCATTATGGAAGAAAACGTGGACATACTTGAAGCTGGCATCGAAATAGTTGCACAGCCTCCCAATAAAGACCTCCGTTCTATTACACTTCTTTCTGGGGGAGAAAAAGTAATGACCACAGTCGCATTACTCTTTGCTGCATTCCAGGCAAAACCAAGTCCATTTTGCATACTGGACGAGGTAGATGCGGCACTGGATGAAAGTAACATTAATAGATTTATTCATGTTGTAAAAGAATTTATCCATAATACGCAGTTCCTAATAATTACACACAACAAAGTAACCATGGGTATCGCTAACGTATTGTATGGAATCACCATGCAAGAACCCGGCGTATCCAAGAGAGTGGTCGTTAAATTTGAGGAGATTGAACGGAAGGTCGCTTGATTAATTTACAAAAGTTATAGAAACAAAAATATTCCCAGGCAAAAGGGCCGAATCCCAGGAATCCTGCCACAGGCATCTCAAATATCTTTATGTCCTTCATGAAGGGCGCCGTATATACCCATTTCGAAGCAGCCCAGAAATTCCAGAATTCCCATAAGAAACCGCAAATATATCCCGCTATAAATAAATTCAAAATACGGGCAAGACTGCCTTCCTCCAGGTCTCTTAACAGAGATTCACCCTTACTTGAGTATACAATAGGTTCAAATATCATCACATATCCGGTCCAGACAAGCCCAAATAAAAATCGTGCATAATCCCTGCTAATAAGTAATGGCGCCATAATGAAGAAGAACCCAAGTACAACGCTACTGTAAATAATTTTGTTTGAAACCTTTAGATTAGTAATACGAAAGCGATCAAAAAGTCTGAGGGCTTCGAGAAGTTCTGTTGTTTGAAATATCCCGGGCATGATCATCGCATAAGCTAAACCCATGCCAATGCAGAGTTCGAGTTTATTTTCAGGTAAGCCGTGATACTCCCAATTTACAAGGTGAAGATTATAAAATTCAAATAAGAGCCAGAAGGCGATTGACAAAGGCATCTGAACAAAAAATTCCCATCTCCTGTTACAAAGTAATGAGCTGCCTTTAAGTTTAAAAATAATAGCATCTGTAAGCATTACGTAACCAACCCAACACAATGGCGTAGCCCAAATACTGATTTTATGCGCAAAGTGGTTCTGATTTTGAAAAAGCAGGCAGAATTCTACGAAACAAATTAACCCGGCTCCAAACCAACCGTGGTATTTAAGTCTTGAGAATATGCTTTCTACAAAATCAGGTTCTGACATAATAATCTAACACCCTTAACTATACTTGAACAAATAAATGAGATGTTAATTAACAGTAAACAACATCTATTTATCATGTATGGGATAAAATCTATCTTAGTTATCTACAACAAGGACGCTTCTGAACAGAGGATTTTAATAGAAAGGAAAAAATCTTAAATATTGCGGGCTTATGATATTTTGAAATTTCTTATTAAGTTTAGAATACAGTAAAATTAGTTAACTATTGATATTATCCTTTTATCAATTTGTTTTTTACTTCTAACCTTCTTTTCGTACATACTTACAACAAAAATAGATAAAACAAATAAAACAAAACCACCAAAGAGCATTCTAAGATTCTGTGAATCAGGAAAAATTATATAAACCTTTCTACCTATTAAACTACCTACAATTAGACTGACAATGGGTAGAAAAAAGAGCAATATTATACTTTTATATATAGACTGTCTAACTATTTGTAACTTTACTTGTTGACCCGTACTAAGCCCAGGAATTGTTTTAACTTCTAGAAAATTTGCATTGTTTTCCATACCAGTACATGCACCACAGCTTTTGCATTCTTCTGGATTGGCTTTTTCTATCTCAATAGTTGCATGATCGCCTTGTATGTACTTTACAATTCCTGTTTCAACAACTCGTTTCTGTTTAAACATTGTAATAAAACTATTTAGTAGTTACCCTTGTGAAGGCTGTTGAGTTTGATCTGCAGCTTGACCGCCTACTTTTTCCCGCATAAGCTTGCCAACTTTAAATACAACCACATTTTTAGCAGGTACAAATGCCACTTCACCAGTACGGGGATTTCTGGCCTTTCTAGCGGCGCGCTTACGGATTTCAAAAACTCCAAAATCACGTAACTCAATCCGATTACCCTGCGCAAGTTCACCAATAATGTCGTCAAGAAACATCTGAATTATTTTCTTAACGACCATGTGTGTATTATCAGTTCTTCTTGCAATCTTTTCACATAAATCTCTTTTCGTCGTTGTTTGCATTAAAATTCTCCTTTTCTAACGGTTAATAATAAAAAGGGAGTTAGGAAAAATATATATTAACGGATTAATCAAACTTCTAACCACCTCCAAACATAAAAAAGATTTAAAGAAATATGTTCTTAACTAATTTCCAAATATGGTAGTTATGATTAGTTTGACATATTATCAATTCAAAAGATTAAAGTCAACACGATTTTAATATGTATGAAATATAAAAATTTAATTAAAAAATATACAAAAAACACGACTTAATAGCTTGACAATTCACTAATTAATTTGATATTTTATGTGACTTTATAATTTTAAAAGGTTAACTTATAACTAGAAAGGTAATTATGAAAGTCAATATTAGAAGAAGTTCAATAAAGCATAAAAGGATGTGCGGTTTCCGAAAGAGGATGCGTACTAAAGGTGGACGAGCAATTCTAAGACGAAGAAGAAGAATTGGACGGAAGCCATTACTTGACGTATAGCTGGTAAATATAAAAGACCTTAAGTATCATTAAATAAATACTTAAGGTCTTTTTGTTTTTACGAATTACTTAATTATAATCGCTTCTACAGGACATTCTTCGGCTGCCTGTTTACATGCATCTTCATATTCCGCTGGCACATCAATATCCTTTGCCTCAGCTACATCGCCTTTCATATAAAAAATTTCCGGACAGGTTTGCGTACATAATTCACAACCTGTACATGTGTCAGCATCTACTTTTGCCCGCATAAAACCTCCCTCTTTTACATTCTAAGTTAGAATAAAATTTACAAATACCGAAATTAATTAATCTATAGCTTTCAAACTATTCAAAAATTATACAAAAAAAATCCCCAAAACTCAAATATCATTTAATACAAAAAGCCTGAAATACTATCAAGTTTAACACCCTCAACTGCAATTTCTGGCGCTAATACCACTTCCTCTCCACCCCAAACAATTGTCTGTTTTTTCTCACTGGATACCGCTATTATATTATTCAATATGTCTAGTATATTGTTATTAAGTCTCACTGTATTAGGTTTTAATGGTTTATAAATCTTTCCCATCTTAACTATATAAGAATCTGCAACAATAGTGCTTGTAAAATCACCGGCCGCAAGTCCATTAATAGGATATGTATACCAGATTCTACCAATATAAACTCCATCATTTATTTTTGTTAATAAAGCCTCATTAGGTACTTCCTCTTTACCCTCTATAACGATGTTCGTAGGACATATTTTTGGTTGCACGTTATGATACCTACCTCCGTTTTGGTAACGGAAACCATTACGGGGCACAAAAGAAGTAAAAATATTCTCAAGCTTCCTGGAGAAATAATTATTTGCAAGAAATCCCACAAGGAAACCATTATTGATAAGATCAGTCCTTCCGGTCGGAATTCCTTCACAAGTAACCTTTTTACTACCGACTGCTCCACTGATTGTACCATCATCATAAACAGTTAACAATTCAGACGAAATCTTCTGGCCTAATTTCCCAATAAAAGGAGAGTCTGACGCATTTATAGAAGAAAGACTCAATGCCGGGATTACAATATTTTTAAATAAATCAGTTACCGGCTGCCTTCCAAAGACAACATTATAAGTTCCGGTGGAAATCCTTTCGCCGCCTATTGTATTTATCGCACTTAACACCGAATCGCAGCCTGCATCTTCAGGTTTAAAATCAGATAAATGCGTACTGGCACACCATCCTGTGCCTTTCACTCCCTCCCTTTCAACCATGGAAGTTATATTAGTTGTAAGAATAGTGGTCTCATCAAAGTCATCAATGCCTTTAGTACTTGCAATAGCCATACGTTCCTTAATAATAGTAATATCACCGCCAATAATAATTGAATTGTTAAAATTTTTCTTATTATATTCTGTAATTGCTCCTTTTAATCCCCGCCAGCCCAGAATTACAATTGCCTCATCGCCAATTTCCATTACAGCGGGGTCATGGTAATTTTCCAAAACAACCTTTCCAAAAGGCAATGGAAGTGACTTAAAATCTGGATCATATATTCTATTTCTTTTAGCCTTTTGAAATGCATCTACCACCCCCCTTTTAGTAATATTATTTGAAACACTGCCAAACCCTACCTTTACCCCTTTCCCAGTTCCAAAGACAGCCAGAAGACCAATACCATTATATTGTATTGACTTTGGTTCGTGAACACCATTACATGGAATATCCGACGTATAATTTAATCGCACAGTTATATGTTCATTCCATGAAGCAAAGATTTCTACATCTATCACATCCTTCTGCTTTTTAACAAAATCAACTCCATCCCGGACACAAGTCCTTAGTGTTTCTATATCAATCATCATAACTTTTGATGCCCTGTCAATTTAGCCTTTGAGCGTAATGTTGGACCGCCATTTCCCACACGCATTATCTGCATTGGTTGTCCCTTTCCACAATTTGGTATAGGAAAAACTTCAAAATCGTTACCAACTGCATCAATATTCATTAAAAAGTCTTTCGAATCGGAAGTAATACCGCCATGGCGATATAATTTTGTAATCTGACCTTTTTCAATCTTATATACTTTTTGTGCAGAAATGCGAAAATTTTCTCTAGATTCACTTATTGATGGAATTCGATGATTTACAATATAATAACCATCGCTAACATCAGAGATTATTTCCTTGGGGTCTTTGTCTCCATTTGCAAAGACAGTATTTGTCATACGAACCAGAGGAACGTAATAAGGTCCTGTCGCCCGCATGGAACCATTAGGAGAATGACCAAGAATTGCTGCATACTCACGCCCATTCATGAAGCCTTTTAATATTCCATTCTCTATTAGGTTAACACGCTTACTGGGTGTACCTTCTGTATCATATTTAAAATGTCCGTATCCATTTATAGCAGGATCTGAATATGCTGTTAAAAGTGGGGATGCGATTTGTTTACCCAATTCATTATCATCAAAACTCCTGAACAGCCAAGAACGACCAGCGTATGCCGTTTCAAGCTTTAGTGCCCTGTCAGCCTCTGTTGGATGCCCTACAATTTCGTGTACCAAAAGGGCGTTAAAATGGGGATTCGTTACTACAACCACTGGTTCGTCTGTAGCAGGTAAAAACTCTGCCTCTGTAAGCTCAAGCGTCTCACGCGTACGCAGTAAGGCAAAGTCGCTAAGTGCCTGTTTGTAAACATTTTTACCTTCCAAAACCTCCCATCCATGAATATCACCCATATAATCACAATAACTTTCAGGTACCCCCTTTGCCTTTTGCGCTACAACACACACACCTCCCTGTGTAAGCGCATAAGTTTGGTCAATACATGCTCCTTCGGTACTGCAAAATAGCTCCCTGTTTACACCTGTTTGTATATGAATAAGCGAATATTTCACATCGTTACTGATATTCCGCATATCCAGAGAGATGCCTGTACAAAGATTAATAATTCCCTTCAGCTTTACTTCTCTTGGTTCTTTATCAAAAACTGCATTAATAGTATCTTTGTGTACATCAATTCCGGCAAGAATCACTGCAGTGAGTGAAGGTGCAGAGTGTTTAAATTCAGCTTTTTTTCCTGCATTGGCGAGTGCCCTTGTATATGCCCTTTCTATTCCTGAGGTGAGTTTTTTATAAATACTTTTTTGACCCGCTTCAGCCTCTCCTAACGACTGACCAAAATATCCCCATGAACTAATTTCACCTGCCAATACCCTGGCCCCAAAAGAAATTGATACATCTTCTCCCATACACTTGGATTTACCATCCTCAGCACTGGCATATTTTGTTTCGTTTATACCGAATCTAATATCAGCATAGTTACAATTTTTTAACGAAAGGGCGCGCCCGATAGCTTTTGTAATACTATCCTTTATTGTATCAATATGTTCAATCTTTATTCGAGTTGCGATAATCTTACTCCTATATTCCAGCAAAAACTGTTGTTCTGAAATGCCATAAAATAGCTATTTTGCACACGACTTTTGTATCAAATTCGTAGAGAGTGCATCTATCGCCCTTGTAGCTTCTTCTAAATGCGCTACCATTTTAATGCTACCCTCCATAGCGGAATGGAATCGCTTACTCATTAAAACAACCACCTTACGCAATATTTCAGGCATCTTTTCAACCTCTTTTTCAAATAGCTTTGGGTCAATCATTTTCCCTTTTATATCCAATATTTCATGCAAACAATTCGATAGTCGGCAATAAACATCATTAAGATAAAAGAGGTCATGACTCAGTTTTTCAAGCTTTTCCCGCGTCTGCTTTGGAAGCTTTTCGATTGCCTCCATAAAAGTATCCTTTGCAATCATTCCTACTTTTACATCACCATCTGCAGTTACTGTAGCAGTCCTTTTAGCCCTCCCAAAAAAACTCATCTCACCAAAAATATCGCCTTCTTTTAACGTCCCGATGAGTACCTGCTTGTTCTCGATATTTTTCCATACCTTTGCCTTGCCAGACTGCAAAATATAAGCATAATAAGCCCATGAACCTTCTTCAACTATTACGTTACCATCTTTTATCGTCTCGGTCCTTGTAACAAACTGTTCCATGCTATTTTCCTCCTTTAAAAATTTGTAAGCAAAAATTATTACAATACCGTAATAAAATCTGTTTTATTTAACAACAATTCATCAGTTTTTTCCATAAGAATTTACGATGCGTAAACGAAGTTGACCACAAGCAGCATTAATATCGTTACCCTTCTTCTTTCTTAAAGTAACAGTATAACCGCATTTCTCTAAAGTCTTACAGAATGCCTCAATTGTCTCGTTGCAAGGGGGTTTTAAATTAAATTCATCCACTATATTTACCGTAAGTATGTTAATGTTACACTGGACACCTTTGAGTAACTTCGCTAAAGATTCGGCGGCATGTCTGGATGCATTGATTCCTTCTATCAGCACATATTCAAAACTAATATCTCTCCTTGTGATATTAAAATATTCTTTTGCCGCAGCGATAATGTTTTTAATACCAGTTTTTTTATTCGACGGTACTATCTTTGTCCTCGTTATATCGTCAGGCGCGTGAAGTGAAATGGCAAGGTTTATTTTAAGGCCTTCGCGAGCCAGCCTGCGAATGCCGTCAACTACCCCAACAGTTGACAAAGTTATGTGGCGCGCTCCTATACCTAGCCCCCATTCGGCATTTATAAGCTTGATAGCCTTAACGACATTATCGTAATTTGCAAGTGGTTCACCAATACCCATAAAAACAACATTTGTCAGATATTCAGTTTGAAGAAGGCGATTCTTCACATGGAGGACTTGCTCAACAATTTCACCAGAAGTGAGGTCTCTCTTTAGTCCCAGCAAACCGCTTGCACAAAATCCGCATGCCATTGCACAACCTACCTGCGATGAAACGCAAGCAGTAATTCGTTCCCCTTCCCTTAACAGTACTGATTCAATTACGTTTTTATCCAGCAAACGAATTAATAATTTTTCTGTCCCATCAGCAGTTTGCGTAATGGAATCAACTTTAGTTTGGAAAACACAATATTTTTCTGCAAGCTTATTTCTAAAATCTTCAGGTAAATCGGTCATCTGGTCAATATTTGTTGCCCTTTTTTCGTAAATCCATAAAAGTATTTGTTTAGCCCTGTAGGCAGGCTCACCCATCGAGTTACAGAGCGCTTCTAACTCAGGTAAAGACATACCAGTAATTGATTGAATATCCGTTTTGTACATTTTTTGTTTCTTAATAGTTTACCGCCGAGAACGCGGAGAACGCAGAGAAAAAACAAGGTAAAACAGAAACATTATTTTCTGATATCTTTGCGGTCTCTGCGGTAAGTTGAACTGTTTCTTTTTTTCTCAGAGTCAGATATTGTAATATTTAGTCTTTTCAAACCCATTACGCTTGTATAAAATTATAATACATTTCACATGTATATAAAGATGAAAAAGGCCGCAAACCGGCTTGTAATAGTTCTCTAGTATCGGTAAATTATTCATAGACTTTATTGTGTGTCCCCCCAATGGGTGCATAATAAGTTACCTACTCTTTGGATAAAAAGAGATAAAATATTTCAAAAAGAAATTAAAGTGTTAAAGGAGTAATTAATTATTGAATAATGAAGGTTTGACCCCACTCCTTTCTTCTTTCCAAATCCATTGCGTCTGTACAAAATTATAATACATTTCCCCCGTATATAAAGATGAAAAAGGTCAAAAATTGGCTTGTAATAGTTCTCTAGTATCGGTAAATTATTCATAGACTTTATTGTATGCTCAAATGGATGCATAATAAGTTAACAGCAATTGAACCGCTAAAGAGAGTGGAAACCAGGATAAAAAGAGATTGAAGTGTTAAAGGAGTAATTAATTATTGAATAATGAAGATTTGACCCCGCCCATTTTGCAAACAGCAAAATTAAAGACCTGACCCTAAGGAGGAATATGGTTATGAAAGAAATGTTAACCAATGATTATTTCTTTTTTGGTATTCTTATACTTGTTAATTTCGCAAGTATTTGGGGATTTTCATACCTCTCTAAACATGCCGAGCTGACTGCAGTAAACGAAAGACTTGATAAAATGACAGAAGGGCAAGAACAAATAAAGGCAAGAATTTCTGGCGAGTTGTCAGTTGGTCAAAAACTATGGGATTTAAAGAGAGAAACATATTGGGAACTGACTAAAGTACTTTGCGAATTAAGTAATGATCTCTGGGATTTATTACACGAAGGTTTCTTGCCAGACGAAAAGACAATTAATCCAGACAAGAGAATTACACAACCGCTTATAGAAAGATATTCAAAAAATTTGGATAAAAGGATAAGTCTTACAGCTCCCTCTTTTATAGTTCTTTGTCCGGAAGCCCTAGAAGCGTTGCAGGCACATTCAAACAAATCAAGACAGATAACTAAAGAGTTCAAGGAAGGAAAACTGGATACTCGCAACTATTATGAGTCAACCAGGAAAATGAATGACGATCTCTACAGTAAAATAATCGAAATCGCAAAAAAAGACCTATTCGGCTATATTAGAAATGAGAAAAATTAACACTATCATACCGGTCCTGGCAAATGAAGGGTAAAGAAGTGAAAAGGGCCCGGTCTTTATTCTTTGTGTAATGCTGTACAAGTGATAGATTGCGTTACATAGCAAGCCATTTAAAGTCAGAATTTGAAGGCTCTTTTTATCATATCACATCAAGAGGCAGTCTGAGAGACAGAAGATTCTTTGATGATAAAGAGTAATAGTTCACCACAGAGGGCGCAAAGAACACGAAGGTAGAACCCCATCGATCACACAAAGCAAGATGTGAAACCATGCATGCACCCCACATTAATGATACAAAATAACGAGGTAGGTTTATGTGCTTATTTTTGTGGAATACCTTTTAAACCATTTTGCAATCTCATGTAATTCGATATTTTTTGCTGTTACTTTGAGGATAAATCGTTCGAGTTCTTTATTAGATGCCCTGAGACAATAACCATTCCGAAGAAGAAATATTGATGCAGTTGTTATTGCAGTTCTTTTATTACCATCCACGAAAGGGTGACTCTTGATGATAGAATGCATAAGGGCAGCAGCTTTGGAGAATATATCTGGATAAAGATCATTTTCGTCAAAGGTAGCCATAGGTCTTGCTGATGCTGATTGAAGCAACGCGAGGTCACGAATGCCATGACTACCACCTGTTTCCTCTATTATGCGATAATGAATAAAGAGAACTTGCTCTGGAGTTATATAGTTCATTTTTTTGCCAGGGTCTTCAGGGCTGGCTTGTATCGCTCAATGAAGCCATTAACTTGTGACGCAAACTCTTTATCTATAGCATCCTGAAAAGATTTATGGACGGAAGGCTCAATAATTATCTTTTTTGTCTTTTCGTCCACTCTTACTTCAACCTGTGTACCTGGAGTTAATTGAAATTTTTCAAGGATCTCTTTAGGAATAGAAACACCGTAGCTATTCCCTATAGTACATATTTTACGTCGCATAGTCTATTTCCTTAATAAATCTAATGTCTAAAATTTAAAGATGTTTTGAGTCAAAATTGTCGTACGTTATAATCATGTTATAACAATAATATCCAGGTGTCAACACATCTATGAGAAGTCAACTGCCATATGGGGTTATACCTTCATATTTCAATTGGCAACGTAAAATGAATAGATAGGATTTAGACCTAACAAGACCATTACGATTGGAATTTGAAGGCGCTTATGCGTTTTCTATAGTTATTAAATAATGGAGGTTTGACTCCATTGTCCTCACTCATCTGTGCTTATGACTTTCTTAAGGAGAGTCTGACGAGGTGTCCAAATTCTTCTGATTTGAGTACGATAGAGGTAACAGCAAATGCGGCAAATGCTGCGGTCATCGGGGCAAACAAACGAAGTCCTTTAAAATAAAGACTGCCCGCTCCGTCCGAGACAGGAAACATTTTCAAGACAAACCAACACGCTATTACCATTGCTAACGAGGCAGCCACGGTTTTCAGGATCGAGATGACAACCTCGCTTCCCATCTTAATGCGAAGTCTTTTTTGCAGAATGATGGTCAGAATAATAATCTGGACAATGGCGCTGATAGCCGTAGAGAGCGCCAAACCGCCTTCCCGTAATACCCAAATGAGAGAAAGATTTAAGACGAAATCCAGCCCAACGCATATTGCACCAACTTTTACCGGGGTAATCGTATCTTTGACTGAGTAAAATGCACGAATCAGTACATGTAAGCCACAATATGCCCATATTCCTATAGCATAAAAAAGAACGGTATAAGACGTCCTGTACGCTGATTCAGCATTAAATTGATTTCTTCTGTACAAAAGGTCTACAATAGGTTCTCTAAGCATAATAAGACCCACAGATGCTGGAATACCAATGAAGAGCATGAATTTTATTGCCTTGTTGAAGGTGGTTGAAAAGTTGTTCCAGTCCTCCCGCACTGCATGGGTTGAAAAGAGTGGAAATACAGCCGTTGCCATGGCAATACCAAAGACACCCAATGGGAATTGAATTAACCTATCGCTGTAATACAGCACAGATGCGGCGCCTGCTTTCATTGGGTAGTGGATGGCCATTCCCGCAAAATGGAAATAGCTAGGCCCGCCTTGAGGGGTGGAGAATCCAACGGCAATAACGCTGTCAATCAAAACGTTGATTTGAACGACGGCTAGCCCAAAGACGACAGGACCCATGCGAGTCAACACCAACTTCAATGCGGGATTTGAAAATTGGGAAACAGGGCGATAGTACAAATTATTCTTTCTTAAAGTGGGAATATGAATAACTACCTGAACTAGACCAGACATAAAGACAGAAACGGCAACTATGTATATCATTCTTTCAAGCGTGTTTCCGGTATATGGAGATAAGATAGCACCCAAAATCCAGCACACATTCATTACAACTGGAGCAAATGCGGGCATGAAAAAATGATGAAGGGTGTTCAGTACCGCCCCCATAAAAGCCACCAGACAGATAAAAAAGACATAGGGAAACATAATAATGGATAGCTTGAAAACAAGCTGCCACTTTTCCTGTACCTGGAATATCTTGGGAATGGTGAAGAAAGAACCTTCACCCAAGAATACAAGTCCACCTAAAATAATGATGAGGACTGTAGCTACGACATTGACGAAGGCCATGGCTTCTGCCTTGCCGCGTTTTTCAATGTGTTCTGTAAAGATGGGAATGAAGGCTGCACTGAGAGCGCCTTCACCAAAGAGGCGTCGAAATAAGTTGGGAATTTTAAATGCAACAGTAAACGCATCCCAGACCATACCCGTCCCAAAAATACTGGCACATATCATATCCCTTACAAGACCGAGAATACGGCTTAAGAATGTGCAAACACTGATAATCCTTACTGAACGGAACAGGTTATGTGATTCGGACATAGCTCCCCAGTAGTTTTAAAATCTTAGCCGTATCCATAATGTTATATAGCAAACTTTGGATGTATAAATATGATTAAATCTTATATTAAATTTAAAAGGGCTATATTTATATATTGCTCTGCGCCTAGGGTCTCGTATAATACAATTGTTCTTTTCTATTTTATATTATATAGCTAGCAAGGAATTTTCTGAATAAAGGCTATATTACAGTATGTGAAGGTATAACTCTGCCCTTTGGTATAATTACTATATAGTCGCGAATCATATAATTATCTGCATTTAATTCTTCTATTTTTTTTACATTTTCTATAGTTACCTTTTCTCCTATATGAACATTTTTATCAATTATTGCCCCTATTATTCGAGAATCATCACCAATCCCCATATCGGGCATTTTTTTGTACCGATTCGTCCTGATATTAGACTCTGATTCATAGTAATCTGCACCCATTATTATAGAATCCCGCATAATAACATTGTTGCCAATAATACTTCTGATACCAATTACTGAATTGTGTATTTCTGCATTATTGATAATACAGCCATCAGAAATAATAGACTTCGTGATTTTGCATTCATTAATGACAGAACCCGGTAAGAAAAGTGGGTTAGTATAAATTTGAGCTTTTTCATTATATAAATCAAAACTTGGAGTGGAAGACGTTAAACTCAGATTGGCTTCATAAAATGATTTTATCGTTCCAATATCCTCCCAATAACCATCAAAAAAATATGTAAATACACGCCTTTTCTTAATAATATCAGGAATTATATCTTTGCCAAAATCCGATTTTTCTGATCCTTTTAGTACTTCGTTTAATACATCCAGATTAAAAACATATATACCCATTGAGGCTAATAAAGAACGACCTCTGGCATTAATGCCGCGTCTATCAAACGCAGATGCACTTAATGTCAGTGAATTTATTATCTTCTCATCCTTTGGTTTTTCAAAGAAATCATTAATGTGTCCTTGTTCATCCACCTTTAAAATGCCAAAGCTGCCTGCGCTGTCTCTTTCAACAGGGATTACTGAAACAGTAACCTCTGCGCCTGTTTTGATATGTTCTTTAATAAGTTCCTGATAATTCATTCTGTAAAGCTGATCACCTGATAAAATTAGAACAAAATCAATATTAGGTTGATTAAAAAAACGAAGATTCTGTCGGACGGCATCAGCCGTACCCTGATACCAATTCATACTCTCAATAGTTTGAGTAGCGGCAAGAATTTCAATAAAACCCCTGGAGAAATTATCGAATTTATATGCGCGTGTTATGTGTCTGTTAAGTGATGCAGAATTGAATTGGGTAAGTACGTAAATCTTATTTAAATTAGAATTGAGGCAATTACTAATTGGAATATCAATAATTCTATATTTACCAGCAAGTGGTACAGCAGGCTTTGAGCGTTCCTTCGTTAAAGGATATAACCTCGCTCCCTGACCTCCTCCCAGAATTACCGATATTACATTATCCATATTAGGTTCAACAACTTACTGTGAAATCTATTATAACTGTGAGTTTAAGATTTAGCATTTTATAGTAATAGGCATTATTTTAGAATTATTTTGCCTATTTTCATGCGTAAAATTCTAATAAATTTTATCTTTTAAACAAATAAAAAGGAACCTACATCTTCTAAAATAATAAACGCCGCACTTCTTGCATAGCCTATCATATAAAGCAAAATCATATTAAGATAGAAATTACTCAAAAATACTGCATGTTTTAAAACAAACTAGAAGTCTTCCCTATTGATTATAAAAAATTGTGGATATAATTGGATTGTATAAAAAGCAATTGCAAGGAAGTGCACAAATATATATAACCCTCAACGTGAAATTGGATGGGGTGAAGGTTTAATGGATACTTACTTTTTTTCTTACTTTTCTTGGTGAATCTTTTTCAATGCCAATTTCTTCATCAGTGAGATAACATGCCGGGTCTTCTGCCCATATATCTCCATAATATGCCTCAGCCCTTGCCCTGAAATTTCCACCACAGATATTGAGCCACCTGCATTTTGCACAACGTCCTTTGATATGAGGATTCTTGTTTTTAAGCCTAGCCATTAATTCATTTGAAGTATCTTCCCATATCTCACCAAACTTTCTTTTCCTAACATTTCCAAAAGAATATTGCCTCCAAAATTGGTCAGCATGCACCTCTCCATCCCAGCTTATACAGGCAAGCCCTTTACCAGAACTATTTCCTTCATTCCACTGAAGAAGTTCATATACCTCTTTTGCCCTCCTGGGGTTCTCTTTCAACAGTCGTAAATATACATATAGACCATCAGCATGATTATCCACCGTAAGCACCTCTATTTCCCGTCCTCTATCATGCGCCTCTTTGGTCTTATCCATAATAAGGTCTACTACTCTACGTGTTTCTTCATGATTAAGATCTTCTTCGATTAAATTAGAGCCTCTGCCTGAATATACAAGGTGATAGAAACAAACCCTTGGGATATTTTCTTTCTCTATAAGTTGGAATATTCCTGGAATATCACGATAATTTCGCTTATTAATTGTAAAACGAAGACCTACCTTGATACCTGTTGACAAACAATTTCTTATACCCTCCAGTGCTGCATCAAAAGAACCAGGAACGCCTCTAAAACGATCATTTGTTTCTTTAAGACCGTCCAAACTAATACCGACGTAAGAAAGTCCGAATTTCTTTAATTCACCCGCCTTTTCCTTTGTAATTAATGTACCATTCGTACTAATAACTGCACGTAAACCTTTTTGTTTGGCATAACTAATCAATTCCAGGAGGTCAGTCCTCATCAACGGCTCACCGCCTGAAAATAAAATAACAGGCGCCCCATATTCCGCTATGTCATCCAGCATAGCCTTCGCTTCTTTAGTGGTTAGCTCATTGGGATACTCAATATCCTTTGACTGTGAATAACAATGGATACATTTCAGATTACAACGTTGCCCAACATTCCAGACAACGACAGGTTTCTTATCACTCGAAAATTGTAGTAAATGGGAAGGTAATTTTTTTGATTCTCTCCCATATCGTAATGCGTCAGACGGTTCTACTGTACCGCAATACAGTTTTGAAATACCAATCATTTATAATATCTCCCGCACAAATACACTAGCCGAAGTGAATAATATAGAATTCACATTTATACCATGGAACATTGCATCAAAAAAAACTTAACTCTATTTCAAATTATAACTAAAAATTATTTTTAAACAAAAAGATTTGTTCTAAATTTATTTTCCAAAAGCATAAAGCCGCCAATCTACGCAACCAACATATATCATATTCTTCGTATCGATTGCCGGTGAGGAGAGCAACGGTCCTCCTATTGTTGTACTCCATTTTAGCGTACCATCGTTATTGATTGCATATAATTTACCATCCCATGAACCTATGTAAATAACACCATCGGCATCAATTGTTGGAGAGGCAGTAATAGAATTTTCTGTTTTAAATTTCCATTTCAGTGTCCCATCTTTTCTTACTGCATATATGTACCCATCCTGCGTTCCGATATAAGCTGTCTCCTCATTATCAAGCGCTGGAGAAGAAAAAGTCTTGCTGCCTAACTCGAACCCCCAGTTTAACGTTCCGTCTAAATTAACGGCATAAAGTTTTCCATCCGTATCCGCAATATAAACGGCACTGTTTCCAATAGCAGGCGATGCATCTATTTTTGCTTCTGTTCCAAAGTTCCACTTTGAGCTTCCGTCTGGATTCAAGGCATGCAGACGTTTGTCCCACGACCCAATGTAAATGGTATTATCCCCTCCTATTGCAGGGGAAGATGTCATTATTGTCGCTTCTGTTTGATAACTCCATAATAGTTTACCATTAGCGCTAACTGCATATAATTTCCCATCAAAAGAGGAAAAATACACATTCCCCTTTTCATCAAATATTGGTGATGAGTGTATGGCGCCCCTTGTTTGATATTTCCATTTTAATTTTCCATCAGGATTAAGGGCGTAAATCCTTCCATCCACTGACCCAATGTAAATAACCCCATTCGGGGCAATTGCAGCAGAACCATAAATCTCATCATTTGTCTTAAATGCCCATATAACTTTACCTGTTGGTGTCACAGATAATAAAGAACCATCCGTGCTTCCTACATAAATGACCCCATCTTCATCAATAACAGGAGACGACCATATCTCACCCGCAGTAGAAATCGCCCATTTTAAATCATTACCAGAGGGACCGGCATAATTAACCATGCCGGTTCTTTGCAAATTACATCTAAAAACAGGAAATTTTTTATTTGTTTCTTGGGCATGCACTGAAGGCTCTTTTAAACCAAGGCAGGTCACGAGCGCCATCATCCCAAAATAAATTAAAAGGGTATATCTAAGTAACATTATTACTCCTCAATTTTAAAAACCCGGAATTTCTATTTCAGCCCCGACAGGTAAAGAACTTTGATTTTTTATAATTTTACTATTAACCTCTAATATCTTATTCCACTTTAAACCATCCTTGTAATACTGCAAGGCTATCTTATAAAGGGAGTCCCCCTTTTGAATTGTATGTCTTCTGCTAGATTTTGTATCCTCAACCTCAGTCATCTGCATTAAGGTTGGGATGGTAGTTTCTTCCTTTGTACTATGTATTATATTTTTTTCCTCTGGTATAAAAAGCTCTGTTCCAATTTTTAAGCTATTTCTATCCGATAACTTATCCCGATTTGCATTAAAAATAAGCAACCATTTAGACTCATCTCCATAATACTTATTTGCTATCTTGTAAAGACTATCGTTTTGTTGTACTTTATGCATCCTTAATTTTGAAGAAGACACTTGTACTTCGTTAATATCAATATCTTTAAACTCCTCTTCACCTTGAGATGAAACAACTTCTTTATTTTCACTTACAACAACGTTTATTGGTCTTTCGCTTTCAGACTTATTCCATGTTCCCTCTACTACATTATCTTCCTTTTCAATAGATTGTTCTTCGGTTTTTATGGTATTTATTACTTTTGTCTTTGTTTGTTCTATATTTTTATTTTGCGCAGTTTCATTAATTGACTCACCAGTAATAGCACTATCTTTAGTTTCCTTAGACAAGTCATTTATATCAAGTAAAATCATCTTTGAATCTTCTTCAACTTCAGGAATGGGGATAGCCGGTGCCTTAACAGCAGTCCTAGTACTCAGAAAAACACCAATAATCGCCAGTATAATTACTCCCAAAACTACGCCCACTTGCACATCTCTTTTCATTGTTCTCTTATTCCTTTCACATGTTATAAGGAATGAAAAATTTGAAACGAATAGCCTTCAGCAAACTCAAACTGGTCATTTAATTCACTGTGCAAATAATTAAATGCTCGTACTTTACCCTTAGAATTTAACAGAACAAATCTGAATTCGTACAGAAACTTTTTCTATCTGATTCAAAAATTTTTTGGAAATTTTTGTTAATATTACTCTTCAACTGCTTTTTACAGGTATCGTATCCTTTCTCTGAATAGCATAATCTCTTGGCGGCAGAGGTTGACCAGCAGAAACAAAACCCTTCCATTTTAGCAACATAGGACATGCAATAAATATTGTAGAATATGTACCCACAATAATACCCACCATCATAACGAACGCAAATCCGTGAATTTCGGGTCCACCAAGGAAGAACAAAGCACATAGCACACCGATAGTTGTAATACCTGTCAGGAGTGTACGACTTAGAGTTTGGTTTATACTATCGTTTACCAGTTCCGGGGTTAATATCTTACCACGTATTCCCATATTTTCTCTTATTCTATCAAATATAACAATCGTATCATTCAGTGAATAACCTACAACGGTAAGAAATGCTGCTACCATAGAACTATCAATTTTCATATTTCCGAATAGATAATCAGCCACAGCAACGGCGCCCAGCGTTATTAATATATCATGGATAACAGCAATGATTGCAGAACTTCCAAATTTAAAGTCCCCGAAACGGAGCCATACGTAAAATATTGTTGCTATACATGAAAAAATTACACCAAGAATAGCCCTATTTTTCATTTCGTCAGCAACAGTAGAACCAATACTCACTATCCTCTTGAGAGGATTTGATATC